>JAEEGJ010003567.1_pt1 | contig 58503 bp, 45 predicted proteins | sample 8958761 | NCBI WGS metagenome assembly JAEEGJ01 (sample SAMN16246546, study PRJNA631951) | gut metagenome | biome: gut microbiome; feature: rumen; material: RS-attached | host: Bos | place: Iran: Karaj | collected 2018-10 | reverse complement strand
GACTACCTATATATACCGCTCGGCGGTAACCGCAAAGGCAAGATACGCACCCATATCAACCTGCTCATCACCATGCTGCTGGGCGGACTGTGGCACGGCGCCAACTGGAAATTCATATTCTGGGGCGGCATGCACGGCCTGGGACTTGTTATAGACAAACTGTGGCGGAAAATCACCAAAGGCCGGCTGAGCGAAAACCGCATTGCCAAAGTGTTGGGATGGTTCATCACCCTGCATTTCGTAGTAGCGCTATGGGTGTTCTTCCGCGCCGACAGCTTCCAGACTGCCGTCCAGATACTCCAACAGATTTTCACCCCCTCCAGCTGGCCGCTGATTCTCACCTTCTTGCAGACAAGGATGCTGTTCGTGGTACTGCTGATTGCCGCCATCGCGATACACGCCGTGCCCTCTACACGTTTTTCGAAAATAGAAGATGCATATATCCGCACCCCGTTCATCGTAAAAGCCGTGGCTTTCGTGGTGCTTGTCCAGGTGATAATACAAATACAGGGCACCGACGTGCAGCCGTTCATCTACTTCCAATTCTAAAACAATGACCTGCAACAAATTGAAATCCGTATCCAATCAATATTTTCAACAATAATTCATCTATTTTTCGTAAATTTGTCGAAACACACAAAAACATTTATTTAATCATAACCATTTGACAATGAATAAAAAGAACACACTTTTCGGGCTTATCGTGATCGGAATTTTGTATTTCATTTTCGGTTTCGTCACATGGCTCAACGGCACCTTGATACCTTTTTTGCAGACAGCCTGCCAGCTTAGCGAGGTGGCCGCCTATCTCGTAACCTTCGCCTTCTATATCTCCTATTTCGTGTGGGCGTTGCCCTCGTCGGCAATACTCAAACGCACGGGCTTTAAAAACGGCATAGCCATAGGACTTTTCGTGATGGCTGTGGGCGCAGGACTTTTCATACCTGCCTCGTACACACGTTCTTATGTACTGTTCCTCGTGGCCCTGTTCATTATGGGTTCCGGCTTGGCGCTGATGCAGACGGCTGTAAACCCCTACGTTACCATCCTCGGACCTATCGAGAGTGCCGCCAAACGTATGTCCATTATGGGCATCTGCAACAAGTTTGCCGGAATCCTCGCTCCTATCATCCTCGGCACCATACTGCTTACGGGTTTCGACAGCCTTAGCGAGAGCATCCAGAACGCCACTGCGGCGGCCGACAAGGAGGTGCTGCTCGACGAGCTCTCCACACGTCTAGTGCGCCCCTACACAGTGATGACCATTATCCTCACCCTGCTCGGACTGCTTATCTGCTTTATGCACCTACCCAAAGTGGAGGACGACGGCTCCGACGAAATCAGAGGCCACACCAGCATCTGGCGGCAGACACGCCTGTGGTTCGGCGTTATAGCCCTGTTTTTCTACGTCGGCGTGGAGGTGATAGCCGGCGACACCATCATCAAATACGGCATGAGCCTTGGCGTGGCGCAGGAGTCGGCCAAATATTTCACCAGTTTCACGCTGATAGCCATGGTGTTAGGCTATTTCATAGGCGTGGTTCTGATACCGAAGGTCATCAACCAGCGTCAGGCGCTGGTAGGCTGTGCGGTAACGGGCATTGCCCTTTCGGCAGTGGCCATAGCCATCCCCAGCGGGCTTTCCGCCGATTTCCCCTTCATCGACCTCGGCACTTTCAGCACTATACAGATGCACGTACCGCTCACGGTGCTGTTCGTGGCACTGCTCGGATTGTCCAACGCCCTTGTATGGCCCGCCATCTGGCCTCTGGCACTGGAAGGCGCGGGCGAGCACACCAAGACAGGCTCGGCACTGCTTATCATGGCTATTGCAGGCGGCGCCACCCTGCCCCTGCTCTACGGTCGTCTGGCACAAGCCTGCGGCACGCAATACGCCTACCTTATAGCAATACCATGTTACCTCGTAATTCTGGCCTTCGCCATCTATTGTAGAAAGAAAAAATAAACAGTTAATAATTCGTTCCAATCGCAATCATGCTTGCATGATAAAAATAATCTGTTAGATTCGTGTAATCCGTGTTCAAAAACATTTTTTATAGTATTAAATAATCTCACAATATGCTTTTTCTCAACATCTCGGAATACCTGCCTATGGACACCACCGGATACCGTATTTTGGTGTCGCTGCTGGCTTTAGTGGTATCGATAATAATTCTAAACCTTGTCAACAAAACCAAACTCAATCATTTCATCAGCGAAAGAGTGAAATTTATTGCCGCCGGCATTTTCTTGTCGGGCATAATCCTCTATATGATAGGCTTCTGGGACGAAGGCTCCAAGGGCAACATACTTACGCTTTTCTTCCGTGCCTCGCTGTCGTCGCTGGAGATGTTCGTGTCGCATTCCGACCTTATCGAGGTACGCCACAGCATGCACGAAAACGCGTTGTACATGTTTGTCTTTGCCCTTGTACATTTCCTTGCAGTGCTCTTGAGTGCCATCTTGATAATCCCGTTGATAGCCTACATCTGGCACTCCAAAACAGTGCTCCGCAAACTGCGCACCCCGCGCCTGTTCATTTTCTGGGGCGAGAGCACCAGCTCTTTCATGCTTGCCGAGGATATCATACGAACACAAAAGGACAACAACTATAGGATTCTTTTCATCGAGACTCCCAACGACGGCAAAAGTTCCGATTCGTCGATACATTTCACACACCTCTTTAGCGGCTCTCTGGTGAAAAACGAACGCATGGAGCGGATTGCCAACCTCCGAGCCTTGTTGCTTTCGAGCAAAGTGAGCATACTCAAACGCGAGAACGAACAGTCGCTCAAAGACATATTCCGTTACGCAGGACTCTCGTTCCTTTACAAATGTCTCGCCAAGGACGCCATCAAAGACATAAAGATATTCTTCCTTTCGAGCGACCAAGAGATGAACCGCAAAAACGCATCCGCCCTCATCTCCACCACGGAACCGAAAGACAGCCCAATGCTGAAAAAGAAAGTCGAGGTGTACTGCCACTCGTTCTACAACGACCTCTGCGTGGTTTACAGCTACGGTTCGCTGTACATGCGCAGCCTCGGCAAAAACAACGTAAGCCTCAGCATCGTGGACTCCGCACGTCTGTCGATAGTGGAGCTGAAAAACAACCCCATACACCACCCGGTAAACTATGTAAATCCCGACACCGCCACAGCCACGGCACGCAAGCCCTTCACGGCACTGATAGTAGGTTTCGACGAGTCGGGCGAAGAGGCTCTGAAATTCGTATATGAATTCGGATGCTTTGTCGGCCCCGACGGCAAAAAGAACCCACTCAAATGCTATGTGCTTTGTGCCAATGCCGAGGGTACCAAAAACCGCTACTATCTGGCACACCCCTCTTTCGCCAACAACCCCGAGGTAGAGTTCATCTCCTTCTCAAAGAATTCCAAGGAGTTCCACGCGTGGGAGCAAAATGTGCTGAACGACCTCAACTTCGTGTTTGTGAACACCGGCGACGATATGACCAACCTCGGCATGGCCACCGACATACTGCACCTCGCCCACCGCAACCGCACCACCGACCCACATCTTTTCAAGATATTCATCCGCTCTTACGACGTAAAGTATTATAACGAACTTTGCGACATGGCTGCCTACTACAACAACACTAACCCCGAATGGGGCGAGAACGTGGTGGTGTTCGGCTGCAAAAGGGACCTCTTCACCTACAAAAGCGTTGTAGAACAGCAAGCCGTGATGGACTCCGTGGCTTTCTACAACGTCTTTGCCAAGATGACCGGACGCGAGAACTGGATGGAACGCTATATACGCCTGAGCCGCACCTACGCACAGCATCAGGAGCTGGCCTACTCGCTCAACCAGGACATGTCAAACTATTGGCACGCCCGCACCAAGGCGCTGCTCGCCGGAGTCAACAACACCTCCGACAAGGAACGTTTCAACGCACTGCTGCAATGCGTTGCCACTCGTCCCGACATGACGCATTACGCCGAGGAACTGGAACAATGCAAAACTCCCGAAGAACATAACAAAGTGGTGCGCAAATACTGCACCTACCAAGGCACCGACGAACAACGGCAGATACTCTTCAACCTCGCCAAAACCGAGCACATGCGCTGGTGCGCCATGATGGAGATAATGGGCTACACACCCTACTACGACGACATGCAGGACGGCGACCCCAGATTAAAAGACACCATCAAGAAAAAGCACTCCTGCATGGTGAGCATCGAAAAAATGCAGACAGTGTCGTCGCTTAGCGAGACAATACCCTACGACTACACCGTGGTGGACATCTGTCTGCGCATGGCAGCAGGGTTGATAACCATGTAACCTTACGGTAAGACAATAAAAATCAGGGATACGCCCGTGCGGACATATCCCTGATTTTGTTTTTGATTACTCGTACGAACTATTTCTCGGCTTTTGCCTCTTCGGCCACAGCCTCTTGCTGTTCGGCGGCCTCCTCAATCATATCGTCGATCTTTTCGGTAATGTTCACCATACGTTCCTTGTCGGGATTGCGGTAATACAGCTCGTTGTTCAGATATTCCTGAATGGCGATGAGAGTGGGCTTGGGCAGCTGCTCGTAGTAACGCACCACCTCTATCTGCTCGCGGTTCTCGTAAATTTCGTCAACAGAGTCGGTGGACGAGACGAACTCTTCGATTTTCTTGTTCAGCTCACGTTTCATCTCCGACGAAATCTGGTCGGAACGCTTGGCCAGCATAGCCACGGTCTCGTAGATATTGCCTGTCTGGGTGTCGAACTGGCGCACATCGCGGGTGATGGTCGTACTTGTTGTCTTGTATTTCTTTATATCCATTGTAATATTATTTTTATTTCGAAATTTTGGCTAATAAGTTTCTGCTCTTGTTATAGATTTCCTGCAAGTCGGACTTGTATTTGGGGTTGGAAACCAGCGCCCCGAAGCGCTCGAAATCGGCCACCACCTGCTTGGTGCGTTCCTCCACTTTCGACTCCTGGCTGTTGATGGCCAGCTCGTAGCCCGATTTTATCATATAGTACATCGCGTCCTCCTTGCTTGCCGACTCGGGGTAATTGTTGATGAAATTGCCGAACGACACGTAAGCGGCGTGATAGGACTCGATTTTGTAATATCCGTAGGCAATCTCGTATTCCTTCTTCATCAGCTTGGCGCGCATCTCGTCGAGGTAGCCGTTGATTTCGGGAGTGTGTGTGCTCGAAGGGTATTTCTCCAAGTAGGTCTCAAAATCGGCGATGGCCTCCTTGGTCAAAGTCTGGTCGAGGGAGTAGGTAGGCGATTCGATGTATTTGCAGTAGGCCGAACGGAAAAGGGCCTCCTCGGCGTGACTGCTGTAGGGGAACATCTTCACGAAACTCTTGAACTGGTAGCCGGCCGAGCGGTAATCCTTGGTCTTGAACAACGCCTGTGCGTAGTACCACGACACATTCTCGGCTTTGTCGCGGCCACGGTAGTACATAGTCAGATTTTCGAAAAACTGAACGGCACGGTCGTAGTCGCCTTTGTTGTAACTGTCCATAGCGACCTTGTATTTGGCGTCGAAATCGCTGCCTTTGAGCACTTTGTCATACTTGTTGCAGCCAACCAACAAACTGATTGCCAATACGATAACCGTGTATATACCACATTTGTTCATAACGTGCAAAGTTACAATTTTTTTTGCAAATAATTCCATTTTATATGGAGTTTGTGTCAAATTTTAAAGTAACATCCTCTATATCAAGATTTTGCAACCTTGATATAGATTTTGAGTTATTATAACGGAGTTTGCCGAGTTTTAGTATTTGAAAAATGAATTTTGACAAATGATTTCAACTTTTGTTTCAAAGCATTTTTCATTGCCTCAAATAGGGGTCTCTGTTAGTTTCAAATTCAAAATCCAAATGGTGAGTGATATCGGTACGGTTTTGAACACCCAAGAAATTTTGCAAATAATACTGTGTGCCATCCACGTGGAGACGCAGCATATCCTGGTCGGCAAAGGGATAAAATGTTTTGTACCTTGCACACGATAAGACGTAATACCACTTGTCGCCGGCATGTTCGTTAGCCAAGCTAACAAAAGTCTCATGATCCGGACAATCACCGCCGTTCACGATACCGTTCTCTTCATTATACCATTGAAACGTACATAAATAGTCTTGAGAATGACGGTTGTAAATATCCTGTTCATAACGCACCGTCATTTCTTGAAGCCATTCTAAATTTGGAGAAAAAATCCAATACATCAAATGGCAAAGTGTATCACTGTAGGAATATGTGCGTAACATACAAATAGACCTAAAGGAGACATAACCGTATGTAAGAATATCATATCTTCCACTTACGGAATCATTTACAAGCGATAGATGGTTGGCGTCGACAAACTGATCCATAGCGTTTTCCCAACCCGCATTGTCATGCAAGTTCCATATCGCCAACAAATCGCCATACAATCCTTCCGGCAATGTTTCCTCTTCTTCTGAAGGCGGTATAGCAATATCAACGCCTTTGTCTTTCTCGCAGGATGCGAGTACGAATGCCGAAACCACTAATAACAAAACAAACAAAGTCTTTCTCATGATATTTTTAGGGACTTCCGAATCCATATCTTTTCATTTCTAAAACCATTTTATCATTATTTTGTCGGAGTCCATTGAACAAAACCAGACAAAACGGTCCTGCAAATTTACTATTTTTATTGCAATTTATGATATTAAAGAGTGTCCGCATAGCAGCCACTCAAACTAAATTTATTGTTTTTCAGCAATTTACACACAAAAAAAAAAAAAAAGACTTCATTTCAAGGGTCTTAATACCGATTTTTCATGGCAAATTGCATTTTTTTTAGTTTTTTTCGCGAAGTAATTTCCATGTGTCGAAGAAACACAAAAAAAAACGTCCGAAAGAAAAAAGAAACAATAAATCGGAATATTTTTCGTATATTTGCAGACAATTTCCAAACGTGTCGCCGCACGGCTTTTGGCTGTTCCACGACGTGCAAGGAAGTTGTCCGACACAATCGTCACGCATTGGCTTTCAGCCAAATACCTGCAAGTCGGTGCGGGTGGTGATGTGTACGGTAATTTAATTTTTAATACAGAAACGACACTATTTTATAACAAAAACACAATGAAAAAACAACTTTTTATCGGATTGGCGATAGCTTTTGCCGCCTTCGGCACCGCCAAAGCCCAGTCTAACGACCCCGTTGTGATGGAATTTGCGGGACAGAAAGTCACCAAATCGGAATTTGTAAAGAGTTTCAAACAGGCCAACAACATAAACCCCGACGCCGCCCCAACCGCCTGCACCTACGAAAAACGCAAGGCTCTGGAGGAATACGTGGACCTCTACGCCAACTTCCGTCTCCGTCTGTACGACGCCTACGCCAAGAAATACGACACCGCCACCTCCCTGCGCAACGAGTACCGCACCTACCGCAACGAGATGGCCCTGCCCTACCTCATCGACTCCACCGAACTCGAAACCCTTCTGCACCAGACCTACGAACGCAACAAATACGCCGTCAGGGCATCGCACATAATGGTGCGCCTCGACGCCAACGCTGCTCCAAAAGACACCCTCAAGGCTTATAACAAAGCAATGGACATATACAAAAGAGTGATGGCCGGTGAGGATTTCGCCCAACTGGCCGAAGAACTCTCCGACGACGAGTCGGCACGCTCGTTTGTGGGCAACAACGGACAGAAATACGACGGCAACCGCGGCGACATCGGATGTTTCACCGTTTTCCAAATGGTGCCCGAATTCGAGAATGCATGCTATAGCATGAAAGTCGGCGAGATTTCGAAACCCGTCCGTTCGATGTACGGATACCACATCATCAAACTGACCGACAAAATAAAAGCCTACGGAAAAGTGTCGTTACAACACATCTGGATTCGTGAAGACCCCGAAAAACCAGAATTGGCAGAGAACAAAATAAACGACGCATACAAAAAACTGCAAGAGGGCGAGAGTTTCGGCTCTGTGGTGAGAAACTACGCATCGTTCCTTGCAAGAGAACAAACAGAGCCCGGGCTGATGCAGGACCTGCCAATAAACCAAGTAACCCCCGAATATCTGCACGAAATGCAGTTTATCAAAGAGGGCGAATACACCAAACCTTTCAAATCGCCATACGGTTGGCACATAGTGAAAAAAGTGAAAACCGAACAGATACCCCCTTATGAGGATATGCAGGCAATGTACCGCAGCAAACTCACCGCCAACCAGTACAACAACATCCCTCAAACCAAGTTCATCGAAAAATGCAAGAAAGAATATAAATTCACCGACTACACACAAAAGAAACCCTCCCTGCTCGACCCCGTCATCTCCCTGCTCAACGACACCGTTTTCAGAGGCAAATGGAAATACGACGGCAGTGCCGACAACACCAACACCCTATGCGAGATAAACGGCCGCAAATACACCGCCCACGACTTTGCCTTGTTTATTGAAAAAACACAACGTTTCGAAAACAGACTCTACGACTACGGCGTTTACGTAAACAAACGCTACAAACTCTTCACCGACCGTAAAATCCTCGAACATGCCGACAGCCTGCTCGAACTCAACAATGAAGAGTTCCGCAACCAAATGAACGAATTCCGCGACGGACTCGTCATTTTCGCCTACAACGACCAGAACATCTGGAGTCGCGCGACCTCCGACACTGCCGGACTCAAGGAATTCTACGAAACTTCGAGCAAACAATACAGCCTCGACAATCCCGACCACGCAATCTATTTTTGGGAGGAACGAGCCGATGTAACCACCGCTTTCATAGCCGACTCGGCATACATCAAACCCTCCAAAGCTAAAAAGATAGCTCAAAAAATAATGTTCAAAGAAAAAGGCACTCCCGAACAGCTGCGCGACGAACTGAAGAAAAACCTAAGCCGCAAATGTACCGAGGAACACCCCATAGGCATTGTGGCACGGAAAATTGAAAAAAGCGACATATCCGCTCCGAAAGGCGACCAATGGAATGTCGGAGTTTACATCAACCCATCCGTGAAAGGCTACAAAGTGGTGTGCGTTACCGAACTACTCAACCCCGAACTGAAATCGTTGCGTTCCGCAAAGGGCTACTACATCAACAACTACCAAAACGAGCTTGAACGGCAGCTCATCGAAAGCCTCCGCAAGAAATACAATCTCGTCATCCATCAGGATGTAATAGACACCATCACTTGGTAAAAAAAGTATGAGAAGCATAATAGCCACATTCCTGATTTCTCTCGTCGCTCTGGCAGCGACGGGGTGCGGCGGCGGCAAGAAAGACCACGCCCTGGCCCGCGTCTTCGACAAATATCTGTACGAGGACGACATACAGGACATAGTGCCGGCCGGCACAGCCCCCGACGACAGCGCCGCCATCGTGGCCAACTACATACAGCAATGGATTCAGGAAATGGTGGTGCTCGAAAAAGCCGAAAACAACATCTCCGACGACTTCGAGAAAGAGCTTCAAAACTACAAAAACTCGCTCATAACCTACAACTATGAACGTCTGATTGTGGAACAACAACTCGACACCAACGTGGCCGACACCGCAATACAGAACTACTACAACAAACACCGCGAGACCTTCACCCTGAAAAACAACATCTTACGTACTGTCTACGTTAAGATGCCCGCCAAATCGAAAAACATTCAGAAAATACGCACAATACTTTCGGGCAACGACCTCAGCGACAAAAAGATAGTGGAACTGGAGCGACTCGCGGCCAACGAGGCCACCGCCTACAACTTCGACCAGTCGGCGTGGATCACCTTCTTCGACTTCCAACACATAATCCCCGTCAAAACATACAACGAGGAATTCTATCTGAAAAACATCAAAAACATCTACTTCACCGACAACGAAAACGCCTACATCGCCAAAATCCTCGACTCCAAAGTCGCCGACGAGCTCTCCCCTATCGATTTCGAATATCAGAACATCAAAAACATAATCCTGAACCAACGCAAGGTGGAGATAGTTGACAAAATGCGCGCCAACCTGCGTGAAAAGGCCGAAGCCGACAAAGAAATTGAAATCTTCAAAAAATAAAAGACAACAATATGAAAAAAACAGCCCTGCTCATACTCCTCACCGCACTCACGATGCAACTCACAGCCCAAAATAAAGGCACTGTGGTCGACCAAGTGGTGGCCGTGGTGGGAAAGAACATCATCAAACTGTCCGACATCGAAGGCAACTACGCCCAGCTGCGGGTGCAGAAAGGCTACGAAAACCCCTTCGAAAACCGCTGCAACATACTCGAAAGCATGCTGATGACCAAACTGCTGCTCCACAAAGGCATGGTGGACAGCGTGGAAGTTACCGAACAGATGATAGCCTCCGAACTCGACTGGAGTATGAAAAACCTGCTTCGCTACTACAATACAAAAGAAAACCTGCAAAAACAGACCGGTCGCTCCTACGACGACATTCGCGAGACCTACGCACAAATCATCACCGAGAAATACATCACCCAACAGGTGGAGGAAGGTATCACCGCCAATGTCAAAGTCACCCCGCGCGAAGTGCAGGAATACTACAACGCCATCCCCAAGGACAGCCTCCCCACCATCGAAGAGGAATACGAGATGTCCGAAATTGAGATGACCCCCGTGGTCGGCGATGCCGAGAAAGAACGCATACGCTTAGAACTCAACAAAATGCGCGAACGTGTGCTGAAAGGCGAGAGCTTCAGCATGCTTGCCACACTCTACTCCGAAGACCCCGGCTCGGCACAGAAAGGCGGAGAACTCGGTTTCTTCGGCCGTGGCGACATGGTAGGCGAATTCGAAGCGGCGGCCTTTGTGCTGAAACCCGGCGAAGTGTCGCCCGTGATAGAGACGAAATTCGGTTTCCACATCATCCAGCTCATCGAACGTCGCGGCAACACCATCAACGCACGTCACATACTGCTGATACCCAAAGTCTCCACCAACGACCTCATCGCCACACAACAGAAAATGGACAGCGTGATAACCCTCGTCAAAAACGGCACCATCACCTTCGAAGAAGCTGCTCGACAATACTCCACAAGCACAACCAAATCACTCGGCGGAGTGGTGTCCAACGCCACTATGGGCAACCGTTTCAATGTGGAGCTCGCCAAACAGCAGTTCCCCGAACTCGACATCACCAAATACAACGAAGGAGACATCACACCCATACAGATGACTAAAAACGAGTCGAACCAGAACGTGTTCCGTGTAATCAAGATTACCAAGAAAATACCCACACACGTGGCCAACCTCACCGACGACTACGACAAAATCTACAACGCCGCCCTGCAGACCGCCAAAAACGAGAAAGTCCTCGACTGGGCTGCAAAACAGATAAAAAACACCTACATCCGTATCAACGACGACTTCAAAACCTGCCCCTTCAAACTCAACTGGACCGGCAAATAAAAACCATCTACAATGTCCGACACCGAACTCATACAATCGCTCGCGCAGAAGCACCAGCTCCTTAAAACCGAAATCCGCAAGGTTATCATCGGGCAGGATAATGTGATAGACAGCCTGCTGCTCTCCATCTTCAGCGGCGGACACTGTCTGCTTGTTGGTGTACCCGGACTGGCCAAGACACTGATGATCAACACTCTGTCGAAAGCCTTGGGACTACAGTACAGCCGTATCCAGTTCACCCCCGACCTGATGCCCTCAGACATCATCGGTTCCGAAATCCTCGACAAAAACCGCGACTTCCAGTTCCTCCGCGGACCGGTGTTCGCCAACATAATCCTCGCCGACGAGATAAACCGCACCCCACCAAAGACTCAGGCCGCCTTGCTCGAAGCCATGCAGGAACACGCCGTTACCGTGGCGGGAAAGACCTATCCCCTGCAGCAGCCGTTTTTCGTGCTCGCCACCCAAAACCCCATCGAACAGGAAGGCACCTACCCCCTGCCCGAAGCCCAGCTCGACCGCTTCATGCTCAACATAAAACTCGACTACCCCACTTTCGATGAGGAGATAGACATAGTGAAATCCACCACCACAGGACTGGAAACCGACATCAACGTGGTGCTTTCGGCCGAGGAGATAATGCAATACCAAAGCGTGATACGCAAAATCCCCGTGCCCGACAATGTTTACCAACACGCTGTCGGCCTTGTGGCACGCACTCGTGTGGGAACACCCGATGCCAGCTCTTTTGCAGCGAAATACCTTTCGTGGGGAGCAGGCCCGCGTGCTTCGCAATACCTCATCATCGGCGCCAAGACACACGCCGCCCTCAACGGCAAGTTCTCCCCCGACATCGAGGATGTGGACGCCGTAACGCCCGAAGTTCTGCGCCACCGCATAGTAAAGAACTATTACGCTGAAGCTGAAAATATTACCACAGACATGATAATAAACGAAATCGTAAAAGAAAAATAAACGCACAGATATGAAAAAGCTGTTGATTTTCCTGATAATTTGTTCCGCATTGGCCACACAGGCCATCGCCCAGAGCTACATCTACACCCCTCCGGTGAAAAAGCAGAAAAACACCCCCGGCAAGCCGAAAACGCAGGAACCGGTTATTCCCTTCCCCGAACAGTTCTGCCTGCTGGTTGATTTCGCCGCCGGCTCCGAGAACTACGACCTTGAGACCCTCGACCTGCTCGACTCCGTATACCGCCTTGCTTTCGACAAAGAAAACCCGCGCATGTACGCCGTGGCCATCGAAGGCTTTGGAGGCGACAACGACGACACCCTCACTTTCAACCGCGTGAACAACGTTTACGACTACTTCTTCCAGCGTGCAAAAAGTCCCTTCATTGCCCGCATCACCAAAAACAAGATAAAGAACTCCTGCTCGGGCGAAGGCGAAGAGCTGATACGTTACGAAGTGCCCATCGACCGCAAATACTACAAGATGTCGGAGCTTCCGCAAAGCCGCCACACTTTCAACAACACCCCCCTCAACGGCAAGGTGCTGATGACTTTCAAACACAACCCCGAAGCCTGTATCGGCGGTTTCACCAACTGCTGCGTGCCTTCACGCGACTCGCTGGTGCGCGGATACTACTCCTCTGTGATGATAACAAAAGGAGCGCTGCTGCGTATCGACAACACCCGCGACAAATGTCCCGACAGCATCGATTTCGCAATCGAGGAACACCTCAACTACAAGGAAGTGCTCGAACGCTATTTCCTTATCCCTCACAAAAAACAGCTGCTTATCCAAGTGGGATACGTGGTGCTGAAAAGCAACTACAAACGCGACACCGGCGAATGCGTCAACGAGATGCCCGACTCCATCTTTGTACGTTTCCCGATAACGCAGGAGCAATGGCAGAACAAAATCCGTATCTTCGGCAAAAAATACACCGAAAAGGGCATTGAATACAAGAGTCTCACAACCAAAAAGTTGGCATCGAAAACATCGGTCGCCGTTCAGGCAGGTATCAACGTAACACAGCTCGACACCATTTTCCTCGGCAAACGCATCCAACCCGACGAAATCGACGACTATTTCTACCAGATAAAGAGCAATGTCGAAGAAGGCTCCTTCCTTTACAAAGGCAAGTACTACAAGGCTTTCAAAGTGAACAAAAACGGCGACTACGAAATGAAAGAGCCACTCAAAGAGCTGTTCCGCATAGAGCTTGAGGAAGAAGACCCGCTCGACAACCCCGCAACCGACGGCAAGAAAAACAAGAAAAACAAAAAATACGCCGACGACGAAGAAATTGAATAACAGCATTTTCAAACACTGAAACATTATGGCATATCTTGAATCGAATGTAACCAAAGTTACAACCCACGTGCTTCAGAACATGAAGCAGTGCGGACAAAAAATAGCTATGCTCACGGCCTACGACTATTCGATGGCACGCCTGCTGGACAGCACCAAAATCGACGTTGTCCTTGTGGGCGACTCCGCCGCCAATGTGATGGCCGGATATAAGACCACCCTGCCCATAACCCTCGACGAGATGATCTATCACGGAGCCTCCGTGGTTCGCGCCATTTCCCGCGCCCTTGTGGTGGTTGACCTCCCTTTCGGAACCTATCAGGGCAACTCCAAGATGGCTCTGCAGTCGGCCATCCGCATAATGAAAGAGACCGGCGCCGACGCCGTGAAACTCGAAGGCGGTGCCGAAATCCTCGAATCCGTCAACCGCATACTGTCGGCCGGTATCCCAATTATGGGACACCTCGGACTTACGCCCCAGTCCATCAACAAATTCGGCACCTACGCCGTACGCGCCACCGACGAGGAAGAGGCCGCCCGACTGATGGAGGACGCCCGTGTGCTGCAGGAGGCAGGCTGTTTCGCCATAGTGCTGGAGAAAATCCCCGCCGCCCTTGCCGCCAAAGTCACCGAAGAACTGAAGATACCAACCATAGGCATCGGTGCCGGCGCACAGGTTGACGGACAGGTGCTGGTGCTGCACGACATGCTGGGCATCACACAGCAGTTCTCGCCACGTTTCCTACGCCGCTACCACTCCATCGGCGAGGAGATTTCACACGCCGTAACGCAGTACATCAACGACGTAAAAAACTGCGACTTCCCCAACGAGAAAGAGCAGTATTGATTATACCGAAACAAAAAAAGTCGGGGCTTTCGCTCCGACTTTTTTTTATATAAGGGATAAACCTTAGCCTTCGATTTCCTTGCGTACTTTCTTGAAAGCCTCGATACATTTGTCGAGATGTTCGCGCTCGTGGGCGGCCGAAATCTGAACACGGATACGGGCTTGTCCTTTCGGAACCACAGGATAGTAGAAACCTGTAACGAAGATACCCTCTTCCTGCATCTTGGCAGCGTATTTCTGCGATTTGGCAGCGTCGTAGATCATCACTGCACAGATTGCCGATTCCGAAGGCAGGCAGTCGAATTTCTCCTCTTTCATGCGACGGAGGAAGTAGTCGGTATTCTCGTGCAGTTTGTCCTGCAGGGCGTTGGTCTCGGTCATCATGTCAAACATGCGGATACCGGCTCCAACCAGTCCCGGAGCCAAGGAGTTGGAGAACAGATAAGGACGTGAGCGCTGACGCAGCATGTCGATTATCTCTTTCTTACCAGTGGTGAAACCGCCAACACCGCCGCCAAAGGCTTTTCCGAGGGTGCCGGTCAGTATCTCTATCTGTCCACGCAGGTTGTAACGTTCTGTAACACCGCGGCCGGTCTTTCCAACAACGCCGGCGCTGTGGCTTTCGTCAACCATAACCATGGCATCGTATTTCTTGGCCAGTTCGTAGATTTTGTCGAGCGGGCAAACATTACCGTCCATCGAGAACACACCGTCGGTGGCTATCAGGCGGAAACGGCATTTCTGAGCCTCTTGCAGTTTGGCTTCGAGGTCGGCCATGTCGGCGTTGGCATAACGGAAACGTTGGGCTTTGCACAGACGTACGCCGTCGATGATGGAAGCGTGGTTCAGCGAGTCGCTGATGATAGCGTCTTCCTCTGTCAGAAGGGGTTCGAAAACACCGCCGTTGGCGTCGAAGCAAGCGGCATAGAGAATGGTGTCCTCAGTGCCGAAGAAATCGGCGATTTTCTTTTCCAGCTGTTTGTGGAGGTCCTGGCAACCGCAGATGAAGCGTACCGAAGCCATACCGAAACCACGGGCGTCCATAGCCTCTTTTGCGGCTTTTATCAGTTCGGGATTATCGGCCAGACCAAGGTAGTTGTTGGCGCAGAAATTCAGGCATTTCTTGCCTTTTACAAGGATTTCAGCTCCCTGGGGAGACTCTATAATACGTTCGTTCTTGTACAAACCGGCAGCTTCGATGTCCGCCAATTCTTTCTGAAGATGTTTTTGAAATTTATCGTACATAATGTCAATATTTTATGATGATTATACTTCTTGTTTACCAAAAAACAAAGGTACAATTTTTTTTATTTATTACAAACTCTTTGCCGATGTTTTTTTGCACCGTAGCGAAATTTCCACATTTACAGGAACAAAAATCACACATTTAAAACAAAGTTTTTATCTTGATTTAAAGATTGACATGCAGGAAATCACAAACAAAAGGCACGACTTTCGCAGCCGTGCCTTTGCATATTTTCTTTTTCAAAACGATGTTCAGAATTTGTACCCTATCTCCTTGCCCTGCTTGTCGTTGATGCGTTCGGAGTCGCAGTGGGGGATGAGCGCTTCCAGCGTGGGACGGTCAAGGCCGTGCAGTATGGAGTCGATGGTGTAGTGCCGCGCGATGTTCTCTATCTGTCCGCCGCTGAACTTGTAGCGTTCGGCAAGGAAACGTGCGTCGGCGGGACTCAGCTCGGGCAGCATCTCCAGCCAGATGGCCACACGCGCCTCCAGCGTGGGCTGGTCGAAACGTATCTTATACAGGAAACGACGTTCGAAAGCGTTGTCCATATTACCCACGATGTTAGTGGTGGCTATCAGTATACCGTCGAGGCTCTCCATCTCCTGCAGTATGATGTCCTGAAGGGAGTTCTCCATCTTGTCGACGGAGTGTTCGGCACCCACCTGACGTTTGCCGATGATGGCGTCGGCCTCGTTGAAAAGGAGTATCGGCACACGGTCGCACTCCTGCACATTGCGGCGATAGTTGTCGAACAGGGCTTTGACGTTTTTCTCGCTCTCCCCCACCCACATGCTACGCATCTCGGCGATGTTAACCTGCAGTATGTCCCTGCCGGTGCGACGTGCGAGCTGGAGTGCCGTCTCGGTCTTGCCGGTGCCGGGCAGTCCGTAAAACAGACATGTGAAACCGTTGCGGAAGCCTTTCTGTTGCAGCCTCTCCGTTATCCCGCTGTAGTTCTCATGATTCAGCAGCTGTGCAAGTTCCTCTACTTTTTTGTCCACTTCGGCGGAGAAATACAGCTGACGTTCTTTGATATTTTTCGAAGATATCATATTACGTTTCAGCGCACTGCCGTTGAGCGACGGCAGGTTGAGCTCGTCGAGCAGGTAACGTTTGGCGTCCATAGTGAGGTTGAGCAGCTCGCGGTTTGCCATTCCGTTCTCGCAGTGGTATTCGAGGATTTTATTCTCGAGCAGCTCGCTGGAGCCGTCTTTCAAGTTGTATTTCTCGAAATGCATGGCAGACTCGTTGAGCAGAAATCCCATGTCGAAAAAGCTGATTTCGTCGTCGTTTTCGCAAACAAACTTACAGCAGAAAAACAGGACTATCAGACGGCAGTACGGGTGGAGATCCTTTGCGTAGAGACATTGGACGAAACGGAGCTCGCTGTTGCTCTCCAACATCCTTCTGATGCGGAACATTACGTTTTCGAACGACAGCTCGTCGTCCTCAAAATCGGAGAAAACCCTGTTGATGTTGTCGATAAGCTCGCGGCAGCTGAGGCCGGAGTAGTCGCGGGGTTTGAACGGTTTGTTGTCGGACACTGCGTCGAGCAAGTCGGCGGGGGCGTGGTAGTTGTGGTGGTTGCAGGATGTGGAGCACTCCACCATCTCGCGCTGCACCAGCACCTCGATGTCCTTTTTCTGTTTCAGCATACGTGTGGTACGACAGCCCAAATGCTCGGCCATCTCGTGCAGCGACACATAACTGTCGGTACCCAAATCCACTATCAGCGAGAGCATTACGCTTTGATTGACAGTGATTCCCAACACCTCGGCCACATGTTTGGCGTAACGCTCCACCTTACGGTAGAAATTGTCACTAAGGCCCGAATTTTCGGCGAAATCGGAGATTTTCTCAATGCAGGAGAGAAGGTCGAGCTCATCGTTAACCTTTTTTTCGGGCTGCGTTTTCCTTTTTTTTGCGTTTGCGGTAAAATCGATTTCAAAATCTGTTTTTGCTGTTGTTTTTTTAGTTTCCATTGTTGCGTGTTTTAGTATAATTAGTTAATTTACAATTTATTATCTTTTATCAAAGCCGCATACGTAGAGGCAGTGCGTTGCCAGGCTTATATTTATATATACGGCTTACGTCCGCCTTTGCGGTAAAGCCGCCCTCTTTTCGACTCGAAATAGGGGTTCGCGGGGTCCATATAAATGTACGGACGATGGTCGGATGGATGATCCTCCACATAGCTGTCGTAATAGAAATCCTCGGCTATCTCTTTCACCGTCTTGGGCATGTACATAATTATTTGTTCATGACTGTCGAAACATCCCCATTCCAACGTCTCCAAACCCTCAGGAAAAAATATTTTCTTGGGAGACAGTCCGACAAAAGCCTCGGTGCGCACAGCCTTCAAATTACGTGGCAGTTTCAACTTCTCGATATAGGTGAAACTAAAACAGCGGTCTGGGATTTCCTCTATTGCATCAGGAATTGAGACCTCCTTCAATTCTGTGTTTTCAAAGGCACTAATGCCGAGTTCACGCAGACTTTCGGGCAAGTTGACGCGTTTCAACGCCTCACAATTATCAAAAGCCGACATGCCGATGCTTACCACGCCTTCGGGCAGCACCACTTCTAATTTTCCTTTTTCGATATTTGAAAAAGCTATGCGTCCGATACGCTCCACGCCCTGCGGGATGTTCACCACGCCTTTAGGATTGAAACAATGCACAACAGTGCGTCCGTCCTTGGTTAAGATGAAACCGTCCTTTACCACGAACTCGGTGCCGTAGATGCGGTTGCACAGCATTCTCAGGAACATCGACGGATTATCTTCCAACAAATCGGAGCCCCATCCCCATGGCATATCGTCGTTGCCATCTTCATCCTCAATGTCGAGCAGACGCATCTCACTTAAGTCGAACTCCTTGGGATGAAAGTCCTTGGCAAGCTTGTCGAAACCATAAAGCAGGTCGAAAGGATTGTCGTTGCCAAGCTCGTGGTATAGTTGTCTGCAACCTTCATCTCCTTTCACGGGGAAGTAATATTCATCATCCATAAGATTGCTCTTTACATTCCCCACGAGTTTCATGCGTTCGCAGTCGCGGTTTTCTCTAATCCATTGTTTCAGAGGCTGTTTGCCAAATTCAAATACACATTCTTTCATATTGCATTTATTTTATTATCTTACAATCAGTTTATTATGTGAAAAAAGGTCGATTTTTCACCGCTCTTTTTCAAAATGCAAAGATATAACAGGGGTACGCAACCTATTTGCGTAGTGAAAAAATATTTTGAAAATAATTTATAAATCACTAAATATCAATAAAATAAAACTATAAAAAATTTTTCAGAAAAAAGCACTTCATCCACAACCAATTACTAATCACCAATCACTCATTAGGTTCTCCGCACTTCGTGCTATCGAAAGGTTCACTGAACCTTTCTTCATCAATAATCACTAATCACTATTTACCAATTTTTCGTATCTTTGCAAAAACGCATTTTTCGAACATTTTGATATAACACACTGATTATGAGCAAAGACACAGTATTAAGCGGCATACGTCCCACCGGAAATCTGCATCTGGGCAACTATTTTGGCGCCTTGCGCAACTTCATACGTCTGCAGGACGAATGCAACTGCTTTTTCTTTATAGCCGACTACCACTCGCTTACCACCCACCCCACCCCACAAGACCTTGCGGGCAACGTGCGGCAGATTCTGGTGGAATACCTCGCCGCCGGCCTCGACCCAAACAAGGCCACCATCTACGTGCAGAGCGACCTCCCCGAAGTGGTGGAGCTGTACCTTTTCCTCAATATGAACGCCTATCTCGGTGAGCTGGAGCGTGTTACCTCGTTCAAAGACAAGGTGCGCCAGCAGCCGAACAACGTCAACGCCGGACTCCTCACCTACCCCACCCTGATGGCCGCCGACATCCTTATCCACAAAGCCACCAAAGTGCCCGTGGGCAAAGACCAGGAGCAACATCTGGAGATGACACGCACTTTCGCCAACCGTTTCAACAAAATGTACGGCCGCGAGGTGTTCCCCCTGCCTCAAGCCTATAACTTCGGCAACGAGCTGGTGAAAATCCCCGGCCTCGACGGCAGCGGCAAGATGGGCAAGTCGGAGGGCGAAGGCAACGCCATCTTCCTCGGCGAAGACCCCGCCTCCATCCGCAAAAAGATTATGCGCGCCAAGACCGACATGGGTCCGCAGGAGATGAACCAGACCAAACCCGCCGAGATAGAGAACCTCTTCACACTGATGAAAGTGGTCTCCACCCCCGAAACCGTGGAGTATTTCGACGACCTATACAACCGTTGCCAGATACGCTACGGCGACATGAAAAAACAGCTGGCCGAAGACATGGTGAACTTCACCGAACCGTTCCGCCAACGCATCGCAGAGATAAGCGCCGACACCGACTATCTGAACAAAGTGATGAAAGAGGGTGCCGAAAAAGCACGCGAGAGCGCATCCAAAACCCTGCACGAAGTACGTCAAACCATCGGCTTTATCAACTGATTATCAAGTATTAGAAATGAAAGTATCAATAATTAAAATACTGTCGGCAGCGCTGATAGTGATGTGCTCGTGCCGCTCGGCGTCGAGCCAGCAGGAGCAGAGCACGGGCTACGAACTCCCCGCCATCACCGAGAGCGACATAGTGGTAACACACGTGGGCTACGCCGCATCGTACGACTGCAACCGCCTCGTTGCCAAATGGGTGGCCTACGAACTGACCAAAGACGAGACCTACGGCAAAGTGCCGCGCCAAGGCAACGATTTCTGGGACAGGGACCCCGACCTGAAGTGCCGTCAGGCTCATTTCAAGGACTACAGTGGAACGGAATGGGACCGCGGACATCTGGCACCCGCCGCAGATATGAAATGGAGCGTGGATGCCATGCGGCAGAGTTTCCTGCTTACCAACTGCTGTCCGCAGAACCGCCAGTTCAACGCCAACTCGTGGGAGAGCACAGAGCGCATGGGGCGTCGCCTAGCACGACAATACGGCAAGGTGTGGATTGTGTGCGGACCGGTGTTCTACGACAACCAATTCGGCACCATTGGACTTAACAACGTTGCCGTGCCCGACGCCTTTTTCAAGGCTTTCCTTGTTGAGAAGGACGGCAACTACGGCGCAATGGGACTTATTATGTACAATATATCCGGACAACAGGATATTAAAGAATGTTCCATGTCGGTGGACGAACTGGAAGCCGCCATCGGCATTGACCTCTTCCCCGCCCTACCCGACGAGGTGGAAGAAGCTGTGGAAACCAAAATCGAAAGTAAGTGGTGGGGGATTTGATAATTAGTAATGAGTAATTGGTAATGAGTAATTAGTTGGGAGTTTTGAGTTTGCAGTTAGGAGTTGGATTTGTAGGGGCACACTGCGTGTGTCCGAATCTAAAAATCTGAAAACACGGACAGCAAAAACACAAAAACATGCCGATAGCGTTACAATAACTCACTTTTTTACACACTTAATGTAGTGCTATCGGCACTTTTTTATTGCCTTTGCAATTTCTTTTTGCCTATTTCAAAAATAAATCGTAACTTTGCAAATGCAAACAGCCTTCCAAGAGTTGGTTGGCAGTGATTATTATTAACAGCATTAGCTATTATTCGCGTTCAAGAAAAAGGTCCGGAAAACTGATTTCTTACAGAATTAGATGTAGCAAATGTTCACGGAAGTAACGGAGACTTCCCACTTTCACCATTAAGCATTGTTGTACGGCAATGTGAGTATATCTATGGTGATTGGCGGGTTTTCTTTCCGGACCTCCCGTGAACGCGAGTGGATATGCTCACTTTCTTTTTCTGCCTTTTTGCCGAAGTGGATTGATAGCGAAGCTCAAAACACTATCAATTTATGGTAAAATACTTACAAAAAAATATTTTGGCAGCGGTTATGCTGATTGTTGTTGCGTTTTTTGCCACTGGATGTAAAAAAGATGGTCCAAACGAGGCAAACGACGAATTCGATGAGATAAACATTAACCCCGAATATGTTCCAATAGACTGGAACAGAGCCTCGTTGATATCTTCGGATGACAGCATGAAAGTTATTAGTATTCAGTTCACCGACAGTGTTCCAGACATTCATACTGGCTCCATTATCACAATAGACAGAGACACAGCGGTGTATTACAGATTTGTAGAAACAGTGAGTGTTAATGGGAACACTATTAACATAACTTCTTCGGAAGCATATCTTACGGACATATTCTACAATTCTGGTTTCACACTTTCAACAGTTGCCGAAGGCAAGTCCAAGGCCAAAGGCATGGTGTTCCACCCGGTGGAGGCTTGGCAAATAGACAAATACGGCAGATACCACAGAATAGATGTGAATGCAAAAGGCAACTCCCGTCTTACTGGTAACCTATGGCGTTTGCCTGAAACCAACTACGACAACACCGTGTTGTTCTCGGGCAGCAACTACACAATTATGTTGGAAAAGATGAACTTCGACCTCAGTCTCGACTTAGAGATGACTATGAATTTCGGAGGCAGAACAACTCGCGAAATCGTAGGTGATGCCTATGAAAGATACAGAAGTAGAGCTTTGAAAATTAATGCAGCTCTTATAGGCAGATTTTCTACAGAACAGAAAGTCCGTTGCGACATACAAGGCAGTTGCAGATACAATCCCGATTACGATTTGTGGAAACATAATATTTTTCCGCCTGTACCTGTAAGGTTTTTGGTGGGTGGTGTTCCTGTTGTAATTACATTACGTTCCGACCTTTTCCGACAGGTGGAGGTTTCGGCAAGTGGTCAAATTTCGGCATATACCGGTTTTACCGACAATGCGGAGGGTCGCATCGGTTTTGAGTGGAAACAAAATAACGGGATATCTCCGATTGCCTCATTCAACAACACTTTTCAGCTTATTCCTCCTACAGTGGAAGGCAAGGGACAAGTACAGGCCAAAGTATGGGTTTTCCCAAGAATTAGTGTTATGTTGTATGATATTGTTGGCCCATCTTTCGATTTTAAACCCTATCTTGCAGATACTATACGAGGTGGATTTAGGGAACAGCTATTGGGACAGAGCAACGACTATTGTGCTTGGAGTCTCGATTGCCACGCCGGATTAGATGCTTGTTGTGGATTGAGTCTGCGCTTTATGGGCTATGAGGTGGAGAATTATTCAACACGAAATTGGAAGATAAAAGATTACAAACTATATCATTCGCCAAAGAAGGTTGTTCATGCTTCTGGACGCCCAGCTATTGGGCAGAGCGGAACAGTAAGCTTTAATGTGTATGACCAAAATTATTTGCTCAATAGCGAAGTTCTTACTTGTTTGCCGCAGTTTGTGAAATTTGAGGCCAACGGCCAGCTCTCCCAAAAGTACGGCATAGCCAGCAATGGTACTGTGTCCGTAACATGGACACCCACGGCCAACGATGTGCTGTATGCCAAACTGTACGACCCCAACGGCAACGTATTAGCATGGGACACGGTGAAAGTTCCACATGACACCTCCACAGGCGACTGGGTGGACTTGGGCTTGCCGAGCGGAATTTTGTGGGCGACACGCAATGTGGGAGCAAACTCTCCTACGGATTACGGCGACTATTTTGCATGGGGCGAGACATCCCCCAAAAGCATTTACAACTGGGACACCTACCGTTACTGTGACGGCAGCTATTACCTCTATTACCGATTTACCAAATACTGCAACGATTCATATTGGGGCTATAACGGTTTTACCGACAATTTGACCATCTTGCAGGCTGGCGACGACGCGGCAACAGCCAACTGGGGCGGCGGTGCCCGCACACCAACCTTGGCGGAATGGGGTGAGCTAATAAACAACACCACTTCCCAATGGACAAGCCAAAACGGTGTTTACGGCCGGAGTTTCACGGCCCGCAACGGTCGTAGCATTTTTCTGCCCGCCGCCGGCGCTCGCAATAACGATTACCTCGACGGCGTCGGGAGCCTCGTCACATATTGGTCGAGTTCGCTCAACGCCGACGACCCGAACTACGCGTGTGGCTTCGGCATCGATTCGGATAGCGTGAACGTGTACATCTACATTCGCTACTATGGGCTCAGTGTCCGTCCTGTGCGTTCTGCAAACAAGAAAAAAAGAAAGTAGGCAACCGCCCGGCACAGAAAGTAAAAAAAAACGGTGCAGAAATTTCTGCACCGTTTTTTTATTTGCCGTTGGGTTGGTTACTGAAGGAACTCCTTCACACGCTGTTGCCACGTGCTGTTGTGGATGATGCGTCCTGCGAAATGGTCGCGGAGGAAACGGATGTGGTAGCTGCGATGTACCGTCATCTGGTACAGCGGTTTGCCGTCAAGTTCGGTAAAAATCACCTCGCGGTGCAACGCCGAGCTCTCCAAGGCGTGTCGCAACGAGCGTTCGAAGACGGTGTCGTCGGTCTGGAACTGATAGAGATAGGTGGCAGTCTGTTCCTCGGTAACCCATTCCACAGCCGCCTTTCCGTTCTTTATCCCTGCAAACCAGAACCCCTCCTCGTCGGGGGTGTAAAGTCCGTCTATCATCCTGCAGCCCTGTGCTTTCATCCAATCATAGCCTTCGGCATCGGCGCCAAGCCGTTCCACAAGAGTGTCGGAGAGCTCCCGATGGGCTTTCTGCCAACGTTGTAAAGTCTTTTTCTGCGTTGTAACAATCTTTTCCGCCACGGCGTCGAAAGAGCGTCCCAGACGTGCCACCTCGTAGCTGTCGCCGGTGTCGAGTCGCAACGCTATACGGAAATCCGCCGCTTGTGGTTCATCGGCAAAGCATAGAGGGATACGCCGAGCCTTGTCGTTGTGGGGAAACAGACACAGGCAGTCGTGGTACAGCTCCACTTTGGCGATGCCGTGAGCCTCCACGCCCTGCTCGGTATAGGAGTAGTCGCCTTCGCCGGTATAGAGGGCTTCGCCTTCGACAAAGAGCGCTTCGCGGCTGCGTCCGGCATAAGCCTGCCACAGTTTTTCGAAGAAATCCTCGGTCTGGAATCCCAATGCCGACAGGTCCACATTGCCGCCGGAGGTATCCAAAACCACGTGGTAGTCGAGCAGACGCATGTCGCGCAAGTCGGCGTAGTCGAGCCGAAGAAATCCTTTCTCCGACTTAATCTCCAACGCCTCGTGGCCTATCGCACAGACAGCCTCGCCGTGCAGACGTTCGCTGTCGACGCTGCAGTTATATGTTCCCGAATCGCCCATTGTGCCTACAATTTAGTGCCGCACTCGGAGCAGAACTTGGTGCCGGGCTGGTTTTGCGTGCCGCACTGCGGACAAACGCCGGTGCCACCTACGGGCGAGCCGCACTCGCTGCAGAACTTGGTGTTCTGCTGGAGCATGGCGCCGCATTTGGGACATTTCACCATACCGAGCGGCTTACCGCAGTTGTTGCAGAACTTGCCGTGTCCGGCAGGCTTGCCGCAATGCGGGCATACGGTGGTGCGTTCCTCCAGTTTGCCGTGCCATACCGTGGCGGTCTGAGCCTCCTCGTCGATATTGCGACGCATAGCCTCGTTGCGGGCTTTGGCCACATAGCTGCTCTCGCGGGGAGCGCAGGTGATGCAAAGGCCTTCCTCCTCGTTCCAGCAGTCGGAGCAGACCCACTGGTTGCACGAAGGACATTTGGTGAAACTGCCTTTTACTTCGGCCTGAGCCTCGTCGAAAGACTTCTCCTGCTCCTTGCGCCATTGGGGACTGTGGTCCTCCATGCGGTCGCGGATTACGTTGGAGCCCGATTCGATGGCGTTGCCAAGACTTCCAAACACACCGCCGAACAAGTTGCCGAGCATGCTGGCACCACGGCCCAAGCCTTCGGTGCGTTTACGGCTGTTGTAGGTGCTCGATTCTCTGAAAGTGGATTTGAAACCGTTGCCACAGCAGTCGCAGTAAAATTCGTACTGGAAACCCGCTTCAGTGGAAAGGTCGTTGTAATTTTTGGTAAAAGCGTGTAACATAATCTGTTATATGTTTTGATTATCAATTCGACTTTTTAAAAAGATAGCAGTTTTTATATTGAAAATCAACTTTTTACAAAGAATATCCAATACGTAAAACTTTTTTCAAATTACGTAAAAAATCTTGACATTTGCAAGTATTTGTGTAATTTTTTTGAAAAGAAGGCTAACTGGGGGAAAGTTTTTCACTTCTCCAAAATCCAATTGGCCAGGATTTCAAGCACTTCGGGCGAAATAGTCTCCTCGATGGTGAGGTACTCTTCGGGGGAGCCGGTGGTGCAGTGCTGGAAAAGATGGTTGAGCGAGGGCATCAAACGGGTGTCGGCTTTGCCGGAAGTGAGTGCCTTTATCTTTTCAAGATTCTCTTTTGCAGGAACTTGCAGGTCCTTTTCGCCGCCAAGGGCAAGGATGCGACATTTCACCTTGGGCAGATAGTCGGCAGGGTTGAGTTTCATGAAGGTCTTGAACCACGGCAGCTGCAGCTGCTGACTCCACACAAAAAGCGATTTCTTGTCCATGCCGATGGTCTCCAGCTCGCTTTTGTCCATGCCGGGGCAGACACGCGCCACCACCTCCTGCAAGGCGGGTAACATCTTGCCCTTGGGCCCTATGGTGTCGGCAACGACGAAAAACTCCCTCATGCAGGCGAGACGTTTTTCTACAAGGGTGTCGGCAACGCCCTGCATCTCGAACAGGAGCCGATTTTGCTGCAGAAGTATCTCGTCGCCGGAAAAGCCCTGACCGCCCAAAAAGGCAATGAACGACACTTTTCGGCACTGAGCAGACACTATTTGGGCAATAAGCGCACCTTCGCTGTGTCCGACGATGCCTATGCGACTACGGTCGATGCGATGATGCTTGCGCAGGAAATCGAAGGCTCCGAGGGCGTCGTTGGCGAAGTCGAGGGTTGTGGCCTTGGCGACGTCGCCGGTGGAACGGCCCACGCCACGGTCGTCGTAGCGGAGCACGGCAATGCCGCGACGGGCGAAATAGTCGGCGATGACGAGGAAAGGCTTGTGGAGGAAAATCTCCTCGTCGCGGTTCTGCTGCCCCGAGCCGGAGACAAGCACCACGGCGGGAAACTTGCCGCCTGTTTTGGGCAACGACAGCGTGCCGGAAAGGGTGACGGAGCCGTCGGCGGAAGCAAAGGTAACCTCCTCTTGGTCAAAAGAATAGGGCGGCACGGGAGTTTGCGGACGGTTGGCCTTGAAAGGACCTTCGGTGGGGTTGAAGGTGATTCGTTCGCTGGTGACGAACTGTTTGAAAGTGCCGTCGAAAGTGTTGGCACTGCGGTTGTAAACAGCTGTTATTTTGAGACTTATATCTTTATTACGGAAAACGAGGGTGTCGCCCAAAAAACTCCACGAGGTGGGATGGATGGCGGCATTGCCCTGAAACACGGAGTAGATTACCGGCACCACACTGTCGCCGCTGCGCTGGAAAGTGAGGTCCAACGGCAGCTGCACGGCCACGGCAAGCCAGTAGCGGCCTTCAAAGTCCCGCAGGTCGAAGGACTGAGACTCTGAAACTGCGAGCAACTGTAATTTTTGATCATAAATACGCTTTATAAAAAGCGACTTCTCAGGGGATGAAGTAACGATATACAATTCGTATATTGGATTTTCGACGGAAATAGCCGTTATAGCATTTTCGCTGGAAGTCGTGTAGCTTCCTATCTTATTCATCTCTTCATCGGCAAGCGAAAAACAAATCACACTATCGGGATGCCAAATCCGACGTAAAACTTCCGGCTTATTCCCTTCCATAACAACTAGCGAAGTTTCCTCCAACAAATACTGTATCTGCATATTAAGGCTTTTGTCGAACAAAATGGAGTAAAGCATCACAGCATTGTATGTCCCATTATGTTTTCGTTCACGCAGCAATATTCTGTTATCAGCAGTTTCCACCAGTGGGAGTGTCATAAGCTTGTCGTTGAAACCATTTTCATTGTCCAAAGCCCATCCTCCAAATATAACAAAAGGCTTGGGCGAGACACTTTTTGTGAGTTTGTTGTAAAGCCAAAAGTGATACTCTTCAAAAAGTCCATCAAATAATTGTGCGCTGTCGAATCGCACTACATACATATTTGTTTCCCCGTTGACACGCACCTCAAAAATTTGGTTCCGACTCGAATCGGCGGGGTGCATGTATTTATGTCTTATTTGATTAAGGAGAGGTGCAGGAACGGCTTTACGCGGACTCGAAGTGTCGTAATATGTACAATAGCTATTGTCGCTGCGACACACCGCCGAATCCATCCATGACTGTGCATAAATGGATACCACAGTAGCCACAAGTGTCAGAAGTGCGAATAACCGTTTCATTTTTAAGCAAGTTTATAAGTACCGAAATCCATACGGAAATAGCGTTTGCGTATCACCCATTCGTAAACGAGCCACGCCACCAGATATCCGTTGGTAAACACCTGATAGACAACATCCCACGGCGAAGGTAGCTCGAAAAACAGCTCAGCCACCCACAGCACCATGTCAACTACCAGCAACGCATCCCAAATCTTCTCCCTGTCGCTGAAAGTGAGCACGTTGCGCACCCCGCCATGCACCGTTACGTCCATAGAGGCGGAGAAAAACGGCAACATACTCTGAATCATTATGTTGTACTGTCCCGCAGGGAGTTCCACGTTGGTCTCGGCACCTTTCATTATCCCCACCACCTGATTGTTGACAACCAGTTTGTGCGGCAGCGCAGGCATCAGCCGCGATTTCTTCTGTATGATGGTGAGGGTTGGCATTGGTAGTGCGTTTGTGTCTGTAAATCTTTTTTATTCTCCTGTTCGCCTACGGCTCACGGGTTTCTATAAATCATTTTAATTCTCCTGCTCGTTTCACTCGCGAAATCTTTTTAATCTTGTAAATTGCTTTCGCCTTCGGCGAAATATTGTTTAGATTCCCAAGATTTGTTCACGTTAATTTTTTTATTTCATAGGTGTTCACGATTACTTCGTAATTCAGCCGCTTGCGGCTAGGAGAATTAAAAATCCGCTTGCGGCAAGGAGCATGTCAATTTTCAACTTTCAATTTTCAACTTAGCGGAAGTTTCAGCAGTATTTGTAGGTCTTTGGCGCTGAGGCCCACGTAGTCGGCCACGGTTTGGTTGGTGAGTATGCCGTTGAAGAAATAGGTGCCCTGCTGCAGCTCCTCGTTCTCGGCCAGAAGCTCGTTGACGCTACAGCCTTCGGCGATACGCATCAGTATGGGAACCAGCAAGTTGCTGATGGCCATTGAAGCGGTTTTCGGCACACGCGCGGGCATGTTGGGCACGCAGTAGTGCAGCACTCCGTGTTTCACAAAAACGGGGTCGGGAATGGTGGTAACCTGCGAAGTCTCGATGGTGTTGCGCAGGTCGATACTGATGTCGATGATGAGGCTGCCCTGTTTCATCGAGGCCACCATGTCCTCGCTGACGATGTACTGCGAGTCGGGCTCGTTGGAGTGGAAGGCGGCGATAAGCACGTCGGCCGAAGCTATGCTCTTTTTCAGCAGCTCGGGATATATAACCGACGTATAAACAGGCGTTTGCAGCCGCTGGCTAATCTCGTTGAGGCGCGAGATGGAGTTGTCGAAAATCTTGACATTGGCCCCTGCCGCCACAAACATTTTGGTAGCCGTTTCGGCGGAGCGTCCCGCGCCGAGTATCACCACCTCTGTGGGCGGTATCCCCGCCACGGAGCCAAGCATCGAACGGTTGGCGTAGCCCGGGTTGGAGAGGTATTCGGCGGCCACCATAAAACCGACGTTGCCCGCAATGCTGTTCATAGCCCGCAGGAAATTGTGGTGTCCGCGGCTGTCGGCCATAAACTCGTAGCCCACGGCGGTAATCTTGCGTTCGTGCAAGGCACGGAAATACTGGCAGTCGTGATATTTCAGCGTAAGAGCCGAAAACACGGTGGCCTTGGGTTTCACCAGCTCTATCTCGTCGGCGGTTAGCGACTGCACCTTGAAAATGATGTCGGTTTGGAACGCCGTGTGGCGGTCGGTGATGACGGCCCCCGCCTCGGAATACTCCAAGTCGCTGAAACCCGCGTTGTTGCCTGCGCCGGTGGCCACCAGCACTCGGTGTCCGGCGGCGGTTAGTATGGAAACGGCCTGCGGGGTGAGCCCCACACGCGTCTCGTAGTCGGCACTCTCGTCGGGCACGCCGATTAGGTATTTTTTGTTGGCGGTTTTGTCGTGTTTGAGTTCGGGCAGCGTGGCCAGCTCGTTCTCTATCTCGTTCAATATTCCCATAATGTCAGATTTTTATGGCGGTGATGAGGCGTTGGCCCGAAGGCAGTTCCTCTATACTCACTTTGATATACGATTCGGGCAGCAGAGGCTCCACTTTCTCGGTCCATTCGGTGAAACAGTAGTAGCCGCTGTAGAAATACTCCTCGTAGCCAATGTCGTAAGTTTCTGATATATTGTTAATTCTATAAAAATCGAAATGATAGATAGGCTCGCCCGCGCCCGAGAGGTACTCGTTGACGATGGCGAAAGTGGGGCTGCACACGTTGTCGGACGAGCCTAGGGCGGCGCACAGCTCTTTGATAAGGGTGGTCTTTCCGGCGCCCATCTTGCCGTAGAAGGCGAAAAAACGGTCGTCGGGGAAGGCCTGCAAAAGCTCCCGCGCGGCTTCACAGAGAGTGTCCAAAGTGGTGGTTATCTGCAAGTTGTCCATAATTATACAAAAAGATACAATCCACCCGAAGGCGGTGTTTCTGTTCTTTTTAACTGCAAAAAAGCGAAAAAGTTACACAAAACACACTAAATCCCGATTTTTTTCGTATCTTTGCAGGTTGAGTGCTTGGTGGATGAGGATGCCATACACGATGTATTAACTAATATATTAAAAAATGAATAATAATCAAACATTTGATAATTTAAAAAGATATGAGCGCGAAGGCAATTATAAAGCCATGTTAAATGCAACCAAGACTAATATTGCAATATTTGAAAGAAATGGTGCTCGGTTTTTCGTAACATTGGATTTGTTAAACTCTTTATCTTTGTATTTGATACCATTTGTTGAAAATGGGAAATATGGATTTGTAAATCGCATGTGTAAACCACTTATTGCCCCAATTTATGATGAAGTAAAGGGTTCTTTTTTTAATGATAAAAACTATGTAGCAGTAAAGAGAGAAAACAAATGGTCTGTAATAGACTCTAAAGGCGATGTGATTTTTCCATTCAAATATAATTTTATTTTCCCCAGCCCGGATTCAAGTTTGGTTACTTGTTGCGATTATTCAGGATGGTCTGTCATTGATGCAAATACTAAAAATATTATTGTAGATTCAAGTAAATATAAGTTAATAGAAGGCTTTCGCTATGGATATGCTCGTGTTAAGAATGATGATGATAAATGGGGCATAATTAATGCGCGAGGTGAATTAGTACTTAATACTGAGTATGAATCAATTTATACTTGGAACGAATGGTATGAGCCAACTACAAAAGTAAAAAAAACTGAGTATGACAAAGAAAAGTTTATTGAATTAGACAAATTAAAGTAATTTATTAATATGGTTGTTGATAGTATGACAAAATACGAGGTTATGAATGAACTTCGTAATGATTTTGACAGAGAAATAATTCCATATTACTATAATGTATTAGAAAAGCGCATAAAACCGTTGATTATTTATAGGGCTCAACGAGAGAAAAAAGTGATTAATTTAGGTTGGGAGGAATATTCAACAACGAGTTGCAACACTTTCAAACTATTAAAAAGAGGCGGTATACAAGGTACAATGCCTGAGTTCGAAGCAGATTTTATTTGGAGAAACAAAAGATGCTACGCTTTCTTTTTTCAAAAAGGATATGTTTTGGTTTTTCAGAAACACTGTCTTGAAAGGTATGCCGAGAGGGTTCTAAATGATAGTAAAATACAATTGGAGGATATTCTAAAAATAATTAGAAAACAATTGAAGTTTAATTTTAATATTGTTTTACCCACACCCTCACATCCATGCTGCATTTATTTTGTTGCAGCCGATGCTTTATTTTTAGGAGACTATGAGGATTTGGAAGGAAAATACACGGACAAGTGCTATAACTGGTTAAACACTTGTATTTCGTTGAAAGAAGCACGTACTACACAAAAAGGAATATTGCATTCTTTGTCTATTTTGCAAGAATATGTTTCCTCGTCAGGCATTAATCCGATAGAATCCAAAGAAGTTTATTTAAAAAATAAAAATAGGTTAATAAAGACCAATACAGATAAGGAGAAACTTGTGATTTTTTTTAAATACTATTATATGTTATATCAGCTCATGCTTATGTTTAAAATGCCCTTTGAGGATATATTTAAAACAGAGATTGACGCTGATATGGATTTCTTAAAAAAAGAACTTGAAGAATTTTCGGTCCCCGTAGCAGACCTTTCTCCTTATGGAGAAACAAATGGATTTGCAATTAAAGGTGAAATAGATTATAGAGGTAAGAACAAATAATATAAAAAACAATTTGTTTCATTAAACTATTTATCTTTGTTACTAATTTGTTATCCGCAACAGTAAAATAATGGGATTTGCAACTTTTTGTACATTTCGGCAAGCAATAATTCCGTTATTATTAGCAAATCACTATTTTGCCCTTTCAGGGCGTTAATTGGTTTCATCACCTTTCCCGTGGCGTTGCCACGGTCTAACTGATTTTTGGCCTTTCAGGCCGTAAAAACAGTCAAGATTTTTTGTTGTGGGGTGCATATTACTTGCTATCAAAAAGAGTTCCAAAAACTAAAAAATCAACAAAAAAGTTACACAAAACACACTAAATCCCGATTTTTTTACGTAAATTTGTCGCATCTCACACAGATCAGCTATAATTACAAAACACAAAAAACCAACACAATACAATGGCATTACTGCATCGCTACCAATCCACAATGCACGGCAACTACAAAAAGTTCATCCTCATTTTCGGACCTGTTGCTGCTATCGCGCTTATTTTGTCGGTAATTGCGCGCTACTACCTTTTCGACCCCATTGCCACTCCCGTCTCGTGGACCGACAACGTGGTTCTTGCCATCTGTCTTGTAGCCTTCACCTTACTCTATCGCACCACTCTGCCCGAAAAGAAAGTAACCTTCAAGGAGATTTTTCTGCTCACTGTTGGACTCAGTTGCGTGGCAGCCGTGCTTTATGCGCTTTACCTCTGGTTCTATGGCACTCATACTGACACGGAATTCGTGCAGCGTTTCACCGAAAGCGAGCTTGCAAAGCACTCCCCCGAGGAGCCCGGCTATGATGCTGCCGTCGAGCAGATAAAGGTAATGGCCACACCAAAATATCTGGCCTTTATGGGCTTCGTATATACTGTTGTAACGTCGTTCATCCTCGGCTTTTTCGTGGCTCTGCTGTTCAAGACCGAAAAAAGTCCCCTCCACACAAAAAAATAAACACACAAACAGCTGCTTTACAGCGAACAACGGCAATTTTGTGGAAAAAGAAAATTTGCTGGTGTCAGTTTTTTTTCGTATCTTTGCATTTCCAAAATGAAGTGGCAAAGGCTTTTCATTATGGCGTTAAAACATTATAAACCATAGATTTATCCTATATCAAAACACACAGCAATGGAAGTTAAAAACATCCTGATTTCACAACCCGAACCAGCAAATTTGGAGAAATCACCATACTACCCTCTCATCGAAAAATACGGTCTTAACTTAACTTTTTTCAAATTCTTCGACATCGTGGGCGTGCCTGTGGCCGAATTCCGCAAAAGCCGTATCCACATCAAGGACTACACAGCTGTTATCTTTAACAGTAAAAACGCCATCGACCACTTCTTCCGCATGGTTAAAGAGCTGCGCGAGAACCCGCCCGAGACAATGAAATATTTCTGCACCACCAAAGCCATTGCCCTCTACCTCCAGAACTACGTGCAATACCGCAAACGCAAAGTATTCCACGCCGAACAGACTTTCGCCGACCTCATCGACCTGATGATCAAACACAAAGAAGAGCGTTTCCTTTTCCCCTGCTCGTCCGAAAAGCAGACCGACAATACCAAGATGCTCGACAAAGGCAAGTTCAAATACACCAAAGCCATCATGTACCGCTCCGTGCCCAAGGACCTCACCCATTTCGACCTCTCGAAATTCGACATGATTGTCCTCTTCTCGCCCATCGGAGTGAAATCGCTGCTAGAGAGCTTCCCCAACATTGCCGAAAACGAAAATATAATAGTTGCCGGTTTCGGTCCCGCCACACATTCGGCCATCAACGCAGCAGGAATAAAACTCTCCATTGCCGCACCAGCCAGAAACGCACCATCGATGCCCGCGGCCATCGAAAACTTCATACTCGGCAAGGAACAGGGTGCAACAATTATTGCAAAACCCGCCTCGCTGAAGAAATCGTCGACCAAGAAAAACGCCGGCAAGAAAACAAAATCCGTCTTCACCAACAAGAGCAAATACAAACAGATGCTCGAGGAGAAGAAAGCCGCCAATGCCGCAAAACGCAGGGAACGCCAGCTCGAAAAAGCCCGCAAAGAGGCCGAAGCTCTTCGCAAACAAGCCGAAGAACTGGGCATCCCCTACGAAGCTCCCGTAGCGGCGGAGACTTCGACAACCATCTCCTAAACACCCTCAGCATGCACAACACTTTCAGCAAAAAGGAAAGATTGTGTAGCCAAAAGGCAATAGACGAGCTGATGGCTCAGGGGACGAAATTTTTCTCCCATCCCTTTATGGTACGTTGGCACACGCTGCCGAAAGACGCCGAAACTCCGGCCAGACTGCTCATTATCGTACCCAAACGCAGGCTCCGCCACGCCGTGGACCGCAACCGCACCAAACGTCTTATCCGCGAGTGCTACCGTCAGCAAAAGCACAAACTGTACGCTTTCCTGAACGAACAAAACACAAGCATCGACCTCTCTCTCAGCTACGCCGACAACAACCTTCCCGACTATCATACGCTGTGGGACAAGACAGAAAAGATACTCGACCGGCTTATGTCGGAGATAGAAAAAAGCCAAACCGAGCCCGAACAATGAATCTGATAAAGAAAATACTGGTGAAGATGCTTTTGTTGCCGATACGGTTCTACCAGAACTGCATATCGCCTTTCACACCCCCTGCCTGCCGCTACACCCCCACCTGTTCGCAGTACGCCGTGGAGGCGATAAAGAAACACGGCCCGTTTAAAGGCTCGTGGCTCGCTTTTAAACGCATTCTGAGGTGCAACCCATGGGGAGGCAGCGGATACGACCCAGTGCCTTAAAAAAGGGGTCTGTCGCCCGCTTTTGGCAGACGACAGACCTATATAACTAAACAATACAAATCAATCCATTTGTGCTGCAATCTTGGCAGCAAGTTCCTTAAACTCCTTCGGAGTAAGGTTTACACGCTCTTTGTCGAAAGCCAGCTCGCTACCCTTGTTGATGGGTGCCAGATGGATATGGGCGTGAGGGACGTCAACACCGACAACGGCGACGCCGATCTTAACACAAGGCACCACTTTCTTAAGAGCCTTGGCCACCTTTTTGCTGAAAAGGTGCAGTTTCACAAACAGTTCGTCGTCGAGATCGAAAATGTAATCGACTTCCTTTTTCGGAATTACAAGCACGTGGCCGTAAACAATGGGCGACACGTCCAAAAAGGCCAGACAATCCTCAGTCTCGGCCACTTTGTAGCAAGGAATCTCACCTGCCACTATCTTTGAAAAAATTGATGCCATATCGAAAGGGTTTTACTAACGTTCAACGGAAAGTATCTCGAAATTCATTATGCCTGCCGGCACCGAAACCTCCACAATGTCACCCTGCTGCTTGCCCAAAAAGGCTTTGGCGAAAGGCGAAGAAACGGAAATTTTGCCTTTCTTCACATCGGCCTCGCTCTCGGGAACGATATGGAAACGCTGTTTCAGCTTGGTTTTGGTGTTGCGGATTTCGATAATCGAGAGCAACAGCACTTTGGAAGTGTCCAGTTTCGACTCGTCGAGCAGACGTGCGTTGGCGATAAGGTCCTGAAGTTTCGAAATACGGGCTTCCAAAAGACCTTGGGCCTCCTTGGCGGCGTCGTATTCGGCGTTCTCGGAAAGGTCGCCTTTGTCGCGGGCCTCTGCAATGGCAGCCGAAGCGGCAGGACGTTCCTTGGTTATCAGAGTGTTCAGCTCGTCTTTCAGTTTCTGAAGTCCCTCTTCACTATAATATTTAATTTCTCCCATGATAATAAATTTCTAAAACGCACATAGTTATGTGCAATTCAACTTTTAAATAAAACTGTTTTTTATTTAAACATTTAGGAAAGACCTTGCGGGTCTTTCCTAAATGTAATGGTTATATCAAACTGTATATACTACAAATTCAGAGCAATTCCAATAGAGTGCGAAGCGCTGAACGGAGCGGCAGCACGGTAAGAATAATCTATGGTTATTGTAGGAATCTGGACTCCATCTTTGCGTTTTCCAAGAGGAATGGCAACCGAAGCACCTGCCGAAGGACCGGTGTAGGCTGTTGCACGGGTATCTTCCTTGAACAGGCCGCTCTGGAAAGCGTAACCGGCTCTCAGCTGGAGAATGTTGAAAATAGAGTACTCAAGACCGATCTTGTAGTCGTCGCGGAGGAAAGCGTTGGATGTAAAGCTTGCAGCCACCGTCAGACGCTGGTCGAATTTCTCGAACAAGAAATCGTAAGCACCACCGATGTTAAGGCAAGTAGGCATCTCAAACGAAGCGGAACGAGTCTCGTAGGTCGAGGTAACATCCTGGTCGTTCACCAAAGTCAGCGACATACCATCACCGCTGAAATGCATAGGAGTACCCACGTTTTTCAGGGCGATACCGAATTTGATATTGTCGTCGGCACCGGTTACATACTGGATACCAGCATCGATAGCCACACCTGTTCCCGACACGTTGTCGGTACTTTCGGAAATGATTTTGATGTTGATACCGCCGCGGATGCTCTGGCTGAACTTATGTGCGTACGAAGCCGAGATGTTCATCAGAGAAGGCGAGAAAGTACCGTTGGCACCCTGTTCGGGGCTGTTTACGGTTGTGATGGGGATGTCGCCGAAGCCCATAGCAACGACAGACAAACCCAAAACGCCACGTTCTCCGATAGGCTGGCCCAAACCGAAGGCATTGATGTGTCCGCCATATCCACCGAACCACTGGGTGTTGGTGTACATAACCTCGGTCTTGTTCAGGAATGTGAGACCTGCAACGTTAGTAAACAAAGCGTCGATACCGATTCCGTTAGCGGTGTTCACACCTGCCCATCCGGAACTTCTTGCCCACGGGTTAATAAGCAACTCGTTAGCACCTGCCGTACCCCTACGGTCGTCGTTGCCTGCAAAAGCGGCGGAAACGGACAACAGGGACACAAGCGAAACCATTACTAATATTCTATATCTGTTTTTCATCTTCATCATATTTTAAATATTAATATCAACTTACTCTGTCACTAAATTATTTAAACGAGTTCAAGTCAACGGGACGCATAGTTCCAAACCATTTGATAACCCTTTCGCCAACTTCAGGAACGGTAACATGTATCAGGTACATACCACCTGCGATGGGTATTCCAATATGGTTTTTCAAATCCCAATCCAGAGTATAACCACGGTCGGCGTTGCCAGCGTCGCTCGGCGATGGACCGAGTTTGCGGACAAGTGTGCCGTCTATAGTATAAATGGCTATCTTTGAGTTGGCTGGCAGGTTAGTTATTCTAACTCTGCTATCCAGCTGACTGGAAGTCTCGTATTCCGAAGAGCTGTAGTAAGGATTGGGGACAACGGTGATGTTGTCGAGTATTGTCTGATTGTCGATGCGGTTGCCTGCCTGATTGGTCAGGGTGATGAGGTCGTCAGTCATCTCGAACATATACATCGGGTTGTTGGCGTTCTTAACCTGCTGACCAGCCTGAGCGGGAGCTGTCTGGTTGGCGCTGTAGTACTTCGAGTACGGACGTCTTACTGCTATGTCGATAGTAACATCGCAAGGAATGTCTTTGGGGTTGTTGAAAACGTAGTTGGAAGAAACTATCGGCATATTAACCCATGCTACACTTGCAAAAAGCAGAGCCGCAGAGTCACGGGCAGGACGCACATATTGGTCGCTCTCGCCGAGCAACAGTCCATTGCAGTATGCCATCATAGGAGCATTGTCGCGGATATGCATCAAACGGTCGAGAGACTCAAGCATACGAGCTGCCCAAACACCACCATCGTACGAAGGAGTTTTGTAGTACTTCGAGACCACATTGTCGGAAACCCTCGAAATATCAACAAACGGCTGGTTGTTGGACTTAAGAACATAGATGAAGTGACCGCCACCCATAACATAGTTCTGAGTACCGTCCATAATGGTGTTCACGGGATTCCACATCATATCGCGGCCATTGTGCTGGACATAACGCGAATCCTCACCAAACATCATGTTCAGACGTTCGCCAGTCTCAATATCGATTGCATAGCCAGGGAACCAACCCATACCGTATTTACGGTCGTAAGTGGTATCCACATTACCGTTTTTGTCAACCGAATATGCTTTACGCATCTGGAAACGCAGTGCGTTGCCCTCAGACTGTGTCGGGTCGTCGCACATTTCAAGAACCGGACAACGAGTCCACTTAGTCTGGTCGGGTGTGATAACAATGTGAACGCTTGGTAGATTAGCCAAATCGTTATAGTTCAACGATTTATTATATAACTGAACTTGGAGGTTCCTTATCTGGTAGTTACGCGACTTGTAGTTCTTGGCAGTTACAGGCGAAGTATTTCTTCTCAATGAGTCGAAACGACTTTCGGGAGCAACATAATACATATATGAGAAACCTGGGTGGAACGAGCGTGTGGAAACCAAACCGTAAGGAGCCCACATACCGCCGACAACACCTTCAAAGGTACTGTATTTATCAATAGCGTATGATTCCGACCTGCCTAAAGCTTCATTCCAAAGATATTTGTAATAGTCGGCATCGATATAAGCCTCTGCACCAGTGTAGGCAAAAGTGTCGAGCAAGAAAGAAGAACGCTCACCTTCTGTAAACTGTGCACCTGCTCTAATCCAGTTGTAGGTGGGAACAGCGTCATAGTCAGGAATACCCTGCAACCATTGTTTGTTGGGATCGGAGAAAGTCATCTCCGAGAAGAGGAGAGCATCTCTGTCGCTAACCAAACCACCAAGTATCGTCTTTCCTGACACAGTGGCCGGGGAAGCAACGTGTTCCACATTTGTGATTCCGACTGCAATACCAAGGTCGAGGAACAACTGTTCATTATAACGACTGATTGTGAAATCAGACGAGTCAACATAAACAGGATTACCGTTAGCATCGTTGAAGAGCGGCGAGCCGTCGACAGACTCGATAGTCCAACGCGAATCATTATCAGCACCGTTGAATCGGATATAATATTTTCCTTTCTTTACATTGAGAGGATCGATAATTGTTATGTTAAGAGGACCATGGTTTTCTTTATAAGTCGGGTTAGGTATGATACAGGGATTCTCCATCTTTTCGTTCATACCGGAACGAACAAAGCGGCCAGCGGGTTTACCTTCCTCGCCGGGGGCACCCATCAGTTCCTCAATAGAGGCATCTGTAAGCTGGAGCACGAAACCACCGTTACCGTAACCTTCGATACGGGTGATTACAGGAGATGTACCATATTCGGCTTGAATTATTGTACCACCGTTCTCGGCAGTAACATTGTGAGGTATAGCCTTGACAGGTCTGATTTCCTGTTTCCATTCATTTTGACGACCGGCAAGGTAGGGTTTCTTCTGACCGTCGAGCTTGTTGGCGTCACTGGGAGAATATTCTTTATAACGGTTGTGAGCGTAAGCTATAGCCACAAAGTAATATTCTTTGTTATTTACCAGTTTGGTATTTGTACCGGTAGCAAAAGCGTCGGTGGTGAGTCTAATGGAATGGCGGATGCCTGTGTTGGCACCGTTAACCATAATCTGAGGAGCTACTGTGCCGAGAGCATTATCAATATCATAGTTCACCAACGTTCCTATTGGAAGAGTGTGGTCGGCATCGTAATAGTTCTCAACATCACACTGATAAACAAGTCTTGCCTTAGTGTCATCTCCGATATCAGCAACAGAAGCATTAGCGTCTTTCAGCTGATAGATCTGATAACCTTCAAACTTGTATGTTCTCTGATCCTGAGAATAAGTCCTGATTTCAGAAACGGTTTCACCATTAATAGTGGTATCAATGGTATATGTCGTTGGGATGGAAGGATCCATCTCGGAGAAAGATTCAGGTACACCATTCTTATTGTTGTTGGATTCGGGGTTCTCATAAGAGAGATAAAGAATTACCTCGTTGGAGAGTTCCTGAACAGTTACTGTAGGAGCTTCGGGACCGGTGAGGAGTTTAAAGCAGTTCTCGAAGAGCGACTGACATTTGTCGTCAACCTGACGAAGAAGTTCTACCGAAGACCAAGCGTTGCCGGAAGTAGCCTGTGCGAAAGGAATACCAACTGTGATGTAGTTGATGGCACCGGGACGAAGGGTGAAGGGACCTGCGGACTGCATGAAACGACGGTCGCCGGGGTTGTTGCCGGGCTCGCCAACAGCAGGAGTTTTTTCTGTCCATTCAAATCCTGGGTCATCGCCATTAGTACCCCAGTTCCACGGGTCGCTATTGCCGGGGAACATGAAGTCGCATTCGAGAGCATCGGCACCGCCTTTGGTACCATCGCCGCCGAAGGTCATACGAGCACCGGTTTTCCAGTAGCCGCGCAAGTAGTTGTAATAGTCGGTAGCCTTTTCAGGTTCACCGTTGGTGTTGTTCAAACTGTTGTTGTAATACACAAAACGACGCATACCGAAACGTTCGTCGTCAACGATGCCGTTTCCGAAGTTCACGCCGTTGATAGCACAGTTACCGATGATGTCATCTTTCTGGAAATACCAAGCGTTGACGTAAGCGTCGGCTTCCTCAGACAGACGAATTGTGTCGTAACCTGCTGCGGGGTTATTGGGGTCGAGTTGGTAACCTGCAAGAGCGTTTTCGTAATAAACACGCATTTTTGCTATGTCAATCTTGGGGTTGTCGCTCTGGTCGGGATCCATATAAGGACCTTGGAAGAAGTCGATACCTACTGCAGGGGGAATGCCACTGTAAGAACCAGTTCCGGGACCGTCAATATCTTTACCGTTGTAACAGTAACCAAGACCACGTCGTACGTCGCATCCCACATAGTCGTCGTGAGAGTAGCCCAAATCGGGGTCGACCCACTGGCTGAAGTAGGTGTTACGCAGTGTGTAGGACGAACGGTTGATGATTTCGTAGGTGTAGAAAGTCATGTTGTTGATTTCGTCATTGGTGGCGAAGGCGAAAGCCTGGGCTCTGATTTCGAGACCAATCTGGTCGCCTTTCGACTCGGTGTGGGAGTTACCCATATCGTTGAACACCCACCAGATTGTTTGGTCGCCTTTAAGCACTTGGTCGGAGAGGATACCTCCTGTGATAGCCTGACCGCCAGTACCATATTTGCCTTCCATTGTAGGAGCGGGCTCGTATTTCTCGCCGGGGTTAAGGGCTGCTTTCAGTGTTTTGGGGCAGAGTTCGTTATCGAAATCGTAATACGGGTAGTCACCTTTAGTGTAGTTGTACTCGCCATCGCCGTCGGCATCGAAGAAAGGAGCCAGATATTTGGACTGTTTCATTGCGGTGTTGCCATGGGCAGGCCAGTTCTTAATCACATCCGGGATAAGGGATTCGTCATAAGCGTCGTTGGGTGTAGGAGCAGAACCTTCCTCATAGTCGAACATAGCCTTAAAAGACGAAACGTCGGCCTGAGTAATTTTGTAGTGTTTGTCGTACTCGTTACAAACCTCGGCGGAAACGGATGCTGTTCCGTCCACTGTAAGAGGGCCGGGCCAGTAGTCGTTACCTTCGCTACCGAAACGCAGAGCTGCGACACGGAGCTGGTCATCGACGTCGGTACCACCGATCCACAGGGCTGCGCAGAACATGGCGGTAGAAGTACCATTCTTAGGAATATTGTATTTGGCCAGACTGCCGTCGTACCACATATTACCGTAAGCGTTGATCAGAGCACGCACGTTGTTGACGTTCAACTCGGCGGAACTCTGAGCTCTTTTACAAGCGGCGGCTTTGGCTTGCAGCTTGGCACGGTTGGAATGGCCACGTTCCCACTCGCAGTCGCGAGAAAATGCCGTTCCAAATAGAGACATGCATATTAATGCAACTAATCCCGATTTTAAAAATATATTTTTCATCTTTTCTCTAATTTCAATTAAACAAACTTACACGTTAGAACTGATAGGTCAAACCCACTTTTATCAGTCGGGGTCTTGAATAGTTGTAGTTGCCGTTGGACAAAGCAATCATATACAAATCCCTGTACGATTGTGAGTCGAGGTAGGATTCGATGAGAGTTTGTGTTTCGGGGTCGGTAAGATAACCGTTGTCTTCGGGGTTGCCGGTAACAGCGAATACTCCAGTAACGTTCTTTATGTTGAACACGTTGGTAACTGTTACAGCAAGCACAAGGTTGGTGGTTCTTTTCTTAACTTTGATGGGCCAGTGTTTGTCAACCACAAAGTCGAAGTAGAAGCCCCATGGCAGACGTGCGCCGTTGTAGCTACCCACGATAGTGCTCTGGGTGTTGCTGTAGCGGCGGGTGTAAGGACGACCCGACTGAGCCACGGCGATCAGGTTGACACCGAAGTTCTGCAACGGGTAGAGTTTTTTAACACGATCGTTGCCTTGTTCGTCTTTGGTTTTGCGGTCGATTGACCAACCTTCTTTTTCACCAAAACGGTAGTCAAGGTTAACCTTGAGTTCGTGACGACGGTCGTCCCAAATGGGGTTCAGAAGTTTCAGAGTGGAATAACCTTCTTTGATAAGTTCCTGCATTGTTGTCGAGGGAAGTCCTGTTCCTTCAGCATACTGCAGTGTGTAGTTGGCGTTGATACGGATGTTGTTGGTGGCACGCAGGTCGTACGACAGCGAGATACCTTTTACAGTTTTGAAATCGAGGTTGTCGTAGGAGTAGTAGTTGGGGTTGGGGTCAGCACCAGCGTACTGTACCAACTGGATAAGGTTACGTGTTTCTTTATAGTAAGCTGTGATGGTGATAGCCGAGTTTTCGGTGAGCAATTGTTGCAGACCTAACTCGTAGTTGGTGATCTTTTCGGGTTTCAGGTTGGGGTTGGAGATGCTCGATATCTGAGTCATATAGAGATAACCAAGGTAGTTGGCCTGCCATCCGCTGGAGGGACGGTTGCAGATAATATCGTAACTAGCCTTGAAGATTGACTTGTCGCTCACGGGGAACGAGAAAGCTATACGAGGCATTGCCACAATCTGCGGGTCGTAGTCTTTGAAAGCGCTAACCGACGGGGTATTTCTCTGATAGGAGGCCTGTGCGTCGGGTTTGCGGAAAGGAGTGGGACGGCCGGCGGCACCTTTAACGTCGTTGGGGTCGGAAGTTTCAACACCGTCGGCGGTGTACCAAGTGGCACCGTTACGGAAACCGGTGATGGTGGGTGTGGAAGACGAAGGATCGTCGACATAAACCACCCAGTCGTCACCAGCGCCGGCGGGGATATTGCCTGCGTAGTTCACACCAGCAAGTTCTCCCACGGTGTAGGATTCATAAAGCAGATAGGGGTCTTTCAGCACCATCTGGTTACCGTCGAAGCGGTCGACACGCACACCCACGTTGAAGATGAGGTCTTGGAACTCAAACTGGTCTTGGATGTAACCTGCCATATAGATGGGCGAGAAGGCGCCGAGTTTTCTGTCGGGGCTGTTGAAGAAGTCGTCGAGAGATTGTTTGCCTCTTATGCGGTTGCCGCGGTGGTCGAAACCGTAGTAAGATACGATAGCGTTACCGTCGTTGAACATCTCGTCGGGCGAGAGCATATCCAGCGAGAACCAGTTGGGATCGTACATATCAACATCGAGCCAGTCGGTGCTGTTCACGGGAAGACCGAGTTTTGCACGCATAGCTCTGTCGAAGAATGTCTGGCTGGCTTCGTCGTATTTGCGGTCGTAGTTGATGGTGAGGTATTGGCCCGATTCGTCAACAATAGGATTGTCGAGGTCGAGCTGAGTGATATGGGCGTTAGCCGATTGTCTCATAATTGTCCACAGAGAGATAGGTGCCAGTGAGTATGAGTAGCTTGTGGACTGGTCGTATTGGAAACCGAGCTCTATAGCGTGGCCACCGAGGTCGGCGGAAACTTTAGCCTGAACATACACATAGTCTGTCAAAGACTTGCCGTAAGATGAGTAAGGTGTTCCAACATTGCTTATAAGGCTGTAAATCGACGAAGGTGTCTGGCCGTTGATAAGACCGTTGTACATCTGGATGTTGTTGAAGTTGATGAGGGAGCTTCTGATAGCATCCATACCATAAAGTTGCGAAGTATATTTGGCCATCATCGGGTTGTAGGGCGAGGGGGTGAAGATAACAGCTGTATCCATCCAGTTGGTCTGTATCCTTGCCACCTGGTCCACACCATTGAGGTTGAAGGTACCTGTTTGATATGTACGCACCTTTCTGGTTTCGAAAGTACCGATATGTCCGTATTTGAACACGTCATCGCCGAAATCCTGATTGTATGTTCTTGTCCAAACGCGGTTGAACATACCCGAGATGTTGTACATTACATTGGTAATGAACGACGATTTCTCGGCACCGGGTTTAGTGGCGTCGCCGCTGGCTTTCTTTTTATCGGGGAAACGCTGGGTGAAGTCGGCCATGATGGAGAAGTTCTGGTAGTCGTAAGTGCCATGAGTTCCGAGGTTGAGGGGGAACAAACTGACACTTGTTTCCGACGAACGGTTGAACATATAGTCGGCCGAAATCTGCAGAGTGGCGTAGTCAGAGAAACGGATGTCGATACCGCCTTCTACGTAGGCTCTGTAAGCAGGCATACCACCTTTATATTTTATTGTATGGAAATCGTCCTTGCGGAGATATTCACCGGAATAGTTCACTGCGCCTGTGAGGGGGTCATAAATGATAGGCTCATTTTCGATTCGCTCGCGAACGTCGTCATTGACTATCTGGTAGAGATATCCGTTGCGACGGTAGTACTGGTCGAAAGTATAACGCAGCACACCGGTAAGACGGAATCCAACGATTGTCTTTTCTGCCTTGTCGCCCTTGGCTGGTCTTTTATACAGCGGACCGGTGAGGTAGAAAGTGAGGTCGTTGAAATATCTGTAGTCGAGATATGTTTCGTAACGTACCATTCCGTTGAACTTATTTGCTGGCGGTTTGAGGGTGATAACCTGTGCGCCACCGATTGCCTCGCCGTAGCGCGCGGGTGTACCGCTAAGGATCACCTGGATATCGGCGATAGCTTCCTTGGGGACGTACACGCCAGATTTTTTCCTCATACCTCCCACATAGGTGGCCATACCTTCGTCCTGACCACGCATAGAACCTACGCCGCCGTCGCTATAACCCACACCGGCCACAGTTGCCACTGCCGATTCGATGGAGTTGCCCGGCATACGTTCGAGGTCTTTAGCGGTGATAATCTTACCGCCTTCGGGGGTTCCTTTACTTATCAGAGGGTCTTTTGTTCCAGTAACGACCACCACTTTCAACTGCTGCGTTTTGTCCTGCAGCTTGATGGTGTCGGCGTATGTGGAACCGTTTGCCTTTACGGTAATACCTTTAACCTCTGTTTCTGCGAAACCGACGGCTGATACTTTGATGTCGTAAACGCCTGCCGCCAAGGGCTTGATGGTGAACTCGCCATTGAAATTAGTAGCGTCGCCACCGCGCATCTCGCCGTTTTGTAAGGCTTGGACATTCACGAAAGCCTCTGGCTCATTCGTTTTGGCATTGACAACTACACCCTTGAGGGTTCCTTGTCCGATTGCCACAACGCTGGTTACTAAGAGCAACCCAAATGTCATCAGTACTTTTTTAAACATACTCATCTAATTTTCAATTAAATACCTATCTTATCTATTTAGTTTTTTATTTTATCAGTTTACGTAGGGGTTTTCCAATATAACGCTTTGAATTACAGCTTGTCGCAGGTCGAAACTATAACCGCTGCCCTGCTCTACTACGGGTTCGGGTTGTACAAACACCGGTGAGGACTTGGGCTGTTTTGTCTCTTCCTGCATTTCTGCCGGATTGTATTCGTTGTAAAGGAACTGTTCCTGTCTCGGAGCCTGAGTTTCTTGCTGTGGAACATATCCTTGACCGAACACCTGTCGCTTTATTTCCTCTAAGGCGTCGGCCGTATCGGTGTAAACGGTGGAATCGGGTGCATTTTCACCCGAAACCACGGTCTTCCGTTTCGCATTACCACGCTTGTCTTTTTTACCCAAAAGACTTGGTAATGAGAACAACACCAATAATAATATCCACAAAAATGTGCTCATTTTCCTATCTGAAAAATCTCTGCAAAGATACTCTTTATTGACTAATTATAAAAGTAAAATTTCATTTTTTTTCAAAAAAATCTTTTTTACTCCTGATTATCAGTTATTTATTTTTGCTATTATTTTTCTATCTGTTTTTCTTCTTTACGTTTCATCAAATCGTAGAGGATGGTGCCCGAAATACATACCGAAGAGAATGTACCGGCAGCCACACCTACGAGCAGTGCGAAGATGAATCCGCGCAGTGCCTCGCCGCCGAATATGAACATCATCAAAAGCACAACCAATGTGGTGCCCGAGGAGTTCACGGTACGGCTCAAAGTGGAGTTGATGGCGCTGTTTATCTGTTCTTTCAGCGTGCGCTTCGGATACAGTTTCTTATACTCACGCACACGGTCGTAGATCACCACGGTGGCGTTGATTGAGTAACCGATAACTGTAAGTATGGCGGCTATGAACGACTGGTCGACCTCCATGTTGAACGGAAGCAAGCCGTGCAGCAGTGCGAAGAGACCAATAGTAACGAGGGAGTCGTGGGCCAGGGCGATAACACCGCCGAGACCGAACTGCCATTTGCGGAAACGCAGAGCTATGTAGGCGAAAATCACCATAAGTCCGACCACGAGGGCAATCACAGCGTCGCGTCTCACGTCCTTAGCCATTGTAGCCTCTACCTGTTCGGAACTTATTATACCCACAGGGTTGGTATTTGTCGATGCAAACTCTTCTTGTGTGATGTTCTGATTTTTGAAATATTTTTTCGTGCCGTTGTACAGTTTTTCAACGATTACATTTTTAATGCTATCTTTTGCACTGTCATCTACATCAATGCCAAATTTCGTTGTAACCTTGATTTGGTTCGACGGGCCGTAGGTTTTCACCTCGGGAGCGTCGGGGAACTGTTCGGCAAGGCTGGCACGAACATCCGTAACATTTGCATTGCTTGCCTCAAGAGGCTGGTCGAAACGTATCACATATGTTCTACCGCCTTTGAAATCGATACCCATATTGAGTCCGCGGATAGCCAGAGCTGCAATGCCAATTAAAAGCACGGCACCTGCAATGTAGTAGAACATCCTTCTCTTGGCGATGAAATCGACACCGGTGTTGCGGAGGAAGTTTTCGGAGAACGGGAAGGAGAATGTCATCGGTTTGGACGACTTCATAAAGCGCTCAATAACCAAGTGAGTGATGAAGATACTTGTGAACAAGGATGTAAGAATACCTATACACAATGTAACGGCGAAACCTTGAACAGGACCGGAACCGAACATTATCAGCACGATACCTGTGAGGAGGGTGGTGACGTTACCGTCGATGATAGCGGAGTAGGCGTTTTTGAAACCTTTGTCCACCGACGACGCCACACTGTTTCCTGCCCGCAGCTCCTCCTTGACACGTTCGTAGATAATAACGTTGGCATCCACAGCCATAGCCATTGTAAGCACGATACCTGCTATGCCAGGCAATGTGAGTACTGCTCCGATGGATGCTATAAATCCGACGAGGAAGAACATATTGGTAAGCAGTGCTATTGTTGCCACAACACCTGCTTTGTTGTAGAATATAATCATATAGATGAACACCATAATGAAGGCCACTATGAAGGAGAGCAGACCTGCATTGATGGATTCCTGACCGAGCGAAGGTCCAACCACAGCTTCCTGGACTATCTTGGCCGGGGCGGGGAGCTTACCAGCTTTGAGGATGTTGGCAAGGTCCTTGGCCTCTTCGTCGGTGAAGTCACCTGTAATGGATGAACGACCACCAGCAATCTCTCCATTGACGCGAGGAGCTGAGTAAACCACATTGTCGAGGACAATGGCTATGCACTCTCCAACGTTGGCTCCGGTGATACGTTTCCATTCACGGGCACCTTCGCTATTCATTGTCATGGAGATTTCCTGACCGGTGGCGCTTATGTCCTGACGTGCGTCGGTGATGACGTCGCCACTGAGCAGGGGCGAGCCGTCGCGGGTGGTTACCTGGATGGCGTAAAGTTCATACAAGTTATCGTATCTCGAAGGTTTTGCACCCCAAAGGAATTTAACATTGTTGGGGATGATGTTTTTCTGACGGGCTTTTGCAAGCATCTCGTCGATTGCGGCTCTGTCCTTGGGGAAAGCACGGCCTACCACACAGCCTTCTAAGAGTTCGCCGGTTTTGGGGTTAATATTTGGATAGAGCTTGCTGAAAAGCGGGTTGTTTTTCTCATTCTCGGCCTGCAGCTGTTCGTTTTGCAACTGTGTGCTGTCTTTGGTAAGCTGGCTGAGCACATCATTCTTAGCAGTATCGGCGGCAGCCGTGTCGGTTGTGAGATTAGCCATCAGCGAGTCCATAGCTTTGTCGGCTGTGGTATCTACGGAAGTGGAGGCTATATATTTGTCCACATCTTCCAAAAAATGGAAAACTTCTTTGTTTTTGGCTCCCAACCAGAACTGGAGTTCTGCGGTGCCTTGTAGGAGTTTGCGGACACGCTCGGGTTCTTTAACGCCGGGGAGCTCGATAAGGATACGCTCGGAGGCACTCAGTTTCTGGATATTGGGCTGTGCAACGCCGAATTTGTCGATACGCTGACGGAGAATCTCGTATGTGCGGTCGTAAGCGTCGGACACCTCGGAACGGACAATATCCATCACCTTCTTGTTATCGTCGGTGAGTTTCACTTTGTCGCGCAGCTGTGTGGCGAAATAGGGAGCCAGCTGCACATCGGGTTTAATTTTGTAGATGGCATCCTCGAAGAGCGAGACGAAGTTTGTGTTCGGGGTTACTTTCTGCTGTTTGAGAGCTTCGTTGATGGCTGCATTGAAAACGGAGTCCTTGGTGTGGTTGCCGAGTGCGATTACCACATCGACAGTGGACACCTCCATCATAACGTTCATACCGCCCTTAAGGTCGAGGCCGAGATTTATCTCACGTTCTTTGGAAACTTTATAGTTTCCCCACGGATTATACCAGTGAGAATTCCTTGAGGTTTCTTCGTAAACCGAGTCAATGAAATAAGCCTCACGAGCCGTGGACAATGAGTCGTAGATAGCCTGTTCCTTGACGGCATCACCGCCAGCCAAATCGTGAGCCAAAGCCTTGATTTCAGGAGCATTAGCATATTCACGGGCTTTATTTTCGAAATGGCGTGACGAGAAGTTGAACGACAATTGGTACAAACACACTATCGCAAATAATATTGCGAAAAATCTGATAAGTCCTTTATTTTGCATATCTTATTGTTATATAGTTATTAAAGTGTATTCAAACAATTAAAAACAAATATTTTTAGACGTGCAAAGATATGAAATTTTGTGCAAACAAAAAATTTTTTTTGTCGCTCATTTTTTTATCACATTGTATATCAGTCAATAAAAATGATATTTTTTTTTATTATTCCTTTTCTGGCTGTATATTTGGAGAAAAAAATGTAATTTTGCGGAAATTTTCGTGATATGGACAAAAACAATATACCTATAAAGAGTATGGCCAAAGAGGACATGCCTCGCGAGAAGATGCTGGCCAATGGGAGAAAAGCGTTGAGCAACTCGGAACTGCTTGCTATTGTGATTGGTAGCGGCAGCCAGAACATGAACGTCCTCGAACTGGCCAAGAGACTACTGAAAGAGTCCAACAACAGCCTTGTAGATCTGTCGAGGAAAGAGATTTCGGAACTGAAGAAAGAGGACGGCATAGGCGACGCCAAGGCGGTGAGCATAGTGGCAGCGCTGGAGCTGGGCAGCCGCATGTGGGCGGAGACTAAAAACAGCGAGGATTCGGTGATAAAAGACAGCCTCTCCATATATAATATATTGGCCTCGGACCTTGACATGCCAAACGAGCTATTCTATGCTATCTATCTGAATAACAGAAATAAACTAATCACCAAAAAGCAGATTTCGAGCGGCGGACTTACGCAGACTTCGGTGGATGTGCGTATGATAATTAAAAACGCCGTGGAATGCAACGCCACGGTGATTGCGGTGGCACACAACCACCCTTCGGGCAGCGTGAAACCAAGCAAGGAGGACATCAATCTGACAAAGAGAATTAAAGAGGCCTGCGAGATTATGGACATCAAACTGCTTGACCACGTGATAATTGGGGAACATTTCGCGTCGGGCGGAAATAACTACTTCAGTTTTTACGACAACGGCCTGCTGTAAAAATCATGGTATGAGATGGTTGTGAAGATTTTTAAGAAATATTTTAACATTTTTGTTTAATGGAAAAGCAACCCTTGACGGGGGCGTTTTTTTGCGTTGGTATCATCGCCCACATGGCTACAGAAAGCAACCCCTGACGGGGTTGTCGTTTGCAGGGTGAGAATCATCATCAGCCCCCAGACTGCGCTTTGAATTATTCTCCGCTTCGCTATCGAAACTGCCACTGGCAGTTTCTTCATCGGGGTTAATAGGATGATGTGCTTTCAGCACTTTTTTACACAGGGCAACGGATGCTCTCTACGAGAGTGTGTTATACAACTACTGCTCAAAAATGGTTTCCTTCACTATCTTGACAGGAAGAGGAAGTTTACCGCTTTTAAATAGATTGGCAATATCTTTAGCCTCCTCTTCGGTGAAATCGCCTGTAATGGAGGATCGGCCACCTTCGATTTCTCCGCAAATGCGGGGAGCAGAGAAAACCACATCGTCGAGGACAATGGCTATGAATTCACCAACATTGGCTCCTGTAATGCGTTTCCATTCGCGGGCACCTTCGCTGTTCATGGTTATAGTTATTTCATTACCGGTAGTATTATTGAAGTACTGACGTGCGTCGGATATGACTCCACCATCAAGTAGTGGTGAGCCGTCGCGGGTGGTTACCTGGATGGCGTAAAGCTCATAACGATCGTTGGTTCTTGATGGCTTGGCTCCCCAGAGGAATTTTATGGTCGGGGGAAGGATATTTTTCTGACGTGCTTTTGCAAGCATCTCGTCGATGGCGGCTCTGTCCTTGGTGGAAGCAAAACCTACCACGCAGCCTTCTATGAGTTCGCCCGTTTCGGGGTTTATATTGGGATAGAGTTTCGCGAACAGTGGGTTATTTTCGGCCGACGCGTTTTGTTCATTGAGTTCATCAGTTGTAACATTATTAGTAAGGGATGTATCAACTGGCATAAATTGAGGATGTGCGGCGATGAATTTATTCACATCATCCAGATAGTTGAAAGCGTCTTTGTTTTTGGCTCCCAACCAGAACTGGAGTTCGCCACGTTGTTGCAGAATGTAGCGTATGCGGTCGGGTTCTTTAGCTCCCGACAGGTTGAGTTTAATTCGGTCAGTTCCAATTTTTTCGAGTTGTGGACGATATGAACCGAATTTGTCAAGACGCATGAGCAGGATCTGGCAAGTGCGGTCGTATGCATCTGTAGCCTCGGAACGCAAGACGCTCATAACAGTGTTATTATCATAGGTCAGTCTTATACGGTCGCGCAACTGTGTGCCGAAATAGGGAGCAAGCTGCACATCGGGATCAAGCTTGTAGATAGACTCTTCGAATAGGCTTAAGAAGTCAGATTGTGGTTTTTCCATCTTGAGTTTCTTTGCCTCATCTATGGCTTGGTTGAAAAGAGAGTCTTGAGTGTAGTTGGCCAAAGCCAAAACCATCTCATCGGTGGAGACTTCAAGCTCTATTTCCATTTTAGGACCTCTATTGCAAGAACTTGTAAACAAAAGTGTTACGACTGATAACAACAACGCTATTTTTTTCATTTTTTATGTGTTTTTTTGAGTGATTTGATTTTGCAAAAATACGATTTTTTTTTGATTTATTACTTAAAGGCAACCCCTAACGGGGTTGTTTCTTGGGGCGGGGGCATCTGTTACTGAAAGGCAACCCCTAGCAAGGTTGTTGTTTGCGGGGAGGGAGACATCATCAGTCCCCAGACTGCGCTTTGAATTATTCTCCGATTCTCTATCGAAACTGAACTGTCAGTTTCTTCATCGGGGTTAATGGGATGATGTGCTTTCAGCACATTTTTGAGAAGCCTTCAATACGATGTCATATGGGGCAATAAAAGTTGCGGGGCGTTTCTTCGAAACGCCCCGCAACGGTTTTGACACTATATATAATGTACTATTCGGCGCTGGAGATGAAGGGGTACTTGTAATCGCGAGCGGGATCGAAAGTCTCCTTGATGGCCTGCGGCGAGGTCCAACGGATAAGGTTGAGGTAGCTGCCTGCCTTGTCGTTGGTTCCGGAGGCACGTGCACCGCCGAAGGGCTGCTGTCCAACAACGGCTCCGGTGGGTTTGTCGTTGAAATAGATGTTGCCTGCGGCATTCTTCAGCAGGTCGTAGCCGGTACGCAGGGCCTTGCGGTCGGTGGCGAAGATGGCTCCGGTGAGGGCGTAAGGCGAAGTGCTGTCGAGGATCTGGCAGGTCTTTTCGTAATCTTTGTCTTCGTACACATAGATAGTGATGATGGGTCCGAAGATCTCTTCGCACATCGACTTGTAGTCGGGTTTCTTGGCCAAGATAACGGTGGGTTCGATGAACCAGCCTTTTTTCTTGTCGCATTTGCCACCGAAAACGATTTCGGCGTCTTTGCTCTTCTTGGCGTGGTCGATGTAGTTCTTGCAGTTGTCGAACGATGCTTCGTCGATAACGGCGTTGACGAAAGCGGAGAAGTCGCGGACGTCGCCCATCTTTATCTCTTTCAGCATACGGCCGATGATTTTCTCAACTTTGGGCCACATGGAAGCGGGCACGTAGGCACGGCTTGCTGCGGAGCATTTCTGTCCCTGGAATTCGAAAGCGCCACGAACGATGGCGGTAGCCACCTGGTCGGGGTCGGCACTTTTGTGAACCATGATGAAGTCCTTGCCGCCTGTCTCGCCGACAATCTTGGGATAGGTTCTGTATTTGTCGATGTTCTGTCCTATAGCTTTCCAGAAGCCTTTGAAAGTGCCTGTGGAGCCTGTGAAGTGGACACCAGCGAGGTTTTCGTCGGCGAAAGCCACACTGCCGATGAGGGCACCGCTGCCGGGGAGGAAGTTTACAACGCCGTCGGGGAGTCCGGCTTCCTTGTAAATTTTCATAAGTATGTAGTTGGAGAGCAGAGCCGTTGTGGATGGTTTCCAGATACATACGTTGCCCATCAGAGCGGGGCTGAGGCAGAGGTTGGAAGCGATGGAGGTGAAGTTAAACGGAGTGATGGCGAACACGAAACCTTCCATGGCGCGGTAGGTTACATAGTTGAGAGTGCCGGCGTCGGAGCAGGGCTGGTCGCTGTAGATCTGCGAAGCGTAGTAGGCGTTGTAGCGCAGGAAATCGACGAGTTCGCAAGCGGAGTCGATTTCGGCCTGCATAGTGGTCTTGCCCTGGCCGAGCATAGTGGCGGCGTTGATGAGATAACGGTATTTGCCGCTGATGAGGGTGGCTATCTTGAGCATAACGCTGGCGCGGTCGATCCACGGGGTTTCGGCCCATTCCTGACGTGCTTTCATAGCTGCGGCGATAGCTGCCTTCACTTCTTTCTCGCTTACCTTGTGGTAGCGGGCGAGAACGTGGTGGTTCTCGGTAGGCATTACGATTTCGCCCATATTTTTGGTTTTCACCTCTTTACCACCGATGATGGCGGGAATTTCGGTAACTTTGTTGTAGAGTTCGTCGAGAGCTTTACGGATTTCTTTGCGCTCGGGGCTGCCGGGAGCGTAGCCTTTCACCGGTTCGTTTTCCGGCTTGGGGAAATGGAAAATTGTGTTGTTCATATTATAAAACGTTTAAAATTATTTTTTTCTCCTTTATGTTTCACTTAGTAAAGATCGCGTCTCTCCGAGACGCTGGTTCTCAGCGAGTTCGTTTTCACCCCCACACTGCGTTCCTTGTGTGGGGTTATTGAAAGCATGTGTCTCCGACACATTTTTGGTATAGAATTTGATAATCATATTATTTTTCTATACAGAATGTCAAAAACCATATTACCATTTGATTCTATGATATTTACGAATTAATTGACGTTTTTTCAGACAAACAAAGATACAAATAAAAAATGGAATTTGACTTTTTTGACGAAAAAAAATTACGCAGAACGGAGGAACGGAGTGTATTACAACAGGTTATGATGAAGGTTCGCCGCACGTCATCTTTTCGTGCATACGCCCTACCCCACCCTTTTGTTGGGTAAACGGAATGTCCTTCGAGTACGTCAGAGCTGGAAGTTGAGCGGCAATGTGTACTGTACGCGCACGTTTTTGCCCCTCTGCATACCGGGTTTCCAGCGAGGCATCGCCTTAACCACACGCAGAGCCTCCTCACCGCAGCCGTCGCCGATATCGCGGAGGATTTTTGCGTTGGAAATAGAGCCGTCCTTTTCCACAACGAAAGATACGAAAACCCGTCCGGTTGTTTTGTTGGCTTTTGCCTTTTCGGGATAGTGGAGGTTTTCTATCAAGAAATTCCTCAACCCTTCGTTACCGCCAGGGAATTCGGGCATTTGCTCGACAACAACAAAGGTGGGTTCGTCAACGGATTCTTTGACGCTGCTTTTACTGCCGGTGTTTTGTGCCGAGAGCGACGCTACGGCGAGCAGCATTACCAATGATAAAACAATTTTCTTCATAAGTGTTTGGTTTTAATATGTTTTTAATTCAAGGACCACGTACTCGCTTTTGGTGCCGATGCGGAATTTGCCTCCCCAGATGCCGAGACCGGAAGAGACATAATACCGCGTTTTGCCACGCTGGTGCGAGCCGTAGGATTTTTCATACAAAGCTCTTGTTATCAGATTGATAGGAAACACCTGCCCGTCGTGGGTGTGTCCGCTGAACTGGAAATCGACGCCGGCTTGCTCGGCTTGTTCAAGATTGTAGGGCTGGTGGTCGAGGAGAAAGATGTATCGCGTAGTGTCCTGTCCTTGAAGGATTTGTGGAATGCTCTTGCGGTTGGAAACGCCACGGTCGTTGCGACCTGCGATAAGTATGTCGTCGCCGAATGGCACACAGGTGTCGATAAGCAAGTTGATGCCGGCCTTGCGGTAGAAGTCCTTGGCCTCCCCTACCCCCGAAATAAATTCGTGGTTGCCGAGACAGGCATAAACTGGGGCGTTGAGCCGATGAAACTCCTCGTACATACGTTGCTGATTTACAGGATACGGACTTATGTCGATGACATCGCCGGCAATGAGGATTAGGTCGGCATTTTCGGCGTTGAGCATATCCACCCATTTGGCAAGGTTGCCGCGCTGGTTGTGGTAGCCGATATGCAAGTCGCTCAGCATAAGGATTTTATATGGATGGGAGAGTTTTTTCTCGGTGGTGGCGGAGATTTGGGTTCGATGCTTGTGGTAGTAATGGATGTTTCCGTAAAGGAAGATGACGAAAATCACGCCCGTCACCAACAGGGTGCCTTTGAGGGAGTTGTGCAGCAGGTGGGCTGGGATTACGTGGGTGAGGCGTAGTATGTCGAGCAGCAGAAAGAGCATAAAAAGGTAGAGCAGTATCATCACCCACGAGGTGGTGATTTCGTAGATGACCGCGGCGAGGGAAACGGGCAACTTCTCCATACCCACAACGACGCTAAGTATCATGGAAACAATGAGTAACACCGCAAAAGCGACAACAACTGTCTTGGCGATGTTGCCGAAAGGCAGTATCTGCCAAATACGCACCATGACATAGGTTAAAGCGGCCAAGACTGCGGCTAAGAAGATGATTATCATTGTTTTGTTCATGTTACTGAAAGGGAACCGCTATGCGGTTCTTCTGGTTGCGTGTTTTTGATTCGTTGCAATTGAAAGGGAACAGCTACGCTGTTCTGTTTTTTTCTTTTCTATTGTTTCGTTTTTTTCTATTGAAAGGGAACAGCTACGCTGTTCTTCTGGTTGCGTGTTTTTGATTCGTTGCTATTGAAAGGGAACAGCTACGCTGTTCTGTTTTTTTCTTTTCTATTGTTTCGTTTTTTTCTATTGAAAGGGAACAGCTATGCTGTTCTTCTGGTTGCGTGTTTTTGATTCGTTGCTATTGAAAGGGAACCGCTATGCGGTTCTTCCTGTTTATTATGTTTCGTCGTTTTCTTGTTTTCCTATTTGTTTTTCACGTCGAGGGCGTCGCGGATGCCGTTGCCTACGAGCATAAAGGCCAGCACGATAATCATAATGGCGAAACCGGGCAGCAGCGCGAGATAAGCGGAGTCGAGAAGGATGTAGGCGTAGTTCTCTTTGACCATTGTTCCCCACGAGGGCATGGGGGGCTGCACACCAATTCCCAAGAAACTCAGGCCAGCTTCGAGGAGTATGGCGGAGGCGAAATTGGAGGCGGCAATGACTATGACGGCTCCCAGGACATTGGGCAGGATGTGTCGGAAAATGATACGGAAAGTGCGGTAACCCAGAGCTTTGGCAGCTTCGACATACTCTTTTTCGCGGATGCTGAGCACCTGTCCGCGAACCACACGGGCGACATCCACCCACATGGTAAGTCCCACAGCCACAAAGACTTGCCAAAAGCCTTTACCCAAAGCGAAGGTGATGGCGATAACCAAAAGCACGGTGGGTATGGACCACACGACGTTGATAAGCCACATTATCAGGCTGTCGACCCAACGTCCGAAATAGGCGGCCAACGCGCCGAGGGTGATGCCGATGAGCAAGGCAATGGCAATGGCAATGAAGCCTACGGAGAGGCTCACGCGACTGCCTATCATTATCTGACTCAGCACGTCACGGCCGTAGCCGTCGGTGCCGAGGACGAAGGTGCGTTTTTGGATGCAATGCTTACGCACATATTGCTGCAATTCGGGCACGGAGTATGTATGTAGCTGGTTTTTAAGGTCGTAGTAGGTGGTTTTGCCGTTGGAACTGGAGATGGGTTTGTCGGGGTTGACGGCAAAAGCGATGTCGGCAAGGGCGAAACGGAGTATCTCGCCGTCGTTGGGGGTGGAACCGGTGTAGGTCTCGACACGCAGGCTGTCGGCATAGAAACAGTATTTGTATATGGGATAGGCGTAGTAGCTGAGCGGTTCGCCGTGCAACATCTTGGAAATAAGAGAAGTACGCTCGCGCTCGACATTTTCCTCCACACAGAGCAAAGTGGCGGTGGAGCCGGGCTTGAGGGTGGCGAGTTCGAGGTACTGCTGGTTGCAATAGGGGGTGCTGTCGGGGGTAATGAGATAGCCGAGGATGGCGGTGATGGCGAAGAGTATGATGACAACGAGGCTGGTCATGGCCATTTTGTTGCGTTTGAAACGCCGCCACACCTCGCGGTTGAGGGACACGCCGCCCTCGGCATCGGCCACGGAATTGCGCAGCTTCTGCCCGAACAAACGTCCGAAAAACTTCCTCTCTGCCATTATCTATCTTGGTATCAGGTGGTTATGTTTTATGTAATGAAATTAGTCCAAAAGCAAAGATACGATTTTTTTTAATTCGGAGGTCGGAATTCGGATTTCGGAATTATTTCTCCTGCTCGCTGAAGCTCGCGAAATCTCTGTAGATCTTGGGTATTCTTATTTTCCTACTCGCCTACGGCTCGTGAAATCTTTTGAATCTTGTAAATTGTTTCGTCTTCGGCGAAAGCAACGAAACAACTATAAACAATAAACTATTAATTATCAACTGAATTCACTGAATACTGATCCCTGGATACTGATCACTCTTTCTCTTCCAGCAGTTTGTCTAGTTTTTTCTCTATCTCGTCGAGTTTGGCTTTGACATCGTCGTTGTTGTCAGCTACCATGGCATCGACAAAGACGGAGTTGATGAACGACATGCCAATGATGCCGCCCATTATCAGCAAAAGACAGAAATAGAAACGTACCACCTTGCCGATGGCGGGAGTGGTGGCGGCGGCGATGGTGTCGGGGATGTCGTACCAACCCTCGACGGTGCAGATGCGGAAGACTGAATAGATGGAGTCGAGCGGGGTGGCGAAATAGGCGGGGGCGACGTCCTTGAAAAGACTGCAGTTTATAAGTCCGAAAACCACCACGAGGACGAGGAAACAGAGCAGTATGGCGTATGACTCGCGGATGGCCATCTTGAAGCCCGCCACAATCTTTGAGAAATTGGGAAGGAAATGCAACACACGGAGGAAACGCAACGTGCGTAACAATCTTAGTACCAACAGGAAAGAGACATCAAACATTCCCAAATCAACGAAAAGCGCCACGAGGGAAGGCAGGGAGATTATCACCAAAATGCCGTCGAGACGATTCCAGCTGGACGACCAATAGCTTTTGGCTCCGTACTCGAAGTGCTTGACAATCATCTCGATAATAAAAATTACGGTACATACCACATCGATGGTCTGAAGCCATACATTGTCGATGTTGCTGGCCTGCAAAAAGATGACCACGGCACTGACGAATATCACGCCGAGGATGAATTTCTCGTTGAGAAAGAGATTTTTAATATTTTTCATAACAAAGCATTTATTGATGTACCTAAGTGCAAAGGTTTTTTTAGCCGCATGCTATGTGCAAAGGTACGTAAAAATTTGTTTTTTTGAACTTTTATAATTGATTTACAAGAACATACTATAATAAATTGGCATATA
>JAEEGJ010003565.1_pt1 | contig 58611 bp, 48 predicted proteins | sample 8958761 | NCBI WGS metagenome assembly JAEEGJ01 (sample SAMN16246546, study PRJNA631951) | gut metagenome | biome: gut microbiome; feature: rumen; material: RS-attached | host: Bos | place: Iran: Karaj | collected 2018-10 | reverse complement strand
GGTGTCCCCAGAATTCGCGCCCGCAACCAGGCTCCTGGCAAATCTTGAGTTTGATGCGCTTTTTCTTTTTGTATTTGGGTAATTGCATAGAATCTCCGATTTTCAACATAAAATTTAGTAAAAAATGGGGGAGGGGGCAAAAGCCCGCGTTTTTTTTGCGTGGGGAATGGGGGATTGTTGTTTTTTTTGATGTGGGGTGGACAAAAATGGCGGGAAAAACGTCTATAGGGGTATGAGCGATTCTGTTTTCTCGGTTTTCCTTATTGTCTGGTTATGGTTGCGGCGGAGTGCCGCTTTCTTTGCGCTGTGCGCCGTTTTTTCTGGTTGCATGTATGCTGAGGAGGGTTCCGACCGAACCGGCTTGCGTGTGAGCTTCCTCGACGTGGGGCAGGGCTTGGCCGTGTTGCTAGAAGAGGATGGGCGCTACGCGCTGTACGACACGGGGCCGGACTCGGCCGGTCTCGTGGACACGCTTGCGGCGCGTGGCGTCCGTGAACTGGAGTGGGTTCTGGTGAGCCACGCTCACCGGGACCACGGTGGCGGCTTTATGGAGTTTGCCCGTGCGGTCGAGTCGGGGGCGCTCCGGGTGGGGCGGCTGTACGTTGGGCCCGATACCTATGCGGGGATTGTTCGTGATAGCGTGCTCCGGCTGGCGTCACGGTTCAAGTTGCCTGTGGATACTGTTGTTCGCGGGAGTGTGCTTGGGATGCGCGGGTTAGGTAGTGCGGACGGGGGCTCCGGTGCCGCCTCGCCCGGTGCGCGGCTTGACGTGTTATGGCCGCCCAAGGGCGAACCGCTCGCCGAGAACGCGGCGAGTGTGGTCGTGCTCCTGGAGTATGGTGGTTACGGTGTGTTGCTAACGGCAGATTTGGATTCTGCCGGCGAGCGGAGGTTGCTGGAGTATTCGCCCTCGCTCCGTGCAGATGTTTTGCAGGTGCCGCATCACGGGTCGGCGGGGAGCAGCACCATCGGGTTCCTGTCGCAGGTGGCTCCGCGGTATGCCGTGGTGAGCGTCGGTGCGAAAAATGCCTACGGGCACCCGGCCGCACCGGTGATGCGCAAGCTCTTTTATGTCGTGGGGGATTCCTCGGCGGTGTACCGCACTGACCAGGACGGTAGCGTGACCTTTGAACTGTTGGAGGGCGTCGGCGTTGTCCCGGTCAATAGCCGGGATTGACGGCTCAAGCCCCGTTTAGCCGTCGGTGAGGCCGATGCGTGCCTGGAAATGGCACTGGGTCATGTCGTCGGCGTTCATGCCAAATACGTAGGCGTGGTGGTTTGTGTTCTTGAACCTCACGATGTTTACCTTTGCATCTAGCGGGACCTGCGCGATGTAGTTCATTTGTATGGAACGCACCCGGCGATTCTTGATTTCGTCTTTGTCAAGCGCGTCCATCACCCAGTCTACGTAGCGGCAGTGGTTCACGTGGTTGTTCATGTCGAGGTCGCTGTAGTGCGCCTGTTCCTGGTGGACGATTTTCGGATCTATCTCCGGGTTCAGGATGTCCATCATCTCGGGGAGGGCGTCTTTCCCGGGGTGCAGCGGTATGGGGAACGGGCTGTTCGCCGGGTTCTCGGACTTGCCGGTCTTGAGGTTCACCAGCAGCCACGAAGAAGTCGCCTGCGCGATGGAGTTGCCTTGTGAATCCATGATAGAGTAGTCCTTGAGGCAGACTTTGTCTTTATAGAATTCCTTGGCCCAGGTGGAAATGGTGAGCTTCTCGCCCCAGACGGGCGTGTGCAAAATGCGAACCTTCATGCGCGTGATGACGGTGGTGTACCCGGCCCTCATCATCTTCCAGAGACCGAACCCGTTCCTTTCGGCATCGGCGATGGCGGTTTCTTCCATAAAGAGAAATAGGTTCGAAAGCTTAAGGCGGCTATGGTGGTCGCAGTCTGAAAACCGGACCTCGAAACTTTTAGTCGTAATTCCTTGTTCCATTTTATCCCATAATCATTTAACGTTACGATAATAATGTATAATTTTAAATCATGGAAGATTTTCAGTTTCGCCCTAGTTTCCTTCAATTGCCGGCCTTGCACTCCTATAACGGCGAAGTGTATTTGCCGGGCTCCAAGAGCATCACGAACCGGGTCCTTTTGATTTCGGCTTTGGCCGAGGGAAACACCCGTCTGCATAACTTGCTCAAGAGCGACGATACCCGCTACATGGGCGATGCCCTTTGCAAGCTGGGGGGCAACATTGTCTTTACCGACGATTTTTCCAAGGCGTATGTCGTGGGCAGCGGTGCCCCGATAAACATTGCGCCACAAGTGCAGGACTTGTTCCTTGGCAATGCAGGCACGGCCATGCGCTCCCTGTGTGCCGCGTTGACGCTTGGAGAGGGGAGCGTCTTGCTCCATGGCGAAGAACGCATGAAGGAACGCCCCATTCGCGACTTGGTCGATGCGCTCAGGTCTATCGGCGCCGATATCTCTTACGAAGAAAGCGAAGGCTACCCGCCAGTGCGAATTCACGCGCATGGTTTGAAGGGCGGTGATGTCAGTGTCCGCGGTAATATTTCGAGCCAGTACTTGACCGCACTCCTCATTTGCGCCCCGTACTGCGAAACCCCGTTGCACATTCACGTGGATGGCGAACTCATTTCGGCCCCGTACATTTTGCTCACGCTCGACGTGATGCGCCGATTCGGCATCGATGTGAAACATGACGGCCTGACCGATTTTTATGTGCCCAAGGGCGTGTACCGTTCTCCCGGCGATTATTATGTGGAAGGTGACGCCAGTTCGGCGAGCTATCCGCTTGCCGCCGCCGCCATTGCAAAAGGCAAGGTGCGCGTGCTCGGCGTGGGCCGCGACAGTATCCAGGGGGATGTCGGTTTCACGGATGTCCTCCGCAAGATGGGCGCGAAGGTTGAACTCGGCCCCGACTGGATTGAATGTGATGGCTCCGGTTGCGAACTTCACGGGATGGAACTGGACTTGAACGATATTCCGGATGCCGCCATGACGGTTGCCGTGCTTGCGCTTTTTGCGAAAGGTGCCACGAACATTCGCGGCATTGCGAGTTGGCGCGTGAAGGAGACGGACCGCATTGCCGCCATTGCGGCGGAACTGCGCAAAGTGGGTGCCGAGGTCCGCGAGACTTCCGACAGCATCTTGATTACGCCACCGCAACAGTTGCAACCGGCGACTATCGAAACGTACAACGATCACCGCATGGCGATGTGCTTCAGCCTAGTCGCTCTGGGTGGAGTCCCTATCAAGATTATGGACCCCGCTTGCGTGAACAAGACTTATCCCAGCTATTTTGACGATTTCCTGAGATTGGCGAAGTGAAGCGGATTGTAGAGAGAACGCGCGTCTTTTTCGGGGTATGCCTTGCTGTCCTCTTCTTGTCGGCAGAAGCTTTTTCGGCGATAGACATTTCCGAATTCCAGGCCTATGTGGATTCTGTGGTTCCCGGGGCGAGGTACGGGCTTTCGGTGCGCTCCGTGCGGAGCGGCAATGAGATTGCAAACATCCGCGGCACCGAGAAGTTTACCCCGGCGAGTACGCTCAAGACGCTTACCACGGCGGCAGCGCTGCATTTCTTGCCGTTGGACTATGCTCCCAAGACGGTCATGAGGCTGAACGGCAGCGTGAAGGGGAAGACGTTCTCCGGTGCGCTCGGAATCCGTGGCGAAGGTGACCCGAACATTTCTGGGCGCTACTTTGCTGACCCGTTCCACATGCTTTATGCCATGGTGGATTCGTTGCGGGCTATGGGGATTGACACCATCAGGGGTCGCCTCGATTTGGATACGTCGTATTACAAGGGCCCGTGGAAGGCAGAACACTGGCGCAAGAATTTTTACGATGCTTGGTATGGCGCCGAAATCGCTCCGCTCGGCTTCAACGACAACTGCGTGGTGGTGCGTGTCAAGCCGGGTGCAAAACCGGGCGATGTCGGCATTGTCTCGGTTGTTCCCGATGTGGGCTACGTCGTCATCAATAACAGGCTCACGACTGCGAAAGGCAAACGCCGCAAGTGGACTTACGCGATGGACCCGGTCAAACCCGAAATCACGATTGGTGGTGAAATTGGCGTGGGCGTGGATTCCGCGCAGATGGTGCTGCCTGTACGCAACCCAGTGGGGTTCTTCCGTGCGGCATTTATGCACGCATTGGCCGACGAGGGCATCGTGTTCGTCGAAGACCAGGCCATACCTTCGGGCATTGCAATCAAGAACTTCACGTATTCTTCGGCACCGCTCCTGAGCTTGCTCGACGAAATCAACCAGCGCAGCCAGAATCTGCATGCCGAGACGATTTTCAGGAACATGGGTGCGCAAGTTTTAGGTGAAGGCAGCGTTGACGCTGGCCGTGCCGCCGAACGCCGGTTCCTTATCGAGATGGGAATCAGTCCCGACGATTTCGAGGTATGGGATGGTTGCGGACTTTCTCCCAAGAACAAGCTCAAGCCCTCGACGGAGACAAAACTCCTGCGTGCCATGGCACGCCATTCGAAGGGCCGCTACTACATCAACAGTTTTGCCGGGCCCCGCGTGGGCACGGGCGGCAAGCGCATGCTCGAACTGGAGTACCCGTGGCTCACCCGTTTCAAGACCGGGTTTATTGCCGAGGCGCACGCCTTGGTGGGTTACGTGTTCCCGATGGATGGCGACACGCTCGCGGTTGCCATGTACCTGAACGAGACGGGCGGCAACACCGATGCTGCCAGCAAGGCCGTGCTCGACTCGCTCTGGATTCGCATTGTCAAGGCGACGAGCGACAATTACGCCTCCCTGATGGAGATGAAACAGATGTGGCTGGATGCGCAAAATGTGCGCGGGCTTTTTGAACGACTGGACCATTTTTCCAGGCTCCTCATGGGCAGGCCCTACAGCTTTGGCCCCATGGGTGAAAGCTACCTGGATTCTATCGAGAACAAACCTCTTGTCTACCTCGATTCCGTGGACTGCGTGACTTTTGTGGAACACGTGCTTGCGCTTGCCACCGCCCCGGACGAAGATTCCTTGTTTTCGCAACTCCAGCGTATCCGTTATAAAGACGGCAAAATCGGTTTTACGACCCGCAAACATTACATGATGATGGATTGGGTGGGCGAAGGAAAGTTTGCTAGGGTGTTGCCCATGCCTGGTGATACCTCCATTGTCCGCAAGATGCCCAAGAACGAATTCTTTGCATCCAAGAGGCTCAAGTATTTGGTGGATGGCAAACCCGCCGCCGACCCGATGATGGACTTGCGTTACCTGCCGTACTCCAAGGCCTTGGATTGGTCAAGAAAGGCGTATAAAGGGCCCATGATGGTTGCTGGCATTGCGTTCGTTGGCAAGTCCGAAAAAATAGACGTAACCCACACAGGTTTTATCATCTTGCGCCCCGGCGATAAGCCCCGGTTGCGCCATGCCTCGATGGTTCGGAAGAAGGTCGTGGAGCAGCCTCTCCAGGAATATCTCATATCCCGCAAGGGCAAACTTCCGGGAATCACGCTTTTCGAATTTGTACAGCCTTAGGGTGTTGTTCAGGAATAGAAGACGGGCGATTCCCCGTCTTTTTTTTGCGTTTTTTGCGCAAAAAAACGGGGTAAAAAATCGTAAGAAAAAAAACGAAAATAGGGGAGCAAAAGAAAACTTTATTTTATTGACATTGGCGAAGCAGATAATCTATTTTAGGTGCGTTGTTGGGGGAAGAGTTATTTTTGGGGGAATACAAATGGAAATGGAATACATCAAGTTGTTCTGCATTGCTGGCCTTGCGGTCCTTGCATTCGCTTATGTTTGCTGGAAAACAAAGTTTCACCAGGAAAAACCTTTTGTTGGGTACAGGAAAGAAAAAAGCATGGAATCTTTCGAAACCTGGTTGCAAGAACACCATAAAAGTGCTACCCACCACTCCTAGCGATTCTACATTTACCGGGGAAAATGTATATTTCCGGTAGGTGAGATATCATAGGAGGCCTGTTATGAAATTCAAACTTTTCGCAACCGCATTTGCGGTATCTTTCGCACTGACTGCTTGCGATAGCGGTTCGTCGTCGTCTGATGCAAACGAAGCCGTATTCGACAACTCCAATCCTGGGCAGGAACAGCTCGCTACCGAAGTAGAAAAGGATTCTAGTTCGAGTGAAAAAGTTGCTGATAAAGGCAAAACTTCCACAGACACTACGGAAGAGGTGAAAATAGTTAAAACAGCCGATGCCTCCAACATTAATATTAATGGAGAAGGATTATCTGCGGAACAGATTCAGATTCTCAGGGCTCTCGAAACGAAAATGGGGAATTTGGACGAAGGTGGGAGTGCAACTCCTGTATCCAATGGAGAATGTGAAAATGGTGAAGTGCAGACGGGTGTCTGCATGGGCCAGAATGTGCAATGGACATGCCTTTATGGAGATTGGATCCCGACTGCGGGCTTTGACAAGGTGATTGAAGCGATTCCTTCCGAAGATTTGAATGATGCTCTTGCGGGATCGGGCTTGACCAAGGAAGATTTGTTGGCAATGCTGAATATGTTATCAAATATGGATGCGTCCAAGAGCAATGCAGATGTAGTTTGTGAAGGCGATTTGACGGATAACTTCTGGAAAATGAACATGACTGGAAGTTTTGCCGGAATAAATTTCCTCATGAAAGGCGATGTGACCTTTGAAGGGGATTCGATGATTACGAACAGCGTCATGGAAATGGACTACGGCAGTGAATCCCTTTGTGAATCTTATTTGAACACGGATGATGACGAAGACGACGAAGATGATCTTGATAAGGAACTTTATGGAGATGTCGTCAAATCAGAGAGCAAATGCAACGGAAGCCGCTTGGTTCAGGTGGAAAAATTGGTCAAGAAAGGCGTGACGGATGCATCTCGAAAGTCGGTCTATGATGAGATGATTGGCCCGTGCAAGGACTATCGCGACGGAAAAATCTCATTTGAAGAATTGATGGTTGACTAGAAAAAATCTAGTGAATATCCATCTTCGAAAATAGATTCAGCACGGCAACGCCGGAAACAATTAGAATGAGCCCTACAATGGCTCCCAAATCGGGCATCTGCTTGAAAAAGAAGATGCCACTTATTGTAATGAGAGCAATGCCGAGTGCCGACCAGGTGGCGTAAGCAATGCCGATGGGGATGGTGCGCAAGCAAAGACTCAGCAGGTAGAGCGACGCCACGTAGCAGACGAGCGAGGCGATGGAAGGGATGAGTTTGGTGAACTGCTCCGACATCTTGAGGAGCGTGGTACCGGCCGCTTCTGCGACAATGGCGAGGATAAGAAATACATAGTTGAGCATGAAGAGAATATACAAATTAATTTTTGGAATATGAATCGATTCCGGTGAAATTGTTGATTTTGCAGGGGCTATGTCTTTTTTGTGTGCGGAAAAATCTATTTTTTTGAAACGATGAAACTTGTTTGTGTTATAGCTTTTTTGCTTTTGACCGGTTGTGCGTGCAACGATCCGCGCGGTTGCCATGTGATTGATGGAGTCGGGAATACGCCGGATGACCGTCGCATGGTGAAAGAAGGGCGAGATGTCCAGACATACCAAAATACAAGGATGCCGGACCCATCTGCAGAAAACACAGTGAACCGTTCAGATGGGGTTTCGCTGCGAGTGTATAATCCAAGCGATACAATACATATCGACGACAAAATTGACTGGACGAAAGTGGAGTAAATAGTTATGCCGAGTTCTGAAAAATTTCGTGACCACGTTTTGCAGCAGTTCAAGGGCGAACTGCGCGTGACCACCCGCAAGATGATGGGGGAGTACATTCTGTATGCCGACGGGAAAATTTTCGGCGGGATTTACGATGACCGCTTGCTGGTAAAGCCCGTGGCTGCGGCTCTCACGATGTTGCCGGGCGCAAAGAAGCAGCTGCCCTATGAAGGCGCGAAGCCCATGCTCCGCGTGACAAACGTGCAGATAGAAGATAACGATTTTCTGGTTCGCCTGCTTGACGCAATGTTGCCGGAGCTGCCTGCTCCGAAGAAGAAATAGAAACGAAGTATGCTTGATAAAATTTGGTTATAACCAAGTTTATTATATTCTGGATGAATGAAAATTATTAGAGTGACAAAGGAATGTGAACGGGCCGGTGCGTACTACGTGCGTATCCAGGCGATGATGCGCAAACACCAGATTCCGCTCGATGCCGAAATAGATTCGCACGACGGCGAGAACTGCCATTACATTCTTGCGCTGGACGATATTTACCCTGTTGCCACCTGCCGCTGGTTTGAAGTTCACGAGGGAGTGGCCGAAATCGGGCGTGTCGTGGTGTTGCCGGAATACCGAGGCCAGCACTTGGGCCAGGCCGTTGTCGCCGAGGCCGAAAAGTGGATGCGAGAAGCAGGATACCGCAAGGCGGTCGTATCAAGTCGCGTTGGTGTCGAGGACTTCTACAAAAAGCTAGGGTATAGTTTTAACGAAAACGGCACACCGCACCATGACACGTTCCAGTGCGTGTACATGGAAAAGGTCTTTGATTTGTAGGATGCGGAAGTTATGCCGGGCTCTGAAAAGATTTGTGACTATGCCTTATTGCGGCTGATTTTGATATGCGTGAGCATGTTTGTTTTCCCAGCGTGGGCAGACTCTGCGGATAAGGATTCTTCTCTTGGATGGGGAGAAATTATTAACGAGGTGCTTTCATGTAAAGACGACGATTATGAATGTAAAAAGCGCGAAGGTGAAATTCACAAGCGCGAAAATGAGGAAAATGCGCTTCGCGTTAAAGAAATTCGGAGAACTTGGCGCGAGAAGAATCGAGCATACAAGACGGGCTACTTGGGAATTGCCTTGACCATGCCTTTTTTAGCTGAAGAAAAAGAGGTCACGAGCGGTGCGGAACTTGTTTGGGGGTTTGTTTCTCGGCTTGGGGAACTTTTTATGTCGCTGGGTGGTGGCGCAAATTTATCGGCGGCACTTGTTGATGCGAACATTTTTTACAGGCCGCCTATCGACATGAACGGCATCTGGAAAATCGCTCCCGAAGTAGGAGTCGGTGTAACGTCTTATGAACCGTTTGATAGCGATGATGACATCCAGCCGTTATATCACTATTCGTTGGGGGGCCGTTACGAACATACCCTGCAAGATCGCAGGAATATTATTGAAGACGAAGATGTGCTAATCAACGGGGTGAGCACCGGGTGTGCCGTGTGGATGAACTATGCGGACTTCGCTGGAGTCAAGTGCGATGTCCGATTCGGGTTGTATTTGTAAGGACCATTTTCCCGCCGATGTTCTTACGAAAAATAGTTCTTGACTCACGTTTCAAGGATTTTATGTCTTTTTCCTGTTCGTCTTTCCTAACCACCAATCACTGTTTACTATTTAGGCACGAGGCTCGGGGCACGAGCGATGAGTTTTCAGATGATTAGTAAGCAGTAAAAAAGTCAAATTCGGAGATTACCACTTCCTACTTCCTACTGTCTACTTCCTACTATCTCACACCTCAAAGCGAGCTTGCGAGCGCCCTCATACCTCAGAGCGAAGCGACCTCACTCCTCATAGCTCCTAACCACTGTCTACTGCCTACTGTCTACTTCCTACTAACTCCACAATTCCCGCTGCGGTCAGCAATTCCGGCAGTACGATTTGCCTTGTGGCATCCCCTTCGGGGTAGATTGCGTAGGCGGGCACTCCTGATTTTTGCATGCTTTGTAGCAATGCGTTCACTTCGGGGGTCTCGCGTGTCCAGTCGGCTTTGACAAGGGCGACGTTCAGGCTGTCCATGGCGCGGCGGAAACTTTCGCCGCTCAGCACGGCGGCTTCGTTCGCCTTGCAGGTGAGGCACCAGTCGGCGGTCACGTCGATGAACACGGTGCGCTTCGCTTTCGCAAATTCTTCAATCAGTTCAGGGGTGTATCGGAACCATCCGTCTTCGGTCATTTGTTCCTGGAGGCGCGCGTTGAATTTTTCGCTAGCCGCCCGTTCGTATTCGGGGGCGACAATCCCGAACCATATCGAGAACAGCGCAATGACGGCGAGGGCGATGCCAGCGACTTCGCGGGTGAACGCGGTTACCGGTGGTGCAAACTTGCCGAGCAGCACGCTGCAAGCGACGCTCATGACGGCGATGATGGCGAATATCCCGACGCCGGAGAGCCCGGCTTGTTCATTCACAATCCAGAAGAGCCAGGCGACGCTCGCGAGCAGCAAGACTCCCATGACCTTTTGCAGGCGGACCATCCAGGCGCCTGGCTTGGGGAAGACCTTGAGAACCTTGGGGAAGGCGCTCACCAAAATATAGGGGAGGGCAAGCCCGAGCCCGGCGGCGGTAAAGAAGAGGAACAATACCGGGGTGCTCTGAGCGAAGGCGAATCCCATAGCTGTGCCGAGGAAGGGCGCAGAACACGGGGTGCTCAAGAGGACAAGCAGGGCGCCGGTAAAGAAGGCCCCGGCGAGCCCGTGCTTGTGCCCGGCGGCATCCATCTTGGTAGTGGCGTTCCACGGGAGCCATATCTCGAACACGCCGAAGAAACTCATGGCGAATGCGGTCAGAATGACGGTCATGAAGGCGATGAAGCCTGCGCTCTGGAACTGCATGCCCCAGCCGGCGGACCCGCCGCCGGCTTTGACGGCGGCGACGACGGCGGCGAGGACCCAGAAGCTTGCGAGGATGCCCGCCGTCGTGGCTCCTCCCAAGGCGAGGAGCCGTCCGCGGCTTTCGCCCGCCTGCTTGATGAGGCTGAAGAGTTTGAGCGAGAGCACCGGCAACACGCACGGCATCAGGTTCAAGATGATTCCGCCGATAAAGGCGAACAGGAGCAGCGCGAGGATTCCGGCAGGGGCGCCTTCTTGCGGTACCGTCCCTATCTCATTTTCGTTTTTTTTTAAGGAACTGCCCTGGCGGCTGTTCAACCCGAGTTCGCCCATCTTGATTGTCTTTTTCGCGGGCGCAAGGCAAATGGAATTGTCGCAGGCCTGGTAGTGGAAGGTCACGTTGGTGGTGAGCGTGTCGTAATCGGCTTCGACGCTGTCTACGGGGAGGACGACTTTGAACTCGCCTTTGAACACGAGGTTTTCAAGGTCGAGCGCCTCGCTGTATTCCTTGATAGGTTCGGGCCACTTGGGCTCGCCGAAGTGTACGCCTAACGCTGCGATTTCGATGGAAGAGGGCTTGAGGAATTCGTCAGCGGCGATGCTCGCGTTCACGTGCCAGTTGTCGGGGATGGTAATCCAAACCGTGACGCTGGACCCCTTTTGCAATTTGCCTGCGGAGTAGTTCATGGACATGTCCGGAGGGGGCATATTGTTCATGTTGAATTCTTCAGCATGGCAAATGTTAAATAAAAAAAGGCAAATGGCCAAAAGATTCCAAATAAGCAATTTTGGCTTGCGTAAAAATATATTATTCGTCAAAATCATAGTTTTTTTCATATATTTTGCACATGGGATGTGAGCGCATTAGAAAATATAAAAATTTGCTAATCGCATTTGATATATGGACTACGAATCAGGGCGGTTCCAAAATTTTTAGTTCCCAAAGAATAACGTCAACCTGATAGCGACGGAAAAAGAACTTTGAACAAATGTGTGACGCATTTGTGGGTTTCTTCTCGTTTTTGAGGAACTGAGGTCGGAAAAGGCCCTCTTCATTAGGGGAAAAGGAATGGCATTGTCTCTAGTGCAAAAGGTAAGAGAGGAGTGTTATAGGATTTGTAAAACGAAAAATGAAGCCGACGATCTTTGTCAGATGACTCTCTATAGGCTGATCAAGAACGTCCGCAATATCGAGAGTCCTGAATCCCTCATGGCTTATGTGCATAGTGTGTTGATGAATACCTACATAGAGCAGAAACGTCGCCGGGGCAGGGAAACTCCCTTTTCGCACCTGATGGAAAAACCGGGTGTCTACAATGCCGACCTTGATGAGAATGTCGTTTCGAACTATGTACTCGGGGTCGAAGATGTTAGCAAAAGCTGCATAAAACGGTTGTCTAACGTTCTTTCTCCGTTGGAAAAACAGATTCTGGAGCTTACATCTCTCCAAGGGTTTGTTTCTAGGGAGGTTTGCTCTGCGCTCGGGCTTACACCCAACAAGGTCGCGAAGGCCAAGACGAAGGCCAAGGAAAAAATGAGGGCGGCTGCGAAGATTTCGGATATACCGCCGTCTTGGATGAACTAGGCCGGATAGCCCATGTATGTGGACCTTTTTTGGGGGATGTGTTTTTTTGCAGGTGCAAAATTTCGTAATTTTGTTTTGTGAAGTTTTTAGCGTATCTTATCTTGCTCCTGGCGTTGGCGATGCCCTCGTTTTCGGCCGATGTATGGCGAAATTACGGTAGCCCCTATCCGGTGCGTTCAGGCCTCACCTATGGTGAAGGGGTCTTGTTGGCTACGGCATCGGGCATTCGGTTCCTCTCTCCGGATGCTGATTACCTCTTTTCCTCGGTAGACGGATTGGAGACATCGTCGTTCTATGCGTTGACTCTAAGCAAAGCGGGTATTTTTGCAGTATCCGAATATGGCTTGATTGCCGGATGGAATATCGAAAAGGAATATTGGAATGTGATCAATCGCTCCTATGTCTCGAATGGAGTGCGCCTTATTCAGGACATGGTTGTAGGATACAAGACCTTCCTTGTTCTTGCGTTCGAAGACCGTCTTGCTTTTTTTGATATCAAGAAACGTCGTTCTATCTTGACGATCAACAAGGTTGGCAAGAATTCTTTGCTGTCGACTCCGGTCCAGGCGCTGAGTGTCCATAAGGATACTCTCTATGTTTCTGTGGGGACGACGCTCTACAAACGCTACATCGATTGGGACAACATTGAACAGGATATCCGCCTTGTCGATCCTGAATCATGGAGTGTTGAACGCGAAGGAGAAATTATCCGAACAATTGCTTGGAAGGGGAATGCCTTGAAAACCTTCTCGGTGAGAGGTCAATGGGAATGGGACGATGACGGCAAGTTGACCACTACGGCGCAGGATTCGTCTGAAATCATGGTGAAGGGAGTTCCCGTGACAGATAAGCTCTTTTACCAAGATGGCTTAAGCAATGTCTTTTGGATTGGACTGACCAAGTCTTATGCGTACTTGGTTGGTGAATATTTTGTCTCTAGGTACGACCTAAAAAAGAAGACGGCTACGGACTTTTCCCCCATCAGCAATTTTACGTTGAATGGGACTTATGAAGTGCGCCCGAAGGCGGGTGGTGGCATCATCGCGGCTTCTCTTGATGGGGTAATATCCCATACGGTGGACCATGTCTGGCAGTACAGGGCGATTGTGGACGAAGGTCATATGAATGGTTCGGGATCTCTGTCCAACAGGATGAAGGTCCTTTCGTTCCTTCCGCCCGACAATGTTTTTTACCACATATGGGGTACCGGGTTCTTCCTCTTCTCTGAATTCGGCCATAAACTGATCAGTAGTTCTGCCAAGGATAAGAATCGATGCTACCACGGGTATGATAGAAAACATGAGGATTACATTGTAACTGCAGGTTCTACCATTGCACCGGATTCGTCGGGATTCCTGACGACGGCATCGACCGTTGGAGGCTTTGACTTGATTTATGTGACGAAAGACGGTGAGTTTAGTTGCGCGAACCATGTGGGAAAAACTGACTTTTCCGGGCCTATTATCGCGACGCCGATAGAGGGCTCTTCGGACTGGCTTGTAATGGTGGCTGGCCGTAAAGTGGCTTCTTATGAATCTGAAGGTGCTTTGGAAGTCTTTCGCATTGCAGACCCTTCGAAGCGGGGCGGACGCCTAGAAATTGTTAGCGAAAAAGTTATCCCCTCGACTTTTAAGGACTCTCCTGTTGATATGGCCTACGACAAAAAGGGGGGCTACCTTTGGATGGTGACAAAGGATCAGATTGCATATTGGGACATGGGGGATGCCGACAAGGATACGATCAAGGCTCCGCAAGTCGTGAAGGGGGTTATTGGAGCGGAATACACGTCTCTGGAATTTGACGTGCAAGGAAATCTTTGGATTGGTACGATTGGTCAAGGGGTGTACCGCCTGACTCGCAAGGGGGTTACGCAGGATACGCTCACGGCAAAGCAGTTTACCGTCAAGAACGGGTTGCTTTCTAACGAAGTCCTTGATATCGCCATTGACCCTGTTTTGGGCGAAGCCTGGTTCTCGCACGAGACGGGCATTACCATGTATGGTCGGAGTGACTTGCGAGACGTTTCGGATGAATCAACGGATTCTGTCAAGCACGATATTATCGCATATCCGAATCCGTTCCGTTTGGGAGAACATCGTTGCATCACTATTGACAATATTGGTGAAAATGCGGTTGTTTCTATCTATAATCGTGCTGGTCATTTAGTGCGGTCTTTTAACGAAAGCGAAACGAAGGGTGGCTCCGTGGATTGGAACGGGCTTTCCAAAAGAGGCAATATTGCCGCACCGGGTGTTTACTGGTATGTTGTCAAGAACTCTTCTGGGAAAAAGAAGGGCAAGTTTATCCTCATTCATTGATAATGGATTCTATGGCCACGATTACAACCCTTTCCGGCGAAACGTACACTCCGGAACTTCCGGGGCGCCTATTGCATATTGTCCACGATATTCGTGAGGCGGGCGGGCGCGCATTCTTGGTCGGGGGCTGGGTCCGGGATGCCCTTTTAGGGCGGGATTGCCGGGACTACGACATCGAGGTCTACGATATCGGCCAAGAAGAGCTGGTGCCGATTCTCAAGAAGTATGGCCGGACGAACTTGGTGGGGAAGGCCTTCGGGGTGATTCACCTTGCGATGAAGGGCGAATCGCTTGATTTTTCGTTCCCGCGGACCGAAAGCAAGGTGGGTTACGGCCACCGCGGTTTCGTGGTGCATACCGACGAGAAGCTTTCTTTTAAAGAGGCGGCGCTCCGTCGCGATTTTACTATCAACGCGATGGGCATGGAACTGCCCGATTTGACTCTTTGCGACCCCTATGGCGGCATCGACGACTTGAAGGCGCATGTGCTGCGCCATGTGGGCCCCGCTTTTGTCGAGGATTCGCTGCGCATATTGCGCGGGGTACAGTTTGCGAGCCGTTTCGAGTGCTCGCTTGCACCCGAGACGGTCGATTTATGCAGGACGCTTTCGCTGGCCGACCTTTCGGTGGAGCGCCTTTTCGAGGAGTTCAAGAAATGGCTGTTGAAGCCGGGTAAGCCCTCGATGGGCCTGAAAGCTTTCCTGGATATTGGCTTGGACGGTTTTTTCCCTGAAATTGTACCTTTTGCCGGATCTTGGGACGTGCTCGGATGCTTGCTAGATAACATGGTGGCTATCCGTGAGTCGGTTTTGCAGGAGAATCCCTCCGCATTGGATGGGGATGCGTGTGCGGAATGGGCTTTTGCTGCATTGCTTTCGGGGAATGCGCTTGCCTGCGTCGCTCCGGAGAGCGTGAAATCGGTTGCCGAAAAGTTCCTTATGCGTATCACGAACGAAACGCATCTGCTGAAAAAGGTTCCCGAAATCCTCGCTTGCTACGGTAGGCTCGACTTTGAAAATGTGCCCCCTGCACCGGAACTCCGGCGCCTCTCTGTTCGCCTGGGCGGGCTCAAGTTGCTTTGCCTGCTTGTGCAGGCGACTCCTGAAATTATGCTCAAAAAAAGCGGTTTTGCTGCCGAATTGGCCGCTGCTGCCCGCGAAATCGGTGTGTACGATGATGCCCCTCAGCCCTACTTGACCGGAAAAATGCTCATGGACATGGGTGTAAAACCAGGAAAGGAGATGGGGGTCATTATCAAGCGGAGCTTTGAGTTGCAACTGGATGGCGAAATCAAAAATATTTCGGATGCGCTTGCCTGGGCGAAAGAAATTAACTTATCTTTATCGACATGAAGTACTCGGCCCTTTTCTTGCTTTGCCTTGCGACAGGCGTTGCGTTTGCCGCACCGAAAACCGTGGCTCCGGAACCTGCTCCCGAAGAACTGAAGGACACCCGTGACGGGAAAGTCTACAAGACTGTCCGGATTGGAGACCAGGTCTGGATGGCGGAAAACCTGAACTACGCTACGCCGCAATCGTTCTGTTACGACGACCGATTTACCCTGTGCAAGACAAACGGGCGCCTGTACACTTGGCTTGGCGCGATGAATATTCCCGACAAGTTCAAGTCCGAACGCTATTCGTCCAAGCTCAAGAAAAATCACCAGGGCATTTGCCCCGCGGGCTGGCATGTGCCGACAAACGCAGAATGGCAATCCTTGGCCAAGGCGGTCGAAGCCGTCCAGGATACTTGCAACGAAGCCGATGTCTGTGCATGGAAAAATGTAGGCAAGGCGCTCAAGGCCGCTTCCGGCTGGGAAACCGAGGACGGGGATACCACCCCCAACGGCGAAAACACATCGGGCTTTGCCGCCATCCCGAGCGGTAGCCGCGACATGATCAGCAATTACGAGGGACTGGGCACGGCGGCGAGATTCTGGAGCGCCGAAGAAGGAATTGGCAACACCTACGATGCCTACCACTGGACGCTGACTGAAGACATGCTGTATTTCGATGCCGGCTACAAGAACGAAGGCGGCTCCGTCCGCTGCGTCAAGAACAACTGATTCTTGGGGTGGGGCTATATGAAAAAGAAACTCCTTATTTTGTGTGGCCTGTTTGCGCTTTGGGCTTGTTCAGATGACAAGAGCAATGATGGACCTTCGGCTGGGCCGTCATTTTGGGAAGCTTTGCATAGTGAGAATATTGAAGAGAACTCGGATGAGCCTAATCGGGAAGAACGTGATGAGGACTCCGACCAAGAAGAACAAAATGAGGTTTCCGGTTCGGAAGAATGGGATGAGCCTTCCTCCAGTTCGAAAAAAAAGAATGCAGTGCGCAGTTCGTCTTCTGCCGACAAGAGTCCAGAGTCTTCTGAATATTCGGAAATTAATATAGAGCCCGTGTCATCCTCCAGCAATTCAAGTGCGAGCGCCACGCTATCTTCAAGTTCCTATAAGAATTGCTGCGCTGATGTTTCTCCTATTTCTGCTCCCGCCCTATTTACTGATTTGTGGTATGGGGATCTCTATGCTGTGAATACGGATGTTTATGCGGGGGAAAAGTGGAAAAATAGAGATGTAGGTTTATGGTTTACGGATACGGATTCCATAGACGGTGGAGAGTCAAGAATTATTTGGCCGGAACTTCCCGGAACGGCATACGATGAAGCTTCCCTAGATCCAATAATTGATTATTGCTATGGCTTGTGTGGCGAGTTCCAATTGGACGGGAGTGCTCTTTATGATCCGTTTGTAGTAATTGGTTTTTTCCTGGTGGGGCTTGACTCTAACGGAAAGGATATTGCTGTTGATGTTTCGAATTGGGAAGGTATTTGTATCCAGTATACAGCGAGTGTTGCTCCTGCGATATTGCTGGATCTTGGAGACTCGGTCAATAAGACATTAGAATATGATGTGCCTATGGTTCGGTTGCCCAAGAGCAGTTTCGGAACAAACAGATGTTACTTATGGAGCGACTTTGAGCAAGAAGAATGGGGCCAAGGAGGCCGTATTACGGGTGAACAAGCGTCCACACAGTTAGTCAAGATTATATTCAGGATGCAAGAAAAAGATGGATCGAAGGGCTATTTCAATATTACGTCGCTTGGGACTGCGAAGGCATATAAGTTATAAGTAATTGGTGTAGGGCGCTTTATTTCCAGCGGAACATGCCGGTGATACCTGCGGGTACGCAGAAGACAATCATCGGGATTTGAATGAGTTCCACCGGCAAGAAGGCGAACATGCGCCGCTTGGAATGTAACTTCCACGAGGCGATGCTCAAAAAGACGAAGTCCACGACAATCTTGGGCAAGATGCTGAATACGCACCACTGCCACGGGAAATCCAGGAAAAGTACGCACCACGGGCTCACGAACATCCAGATGTAGTATGTGTAGATGAGCGTGAGAAGCAGGACATAGGCCTTGCTCTCGTAGTTCGTGCCGTTGCTGCTCCAGCGGGCGCGCTGGTTGAAGAGTTGCTTCCACGTGTGCACGGGAGCGGTCTCGATAACGGCGTCCTTGTCGAGGTTGTAGCACACCTTGGTGCCCGGGACCTTCATCATCTTATGGATGAGCATGTCGTCGTCGCCGCTCGAGAGGTTGATGAGGTCGCCGAAACCTCCGACCTGGAAGAATAGGTCCTTCTTGTAGGCAAGGCAGGCGGCGGATGCGACAATCGGGTGCCCGAGGCTGAACCCGGCGGCTTCCATCGCGGTATAGCCGAGTGTTTCGAGCTTTTGGTAAAGGTGGGGCATGGAACGGGTGCCGTTGTTCTGCTTGGGCCCCTGCACGATGCTGACCCCGTCCACGAAACGGCCTGCCATCGCGGTAATCCAGCTCTTGCGCGGGATGCAGTCGGCATCCATCGTCAGGAGCACTTCGTTTTTGGCAATCTTGAATGCGCTTTCGAGGGCGCGCTTCTTGGGGCTTGCAATTTGCGGCAGGTCGGCCGGGAGGCTGAGTACGCGGAAGCGCGGGTGCGTGGCGGCAAATTTCTCGAGAATCTCGCGGGTGCTGTCGGTCGAACGGTCGTCGACGCAAATGACTTCCCATTCACCGGTGTAGTCCTGCTCGGCGAGGGCTTCCAAGGTGCGCTGTGCGAATTCCTCTTCGTTCCTCATCGGCACCACGACCGAGACGCTCGGGGTTGCCTTGGGGCCCTTGTAACGGTGCGTGCGGACAAGCCCTATTATGAAGAATAGGAACAGGAGCGCATAGAGCGCGGTAAGGCTTGCGATGATGGTTCCACCCATAAGCCGAAATATAGTAAACAGGCACGAGCTGTGAGCAATGAGTCTTTGAGAGACTAGAGAATAGAGACTAGCGGCTAGTGAAAAGAATCACGCACTTCGTGCGTCAATATAAGACGGCGAAACCGTGACATTTTTCCCTAGTCTCTAGATCCTAGATTCTAACCCCTAATCATATCCTACTTACCTCGCACCTCACACCTCAAAGGGAGCGTTAGCGACCGACCTCACACCTCAAAGGCACGAGCAATGAGCAGTGAGCCATGAGCGATGAGCGGTGAGGCTTCGAGAGACTAGAGAATAGAGGCTAGTGAAAAGAATCACGCACTTCGTGCGTCAATATAAGACGGCGAAGCCGTGATATTTCTCCCTAGCCCCTAGATCCTAGTCTCTAGATTCTCTGATCGAGATTGCTTCGGGGCTACGCCCCTCGCAATGACAAGTTTTCCTTAACCACCAACCACAGTTTACTAACCACTATCTACCTCACACCTCAAAGCGACCGAAGGTCGCGACCTCATAGCTCAAAGGCACGAAGTGCCGCCCTCACCGCCTCTAATTACTATCTTTACCGCATGCTTCATCCTTCCGCATTTGTCCACCCCCTAGCGAAAGTCCACGAGTCCGCCTCGGTCGGGCCCTGGTGCCTGGTGGACGAAGGTGCCGAAATCGGCCCGGGAGTTATACTCGAGAGCCGCGTGCATGTGTATGGCGGGGTCTCCATTGCCGCTAACACCCACGTGTACGACGGAGCCGTTCTCGGAGCTCCCCCGCAAGACCTCAAGTATGCCGGGGAACCCACTTGCCTTGAAATTGGGGAAAACTGTATTATTCGCGAATATTGTACGCTCAATCGTGGTACGGTTCAGGGGGGCGGTTGCACCCGCATTGCCGATGGAGTGCTGATTATGGCGTATGCCCACGTGGGCCACGATTGCGAAATAGGGACTCATGCGGTCATATCCAACGGTTGCCAGCTCGGGGGGCATGTGCGCATTGGCGAATATGCGACGCTTGGTGGCGTGACCGGGGTGCAGCAGCGCAACCAGGTCGGTGCCTACGCCTTTGTGGGCGGGACGCTCAAGGTGGACCGCGATGTGCCGCCGGCCAGCAGGGCTTTCGGCATTCCGCCTAAATGGGGTGGCTTGAACCTCCATGCCCTTCGTTTACATGTAAACGAATTTCCGCCTTCCCGTATCGACGCCCTTTCCCGCGCTTTCCACGAATTGTACCGGAGCAGTCGCCCGATTGCCGAGGTTGTCGAAGAATTGAAAAAAGGCCCAGAACCCTTGTTCCAGACCTTTTTCGACGATCATTGGTCCGGGACGCTTATACGCCCCTGATTTTTAGTGACAATCCCTAGTTAATCAACGATTTCGGGAATCCCGAATACCATGTGCTATTTTGGCGATCGTATGCCTCGAACCCGCCGACTTTGGTGAATCCCCAATAGTGGTACGACATCCCGTATTTCTTTGCGGCTTCCACGGTTTCCTTGGCCCACTGGGCCTTTGCCGATGCAGATGGGAGTGGCTGGTCGGCTTCGCAGACGTATCTGTTTTTTGTTGCTTGGTTCGTTCCGCCCGAAATCCCGAATTCCCCCATGTTCATGGGAATGTAATCCGTGCCGTTCACATCGGGGTAGAGTTCTTTGGCCGTGGCCGTATATCCTTTGAAGTCGCTATCGGCCTTGTTCGAATAGGCCGCATCACCTATACAGCTATAACTGTGGCCTTGGTGGCTGAATGTGTAAGGCTCATAATAGTGCCCACTGAAGATGATGTTTCCGTCTTGCGGGAGTTTGAGTGCAGTAATTTGGGCGAATTTCGCATAACCGCTGGACTCAAACATAATGGTCTTTTTCGGAGCGGCCGCGCGGATGGCCTGGTATGCACCGAGGAGTACGTCGTTGAGCGTTTCTGTGCTTGTAATGGTCGGCTCGTTGAAAATGTCAAACGCAATCATGGAATCGGGGAATGTGTTGAATTCTGTGGCGATTTGACGCCAAAGCTCGATGAAATGCGTCTTTTCGGCCTGGAAAAGGGCTACGGAATCGCCTTTTTTGCGTTGGGCTCCCCCCGCAAGGGCGTTCAATTCGACGTAGTGATGGAAATCGAGAAGCACAACCAGCCCTTCGTTGATGGCTAGCGTGACGTCTTCCTTGACGCCTGCGAGACGATCCGGGTCAACGGTATGAGTCTCGTAATTGGAATTTTTCTGCCAACGCACAGGAAGGCGGATGGAATTGAAACCGGCTTCCTTGATTATCTTGAAGTCTTCATCTTTGATAGGGTTGCCCCAACCACCATCATCCTTGCCGTCGGAATCCCAGGAGTTGCCGAGGTTGATTCCTTTGCCGAGTCTCTTGTTCATGGCGCGTCCGGCAGAATAGTCGACAGGAATGGCGGTGACCTTCGATTCGTCGTTATTGTCCGTCGGAGCCACTGGAGGAGCACTGCTGTCGTCGCATGCAACGAGGGCACCTGACATGCCCAAAATAGCAGAAATCGCAAAAAGCAAAAGTAAACTTTTTTTCATGGTACATCCTCCATTAGGGCTCTTTGTAAAAATACTTAAATTAAAAAGGTTACGGGGAAAAATCCCCAAAATAAAGTGTTTACGTAAGTAACCATGATTTGGGCCTCAAAAATCAGCCTTTAAGCGCGTCTTGCTTCTGTAAATCCGTCACATTTTTCTGCTATACAAATTCAATTGGTCAAAAAACAAGCTATATTGTAGCCAATCCGAATATGGAGACTTGTACCTATATGAATGGAAATTTGAAAAAAGCCGTCTGGACAGGTGCCCTCGCCGCACTGGTCCTCGCCTCTTCTTCTTTTGCAGGTTACGGGTTCAGTGATTATCGCGACCGTGACCAGTCCCGCTTCGTGAAGAAGCCTGCGAAGCCGTTCCGCCCCGATAAGGAAGTTGTCACGGTTGTTATGCGTGAAGCTATTCCGCGTGGTGGTGGATATACCTATCAGTATCCCCGTGAAAACCCCGAGCCGGTTCTTACGGACAAGTATGCCATGGAAGGCGCTCTTTCCATGGAAATCGAACTTATTGCAAGTGACTATTCCGGTGTGGCTATTTGTATCGCCGGTTCCGTGGACTTGACCCCGTACCTCGAAGAGGGTGTCCTTGAATTCTGGATCAAGGGTGCAAAGGGCGGCGAGAACGCCTTGTTTGTGCTGGTGGACGATGGTGTGAAGAGCGGTGGCGAATCCCTGCAGGTCAAGCTCCGCTCCAAGAGTCTTGGCGAGATTACCACGGAATGGAAGCATTTCAGCATTCCGCTGAAGCTCTTCGGTAATACGGGTGTCTACTGGGATGCCAAGAACACGCGCGAAGTGATGCTCCCGTTCGCCTGGGACAAGTTCAAGGGTTTCCGTCTCGAAGTCCGCAAGGATGAAAACGAATCCTTCAAGGTCTGGATAGACGATATCGTAATCAAGAAGCACGGCAAGCCGTACGAAGGCCCGGCTTACTATCCGTTCCGCAACGAGATTTAAGAGGATTTTATGCGCAAATCAGTATCTAGTATCTTACTCGTTTCTTGCCTCGGCGCGGCGTGGGCGCTTCCTCCGCAGTTGCAGCTCGATTCCCTTCATGCGGCTTTGGACACGATGTCCAACAACATGGAATCTACGTTGCTCGGCAAGGACGACCTGCCGCTCGCAGTTTCCGGCTACATGGCTTTCCGCCTGAAAAATTTCCAGTACTCCGAACCGAGCCCCTGGGTCAAGGACGACCGTGCCAGGACGGCCGTGGATGCTACGCTCAATGTGAACGTGGTCGCCATGCCGAACTCCTACATCACCTTGTTCACGAACCTGTCGTTCCCGTTCGACATGACGGGTACGCACACGAACAATCTGGCGAAGAACCCGACGAACGCACCGTCTAACGACGAACGTGTCCTCTACGACCACTCGACGGACTACTATTCCTCTACGCTTAACGAAGAATTCAACGTGGGCGTGGATATCCGCGCTGGCGTCTTCGGTGCCTACGTTACGGCAGGCGGTGTCATTTGGGCAAACGCCTCCCCGCTGACCATGTGGGAACGCGAAACCATGGCCCGTTTCTCCTGGCAGTACGAACTTTACGAAGACGAAAAGACTGTCAGTACGTATTACAAGGAAAAGTCTTTCAAGCCGGTTAAGGAAGGTGGCCGCGCATTCTGGACCAACCGCTCGTTCGGTGGAGTCTTTGGCAATGTGTACCAGATGCCTGCGAACATGAAGGCCCAGTTCCTCGTGTCCCAGCCGATGGATGCCGACATGGCGACCCGTGACGGTCTGCGTATGTACGGTGGCCAGCCGGGCGAACTTGAAATGATTGGTTCTTACGACTTGCGCGCAAGCGTCTATCATGGTCGTGTCGCCAAGGAAAAGATTGCGGACAATCTTACCGTGGGCGTCAACTATTTGGGCGTCCTCTATGACGATGGGACTATTTACGAACCGGAATTCCGCCGTCAATGGTTTGTTTCCGAATATGGTGTCCCGGTGCTTCTCAACAACCATGTCGGTTCTATTGATTTGAAGGGTAACGTTACTCCGAAGCTCTTCTTGATGACCGATGTTGCCTTGAACATGGTGGACTCTTCGATTTTCTACCAGTCCGGGCAGATAAAGGGTTATAGCGGAACGGATAGGACTACTGGTTTCTCGGCAGACGGAAACAAGGACAAGTGGGGCAAGCCTGAGATGGGCGTTTATGTGAAGGCTCAGAGCAAGCATATCGAAGGTTGGCCGATTACTCTCGAGGCTGCCTACTTTAGCCAGCATTTCTATTCTCCGTATGCTATTACGAACCCCTCCCGTTTCCCGGGATGGCGCAAGGACGAGGCTTACCTGAATGGCGGTTCGCTCCGTTATTCTCCCAACTTGGCCGGTGTCAACCTCAAATTGGAACCGACGTTCAATCGCGGTTACTTTGACTTGCAATATGGCCAGCATCGTCAGATTAAAAAAGGAAACGACGTTGTCGTATTCAACTACCGCTTGAATGGCCGCAACATGTGGGAGAGCTCGAACTCCTGGACCAAGCACAAACCTCTGTTTATTGCTGACTCCGGTAACTATAGCGGTCCTGCTTACGTAAACCGCGTGGGCGCCTCGATGAATGCCGATGATGGTGTCAAGCAGTATCGCCAGCGCGGTGGCCTGTACGGCGGAACTTGGGAACTTTGGGAATCCTTTGCTGCCTACGACGATGCCGAACAGATTCAAGAAGAAACTGTTCCCATGCATGCCAAGTGGGAATCCTACTTCTCCTTCATGGGCGGTTACGACATCGGCCACTGGTTCGGTACCGACCGCAATATCATGATGACCGCTTTGCTCGCCCTTTCGGGTGTATCGAATTCCTTTGCTCCGCTCGCCGTGAACGAAAAGACCTTCGACATGTTGCTGTGGTCTTTCTACGGTCAGTTTGAACCGACCATCGCCATTACAACCAAGTTCCACATGGTGGGTATCCTTGGCCTCGAAACATTCCGTTCCGACAAGGCCTACATGGCAGAAGTGGCCTCCTCTTTGATTGAGGACAAGCACCCTTACTCGTCTGAAGTGAATCAGTATCTGTACAAGAAGGCTCCTATCAACTATAGGGAAACTGCCGTGGGTCTTGGTTTCGACTGGGACTTCGCCGACCGCGTCGGCTTGCACGTCCGCTACAAGTACATGACCCATTCCGACGAGACTGTTTCTATAAACGACTGGCATTCCCATTACATTTCCGCCGAAACAAAGGCGTGGTTCTAACGGAGGGTGCTAAAGATGAATATGAAAATGAAAAGAACATTGTTCATTCTCCTTGCTGCTTCGGTTGCGGCTTTGGCTAACCCGGTCAATGAGAACAAGGATTTGCTGGAAAGCAAAGCCGATTCGATAAATGCCAAGCGCGGATTTGAAATTGGCGGTGCCATCCGAGCTGTTGCACAGCGTTCTTCGTTCGATACGAAACAGGATCCGTCTGGCTCGATTCGACAGCCGACGGAGGAACGTAACGAGTTCGTCACGGCCGACATCGATTTCCGCTTCCGCCCCTACGAGGAAGTCCGAGCCAACGTGATGCTCCGCCTTGGTGGCGGTATGCAGGAATACTTTGCATCCGCAGCCAAAACGCTGACTGTCGCCTGGATCAATGTCGAAGGAAATGTCGGCAATTCGTTCTATTGGATTGTGGGTGATTTCCGCCAGCAATATTCTCCGCTGACACTCTTCTTGCCGGGCATCGACATCATGTACGAACCGACGGTGTTCGCCCGCAAGCGCCACATGGCGCAGAAGGAACAGCTGATCGAAGGCAACCAGCGTAATTTGCAGGGTGCCAACATCCAGTTCCGCACTAGCTTGGGCGATGCTGTCGGAGAAATGAGAGCCGAGGCGCTCTTCGCTCGCGTTAACCGCACCTCCGTTCTGGACTTCAGCGGTGCCGAGGGCAATATCTTGCCGAACGGCTTGTTCGCCGGTTCAACCCAGGCGTCCAATATGGACAAGTGGTTGGCCGCAGGTAACCTCGAACTCCTCCCGCTCAACAAGAATCTCTATGTTGGTGTAACGCCAATGTACATCTTCGACAACAAGAATACTTACGCGCACAATGCTTACAGGCATCCTGTTGACGAAGATAATAACTACCAGCTTGGCAAACCTTATGAACGAGGCGATGTCAACCCGTTTGACACTTCTGCCCAGAACACGATTGTTGCAAGCGGTCGCCTTGGTGCAGATGTTGCCGGACTTCTCGGATCCAAGACTCTTGTGGCCGACCTCGTAGGCGAAGGAGCCATGTCGATGAACAAGATCGACAAGGCCAAGGATGACAAGATCAAGGAAGAAACCGAAAAGGGTATGGCTATCCTTGCAACGGCGAATGTTGGTTACAAGGTCGAGAACAAATTTGGTGCAGTTCTCACTGTGGACTTCATCCGCAACGATAGCGCCTGGTTCAACAACCTTGCCCAGTCTTCCAGTTTCTTTGCCCAGAGAATCTTGAACTCCGATGTGGATTACGACCAGGTCCGCTTTGGCGTGAATGCCCCGCTGTACAGCACCTTTGATGCCCTCTACAACTTCTCCCCGAAATTCGCACCTGTGGCAACGTCCTTGGGTACGGACGACCAGAATACGAAACTCGGCCAGACGGAAAGCTACAACATAGCTCCCTATAACAAGAACTCCTGGACGACGAACGTATATACGCTTGCTCAGTTGCGCTTGCTTGAATCGTTTGCCGATCCGAACATCCAGCTTTCTCTCCCGAACGGTCTTGCCACGGCGAACCGCATGGGTGCCCGCGCAGTCTTGACGGGTAACTGGAAGGACCTTGCCGAACTCCAGGGTATGTTTAGCACCTTCAACCAGGTCAAGGCTATCAAGGCTGATAACCTCAAGGCTGCCAAGTATATGGAATATGGTGGCGGCGCCAAGTGGGACATCTTCAAGACAATCGGTTTCCAGCGTCCGCTTGAAATTTCTGGATCCTACAAACATTCCGAACGTTCCGTCGATTATGATCCTGCTCTTATGGGTGTCGGTGGCACTGCGGAATTCAAGAGCAACTTCATCAATGCCGGGCTCTACCTGCAGTACTTGCCGCGCTTGGGCTTCACTGCCGGTTTCCAGATGATTACTTCGGAAATCAACGATCAGCAGGCGCAGATGGATGCTGACTGGGCTTATCCCAATGTCAGCAGGAAGAAAAACCCGATTATGAAGGGTGATCAGAAACAGTGGATGGTCGGCTTGGACTACGCCATGGAAGAACATGCCTGGCTCTCGGTCAATGTAGGCCAGGTTAGGGTCAAGAACGAGTACAACTTGACTCTGGGCGGAACTCCGGGAACCTACAAGGTGGATAATGGGGTTTATTCCTACAAGGACTCCAAGGATCTGTCTATGAATTTGCCGGCGTATTACTATGTCGAGGAATCTGCAACTCCGACAAAGTTTGAGCATGAATTCACCCAGATGATTTTTGAAGCTTCCATTAATGTGGAATTTTAATGGGAGGTAGTTAAGATGAACTTCAATATGAAAATCAAAACAATCGCGCTGGTTTCCTCCTTCTTTTTCGCAGCCGGTTCTGCTATGGCTGCGGATCAGGATTCCATTGTCTCCCAACAGAAATCCTTGCTCGAAACATTGGATTCGCTGAACGATGCCGTTCTGGGCTTGAGGGTTAATGGTACCGCAAAATCCGGTGGCCTTACTTCCATAGCGAAATCTGACAATTTTGCCAAGGAATCTGCAACGCAAGAAAACCAGGCATATACTGACGTAGACCTTAAATTCGGAGCGAACCCAAGTGCCGAAACGCATGTCGATGTCCGCATGCGCTTGCATAAGGATTGGCAGAGTGCTTACGACGTGAACAATAACCCGGTTATTGGTCACTGGTTCTCGTACGATGGACTTATCCTCAATAAGCACCTGAATTTCAATCTCGGTTACATGCGTGTCGGTTACACTCCGCTCACCATCAGCACCCCGCAGCCGGACTTGTTGCAGGAACCGGAAATCCTCGCTTCCCACAGGGTCGAAGCTTTAGCTCGCCGTAACCTGGATACGACGGATCGGCGCCTGTTGCACGGCTTGAACGCCGAATACAACAGTGGCAAGATTGGCGTAGTGGACAATGTCTTTATGCAGATTACCGGGGCTCGCTTGCGTAACGTTGCCAAGAAGACCGACCAGGTGTTCTTCGATTTCGACTTTTCCGACCGTTATCTCCTTGCATCCCGTCTCGGGCTTGAAATTATGGGCTTCCGCCTCGGGGGCGATTTCTACAATGTTTCGGACCGCAAGTTGAGTCGTCGTTCGCATATGATTTTGGCGTCGGACACGGTATACTATGAGTATAACCGCGTCATTTCCGCCGAACTTGGATTTGCGAGCAAACCGCTGATGCCGTCGCTCCCATTGGAATTCGGTTTCAACGGTGAATTTGCCATGTCCAACTGGGATATGGATCGTGATTACATGAAAAAGGAAAAGGTGGAGAGCTATCTTTTGAATGTGGGGCACGATCCCAAGGTGCCGGCAGATTCCTTCGTCTATTATAAGAAGGGTGAGGTTGATTCAAGTTTCAACTTTTCTGAAAAGGTTGCCGATGACAAGGGCAAGAGCTTCTATGTGGAACCCTTCGTTCGCGGAGATGTTGCCAATGTCGAATACGATGTGAAGGTTCGCTACTTGCAAACGGATGAAAAATTCTGGTCCGAGATGGCGGCGACTCCGTCTTACCGTGGCAATGCAATTGTGCTGAATTCGAATGCGTTGTATTCGAGCGCGACCGACAGCATGATTGTTGCTAACTTCGGTTCCTCCAGCTTGGAAAACCTCTATTTCAATGTCTACAATGCGGTGACCTTGAATGCGACGAACCTCATGACTTCGAAATCCAAAAACGCCCTTTCCAAGAAGGACGAAAGTGATTTCCTCTATTCCCGCCTTTACAACAACTATAAGGATGGGCATTTCTACCGCAATGGTTATTCGGCTGCTATCCTGAAGCGCTCCGAGATCGAGTCGGACATGTTCGCTCTCGATCCGACAATCAGTCTCGCTATGCCTTATGGTGATGTGACCCCCGATCGCAAGGGTGTCAAGGCATCCCTCGCCGTGAACTGGAACGATATTGTCATGTTCGATGCCCGCTTCGACATGCTGACCCAAGGCAAGAGCGTCAAGAGCGTGGATGTCGATGACAATACGGGTGCTATCAATGTCGTTACCGAAGAAAACAAGTTCAAGCGCTACGCTGCCGGTTTAGGTTTCGATATTGGGCAGCTCCTGGCTTTGGACCGCAAACTCCTCATTCAGGGGTCCTACGACCATTCCGAGGAAAGCGCAAGCCTGAAGCGCAAGGCAGACCGCATTATGGGCGGTGTCACCTTGAACGTGTGGGGCCCGATCTCTCTCTTGGGTAGCATGCAGATGTTCAACAAGGAATTCGGGAAGACTGGCTTTGTCATTGCCGACGGCCTTGCTACTATAACCAAGAGCAAGGAAATGCTCACTCTCGAAGGTTTCCGTCTGAGAATCGCTCCTGCCTCCTACCTGGATTTGCAGGGTGGGTACTTGAAGAACGATGTTACCTATAAATCTATGGATGAGGCCGGCGCTATGAAAGAGTCTACGCTTTCTGTAGGCAAGATGGTCGCTTCCGCCGACATAACGGTTAATTTCTAAGGAGTCTTGAAAATGAAAAAAATGTACCAAGGCTTGATGATTATTGCAATGGCGGCTCTTGTGGGTTGTTCTTCCATGGAAGTCAACGATGTAGATGCCGTGGCTGAGAACTATCCCAGCGATTTCGATGGTTCTGTCTATTTGCAACTTCACCCGGTGTTGCTGACAATGCAGATTCAGGATTACGTTGCAGATAGAAATGCGAAACTCAAGGCATCCATGGATGCCGATGCCTACAAAGCTCTGGTAGCGGAAGATTCGCTTGCCTTTGTTCAGGATACGGCATCCTTGCGTAGGTTTTATACCAGTTCGCGATATGCAGACTTCCCCCAAGAAAAATGGGACTCCCTTTGGATTGAAAAACAGGATACGAATGTCATAGAAATCAAGGAACCCGTGATTACGAAAGTCACCTTGGATTCCCTGGACTCGGCGGGTACTGCGTATGCCCAGTTGCCCATCTATGTCGATAGCCTTGTTTTTGATACGGCCGGCATGATTCAAACTGTTTTTGGTAAGCTGGACACAACTGAAGAGGCCGAGGCCATAGAGGTTGAAATCGACAAAATTACGGTAAAGGTTAATTCCAAATCGATCAAGAGAGATACCGTAACTAGGGATTCAATCGAAATAACCCCGGTACCTCCTGGCATTGATAAATCGGTAACCCGTTATACTTTGCCCTACAACATTTACGGGGTGGATAAAGATATCGATACGTTGAATGTCATTATTCCGGATGCCGAGGCCGCTGCTCTTCAGTTTGTCGCTTATGGTCAAAGTCATGGCTGGGCCTATCGCCGCTGCCATGAGAGCGAAAAGGGCAATGAGGAAGCCGGCGAGGTTACTTATCCTACAAAGAAATTGTACTGCGATGACAACGGTGTGATCCGTGAAATTAAGTAGGCGAGGTATTTATATGAATCTGAAAGTAGTTGCTTTGGCGTTAGCTTTGGGATGTGCCGTTTCGGCACAGGCTGCCGCCGACAAAGTAGTCGGATACTTCCCGTATTGGAGCCAGTATTCCCAGTTCTACCCGAAGGACATTCGTTACAACACCGTGACGCACGTCCATTATGTGTCCCTGATGCCGGGCGAAGACGGCTCGCTTGCTTTCGTTGACGAGAACGATGTTGCGAATTTCAAGGATTTGGTCAAGTTCACAAAGGAAAATGGCGTGAAGTTGGTCGTTTCTGTCGGTGGTGCCGAAGCCGAGGGCAACCTGAAGGCTATCGCCTCTTCCGAGGAACTTCTCCCGACATTCGTTTCCAATGTCAAGAGCTGGCTCGATAAAAACGGCGGCGACGGTGTCGAACTGGATTGGCAAAACATCACCGCCGAGGATGCCGAGGACTATTCCAAGCTGGTCAATGCACTGGTGAGCGAGATGCCCGGCATGATTGTCGCCTCGTCCATGTACCCGTATATGGCCCAGGAAGCCTATTCCGCCGAGACGATGAACAAGCTCTCCTACATCGACGTGTTCATGCCCGACCAGATGACGGAAGAATCTTCCGAGCTCGTCCCGAACCAGGGTGCCACCAAGATTCACGAAATGCTTTCCATGGTGAGCGACATGGGTATAGAGAAGGACAAGCTTCTCCCCGTGATTTACCTGTATGGCAAGTCTTTTGTCGGCGCTACGGGTTATGGTTCTTCCCACCAGGGTTTCGGTAGCGGTAACGAAGGTTACCTCGGCTATAACGAACTGATGGGCAAGTTTGATGAACCCGACTACAAGGTCACTTTTGACGAAGATTCCAAGTCCGAATTGGCTGTGAGCGCTTCCGAAGCGATTGTGTTCATGGGGATCCCCTCCGTGAAGGCTGTTGCCGAAGATGTCAAGAGCGAAGGCTTCAGCGGTGTGGCTGTGTACGAACTCGACCAAGACCATCACGAACCGATTGTTTCGCTTCTTGTGACCATTGGCCTGCAACTTCGCCCGAACGTCAACTACAAGGCTACCAAGAAAAAGTAATTCGTTCGGCTTAAGTAAAGCATTTAATAGAGAAATCCGTCCTGTGGGACGGATTTCTTTGTTTAGGAGAGAATTTTTTGCCTGCAAAGGCCTTGCGGTATGGTTTTAGGCTATATGGATTCATAAACAAAGCCTCACCAGTCGGTGAGGCTTTGTGAAACTTCCGATTTGCCGGTCTAGCGCTTGTTCCAGCGGAGTTTTGTCGCTTGGCTACCTTGGCGTACGATTGCGACGTAGGAGCCGTTGGAAAGGCCCTTTAACTGCACGGAATGGGTCCCGGTGGTGTAGCGTTCCGATTGGCTCAGTACGCGGTTGCCGATGGCATCATAGACTTCCAGCTTGACCATTCCGGCTTTCTCTGTACTGAACGAGAGCGTGTTTCCGTTTATCTGGGCGCTGAGGCCGCGAGCGATTGTGATAGAGGGGCGAATGGCGTCATCTTCTATTACCTCTTCCTCTTGCTGCTGGTCCTTGTTCAAGAATGCCTGGTGCTCGGCCAGGTTGACTGCCTTGCTGGCATCGCCGATGGTAACGACTATGGAGACTTCCTTTGCCTGGTATAATTCTGTTTCTTCGACTGTGGCCGTGATGGTGACAATCGCATTCTGGTCTCCTGCGACTAGGGTGGACCCGTCGCGTGTCAGGTATTTCGATGTCGGTTCACCGTCGAACGTGTAGGTGATTTTTGTCCCCTTCATTGTCGTATCGAGGACAATCTCTTCCACTTTTCCCCCGAGAGGGATAGTCACGTTCTTGAAATCGGGCGTTATTCTGTTGTAACCCTTGGTATAGGAGAAAATAATAGTGTCCTGCATTGCCCTGTATCCGGTCACGGCGGGTGCCGTTGCGACAATCTTTGCATCGCCGAAACTATTCATCTGGAACATCCATACCTTGTTGTTGTACAAGTCTCCTGCGCAGGATGCTATCTTGCATACCACATTTTTGACTTCAATGATTTCCGGGTTTAAGGATTTGAGCGTGAATGTAGCTCCTTCGATAGTTTTATTGCTTTCTGTCAGCGCGTATTCTTTTTTACCATCTTCGTCATAGTCTTTTAATTGGGTAGAAGTTTTTTCGTTCCAACAGTCGCTGTTGTAGGCGCATCCTCCATTGGAGAAGTTGCGAATCGTCTGCCCGGCAACCTGGTCGACGTTTACGACCGATTCGGACCCGTCGTTGCCGGTGAGGATTGCGAAACCGTAGTCATGGATATCAAGTGTCGAACCGGAAACAGATACGACCGCCTCGTTGCTGGAGGTATAGGTGCAACCCGATTTAAGTGCGTCGGTGACTTGCGTTACAGTCTGTTTGACATAGACGCTCTTGAATGCGCAGCTACCAGTGTTCTTGCCCTTGACTAGAGAATCGGCCCAGTTGCGCCCGTTCTTGGTGAGGTATTCCTTAACAATGTTCCCGGAAGTTGTGTATGTAGCCGACGAAAGAAGACCGTAGTTGTTGAGCGGTTGTTTTCCTTCGAACATGGCCGATTTTTCGCTCTTGTTGTCCGTGGCGCTTGTCAGCTGGCGGAAACTCCAGTTGCAGTTGGGAATCATCTTCTGGTCCATGTAGCTGGTCCATTCGTTTGTGGCGCTGGTATTCGGGTTCCCGTCACCGTCTGCATTGGTTGTGCCCCATTCGCTGATGAACACTGGGTACCCTGCATTCAGGGCCTGGTCAATCCTGCCGCTGTAAGAGCCTTTGGAATGTGTTGCTGCGTAAAAGTGCAATACGTAGGCGATGTTTGTTGAATTCACGGGGTCCGATGCACCGTTCTGCGGATTTTGCGACCAGGTCGGCGTGCCTACGAGAATCAGATTCTGCGTGTTGTTGCGAATGACGGGGCAGATGGTGTTGGCGTAGCTTTTGACCGCGCCCCAGTTGCCGCCGTTTCCGTCAACAGGTTCGTTGAAGATTTCGTAGATGACGTTCGGCACGTCTTTGTACTTTTTGGAAACCGTTTCGAAAAATGTCTTTGCGAGGGATGTTTCCTTGTGGGCGCGGTGGCTATGCCAGTCGATAATGATGTAGACATCGCTCTCGATGGCGGCCGCAACCATGTTGTCGATCAAATTGAGACTGTTGTCCGGGGCACCTTTGTACGAACTTTCACTTGTCAACTCGTTTGTAGTGCCACCGTCGCTATCGTAGTATTGGACGCCGAGCGCGAAACGGAATACATCAATCTTGAGGTTTTCGGCGGCCCAGGCGATAACGTTCTTGTTGTAGTAGGGTTTCCCTGTGCCATCGGCCCAAAACAGGCTTACTCCGCGGAGCATCACCTGTTGATTGTTCTTTTCGCCGATAATCTTGTTTCCACTGGTGTGGAGAGCTCCGTAATAAGATACGGGGCCGACGCGTTTGGGAGTGCAGTCGACTGCTGCCGCGAATGTGGGGGCAGTGACAAACATCGCCAGACATAAGAGTAATTTTTTCATTTTCATAGTTTCGTTCCTGTTTTGCTATTTCAAAATAATGCTACCTGGACCCAATCGCATACACTATATTAGAAAAAAAATGGTTACGGTCGTAAACGCGTTTCGTTGAATTTCCCGTAACACCTACCATGAAAATAAATTCGTGCGTCCATTTCGGCGATAGGGTAGACTCATAAAATATGTTATTTTTGTAATATAGTGATTTCCCGCACATAGTCGTTTGGAAGGTGATTTCCTTTTTATGCAAAAAAAAGTGTTCCAAATTACAAATCAGCCTAAAAATGCTTCAGATTGTAAATATTTGCTAAAAAAACGGATTTTTCGTGCTTTTTTTATTTAAATAGAATATATTAGCGCCAAAACTAGCCTCCGATAGGAGCAAACCCCTTAACAAAGAGAGAGAATTATGAATAAGAAAATTCTATGCACAACTGCAATGGCCATTGCCGCAACGTCTGCATCTGCATGGCTTTGGGATGGTCTCACGGAAAAGGTCCCTGTAGGTATGGACAATGATACCAAGACTGGTGGCTATTGGTTCGACTATGGTGACGGCGACAATGGTGGTCAATCCGCTTTCCAATATGACGTTGAGAAGGGTCCTGAAAAATCCATGGGTCCGATTATTGACGAATGTCAGGGTATGTGCGGTTCCTTCACTCTTGCACAGGGTACGTTGACTTATCCTCCGTTCCTTGGCATCGGCTTCAACATCGTCGGTGAAACAAGTGCAGAAGACCCCACTCCGGCCGCGGGTGATGCTACCGATTGGAAAGGTATCTGTATCGCCTATTCGTGCGATGCGGCTCCCTCGCTCGAATTGGGCCTCGGTGATGCCGTAGACAAGTCTCTCGGTTACGACGTTCCGGTAAAGCAGTTGGCCAAGGCCTCTGATGCTGCAACGGGTAAAGTCGTGAATATCCCATGGGAAGAATTCGCCCAGCAAGGTTGGGACGATGAGAAGGTCATCGCCACGGCAGATGCTATTAAGCAGTTGGTCGCTATCAAGTTCAAGATTCAGGCTAACGATATGACGGGTAGGTTCCGTATTTCCCAGATTGGTTCTCTTGAGAGCAATTGTCAGTATGTTGCTCCAGACCCGCAACCGGTGGATCCGGATACGAACCCGGGCGATGATGCCGTCAAGGGTGTCCGTTCTGTTTCCGGTGTGAAGGCCATGGTTTCGGGCCGTACGCTCTCCTTCTCTGGCATTACTTCCGATGCCTCTGTTGAGCTTATCAGCCTCCAGGGCCGCGTTGTCAAGAAGGGCATGATCAAGGGCGCCTCTTCGCTCGATCTTTCCTCTGTTGACGCCGGTGTCTACATGGTCCGCGTTTCGGGCAAGTCTGTTGACTATAGCAACAAGATTGTCCTGAAGTAATTATCAAGGATTGAAAGGGGGAGTCGCCGGTGCGGCTCCCTTTTTTTTGTTCTTTTCGGCAAATACATTTATCGGGGTGCGTTGGGTCACGCGAGATGGCGTTTTTCTGTTACAATGTGTCAGAAAAAGCTTTATAAATGTATATTATGAAGAAAATGAGGTCTTGTATGTCCGCTAAGAAATTCATGTTCTCGTTGCTCTGCGCTTCCCTTTTGGGAATGGTCGCCTGTGGTGACGATAAGTCCGATTCCGCTGATACCAATCCCGTTGTTCCTCCGTCTCCGACTTCTTCGGCGGATCCTGTGGATTTGTCAGGGCAGTCTTCTGGCGTTGAACCTGTTTCATCTTCGCCTTCGCCTGCCACGGCGTCTTCGCCTACGCCAACCTCGTCGACAGAGGTCACGCCGCCTCCGCAATCCGGCGATTATGCGACATTGGCGACATCGGCCAATGTGAGTATTCCTGCTGCATGGTACGATAGTTGGAAGGCCAACCATTATTCAACGCTCGAAAAGGATGCCACCTATTATCCGTCGCTCTCAAGCGATTTCGAAGAGATTTTTAAGGGGGATTTCCTCCCGGCAGGCCGTGTCGTATGGCAATCGTCCACTCAATATACGAAATGCAAAGTTGCCGATGCTACGAATAACCGTATGAAGAACCGAGCTTGCACGGTGTCGGAAGGTATAGGGTACGGCATGCTCCTTTCGTATTTCAATAACGATTCCGATGCGTTCACTCGCCTTTGGAACTACAACCGCGCATACAGGGATTACAGTGGCTCCGGCAATCTTATGCCGTGGATTGTACCCAGTTTCTCTTACGTTATTATTGACAAGGGTAGCGCAACAGATGCCGACTTGGATATAGCGACAGCGCTAATCCTGATGTACTACAAGACAAAACTTGAACCCTACAAGACGGATGCACTGGCCATTATCAATGACATTTGGACGTATGAAATCGAGCCAAATTCCAAACAGATTCTTTCTGGCAATACGGCCATGTGGAACGGTAAGGGCAATATTGAAATCACGTACAACTTAAGTTATTTCTCTCCGGTGGCGCTTCGCCTGTTTGCGCTGGTAGATACGGCCCACGACTGGAATGGCGTCTTGGATGCGATGTACACCTACATGGCTAAGGTGCAGGATGGCGGTACTGGTGTGTTCCCGGATTGGAGCAATGCTGCCGGTGTTGCTGTCAAACCACCTAACAATTCTGCAGATGCCACTTATTTCCGTTTCTACAACGAAAGCGTACGTATTCCGTGGCGCATCGCTTGGGACTACTACTGGTTCCAGGATTCCCGTGCGGCGACTGTGTTGAACAAGCTGAACAAGTTCATTGTGGATAAGTCCTCTGGCGACGTGAAAAGCACTGCCTTGGCTACGAATTATTCCTGGAACTTGAGCGTGGGTGCCGACAAGACGCAGACCTCCGTGATGGGGATGTGGCTCGCTGCTTGGTGTGCGACCGGTATTGCCGGCAATTCGACTTGGTTGAATGCCTGCACGACCGAACTCAATACCAAGAAGTTAAGCAATACTACGGCTAGTTACTTCAACGACATTCTTATGGTGATGTACAGCCAGTTGTTGAACGGCCAGTTCGTGAAACCGTTCTAGTTTTTAGAGTATAATTCACAATGTTTTTTGGCCGTTGGGGTTTTCCGGCGGCCTTTTTGTATATTCTAGGCATATGGAAAGTGATTCTTTAATCGAAAATGACGCTACGGTAGATTCCTCTGCGCCAGAACAGGTGCTCCCGTCACCGGAGCAGCTGGGTATTTCGGTTTCATCAAGCCCTGTGCCCGAATTGACCGTGGGCGACACGTTCGATTACCAGGTAACGGTGAGCTGGAGCGTGCAGGGGAGTTCCCTGCTCGTGGTTCCCGTGAGTTCTGCGACGGCCAAGGGCTTGGCCCAACTCGGCATGTCGCAGGAATCGGCGCGGTCCGTAAAGGACGGCGCCGAGATAGCCTCGATTACGTTCACCTATAAACTGATGGCGCAGGACACGGGCAACCTGAATATCCCTGCGCTCCGTTTCGAGATTCCCACGGCACTGGGGTCTTCGATTGACTTGCGCAGTGAATCCGTGCCCGTGCGCGTGGAGTCGCCTTTTAACCCCCTGCCGTTGGCAGTGGGCGCGGCAGTCGCTGTTTGTGTGCTTTTGGCCGGCCTGTGGCGCACTCGGCGTCGCGCGGCGGCACGGGCCGCAGAGGCGGCGAAAAGTGCGGCCGAGCGCTCTCTCCGCGAACGTATGGACGTGCTGAAACAGCGTGTGAACGTCGCCGACAGCCGCGAGTGGCTCTTGGAATTGGAAAGTGCCTGCAAGGAATACGCTCAGGAAAAACTAGGCCTTGCCGCAGCCGACGTGAACCTGGAGTCCTTAATGAAGGATGGCAAGCTCGAAGGCTGGGAAATCCTAGTGGAAGAGTTCGCACACGCTCGCTACGGCGGCGGCCAGCGCGACGGATTCCAGAACCTCGAAACATGGAAAGCCGCCATACGGCTCATGGGAATAAAAGAAGAATAAGAAATGCAACAAAAAGGCCGCGACTTAAGTCGCGGCCTTTTCTAAAGCCAGAATCCTTCTCTCATACCTCAAAGGGAGCGAAGCGACCGACCTCACGCCTCATGGCTCAGAAGTAAGCTCTGCTTACTTCTGGTGTGCCTTGAACCACTTGATGAGCCCGTTGGTGGAGCTGTCGTGATTCAGTTCGGCGTCGGCCTTGGCGAGTTCCGGAAGAATCTTCTTCGCGAGCTGCTTGCCGAGTTCAACACCCCACTGGTCGTAGCTGTTGATGTTCCAGATGACGCCCTGGACGAAGATCTTGTGTTCGTACATGGCGATGAGGGCGCCGAGCGTTTCCGGAGAAACGTAGTCCATCATGATGGAGTTGGTCGGCTTGTTGCCTTCGAACACCTTGTGCGGGGCGAGGAATGCGATTTCTTCTTCGCTCTTGCCGTCCTTGCGGAGTTCTTCCTGGGCCTGGGCGAGCGTCTTGCCGTTCATCAAGGCTTCGGGCTGGGCAAAGAAGTTGGAGAGCAGCTTCTGGTGGTGATCGCCAATCTTGTTGTGGCTGTTGGCCGGGGCGATGAAGTCGCACGGAATCATCTTGGTGCCCTGGTGGATGAGCTGGTAGAAGGCGTGCTGGCCGTTCGTACCCGGTTCGCCCCAGAGGATCGGACCCGTCTGGTAGTTCACTCGCTTGCTTTCGCGGTCGACGGTCTTGCCGTTGGATTCCATGTCGGCCTGCTGGAAGTAGGCGGCCAGGCGGTGCAGGTACTGGTCATACGGGAGCATCGCGTAGCTGGAAGCGCCGAAGAAGTTGTTGTACCACACGCCGATGAGGGCGAGGATAACAGGCATGTTCTTGTCGGCCGGAGCGGTCTTGAAGTGCTGATCCATCTCGTAGGCGCCCTGGTGGAGCTTCATGTAGTTTTCGAAGCCGATGCGGAGAGCGATGGAGAGGCCGATGGCAGACCACAGAGAGTAGCGGCCGCCGACCCAGTTCCAGAATTCGAACATGTTGGCAGTGTCGATACCGAAAGCGGCAACGGCTTCGGTGTTGGTGGAGAGAGCCACGAAGTGCTTGGCGATGGACTTCTCGTCGTCATTGAAAGCCTTGAGCACGGCAGCCTTGGCCGTTTCGGCGTTGGTCATGGTTTCAAGAGTGGTGAAGGTCTTGGAAGCAACGATGAAGAGCGTTTCTTCGATGTTCACCTTCTTGAGGGTTTCGGCCATGTGGGTGCCGTCGATATTAGAAACAAAGTAAACTTCCGGGGAAGTCTCGCCGGCGATCGGCTTGTCGGCATACGGCTTCAAAGCTTCGGTGACCATCACCGGACCGAGGTCGGAGCCGCCGATACCGATGTTCACCACGTACTTGATGGACTTGCCGGTGTGGCCCTTCCACTTGCCGCTGCGGACGAGGTGGGTGAAGTCTTCCATGTGCTTGAGGACCGCGCGGACTTCGGGCATAACGTCCTTGCCGTCGACGCAAATCGGGTCATTACCCTTGTAGCGGAGAGCGGTGTGGAGCACGGCGCGCTTTTCGGTGGTGTTAATCTTTTCGCCGCCGAAGAACTTCGCACGCATGTCTTCGAAACCGGAGAACTTCAGGAGGTCCTGGAGCTTGGCCATGGTCTCGTCCGTGATGATGTTCTTGGAGTAGTCCAGGAAGAGGCCACAGGCTTCCAGGCTGAACTTCTCGGCACGGGCCGGGTCCTTAGCGAAGAGTTCCTTCATGTGCCAGGTCTTGGCGACTTCGGCATGGGCCTCGAGGGCCTTCCATTCCGTAGAATCTGTCAATTTCGACATAGATTAATCCTTTCCGCAAGCGCGGGTATTTGTTGCGGTGCTAAATTTAGAAAAAGTAGAAGCGAGGAAGTAGGAAGTAGGAAGGATAAAAACTCTAAAAAGCAAAGAAATACGTTTTAAGTGCTTTTGGTGAAATTTCATCATGAAGTGTCAATCAATAATAAAAAGTGATTGAAATGTGATAAATTGTCTATTTGTCTTTATGAATTGCAAGTGCTATATTAGGGGCGCAAAATAAAAAACTGAAACAGGAGATAAACAATGTCTAGAATTAGAGAAGCAATCGTACTTGCCATGGGCATACTTGGACTCGGGGCGTTTCTTTATTGCGCCATGATGCACACGAAGGACCGCGACCGTGTGGTTTCGGTCAAGGGGCTTTCCGAACGAGAGGTTAAAGCGGATTTCGTCATCTGGCCTATCGTGTACAAAGAAGTCGGTAACGACCTTGCCGCCATTCACGATGCAGTGCAAGTGAAAAATGCCGCTATCGAGAAATTCTTGCGCGAAAACGGGGTGGAAGACTCTGAAATCAGCCGCTCGGCTCCAGACATCGTAGATTCGCAGGGCGAATACTATGGCAATGAATCTCGCCCGTTCCGCTATGTGGCGACCATGGTGACTACGGTTGCGTCCAAGAATGTGGACCATATTCGTGCGGTCATGGAAAAACAGGGGGAATTGCTCAAGCAGGGTGTGGCATCTTACGGCAGTGATTACCGCTATAGCAAAATATACAGCTTCAACGGCCTCAACGACATCAAGCCCGAAATGATTGACGAGGCGAACAAGAGCGCCCGTGCCGCCGCCCAGAAATTCGCATCGGATTCCGATAGCAAACTTGGGAAGATCAAGACCGCGACGCAGGGGCAGTTCTCCATCGCAGACCGCGACGAAAATACGCCGTATATCAAGAAAGTCCGCGTCGTAACCAGCGTCCAGTATTTCTTGGAGGACTAGCGATGAGGCACGAGGTTCGAGCCATGAGCCATGAGGTCGTGCTTCGCACTCTGAGGAATGAGGTATAGTTTCTGTAGTTTTACTTCTCATTGCTTACTGCTCAAAAGGGTTTTTGCTTCGATTCATATCTATAAAGTGGTTAGTGTTAAAGTACCATAGCCTCCTAACCACCAACCACTAACCACTGCCTACTGTCTACTTCCTACTTCCTACTTTTTTTTATACATTTAAACCATGGACACTTCTATTCTTGACAAGGCGATTGTTTTTGCGGTGAAGGCGCACCAAGGGGCTGAACGCAAGGGGAAGGGCTTCCCGTATATCGTTCACCCGATGGAGGCCGTCTCGATTGCCGCCACCATGACAAACGACCAGGAACTCCTGGCCGCGGCGGCATTGCACGACACTGTCGAAGATACGGCGGTGACGCTCAAGGATGTCGAGCGCGAGTTTGGCAAGCGCATTGCAGAACTGGTCGAGGCTCAGTCCGATATCGTATTCGAGGGTAAAAGCCGCGAAGATAGCTGGAGGCTGCGCAAGGAAGAAGCGATTGAACGTTTGACTTTGGCAACGAACGAAGTGAAAATCGTGGCCCTTGCAGACAAGTTGAGCAATATCCGCGCCATCTATCGCGATTACCAGGCGATAGGCGACAAGGTGTGGGATTTGTTCTGCGTCAAGGATGCTGCATCGCACGAGTGGCATTTCCGCGGGCTGGCCCGTGCACTCGGTAGCCTGAAGGCCACTTTCGCCTACAAAGAATTCGTCGAGACCATTGACAAGGTCTTTTAAGGCGACACGTTGAAACGCTCCGAAAAAAATGCCCGTACTCTCGTGACGCACGAGTTCCCGGCGGTTTTTGACCGCCATTCCCGTGTGTTGCTGTTGGGCTCGATTCCCTCGCCCAAGTCCCGCGAGGTCGGTTTTTATTACGGGCATCCGCAAAACCGCTTTTGGAAGGTGCTTGCGCAGGTCCTTGGCGAGGCAGTTCCCGAAACCATTCCGCAGAAAAAGGCGATGCTCAAGAAGCACCATGTGGCGTTGTGGGATGTTTTGGAAAGCTGTACAATCGTGGGGGCGAGCGACACGAGCATCGAAGATGCGGTCCCCAACCGGATTGGCGAATTGGTGAAGTCTTCCCAGGTGACGCGCATTTTCTGCACCGGAGCGACCGCCTATAAACTGTACCAAAAATTCTGCGCGAAGGATGTCGGAATCGATGCTGTCAAGCTCCCTTCGACATCGCCTGCAAATTGTGCGGTCCCCTTCGATAAGTTGGTGGATGCGTATAAAATAATTTTACCGGACGGGTAAGCGTCCGGTAAATTCAGGTTTGCTGGAAACTTGCTTTAGGGCTGCGGAGGTGGCGGGTTGCCCTGCGGGCCGGGCCGTCCGTTTTTCTTGAGTTCCTTGAACTGTTTCATCTGTTCTTTGCGAAACTGGTTGAACTTGTCGAGCTGTTCCTTCGAGAGAATTTTCGAAAGGGCGGCAACTCCGTTGATGCGGTGTTCAAGGAGAGCCTTGTCGGCATCCAGCACTTGTGCCTTAGCGGTTTCGATGGCGGCCTGGTCTCCGCTTTCGAGCGCCAGTCCCAGTGCCTTTTCGGCGGCGTGCTTGTTTTCGCGCAGTTCCTTGAAGATGGAGTCTCCTTTGGCGCGGTTCGCATCGAGGGCGGCCTTCTGTTCCGGCGTCACTTCCAGCATGGAGTCGATGGCGGTGGGATCCATCTTGTGCTTGAATTTAGGTCCCTTGAAATCGCTGTGATGGCCGGGGCCTTTGAATGCTCCTGGGTGGTGCGGACTGCCGGGGGGCGGCATCATGCCCTGGCGCGGGCACGGGCCTTCCATTTTTTTGCAGCAGGTCATTTCGCTCTTGTTACAGCACATGCTGCATTTGCCGCAGAAGTTCCCTAGGAAGAACCCCAAGGCCAAGGCAAGCACGGCAAGGCTTGCGGTGAAGAGTTTTGCTCCTTTCATATTTTTACTCCTTTATTAAATAGCTGAAGCCGACCGTTTCTTCGAGCGTTTCGAACTCGTCGCTTGCCGAGTTACCCAAGTTGGAATACCAGCTCAGGACTTCGGAGGGCGCGGAATCGCTGATAGATACGTATTCGGTGGATTGAATTTCTTCGTTGTTTATGTTATCTGTAAATGCGGGGAGAATTGCCGTGAGGGCAACGAGGGCAATGCTTGCGGCAATCGGGATGGCGCTGTACCAGCTCTTGATGCTGATGATTTTGCCCTTTGCGGGTGCTGCGCTTGATTCTGCGTCCAGACGGGCGCAGACCTTGGCCCAGGAATCTTCCCTGGGGGTAAGCCTTTCGAGCTTCGAGAAGTCGATTTTGTCAGCCATGATTCTTACGCTCCTTCAAATAGTCCCTCACTAAATGCCTTGCGCGGCTGAGCCGTGCCTTGACAGTGCCTTCGGGCATCTTGTAAATCGAGGCGAGATCCTTCACGTCGAGGTCCTCGGCATCTTTGAGCCAGAGCATACTGCGCGTTTCTGCCGGCAGCTGTGCGAGGCCCTTTTCCAGAAGTTCGGTGTCGAAGTCCCCGTTTTGCAGGTCCCCTTTGCCAATAACTTCCTCGACAATGACGTTCAGCCTTTCTTCCTCGAGCTCGCGGTGGCGCTTTTTTGTGCGCAACTTCATGAGGCAGGCGTTGACCGTGAGGCGGTAGAGCCAGGTCCCGAGAGCTGAATCCCCCCGGAAACCTTGAACTGCCTTGGGTACCTGCACGAACACGTCCATGAGGATGTCTTCGGCCTGGTCGCGGTCCTTCAGCATGCGGAAGGCGAGGTTCAGCACGTTCGAACTGTGCCCCTGCCAGAGCAGGGAGAGCGCTTCGCGGCTGCCGTCCTTGAGATGTTGAAGAATCACTTTCTCGTCCATAGTACCCTTTTGATGCATACCAAAGAGCATCGGTTGCATACAGGAAAGATAAAAAAGGTGCTGGATTATCCCCAACCACCAATCCCTAAGCACTAACCACCAACCACTAACCACTAATTACTATATTCCCCTTGGATGTTCAAAATCTTCTGGGATAAGTTGAAAGAGGCTTTTGCCTCGGTTTTGCCCGTCACGCTGATTGTGCTTGCGGTGTCGTTTACCCCTCTTGTCTCTTTTTCGCTCAAACAGCTGATTGTTTTTGCCATTTGCGCCGTTTTTTTGGTGGGGGGCATCGGGCTTTTTAACCTGGGGGCCGACCTTGCCATGACCCCGATGGGCGAACATGTGGGTTCCGGCCTTGCCAAGTCGCGCAGGTTGATGCTGCTCGTTTCGGTGTGCTTTGTGATGGGCGTGCTTATTACGGTGGCGGAACCAGATCTCTCGGTGCTTGCGGAACAGGTGAAAAATGCCGTGGAACCGACGCTTTTGATTGCCACAATCGGTATCGGAGTCGGGATATTCCTGGTGATATCTATCGTGAAGATTGTCTTCAAGAAGGACCTCTCGACCATTATCATTTTCTTCTACCTTGCATTGTTCATGTTCGGCATGCTCATGGTGACCTTTGGCAAGGATATGTTCGTGCCGCTCGCGTTCGATTCTGGTGGCGTGACGACCGGGCCTATCACGGTGCCCTTCATTATGGCGCTCGGCGTGGGTGTGGCTGGCGCTATTGGCGGCAAGAATGCGAACGAAAACAGTTTCGGTTTGATTGCGCTTTGCTCTGTTGGCCCGATTATTGCGCTCATGGGGCTTGTGATTCTTTCGAAAGGGGACCTGACTTACCAACTTTCGGAATCGGCGTATTCTATCGAAGCCTCTTTGGGGGAAAATTTCGGGCCCACGATTTTCGGTGTCGTGAAAGAAGTTTCGGTTGCGCTCGGGTTGATTGTGATATTCTTTATGCTGCTCCAGATTTCCATCCTCAGAGTTTCCAAGACTAAACTGGCGCAGATGTCCTTCGGCATTGTCTACACTTTTGTTGGCCTCGTCGTCTTTTTGACGGCGGTTGCGGTAGGGTTCATGCCTATCGGTTTTGAATTGGGCAAGCAGTTGGGCAACATGCCGCGCGCTCTCGTGGTGGCGGGATTTGTCCTTGGCATGGTGGTGGTACTTGCGGAGCCCGCGGTTCACGTGCTCAACAAGCAGGTCGAGGATATTACGGGTGGGCTTGTGACCAAGCGGTCGATGCTGATTGCGCTTTCTGTGGGTGTGGGTATTTCGATTGGGCTTTCGATGATTCGCATCATTGTCGGGTTCCCCATTATTTATTACCTGATTCCCGGCTACTTCATTTCGCTTGGGCTTTCGTTCTTTGTTCCCAAACTCTATACGGCTATCGCTTTTGACTCCGGTGGAGTCGCGAGCGGGCCCTTGACTTCGAGCTTTATTTTGCCACTCGCCATTGGCGCCTGCGCTGATTTGCGCGACGGGGGCGATTCGGTATTGAATTATGCGTTCGGGATTGTCGCCATGGTGGCGATGACCCCCCTTATAACCATCCAGGTGCTGGGATTCAGGGCGACATTCTCCAGGGCGCTCCGTAACCGCATGATGATGCGACGCATCCAGGATGCCGACGACGAGCAGATTATTGACTTTATGTAGAGGCAGCCATGGTGGGTAAACAAAGTGCACTGAAGATTTCAGAAAAACTTGCCGCGAAGGTCCCTTACCGGAGACGCCGGCAGGAATCCGAACGCAACCGGGTTTCTGTGAACAGGCTGAAAATCCTCGTGACTATCGTAGGGCGTGCAAAGGCGGACTTCTACGTAGATTTCATTCAATCTTTTGGAGCGAATGTGCAGATGGTGCTGTTCGGCAAGGGCACGGCTCCCCAGGAATTCTTGAACGCTATGGGTCTTACAGATTCCGACCGCGCTATTATTTTGAGCATCATCGGGGAAGATAGCCTCCGCAATGCGCTGGACGGTTTGGAAGACCGTTTCAATACGATTCACGGCGGCAAGGGCATTGCCTACACCATTCCCATGTCGAGTATCATCGGAAAATCCATTTTCAATTTCTTGAGCGACAACCGTTCGCAGATTCGGAGGGACTCAGTATGAACAAGCACGAGGTCATCCTTTGTATAGTCAACACCGGGTTTTCCGAAGTCGTGATGGCGGCCGCTAAAGACGCCGGTGCACGCGGCGGAACGATTTTGAATGCTCGCGGAACGGCGAATAAGGAAGCCGAATCGTTTTTCAAGATTGCCATCCAGCCCGAAAAGGAAATCGTGATGATTCTGGTAGATGCGAAAATCAAAGATGCCGTGCTGCATGCGCTCTATCAGAAGGCTGGGCTTGATACCATGGGCCAGGGAATTGCATTTTCGCTCCCGGTAGACGATGTTGTGGGGCTTACCCCGTGGAAGGCGGAAATCAAGGCTGCCGAAGCCGCTGCCGAGAAGGCTGCCAAGGCAGTTGACGCCGCTGTTGAAAAAGCAGAAAAAAAATGATTTTATATATTTAATCTTGACAATATGAACAAGGTTGTCCAAGATTTATAGACGTTCAAAAAAAGGGTGGGCTATGAAACAAAATAAAATTGCTTCAAGGATACTGTTTCTAGGAGTCTTGCTGGCATGCTTGCAAATGGCATGGGCCGAAGATCTCCGTTACTTCTTTTTTGCGCCCCCTAATACGGAATCGTGGTCAAACGCCGTGCCGATGGTTAGTGAGGATGGTGGAGAGACCGGGGAAGCGATGACGCCTGTCAAGGGCATAGAGGGACTGTTCGTGTACGTCTATGATTATGCAAAAGCCCCGATCCCTGAAGAGGTTGTAGTCTATCGTGATGACGATACAGAGCGTAAAGAAATGATAGGTATGTATGGCGTTGAAGGAATGGGACCTTCTCCGGATCCTATAGAGATGGAATTGTTGATGGAGTTTACTCTCACGGACTCGATTTTTATGGTGACGGATGCGTCTGCAAATCTTGAAACGCACTCATTTGGTGGCTTCGTGACTACTATGGCGGAATTTCAAGAACTTATAAAAAATCCAGAGAAGTACTCCATTACTGTGAATGCTAAAGTGAGCGTCGTGTACAGTAATGCAAAAGATGCCAAGGGCAATGTTTATGAGGCTCCTGAAGAAGTGTTCTGTATTCCGGGAAAACAATATTATGTGCCGATTTATGTTTCCGTTGTGCGTAAGTCTGATTCTGGTTCGCTTATGGTTTATCCAGAAGAGGCTGCGGGAGAGGAGTATTTAATTTTCATAGGTGATAACCTTCGTGTTGGCCATATGAACGCATCGGGAGAATTTGTCCCAATAAAAAAAACAGATGTTCAAAAGGTGGGTCCTTCTGGAGTTGACACCTTGTATGCAGAACTCTATATGTACGCTCTTTATGATGATCAAATACGTACGGTACAGGTTGATGGTAGTCATAATGGATTGGGTATAAAGTTGGTTGGCCCAGAGATAAAATTTGTTTCGTCAAAGGAGCCGAGGGCCTCTATTGTGACCGGGCCTGATACGGATAATCTGTCTACTGTTCACAAAACCGTTAATTTGAATGTTGCTGTGTTTAAACCGGATGGAAAGGGAGGCAAGGAGATTTGTAAAGAATGCGAAATTTCCCCTCTTGTTATCGGGGGAGAGACAAGTAAGGGGCTTGATGCGACGGAGGAAGAATTCACATTTAAAGATGGTTATACCACAATTACGGTCTATTCAACTAAAGAATATTTGCCATCGGATAAAAAACCTGCTTATTTTGAGGTCTGCTACTATGGTGAATGTGTGGGGTACACTCCGCTGTATTTCACTGCGTCTAAAGAAAAACCGGCGTATAAACCAGATTATTCATTGCGGCAGGGCTTGAACATTTATCAGGTGGGAAAATCCACTCTCGCCATCTCGACAGAAAATTTGCATGGAGTCAGTTATGCGGTGATGGATTTGCAGGGACGCTTGATTGGAAAGGGCTTGATTCGTTCGAATGAGACTTTGGTGTCGGGAATACCGAGTGGTCCGTGTGTTATCAAGGTCGGCTCTGAAATCCGTAAAGTCAATGTGCGTTGATCCTGGAGGGAATAGCTCCGTATGACTCCTGCCGAACTTGTCAAGCGACTCCTTGCCGAACAGGACCTGAAATACAGGGACTTTCATGCGTCGCTGTTGCCGAACATCGACAAGAAAAAGATTATCGGCGTGCGCGTGCCCACGATGCGGAAAATCGCGAAGGAGTTTGCCGCAAATACCTTGCCGAAGGATATCGCGAGTTTTTTGGACAAACTTCCGCACAAGTATTTCGAGGAGAATCAGGTCCATCTCTTTGTGGTGGAACGCATCAAGGATTTTGACGAGTGCTTGCGCCGTATCGAGCAGTTCTTGCCCTACATCGACAACTGGGCCGTTTGCGACGGCAAGTCTCCGAAGACGCTGCTCAAGGACGAGACTCGTTTTTTGACCCGCATCAAGGCCTGGCTCAAGTCGCGCGAACCTTACACGGTGCGTTTCGGCGTGAACATGCTCATGAACTTTTTCCTGGACGAACGTTTTGACAAGAAGCACCTGGAAATGATTGCCGCGGTGGACGAGAACCTGTTTGACGATTCCGATACTGGTGCTGCCAGGTCTTCGATAAATGCGGCGCGCCCTACGGACCGCTACTACGTGCAGATGGTCATCGCCTGGTATTTTGCGACGGCGCTTGCCAAGCAGTGGGATGCGGCATTCCCCTACATCAAGGGTCGCAAGCTTTCACCATGGATTCATGCGAAGTCTATCCAGAAGGCCTGCGAAAGCTACCGCATCATCGACGAGCAGAAGGCGATCCTGCGTTCGTTGAAGTAAAGCCTGCTTGTTTTATGCATTTGGCGGGGCTTCCCCGTTTTTCTATATTTGGCCCCATTATGATGTTTGCGGATTTACCCCTTGCTAACCCTTTGCAGCGCGCCATTCGTGCAGTCGGCTACGAAACACCCACCCCGATCCAGGAAAAGTCCATCCCGAGCCTTTTGGAAGGCCGTGACTTGCTGGGGATTGCCCAGACGGGAACGGGGAAGACGGCCGCGTTCGCGCTCCCCATTTTGCAGCGGCTGCTGGAGTCGGGCAATTTCCGCGCTCCCAAGACGTGCCGCGTGCTGGTGCTGCTCCCGACCCGCGAACTCGCCATCCAGGTGGAGGAATGTTTTAGGCAGTATGCGCAGTTTACGGCGATTTCAACGGCTTGCATTTTTGGCGGCGTGAACGATGCTTCGCAAAAGAGGAACCTTATCCGTGGCGTCGATGTGCTTGTCGCGACTCCGGGACGCCTGCTCGATTTGATTGGTCAAAAGGCGGTGAGCCTCAAGAAGCTGGAAGTCTTTGTGCTGGACGAGGCCGACCGTATGCTCGACATGGGCTTTATCCACGACATCCGCAAGGTGGTGGCGCTCTTGCCGCAGAACAGGCAGAACCTGTTTTTCAGTGCGACCATGCCCGACAGCATTCTGGATTTGGCGAAGTCGATTCTCCATGCAAATCCTGTGCGCGTCGAGGTCGCTCCGCAGAGTACGCCCATCGAGCGCATCCACCAGGAACTTTACCGCATTGACAAGCGCCGCAAGGGAGCGCTTCTCAAGGAACTGCTCGCTGGCCACCCCGAGATGCAGAAGGTGCTCGTTTTCTGCCGTACAAAACACGGTGCCGACAAGATTGTCCGCGTGCTCGAAAAGGCGGGCGTGAAGTGCTCAGCCATTCACGGCAACAAGAGCCAGAACCGCCGCCAGGAAGCGCTCGGGAAGTTCAAGAAAGAGGAAATCCGCGTGCTGGTGGCGACAGACATTGCCGCCCGAGGCATCGACGTGGACGACGTGAGCCACGTGTTCAATTACGATTTGCCCAACGAGCCGGAAACGTTCGTTCACCGCATCGGGCGGACGGCGCGCGCGGGCAAGGACGGGGTCGCCATCGCGTTCTGCGCTCCCGACGAGGAGCAGGACTTGCGTGCCATCGAAAAGCTGACCCGCGTGCGCATCCCCGAAGGGGATAAGTCTGTCTTCGACAGACTCCCGCCCCCGCAAAAGGAGACTCCCGAAAGCGAATTCCGCAATGCGCGAGGCAGGATGCCTCGCGACAAGGCCCGCCGCGAAAATTCCGGGAATGCCCAGGGGAAAAAGCAGGGCGGCGAAAAGAAGGTGCAGAGCCCCCAGAACCCCCCAAAGTTCCAAAATGCGCAGAAACCTGTCGTGAAACAGGCCCCTGACGCAAAAAATATACCGCAACCCGCGAAGCCGGGAGACTCGCAGCCGGCCCCCTTCAAGAAGAAGCACCGTCGCAACCGTCCGGGCTCCCGCGCCCGCCGGCGCATGCGTGCTTCCGGTGATGCGGGGTGAGTAAAATGTTAATAAGTCGTGAAAAAGGCCCAAAAAGGGGTTTCAGTGCATCCTAACCCCTTGATTTATACAGGCTTTTTACTAAATTTGAGTTCCAAAAATTCGCTTTTTTATAAAGGTTAAGACAATGAAAAGAACATTCCAGCCTCACAATCGTAAGCGTGTCAACAAGCATGGTTTCATGGCTCGTATGGAAGACCGCTGGGGTCGCGCCGTTTTGAGCCGTCGTCGTGCCAAGGGCCGCAAGCGTCTCACTGTCAGCGATTCCGTCTACAAGAAGTAAGTCGGAGGTTGGCTCATAGCCACTCTGCGTTCTTATCGTCTGCCGACGCAACCCGCTTATCGGCAAGTCGCCGTCCAAGGGAAATTCGTCCGCTCTCCATCGTTATCGATGAAGTGGATTGAAAGCCCGGACGGCTATTGTCGTTTCTGCTTTTTGGCAAAAAAGAAAAACGGTAACGCCGTTTACCGCAACAAGTGTCGCAGAGTCTTGCGGCCTTTGTTTTTTGGAATGGTCCCCTCGATAAAGAAGCCCGTGTGGGCGATGGTCGTCGTGACCGACAGTGCCAGTGAGATGTCCCCGGAGCGCCTTCGCGAATCTGCCCTGAAAATTTTTCACAAGATGGAATGGGATGGGCCTGCGGATGTGGCAAAAGGTTAAGAACGCGCTTTCCGCGGCACTTGTGCTGCCTATCCGGTTGTACCAGCTGATACACCCCTATTTCTTCCGGGGTGTGTGCAGGTTCCAGCCGACGTGCTCCCAGTATGCAATCGAGGCTCTGCGGGTGCACGGACCTTTCAAAGGTTTCTATCTTGCGGTTTTTAGAGTCTTGAGATGCAACCCATTCTGTAAAGGCGGATACGATCCTGTGCCGCCTCCCAAGGAAAAAAGATGAACAAGAATACCATTATCGGTTCCATCCTTATCGCTGCGATTGTCATCTGGTGGATGACAACGAACGCTTCCAATGCCGAAGCCCAGGCCGCTGCCCAAGCCAAGGCGAAGCAGGCTGCCGCTGCGGAAGTGCAGAAGGATTCTTCTGTTGCAAGCGAACTGGTGCTCCCGACCAAGACCCCCGAACTCAAGGCTGCCCCGGTGCTGGGCGATGCCGGTTCTTCCGAGGATTCTAGCGCTGCCCCGTCGGATTCTGCTGCTGTGGATTCCGCCTCGGCCCCTGCTCCGGTCGTTGTCGAGCCGCGCACGGTTGTCGTCGAGACCGAAAAGTTCATCATGACGCTTAGCAACAAGGGCGGCAAGGTGCAGAGCGTTATTGTGAAGGCGCTTCCCGATTCTACGGGAGCTTTCCCCGAACTTATCCAGGATACGGCGCTCGGCGCTCTTGACCTCAAGCTTGGCAAGGCCGACTTGAGCGATGCCATGTTCGCGGTTGACGCTCCCGAAAAGATTGTTGTCGAAGACAAGGCTACGGTCGAGTTCGTGTTCTCCGATGCTAACGGCAACAAGGTTGTGCGTAGCTACGGCTTTACCAAGGATGGCGCCGCTGTGCGCCAGGTGAACAAGTTTGTCGGGTTCAAGCCCGAAGCCTACGAACTGGCCTGGAAAGGTGGCATGAAGGAAACCGAAGTTATCCCGAAGGGCAAGAGCTTCGGCGGTACGAGCTACTTCTTTAGCGAAGTGATTTACAGCGCCGGTAGCGGTGTGGAACGCGAAATGGTTCGCGACCCTGAAAAGTTCAACGACGGCAACATGTCTTGGGCGGGTATCCGCCGCAAGTACGTCGCCATGGCCGTGCAGTTCGATACTCCGGTTCCCGCGACGCTCGAAGCGAAGCCGATGAAGATTGCCGATAACGAATATGATCCGGGTACCTACAAGATTGCCGTTACCGACGAACTCCGCGGCTCGGACACGCTCAGCTACGACTTCATGGTTCTCCCGCTTTCTTGGGACGAAGTTTCTCCCTACGGCAAGGGCTACGAGAAGGTTATCGTGAGCGGCTGGAAATGGTGCGGTGCCGACGTTTGGTTCGTGTGGATTTGCGCCATGCTGCTCAAGCTCCTCAAGTTCTTCTTCTCCATGATTCCGAACTACGGTGTCGCTATCATCCTCGTGACCTTCATTGTCCGCGGCATTACGACCCCGTTCACCGTGAAGCAGATGAAGTCCACCTCGGCCATGAGCAAGCTCAAGCCGCAGCTCGATGAAATCAACGTGAAGTACAGGAGCGATCCGCAGAAGAAGCAGGCCGCCATCATGGAACTCTATTCCAAGAACGGAGTGAACCCGCTCGCCAGTTGCTCCGGCGGCTGCCTCCCGATGCTCATCCAGATGCCGATTTTCATGGGCCTCTTCTTTGTGCTCGGCCGCGCCATCGAACTCCGTGGCATGCCCGCGTTCCTCTGGATTTCTGACCTCAGCCGCAGCGACGTGATTTGGAGCGGCATCTCGATTCCGTATATCATGCCGTCGGGCCTCGCTCTGCTCCCGATTATCATGGTCGTCACCACGTACTTCCAGACGAAGGTCACGATGAGTGGTAGCGCCGGCATGGACCCTGCCCAGCAGAAGATGATGGTGTGGATGATGCCCGCAATGATGTTCCTGTTCAGTGCGGTGATGCCCTCCGGCCTCGTGCTCTACTGGATTGTTTCGAACATTTGGAGCATTATCCAGTACAAGATAATCCGCCGCGACAATAGCTCTGCCCCCAAGACCATCAATGGCAAGAAGGTGCAAGACGCCAAAATCGTGAAGTAAAAAAGAATCAGTATAAAACAAAAACCCAATAACGAGATTATTGGGTTTTATTTTTTTCAATAGAATTGACGAGCCTTCCTATTTCACCTTTACGGCCGTGCCGTACACGATGATTTCCGAAGCTCCGGCCATGACGGTTGATGTCATGAACCTTACTCCCACGACGGCATCCGCGCCGAGTGCTGCGGCATCGCGTTCCATGCGTTCCGTAGCAATGCGGCGGGCATCGTTCAGCATTTCGGTGTAGCCGGCGATTTCGCCGCCCACGAGCGTCTTGAGACCGGCAAACAGGTCACGAACGACGTTCTTGCTAAACACAACGCTCCCCTTGACCATCTGGATGGTCTCGATTTCCTTGCCGGTGATAAAATCAGTCGTATAAAGTTTCATTCTCGCCTCTTTTTTTTGAGGCGAAATATAGGTTTTCTGAGCCGTTAAAACTATCAATTTAGTGAGAATTGCAGTCGCTTTATATTCTATGTCATTATCGAGACTTGTTGGATTGATTTCCCGCTATCGGGAAAAATACAAGGGAAAGCAATTTTAATCACGAATTAAGAATTTAGCTAGACCTTCGTATTCGCCGTATTCGGAATCGGAAACCTCCAGAATAATTTCTTTTGCATCATGCGGAATTTTGACTTTCTTTGAAAAGAAACCATTGCCTTGCGGGTTTAATTGGTTGTGCTTCCCGTTACAGTATAGGAGCACATGTTTTTTGTTTGAAATTTTAACTTTGAAATCGTAGGTTGAATCGGGCTGCAATGCGACTAGAGGCGATTCTATTTGAAAGTCCTTCGCTGATGAATGTAGTAGAATAGGATATTGTACGCTACTCGGTTTCTTTACGTGCACAAAGAAATAGGCGCTGCTCCTATAAACGTTCTCTTCCGTGCGGATCATAATTGTTCCAAGGAACATTCCTGAAAATGGCGCCTGAAAAGCAATTGTCATAGAATCATTGTCTTGTGTTTCCCATACCTTGTTTTCTATGATTTTGTTCTGACTGAGTTCATAAAATGATACGTGGGCATCTATTTTTTCCTTTTCATATATAGTCATGGTAAAAACACTATCCACTTCATTGACTGATTTTAATGAAGAAATTTTTTTGAATTTATCAAAAAAGATTGGATCTAATCGAGGCAAAGCCTTGAATTGATCTTGGTTGATTTTGGGTGTTGCTAATTGATAGTTGGAATCTAGTGGGAAATGCGTATATCTAAAATGGTCTCCATTGATGAAAAGCCATTCAGTATTGTACTGTCTTGTATATGTTTGTGATTCTATATAGCCAGAACCCCAGGTGCAATCCACATTATACCAGAAATCTCCAATTTGAACAATATTCCATGCGTGGTTAGGAGCCAAGTCCTCTTTTGAAGATAGCGGGGCAAATCCGGTTCGGGCATAGCCATGGACCTTTTCACATGGAATATTTAGGAGATCGCATATCTTTTTAAAAAGCGAAGCGTAGCCTTCGCATACGGCTTTTTTTGAAATAAGAACGTCTTCCCAGCCTTGATCGAAAATGTCTTGGCGATTTATCCGTTCTATATCGTAATGGAGCAATAATGCCGTTGCGTCATAAGCCATTTTGACTTTTTCAAAAGATTCTTTTGCCGATGAATCAATCATTTCTGATAGTGCTCTTAGATATTCAACAGGATTATTTTGCCGTAGAGAATCTTTTTCCGCATTGCCGAGAAATTCAATTATTTGCGCATTTGGACTTTGAGAACGATAGTGGTATGCTTTCTCATAATCTTTAGCGAATGGGTATTTTTCTACAGTCAGCACTGATGATGAATCTTTTGCTCCTAGATGCGCTTCGTTAGACTTTATTTCAATGGGTGCACAACCCCAAAAAATGGAACCCATTAGCAGGAAGCATATAGCAAATAAGCCTAAACGCATAAAAGAAAATATAAGAACTCTAGACGAGAACGAATGCTAAATTGGAATCAGCAAAGTGCGCTATTATGGTTCTTTCGTCTATCAATGCCGGCCTACTTTTCCCGAAAAGGGATCCTTGATAACGAAATTCCGTGACGTTAAATACGTTTTTGTGCGTATTGAATAAAATAATTTCTTTTTCTGGAGAAAGTGTTATTTTTTTAATAGGGAAAGGAGAATTATATGAAATGGGTGTTTTTGAGGCTGTTGCTGTTTGTGCTGGTGACGTTTGTCCTCTCGCTTATTGCGGCTTGCTAGGTTGAGCCTCCTATAGAATTGATTGGGGAAACCAAGCATTGTGAAATGCGATGTTGGTGAAAAAGTCGTTTTTTTGGCGTTTTTCCCTCTTTTGTAAAAAAATCATATTCTATGAGATTTGCCGTTACTTGGTTATATTTAGGTGTAACCGAGTAATGGGTGTTTTTTCAGAATAATGGCGAAATTGCCGAATATTCATCGAAAAAGTCGTTTTGGGGGAGGCTTTTATTGATTATTTGTCCATAAAATATGCGCTTTCTGGCGTGTTTTTGGCAATTTTGGGGGGTAATTTATGAAAAAACTTGTGAGGTGTGTTATGGATCCAAAAAAGATGTCTGAGCTCTTGCCTATTCTATTCTGGCTTCTTGGTGGCATCCTTTTGTGCCCGATGCTCACCAATGCGGCTCCGAACCCGAACTTCCATATTTACATTGCTTACGGCCAGTCTAACATGGCGGGTAACGGCGAAATCGTGCCTGCAGAGGACCAGGCTACCGACCCCAAGAATTTCCTGATGATCGCTTCCCATAATGCCAATGCGAGCCAGCGTAGCGGTCGCACCACGCAGTCTATCAAGACAGGTGAATGGTATCCGGCGATTCCCCCGATGTTCCACCCTACCGAGAATCTTTCCCCGGCGGACTACTTTGGCCGCGCCATGGTGGATTCGTTGCCGGGTGTCACCGTGGGTATTATCCCTGTGGCAATCGGTGCTGTAGCTATCAAGGCCTTCGACAAGGATCAGTACAAGGCTTACTTCAGTTCTGCTGAAAGTTACATCCAGAATTGGGCAAGGGACTACGATTCCAACCCTTACCAGAGAATTGTGGACTTGGGCAAGAAGGCCAAGGAAGTGGGTGTCATCAAGGGTTTCATTTTCCACCAGGGTGAATCCGATGACACTGGCGGAGAATGGCAGAATACGGTGTACAAGACCTACAAGGACATTGTTGACGCTCTTGAACTCGACGAAAACGAAGTGGCTTTCGTGGCGGGCGAATTGCTCCAGGAAGGCAATAACTGCTGCGGTAGCAAGAATGGTGGTATTGCCCAGCTTAAAAACAAGTTCAAGAAGTTCGGTTTGGCCTCTTCCAAGGGCTTGCAGGGCAACGGCAAGGATCCTTACCACTTTGGCCGCGCGGGCGTAATTGAACTGGGCAAACGCTACTGCTCCGAAATGCTCAAACTGATTAACAAGGAAATTGACCCCAATGCTCCGGCGGTGAACTTGGCTGATCCGACCCAATCTACAGTTCCTGATGAACCGCCCGAAGAATATGGCCCCTATGGCGATGTTCCCGCAAGTATTCCTGGCACGATTGAAGCCGAAAACTACAACAAGGGCGGTGCCGGCAAGGCTTATATGGACTTGAGTGAGGGCAACGAAGGCGGCAAGTTCCGCAAGGATGACGTGGATATCAACCAACCGAATATGGGCCTTGCTGTAGGCCATAGCCAGAAGGGAGAATGGCTCAAGTACACCGTGAATATCGCTGCCGATGGTGAATATGAAATCTCTGCACTCGTGGCTGGCGATAACGGAACAGGAAGCATTAAGCTCTATATGGACAGTGTCGCGATTGGCACTGAAATTGCCAACGAGGGCAAGGGTTTTGACAACTTCACTGACGTGAGTGGTGGCAAGGCGACTTTGAAGGCCGGCGAGCATGAACTGAAGCTTGAAATTACCAACGACTGGATTGACATTGACTACATCAAGTTCACGGCCGTATCCAGCTCGAGCAGCAACGATGATCCTCCGACGAAGCTAGCTCAGCCTGCATATGTATCGTATGCAACAGAAACCGAGTCCAGCTTTGCAATCGTTGACATGCAGGGTCGCAAATTGGGCGAGATAAAGGCTGCAACTATGGCAGAGGCCGTTGAAAAGAGTAAGGCAAACATGACGCAAAACAGGTCAGCCGGAGGAATATACTTTGTTGTTTCCAATACAAAGAACTCTCGCCGGTTAATGCAAAAGGTGGTAGTCTATGAAAGGTAGTGAAACCGCTGTTGTCAAGCAAATTCTGTTCTTCTCCTTGATGGTTGTCGTGCTCGGTTTGCTCTATAGATAATTTTTTGTTCCTTCTTGAACTCGGCGTGGATAAAAAATCAACGCCGAGTTTTTTTGTGCGCGTCTTTTTGGTGTAAAAAGGGTTTAATTTAAGAACAGCACTAAAGGAGTGTATAGTATGTTTGGTTTGAAGAAAATGCCCCTTGGCATGTTTTGGGTGTGTGCCATGGCGGGTCTAGCCGTGCAGGCATTCGCACATCCCGATAGTCTGGTGCTTACGCCCCCGTTGGGTTGGAATAGCTGGAACGTGTTCCACGAAAACATCAATGAAAAACAGATTCAGGAAATTGCCGATGCGATGGTCGAATCCGGCTTGAAGGATGCCGGCTATATTTACCTGAACCTTGACGATAACTGGATGGATACCAAGCGCGATGCGCAAGGCAACCTCCAGAACAATCCGAAAACGTTCCCGAGCGGCATGAAGGCCATCGCTGATTACGTGCACGCGAAGGGACTCAAGTTCGGCCTTTACGGTGACCGCGGTAAACGTACCTGCCACCATTACAACAGCAACTGGCAAAGTGAAAGCGGCTCCAATGGTCACGAAGAACAGGATGCCAAGAAGCTCGCTGAATGGGGTGTTGACTACTGGAAGTACGACAACTGCGATTCCGACCCGAGTACTCAGGAAAAAGATTATACCGCTATGTCCAAGGCGCTCCGCAATTCCGGACGCGATATCGTGTTCAGTATTTGCATGTGGGAATACAAGGATTGGATGCCTAAAATCGCAAACCTCTGGCGCACCACTTTTGATATTGGTCCCGAATGGATTTCCTCTTCCTGGTACCGCGGCGTTTACGAAATTATCGACGCCAATAACAAGTATTGGCAAATTGCCAAGCCCGGCCACTGGAACGATCCGGATATGCTCGAAGTGGGCAACAGGGGTCTCTCTTACGAAGAACAGCGTTCCCAGATGACGATGTGGTCTATTATGGCTGCCCCCATCATGATCAGTTCCGACGTGCGCAACATGAGCAACGAGACCAAGGAACTCTACCTGAACAAGGACATGATTGCCATTAACCAGGATTCCCTGGGCGTTCAGGGCCACCGCATCTCCGACAAGCAAGGCAAGCAAGTTTGGACCAAACCCTTGAAAAATGGCGATATCGCTGTGGCGCTTCTCAACAATAACAACTCTACCCAGACCGTTGAATGCGATTTTAAGGACATTGGCGTAGAAGGCGAAGTGGAAGTCCGCGATGCCTGGAAAAAGAAGGACCTGGGCCCGGTTTCCCACGTTTCTATTGAACTCCCGGCTCACGGCTCTGCACTGCTCCGCTTGATTGTCCAGCCGGTTCCGCGCAAACCGTTCAAGGGCGAAGCTCTCGCCATTCCGGGCAAGATCGAAATGGAAGATTTCGATGTGAACGGCGTGGGGCAGGGTAACACGAGCTACAGCGAAAGCGATGCCGAAAATCATGGCGATAGCGATTACCGCGAAGGTACGGGCGTTGACCTTTACAAGAAGGCGACCGGCGTCATTGTCGGTTACAACCAGGCGGGCGAATGGCTTGAATACACCGTGAAGGTTGCCTCTACCGGCACTTATGTCATGAGTGCCGCGGTTGCTTCTGCCAACAATACCTCGAGCTTCCAGCTCTCCGTGGACGGCAAGAACATCACCGAAGAAATTGCTGTGCCACAGGCAACATCTGGTGAAGACAATTATGATGAGTACAATGTGGTTGAAGCCGAAGTGAACCTGACCGAAGGCGAACACATCCTGCGCTTTACGGTAACCGGCGACTGGATGGACATCGACTACATCAACTTCATTGATAAGGAAAAGGCCGGAGAGGCTTCGACGCCTGAGCCCGGAACAGAGGTGGAACTCCGTCTTAACAAGGTGAATTTTGTGCGCAGTTCTACCGAACCTCTCCAGGTGTTCAGTATGACGGGCAAGTTCTTGGGCCGTTTGGAAATGCAGGGTGGGCAATCGGCTCGTGAAATGTCCGAGAATTTGCGTCGTGCAGGATTTGCTCAGGGTGTGTACCTCGTGCGTGGCAGCGGAGTTACCCAGCGAGTACGTGTAGACGGTAAATAGGAGTTAGGATCTAGAGGCTAGGATCTAGAGGCTGTGAGGTCGGCGCATTGCGCCTTTGAGGTCGTCGGGTTTGTCATTCGCAGACGCATGACTCGTCGGCTCAGCCATGCCGAGACGCAAGCGTTTTGGCATGGCATTCGCCTTGGTTGTCATTGCGAAGGGCGTTTAGCCCTGAAGCAATCTCCGTTAGAGAATCTAGAGGTTAGAATCTAGGGGCTAGGGAGAAATATCACGGCTTCGCCGTCTTATATTGACGCACGAAGTGCGTGATTCTTTTCACTAGCCTCTATTCTCTAGTCT
>JAEEGJ010003563.1_pt1 | contig 58647 bp, 58 predicted proteins | sample 8958761 | NCBI WGS metagenome assembly JAEEGJ01 (sample SAMN16246546, study PRJNA631951) | gut metagenome | biome: gut microbiome; feature: rumen; material: RS-attached | host: Bos | place: Iran: Karaj | collected 2018-10 | reverse complement strand
TCCGCTACCCAAGCAGCACGCTCGGATAGCGGATTTTTAACGTTTCGGCATACAACCGATTACATGAATATTTGTATTGTAATTAACAACTATATCATGGATGCAACAAAAGATTCGATGCTATCCAATTTCACTTCTCCAGCATCATTCCCACTCTCAGCCTCACGCATTGCAGCAAAAGTCACGTCATTAGGAACATCATCAAACAGATGTCTGGCATCAGGCAACTTCCCCCCAGAAGAATGTACCTGACGGACTTCATCCAATGCGTTCATCAGACTTTCACGAACATAGGTTTCTGCTGTTGGAACATGTAATGAGACTGCCATATCATTCCAAAAAGCGATTAGCGCTCTTTGAGCGTAAAGATACTACATTTATCTTGAAATCACAAATCTTTTCCCAAATCTAACACAAAACCTCTAACCATTCCCTCTAACCTCCATACCTTACCACATAAAAAAAGGAAAGTAAACCCGAATAAATTTTCTGATTTAATTTACCCGTAATTTACTTTCCAAAATCATTAAATTTTCAGCACCAAAGGTGCGGTTCGCTTACAGTCCGCCGCCACCTTCATCACCACCGCCAGAAGGTGTTGAGCCACCATCGCCTGCGCTACCAGTAGCATCACCATCAGGAGAGAGGAAAGCCGAGATGCTCTGTCCGTAGCTTGAGGACGCGAGGGTGTAGGCTGCATCGCCCTGATACTGAGAGAGGATGCTGTTGGCGTCGATGAGCGTCTGCGAAGAGACGAGCGTCTTGCCGTTTGACGACTTACGGGAGTGCACCCAGCAATACACGCAGTCGCCATCGTTGCCCGAGTGCCCGAGCTTGCCATCAACAGAAGCGAAGCCGTGTGAACCGCCCACCGCGTCCATGAGATTAGCGTCGTTGGCAGCATCGAGAACCACCTTCGCTGCGCTGAACTGGCAGTATGGGATGCCCGTCTCCGCGTTCACCTTCTGCTTGATGATGAAGAACGAGATCTGGTCGCCGTACTTGTAATCCGCGTTGTTGCTGACCACAGCCTGAGCGAACTCCGCCACGGTTGTGCTGCCCGTAATGTTCGCGCCAGCGAGACGGATGTCAGTCACGCCACTCTGTCCTGTGCCCGTTGTCACGATAGCGGGGAGCGAGCCCTGAGTAATCTGATACGGAGCCGCCACGCACGCGCCACCAGCCACCTGCTGCTTGGTGAGATAGACGGGAGTCTGCTGCATGTTCACGCGAACGAACATATTGTAGTCAGAACATCCCCTCGGCTTCGACTCAAAGCCGTAATTGATAAGCGGACGAATGCCGCGATACATACTCACGATGTTGGTGAACCTTGTACGAGTCTGCATCTGTGCAGAGGTACGCGGATTCCTCACCTGAGTGACCTTTTCAGACACCACCGTCTGACCATTGAGCTGCTTGAAGGTGAAATCACCTGTTGAGCCCGACATCTTACGAATAAGACCGTTGAGGATTGCCATAAGCCTAACCAAGCCTTCCCAAAGGGAAGGATGTTTAATAGCATCCTTCGCCAATGCCCGCGCTTGGATTTTCGGGGGAAAATTGTTAGTAGTTAGTTTAAGTTCAGGTTTTAAGGTTTAAAGGTTTTCAAGTCGGAGAGCAATTAGCGGTATAGACCTCTCTAACCCCTAACCTCTCCCCCCTAACCTCTCCCCCCTAACCTTTAACCTCATAACCTCTAACCTTAAAGAGCACCTCTCCCGTCCTTTGCCCTCCGCGCGAAAATGGGACTTACATAGGACTTACAAGGGAACTGCATGGGAGCTTCTTAAGTGAAGAGGTTAGAGATTAGGGTTTAGAGGTTAGAGTTAGCATTTCCGCTCGTGGCCTTTGATTGGAAAGCGTGACCTGCGTTCTTCACTTTTCACTCTTCGTTCTTCACTTATCTGATGCAAAGATACTAACTTTTCCCCATATATGCAATACTTTTCCCACGGCTTGAATCGCCAATTCCCACGGCTCGTGTTTTTCGTACCGAAACACCCAAGGGTAACCGCGGTTACTCCGGTTACCCGCCATAGGTGTGTGTGGCTATTTTATAATATATATAGATTTTTATTATAATATAATTATAATAAACCCCTTTTCCCCCATAACAACACGACGAGTAACCCGAGTAACCGAGGTAACCGCATTTTCAAGGAGTAATAAGGAGTAAAAGGAGTGCAAGACAATAGCATTTCTCGATTTATGATTATTCGCATATACCCAATAGGGCGGGCTGAAAGCCCAACAAGCCCATAGCATAGGGCATCGCCCTATGTACATAGAAGTTGGTAATTTCGCCCTGCAAGGGCAAAAGCATTGATTATGTTTTAGAGCTTCTGCCCTTACAGGGCGTTAGCTATCCCTCTAAATTCCCCATGGCGATGCCATGGGCTAGTAGCTTTTGCCCCTTCAGGGCGCTATCGAGCAAACGCAAATACCCCCTTGTACTCCTAAAAATCACTTCTCCTTCCCGAATATCCTATCGAGAACCTCCTTCGTGCGCCAACCGCCATCGGAATCCAGAGCCTTGTTGAGCGAGCCGTGAAGGTTGCTGATGCCCCAGAGCTGTTCGAAGGTTTTCCACACCTCGCGTATGTCAAGCGCACGAGCCAGTCGCTGAGCCATCATGGCCGAGTCTGCCCTACCCTTCAGCGTCATGCACTCATTATTCACAAAGCCCTCGTCGTAGAGCTGTTGCCAAAAGCCGATAGCCCGTGGCGTCTTCATTTGCCAAGGCAGATGCGCGATGACCAATGCAGGCCTTTGGTCGAGAGGATTCGCAGGGCGTGGCATGGTGGTCACCCTTGCATTTCTGCCAGCCACGAACGTACCGCCATAGACAGGACCGCCAATCACGTTGCAGCCGAAGTTCTCATTCCTTATCTCAGCCATCAGCCGACAGCCTCCTTACCTGCCTTGAAGTCGCAACCGGTGGCAGCGCCAAGCAGCACGTTGCTGTCATAATTTTGGGTGAAAGTGCCGCCAGCCTCCACCTTTACGGGAGCCCGTTTGTAGGCCTCAATCACCTCCTCCAGATGCGCTATCTGACTGCGCTGTTCAGCCATTTCAGCCCTCAGTTGGCTGATTTCCATGTTGGCTCTCAGCAGTTTCCGCTCTATCGCCTTGCCTTTGGCACGCTCATCAATCACGCGCTCATTAGCCTCCTGATTCATCTCCTCCAGAGTCTCAATCTTCGACTGGTCGAGGTCCTTGTCATCCTGAAGGGTTGTGAGCAGTTCTGATACCTCCTCATCAAGCACGCCATATCTGCTCTCGAGCAGATTTCTGAGTCGCCCGAGCGTGTCGAATGGGTTGAGCATGGAGGTATTTTCCGGCATTGTTGTTTACGTTTAGAGTAGAAATAAATTGCTTTGCAAAAGTAATCATTTTCTCTCTAAAAAAATGCCTCTTTACAGAGTTTAACACTCCATTTTGCACAGAAGTTAAAAACTGTGCAGCCAACCCTCTAACACCCATCACCTGTCACCCATCACCCAACACCTGTAACCAGAAGTGTAACCATTTCCGTAACCAGAAAACACGTGCGATTCAGGGTACTTTTGCCGCCATAATTCCAACCCCTAAAACAAGGCAATTATGGCAAGCAAGACACTCAATTTCAGGCAAGTAACCATTGATGATTTCGACATCAACAGTCTCCGACAAGCCGCCCTCGAAGGCAGGCTGTTCATCAGTCAGGCGGAAGGCGCTCAGCACGCCCAATCGCAAAGGGCTGAGGGTATCCGTCTGATACTCAATTACGTATCGCGCATCGACACTTGCGCATCCCCTCAGTATGCTTCGTGCATCCGTCAGCTATGGAATTGCATTCTGCATTCCGAAGAGCTGGGCGAGCTTTTCTTCTACCAACGCTATCGCTCCACACGCGGAGAGGTGAACTGGTATCGCGTGAATGCGGTTATATGCCTCCTGCGCGAGATGGGCGTGTATCGCGAGGAGTTCACGGGAGTGGAGCTCCATTGCCGTTGCGAATGTTCTGACAAGCGGAACGCGCATTACACGGGCATGAGTCGCTATCTACTTGAGCGTAGCGAGATAGTCACGTTGAAGAATCTGGTGAAGACCACAGATATCAATTTGAACACGGAAGGCACGGAATAAACGGAAAATGTTTATCCGCAATTACGAGACAGACGGGCTGCAAGCCCAGTAAGCACTTAGCCTAGGGCATCGCCCTAGGTATGATGAGCGAGTTTGTTCGCCCTGTAAGGGCAAAAGCATTCATTATTGTTAGCGCTTTTGCCCCTTCAGGGCGTTAGATACCTCCCTAATTCACCCAGGGCGTTGCCCTGGGCTATGAGCTTATTGCCCCTTCGGGGCGCCATCGAGTGATAGTGGTTAATCAATACCACAGATATTCTGGATCTCACAGATGCCAATCACGAGCGTAAGCGAGACACTTGCGTAGCTTGTTGAGCCTTGCGAAAAAATCCCTAAAATCTGTGTTATCTGTGGTCAGAAAACACATTTCGGGGTGACCTTTGCAGTAAACCGAGCCTCTCCGTTTACACCACGCATAAGCAGTACCTTTGCAGCAGGAAATTTCCGAAGAATATTAATCATCAACTTCAAAACCACTATGCAGAATCTATTCAGAGTAGTTTCACAGTCGGAGCCGGTGAGCATCACCACTCAGAACGGCGGCACCTTGCAGAAGTCAACGGTAGTGCTGCAAGAAGTAAACGGGAAATATGGCGACTGCTATATGGCAAGCCTTCTTGGCAACCAGATAACGCTCTTCCCAAATGAATACGTATGGGCTGCCCTGCGCTTCTCCGTAAAGGAGTATAATGGCGCAAACTATCAGGACATCACCATACAGGACATCACGTCACTCAGTAGTCATTAATTCCTTATTTGCAAGGAGTAATAAGGAGTTCAAGGAGTAATAAGGAGTACAAGACGAATGCCTTGTACGGACCAAGGTCTAAGGACTAAAGCTTTTGACCTTTGACTTTTGACTTTCAACGAGAAATACTATCGTCTTGTACTACTTAAGCGACTTTAGGAGCGTCACTCCTTGTACTCCTTGTACTTCTTTTATCATCCCCCCATCATTATGCAAAAGAAAACGTATCAGAACATCACTCTTGTCTGCCATTTGCAGAACAAGAAGCAGTTACCCGAAACCGAGTGCCTCAGCGGCTTAATCAGCAAGACCACGGATGGTGTGCTCTTCCAGGAGACCTTACCGCACAAGCGCGTGGTACGCAACGGAAAGCTGTACCAAGGCAACTACGTGTCAATCGTCCGACGCAAGAACGGGCTCTACTACCCTATCCTCAAGGCTATCAAGGCAAGCGCCGTAAACGACCGTTCCACCCTCGCCTTCAGCATCTACAGCGAGATTTCCGAAGCACTTAATTGCGTAGAATAACTATGTCAGTACACGTAATCTACTATGAGGATGGGGCGAAGCACATGCGTCCCATCTCCTCCGCGGAGGAGTATCACCAGCTCCGCGCATCTGCCCGACAAACTGCGAAGCTAAAGGCGGCACGTTCAGGCGACAAACAGGCGAAGCGCTCTCTGCTGCAATTCAACTACTCGTGTCTGCCTAATCCTGACGGAACGCTCAAGGGGGCTACCCGTCTGTCAAAATCCGTAGGTATGGATGTGGATCAGGAAATTGAGGTTGCATCAGTCCTTGCAAAGAAGGATGAGCTCGGCCTCCTGATGCTTGAGCGCTCTGTGTCGAAAGGCTATCACCTTGTGTTCAAGCGTCATACTGAGATGACTCAGGAGCAGAACCTGCGATGGGCATCCGACCTTCTCGGCATCCCATTCGACGAGGCAGCAAAGGATCACACCCGCGTATTCTTCACCACAAGCGACTCGCCCGATGATCTCCTGTTCCTATCAGAAGAGTTATTCGATAATGAGGAGGTAAGCCCCCCTAAATCCCCCTGCGTAGGGAGAGAGGTTAGAGAGGAGGGGTTAGAGGTTAGAGCGGAAGAACAAACCACCAACACCCATCACCCAACACCCGACAACTACGACGGCATCCCCTACGACATCCTTGTCTCAGCCCTTGCCGAGCAGTTAGGCGGCGTACCAGTTCATGGCTCTCGCAACAACTTCATCTTCTCCATGGCGTGTCATCTGCGCTATGTGTGCAATGACGATGCGGAGTGGATAATGTCGGTTCTGCCCACATACGGCGAGGAACGCTCAAAGGTGGAGCATACCGTGCGTAGTGCCGTGAACCGTGCCCAGTCGCGTAATATTCCGCAGATTGTGCAGCGTGCCATTTCCGTAGCTCGTGCAAGAGTGCTCGGCTCAATTTCATCATCTGATGACGCTGGGAGAAAGCATATCTACAACCAGCCGTCACCTCCCGAGATGCCCGAGCGATTGCCTCGTCTCATACAGTTGCTCGTGAGCAAAGTTGATACCATGTACCGTCCTGCCGTGGCACAGGCTGTCTTTCCGCCGCTTGGCGCACATCTGCATGGTGTACGCACTCGCTACATCGACAACTCGGAGGCAGACCTTGGCGGTTTCATGGCCGTCTGCATGGCGAAGCAGAGTATCGGAAAAGGCTCCGTAAACATGCCTATCGACCTCATCATGGAGGACATTCGCAAGCGTGACGACTACAGCCGCGAACTCGAAAGGCAATGGAAGCAACAATGCAAGTCGGCAAAAGCATCGGAGAAGAAGCCTGCACGACCTAAGGGGCAGTGTGTGCAGTTCCTCATGTCGAACATGACGAATGCCGCACTCGTTCAGCGGCTCATTGATGCTGAGGCTGTTGGCGGCAAGTTCCTCTACACCCGACTTGACGAGATTGAGATGCTCGACCAGATAAAGGCGTCGGGAGGTGCTACTGCGAGTGAGATTATCCGACTGGCGCACAATCAGGCACTCTATGGTCAGGAGCGTGTGGGGACTGAGAGCGTGACAGGTACGCCACCGCTTCGTTTCAATTTCAACGCCTCGACAACCGTGCCTACCGGTCAGGCTTATTTTGCTAAGGGACTCACCAACGGCACCTTGTCGCGCCTCACGTTCTCGACCATCATCAAGCCGTTCGGTAAGCGTGGCATCCCACGATTCGGCGATTATGACGAGGATTTCCGCCAGCAACTGTCGCCTTACATCAACAATCTCAATGCAGCAACAGGATTGATAGATTGCGAGGAGGCGAATAGGATGGCGGAGCAATTGTGCGACGAGAATGCGGATTTCGCAGAACTCTCGGATGATGAAGCCTTTGAGACGCTTTCATATCGTGCCTGTCGCATGGTTCACGATAAGGCGAAGCTCCTGTATATAGCCCACGGCTATCAATGGGATGACTCGATAGAGGAGTTCTGCCGTTGGTCGATGCACTATGACCTCTGGCTCAAACTGCATTTCTTCGGTGAGAGGATGCGGATGCTTTCGGAGGAGGCTCAGACGTCGCGGAACACAGGTCCGAAGAACATTCTTGATATGTTGGAAGACCGTTTCTCCGCTCAGGATCTGCAATCTGTTTATCACGCCATAGGCAGACAGGGCAACGTGATGCAGCTCATCTACACATGGACTAATCGCGGCTACATCGAGCAGGACACCACCACGTCAGAGTATCTCAAAACTGAGAAATACCTGGCACGGCATCAGCGCCTTTAATGTATAGTGTTGAGTGGTTAGTGTTTGGCGTAAATAGCATCTCTAATCTCTAACCCCTCCACTCTAATCTCTAACCCCTCCACTCTAATCTCTAACCTCTAACCTCTCCCCCCTAACCTCTAACCTTTAAAAAGAATGAAACTCCACCTCCACCGCTATCGCCGCAGCCAACACGGCATCGACGGCTATCTTGAAATCTCAGGCAGACGACTTGCTCACACCACGGAGCATCCAATTGCCCGGCTCCCTCCGGGAGAATATCCCATCACTCTTGAGCGTCCGATATTAAAGAGGGGCAACGGTCCGTTCCGCAACCTTGACGGCTCCATCTGTGTTGGTCAGCCTCATTGCATGGGATGTGTCATCCATAGTGCCGACACTTTCCGTCCCATCTACGCCCGCATTCAGAAATCCCTCAAGCGCGGCACTCCCGTCACTCTCGTGATTACATGATCACTTAGCGTCCTCTCTCTCCACTTTCCTCCACTCAGGGAAGTGGAGTTTTTTCTTACAGTTCTTACAGCTTACAGTTAGGCAACAGACGCCATGATGTATCTCTGTTTGTCTCAAAAGAAGGACGAGTTTCCGGCTCTATAATCCCGTATTTCACCCAAATATGCAGAAAAACGAGAAATAATTTTGTGTTTTCAGATAAAATTACTACTTTTGCAGCAAAGAAATAGTCCTTTTCAATCGAACGGTTACGTGTTACGTAATTCACTTGGTAGATTGAACGGGGCTATTTTTTTGTCTCATCCATTCTGATAATGTTTCGTTTTTGTCTCATCCACCTCATGTTCCTTCGGGACAAAACTCCAATGGCGATACGAATGGTCCCATATTTCAAAAGGCTCATCAAATCCAGTTGATACCCCCACATTAAATCCTCTTCGTATTTGTCGGATTCTGAAGTTGATATGTCTGTATAATTTCTCCTTCATTATGGTTCTCACCCCACGTTTCCTTGAGCCAGGCAATTTCTGCTTATGCTTGTCATTGAGTCGAAAACAAATTGCACCCAAAATCAAATCAAGAACTTGTAAGGGCAGAAAACGCTTCGAATCAACTTCGTAAACATTTGTTTCTTTGATGCGTATCTTTGCATTCTTAAACTTATCATAGTCCGTAAGCCGAACCAAATATCCTTTGAACTTTTTCTTCTCTACCTGATCGATAGGCATTTCGTCCAAGGCAATATTCATGTCAATAATTCTATCTGTCGGATTACTATATTCCAACCCGAATGCATGTTTCAAGAACTGATAGTATAATAGCGAATACTCCTCATTCATCTGCCGACGATTCAGATATTTGGGCACATACTTATTATGACGAAAGAAAATACGGATCTTTATTTTATCCTCATCTAACAAATCAAATATAAGGTTCACAAGTTCCATATAAGGTGCAAACATGTGTTTATTAACCTTTTGCCATTTGATTTCTTCCTTCTCTATATGCAGTTCTACAACCTTATCTTGCAACCTCTTAAGAACATGAGGCAAATCCAAAGAACGTATCAGGATACCGCCATAGAAATTAGAATAGAATGCGCCTTCACTATCACTCTCATCACACCATATATAGTACATACGAGAGTGCCTTTGTTTCTTTGGTGCCATGTTTCTTTCCTTTTCCATATCCCTCATATTTACTCTACGTCTCTATTCTCCTACACATTTTATCGCATATCTATAGACTTATTTTTTAATGATTAGCATCCGTTAAATCTCTAACCTCTTAACTCTCCCCTATAACCACTCTCCCCCTATGCAGGGGGAACAAGGGGGTCTTAATCCTTACAGTTCTTACAGATTACAGTTGTAAGGGAAGCCTTCCTCTAACCCCTAACCTCTAAACACTAACCTCGACTCTCCCCCTATGCAGGGGGACTGAGGGGGTCTTAATCTTACAGTTCTTACAGATTACAGTTGTATGGAAACCCTTCCTCTAACCCCTAACCTCTTAACTCTAACCATTCTCCCCCTACGCAGGGGGATAAATGGGGTCTTACCTCTTCACCTCTCTCTTCCCATGCACCATCTTAAATGCTTTCTTCATCATCTGCATATTCCAAAACGATATTTTTTTACATATTTACATATTTTCCGAATATAAGATTTGAAGTAGGTAGCAGATATATAATTAAGATGTGGAATACGGTGGAATTATTATTGTGGCATTTTATCTTGGTACATCCTAGCCTTCTTTATCGCTTTTGTTACAAGTATGGATGTTGAAACGATGAATGATGAACCATAATAGCAAAAGCAATATATAACAAATATATCCAAAGCATTGAATATTGCACATATCAAAGAAGCGGCAGGAAGAAATCCACCGATTCCTAATTCGTTCTCCACTCGCACCTTAAAGCTACCCACCTGTGCATTATCTGTACGCTTTTCGTACTCAACCTTCAGGACACCGAGATCCTCCATCTTTCTCTCAATATTCTTGTATTTTTGATAGATAAGACGCATCAAAGAATCACTACTAGAAGCTATGGCTCCTAATAAAATCATCCATTTACAACCAGATTCAACAAATAATCCCCCTTGGTCATATACAGCAAAACCCATACAAGATCCCATAAGACCGACTAAAACATAACTACTTGATGAATCAGCAAATTCTCCAAAAGGTTGTTTTCTAACAGCTCTTGCAAGGTTTCCATCAATGCAATCCATCAAGAGCCAAACATTTATTAATATTGCTCCAATAATATTACATTCGTATGTTCCCCATAAGAAAAAAGAACATGCCAATATAGCTTCAATGGTAGATACATATGAAACCGTATTTGCAGATATGCCTAATTTAACACATAAACTTGCAAAAACGAATGATAGAGGTCTATAAATAATTTGTGATAAAATAGGATCTTTCTTTTTCTTCCAAGCGGGAAGAGCATTATAAAAATACTTTACTGTATAATCCTTCTTTTCCATATCGATATGTTGTTATTTGTAATTATACCCACCATTAACCTCTATCAGACTTCCATTTACAAACGGATTGTCTATGCAGAAGCGAAAAGCATCCACAATTTCATCTATTGTCGCAAAGCGATGAATAGCAGTCTTTCTATATATATTTTGTTTTATTTCTTCTGGCTTTTCCTTCTGCCAAGGAGTTTCAACAAAACCAGGCACAATGGTATTGACTGTTGTGCTAGTTCCTTCAAACTCTTTTACAAGATTTTTGCAAAGGGCATGAACAGCGGATTTTGTCACACCATAAGCCAGCACCATTGCATGTGGATTTATTCCCATCTGAGATCCTGTAAAGAGAATGCGACTTCCTGCAGGGATTATTGGGAAAAACTCACGACACATAATGTAATGAGAATTAACAGCGACTTCCATCATCATATCCCAATCCCTGTCAGTATATTCAGTAAAAGATTTGCGAATACTCATTCCTGCATTGCAATGAAGGCAATCGAGATGAGTGGTCTTACTTTTTACATAATTGATGAACTGATAAACCTCATCACGATTGGTTTGATCAGTTTTGATCGCTTCAAAATTCTCAATATTTTCGGTAAATTCGGGACCTATATAGGTTGCAAAGACATAATAACCTTTACTTACCAACATTTTTGCAACACCTAGCCCCATACCGGATGTTCCACCGGTAACGACTGCATATTTCATAACTAGATTTCTGTATAATTCTGTTTGTTATTATATTTTTCTATGATTTCTGCAATAGCTATACTTTCACGTCTTCTAAGTTTATAACAACTTCTTCGATTATTGACAATCATAGAAATAAACTCTTGTATCTCATATCGAAGACCATCACCATCATAGCCATAAAAATATTTCTTATTTTTTGACTGGTTCTCATAACGAAGCTCAAAGAAAGACGTCAGCCACCATGGAGCTGGCACATATATGTATCCTTTTGTTCCAGAAATGATAAGATTGCCCTCGGTCTTCACGCCGATACCCAAAGTAACAGAAGCTGTTGCATGAGGATAGCAAATATTAGCCTTTGTATAGATATCAACCCCATTTTCTACTTTAGAATAGAAATCTACTTTAGAATAGTTTATCCCCAGAAGTTTAATTATAGCCATCAGATTAAGAGAGGAATGCTCATTCATTGCGCCTCCTGCTTGTGTTGCATCCAACTCTCGGGTAGGTGCTTCTACCATTTTTGATTCCGAAGCCTTAACATCAACAACATCTCCAATAATTCCACTCTTAACTAATGTTGTAATATGACAGAATGCTGGACAATATGCTGTTTTATTTGCTTCGAGAAGTACAAGGTTGTGAGCATCTGCATAATCATATAGTTCCTTTGCTTGTGCACCAGAAAGTGTGAATGGAATCTCGCATAATACATGCTTTCCTGCCTCTAGAGCAACCTTTGCATATTCATAGTGAGTCAAATGTGGGGATGCTATATATACAGCATCTACATTTTGCAAAAAGCGTTGATAATCATCACTTATTGCGGTCAATTGAAATTCATTTGCAAATGCATTTGCACACTCCATATTTGGATCATAAACTGAGGTCACCTCTATTCCATTGACGACCCTAGTTTCAGGAATAAAACGCCTTGCGATACGGCCTGATCCAACGACACCGACTTTAAATATTTCCTGACTTTCAGCACGAAGCATTGTAGAAGAAACCCCTTCGGTACGTGGAAGATAGACAACCTTACAATATTCGTTTAAATAGTCAAAATGTCCTTCCCAATCTGAACCAATAGCAAAGATATCAATATTATACTTCTGAATATCATCAATTTTCTGCCCAAGATAATCTTCGATGATAATCTCGTCTGCATATCCCGTTTTACGTACAGCCTCTACACGCTCCAACACATTGTTACGTACATTAAGTTTGCCTCTGCCCTTATCAAAGGCATCGCTTGTTACTCCAACTATAAGATAGTCACCAAGTTCCTTAGCCCTACGAAGAAGGTTTATATGCCCTTGATGAAGGAGATCGTATGTTCCGTATGTAATTACTTTTATCATATTTCAGATTTTCGTGACAAATATGCAATCGCAACTTTCCCAAGTAACATACTTGAAATAATCATTCCACGATTAATACACCACATAATCTGTTTCTTTCCGATTTGCATATAATTCAAATTTTCATCAGACAATGCAGCTTGTATCAAATTACTTTTTAAATAATCATTGTATTCTTGTTTCCTTTTCCAAAAACTATTTGTATTTTGAGGATTTAAATACTTAAGCTTCATTGCCCTAAAAATACACTCCATAGCCATACCTGTATAACATATACGCATTATCTTATCAACAGATAATTGCATCTTAATTTCTCTATAGAATATCTTCATTATATTATTGTTGACATCAACAATAGAAGGGTTATATTTATGCATTACCGAAACAGAATTAATTCTGTAATGTAACAAATATTTATTTACCATCGCTATTCTCGATGCTGCACAAAAAGCATAATAGTTAAATAATGCATCTTCTGCAATCTTTAGGGTTTCATCAAATCTAATATGATTATTGGTCAATAATGCTCGTCTATACATTTTGCCATTGACCCCTCTTATCCTGCCAACATCTACTTTATTAAAGAATTTATCAATATAAGGATAGAGTGTGTCATATACAAACCATTTTTTTGATTCCTCGTCTCTAACTATATCTTGTAATGGTGGTCTTTTCTTCTCTACTTTCCCTTTATTCGTATAACTATTAATGTGATACACATCAGCAGCTATATTTTTTGAACATTTCACATATTCTTCAAGAGCTTCATCCGCCAACCAATCATCAGAATCAAGAAAAATGATCCATTCTCCTTTGGCTGCTTCAATCCCAACATTACGTGCACTACTTACCCCACCATTCGTTTTGTGAATAACCCTTATTCGGGAATCTTTGGAAGCAAATTCTTTTAATATCTGCGGTGTTTTATCTGTAGCTCCATCATCAACCAAAATATACTCCCAGTCTTGGTACGATTGACTCAAAACACTTGATATCGTTTGGGCAACATACTCCTCCACATTATAACAAGGGGATATGATAGATAAATAAGGCTCTTTTCTCTGCATTTTACCAACGAATTACCTCATAAGGATGATTGTTTATTAATGATGCACTTTCCGCAAAACCACTATGGAACATATCCCCTGTAACCATTAAATATAGTTTCTCTGCATCTGCCAGCATAAATAAATCAACAAAGCTCTTCAAATGTGTTTCAAAATCATGTACTGGTGTATAACTCATGTGAACAAGTTTGCCTGGAATAGTATATACCCAACTCTCTTTTCCAATTTCATCCAAGAATGTGCGAGAATCACTTGTTACGAGAAATTTATTCTCTGAATGCTTGGTATTATGAAGTTCTATTATTTTTTCTTTAACTTTCTTAATCAAGGTATTCTGTTCGTTTATAGGAAGAGTCGGATATTTTCCTTCTGCAAAATCGCCAAGTAAATTTTGAAAACGAAGAGTAACAGATATATATTTACCTCCTATCTGCTTTTTATTCCAATTAACAGCATCAATAAGTGGTTGTGTAGGTTTGAAAAGTTCATGGAATAATTTTGAGTACATATCAGGACGACATGCATAATGCATGTTAGTATATATGTGATATTCCTTTTTTCTATTCTTAATGATAGTACTTTCCAAATAGCGATACATATAATCGGCTTCCTGCTGTTGTGTACCTCCATTTGCTTTGAAACTACATGCCATCATAAATGGTTTGGTTCCATGAAGATCATAACATAGTTCATCAGGTTCAATATCCCAATCTACTTCATTAGGTTCAAGATATTCCTTAAGACGAAAAGGTTCGCAAAAATTCACTTTGAAAGGAATGCCTTTTTCCTTACAAAACTCATATAAAGACAATATTCCATGGATTCTATCCCCTAAACCTCCACTTCTAAATCTGCCATCGCACATACACACAACAAGACCTGGGTATTTACTAACACCAGCCTCGTTTGTATATAGCGGTTCTATATACCTCTTGTTCTTCTGCCAATAGCGTAAGCGAAGCAGATTGAAATCATATAGTAATTTAGCTTTAAAACTCATATTAGATTATCTTATTCAAAAATGGAAGCTTTCTTTTTGTATGTGCAGACAGCATATGAAGCAGCATCTGCGAAAAAGACATTTTTCGAAATACGACCTTAGTACATAGAGCTTGGGTTATACACCATGCACTTGCAGAAACCCCTCCCTTCATATTGCAAGATATAGGAGTATCCACCTTATAAAACTGCTCTTCAGGAATAGATGCGAAGAATAACAAATCAGACACAATAATCTTTGGAGTTACGATGTAATATCCATGCTCCGAATGTAAACTCCTTTTGTAGATACAAGACTGATGAAGTATAGACAATTTATTATGATTATGCTTCGCAAAAGTCACACTTCCATTTTCTTCTAGATAATAATTATCAGAATATAGGAATGTAATATTGTCTGAATAATCTTTAGAAAACACTTTTTCAAGAACGTCATTACTGGCAAATATATCACCTGCATTCATACAATTAATCCATTCCCCTGTTGACATCTTGATTCCTTTATTCATAGCATCGTACAAGCCTTTATCTGGCTCGCTTATCCAATGAATACGCTTATCCTGATTTGCATATCTTTTTATTATATCAAGTGTGCCATCTTTGCTTTCACCATCAACTATAATATATTCAAAATCTGCAAAAGTCTGATTCAGGACAGACTGCATGGTACGTTCCAACACATTTTCAGCATTGAAAGTTATAGTGATTACAGAAATCCTAGGTGTCAAGTTCATTTATAATTTACTATTAGATTTTTATTTCCTACTAGATATATGATTGCAGGACTTATTTTTGTTATGTTCTTTACGATTTTTTTCCCATATATGTCATAAGCATAATAATGACCTTTTGTTTGAAGATTAATAGTTTTTTCCTTATCCCTCGTCCATAAAGCATAAACTATTTTTCCCTGAGGATTTTTCCATTCAGCTAAATATATACCATTTTTTAGAAAAGTTTTAGGTCTAGTAGAACCGTTGGGGAGCATACGTAAAAGGGTTTTAAATGCCCCAAAAGCGGGTTTAGGGGTTAAATCTTTATGCAATATTCCAAAATGATCTTTCCCCTTATCTATTTCCGTTTCATATGCTCTTAATTGATAATAAAACACCTTATCGAAACCTGAAGAAAAACAAATAATATAATTACGAGGAAGCCAAATTGCTTGTTCTTCTTCAGAACACGAGTGTTTACGTTTATGCCAACCACGTTTCTCATTATATGTATTATTGCCGGTTTCTGTCATCCAAACATGATGATTTAGCCCATGTGAAAACATACTTTTCTCTAAATCTATAAATGTATGCTCCAACATCCATTCTGGTCCCCCTGTATGTGCATAATAATGTAGATTCATAATATCCATACCTTGATACTGATATTTTGACGCATTGACATCACGCAAATATTTTATGTCTATACCTCCAAGCCCACCAAATAAAAGTATATTCTTAGAACTTTTATTATGCAACCAGCTTTTTGTTAAGAACATCAACTTAGAATATGAAACGGCATCCACATTGTTTCGATTTTGCTCATTCCATAACTCCCACACATTTATAAAGTCGCCATATCGGGAATAAATACCATCAAGGTATGAAAACCAGGATTTTGTATCGTCCCATGGATACAAGCAATCAGGTAATGTATAACCTAAAATCGGTAATATATTAATGTCATTTTTTTTTGCAGCTAAAATCAATCTATCTAAATGGTCATATTTTTCATATACTTGTTTAAGATTACTCCTTATTAAAGACCAACGAAAATCGACTCGTACATAATTAACGCCAAGATTCTTTAATATTTTCATCTCCCGCTCAATATATTGCCCATCAAATCCTTTTAAATCCATGTGTGCACATACACCATACGCATCCGTTAATTTCTCGCTACATGGAAACCGACAAGGGATTTCTTGGGCATTACTGCAATTAACAAACAGTATAAGAGAGCAGATTATTAACCATAATGTTTTAAACATTCCCTACGAGATCAAGTATTGGCTTGTGAATCTTTAGTACATTTTTGTACGAACAATTATCTTCTACATACTTACGCGCATTTCTCTGAAGCAATGCGTAATCTGAGTCTTTAAGCACCCAATTTATTCCGTTAACAAGTCCTTCAACATCTTCCTGAGGAACAATCCACCCATTTTCCCTATGTTGTATCTGATCCTTAATTCCTCCTGTAGCAAAACCAACAACAGGTATTCCACACGCCATTGCCTCAATAACAACATTCGGAAAATTTTCAGCCATTGATGTTATAATCAAGACATCTGCCGAATTATATATTTGCACCATCAATTCCTGACTTGTGACATATCCCATCAGATGTATTTTTTTTCGTATGTTCGAAGAAAAGATACTAATATCGCATTTTCCCACCACGACAAATTCATAGTCACTATCTTCTAACTTTTCAATTGCATCAATTAGGTATTTGGCGCCTTTATATGGATTATGAGTTCCAACAGAACTAAAAATAATCAGTTTTTTGTCATGAGGTAATGATAATTTTGTACGAACTTTTGTTTTCTCTATAGGCTTAAACATATCGGGATCTATGACATTCGGGATCGTATATGATATGTTTTCGCTAAACAACGCTGACGACTTTATACACTCTGTAAGCCAAATACTAGGAGCTACTGGATAGAGATTTGAGTATTGTCCCCATTCACATTTTTTTCTATTAAGAATCCTATGAGTCTTATTCCTGTAAATTTTCATTTGTGGACAATGCTTACAATCAAATCGATAACCATTACAATCAAAACTATAATGACACCCTCCAGTAAAAGGCCACATATCATGCATATACCAAATAATAGGTTTTCCTGTATTTAGTAATGCTTTTATTGCATTTATTCCCAAGAATTCATTAACCCAATGGACATAAATAACATCTGCATTTTTTACAAGAGGATGTGACGAAATATCATAATCACCATCAAGCCAATGCCATGCGAAACGTTTTACTTGCAACCTTTGTATTTTATGCTTCAGCCATCCCCATTTTCTTTTATACGATAATGCCTCTGATTGTTTTTCACTAATAACAGTTAAAGAATCAGAATTACCGAATAGTGAAAGTATATTTGATTCAATACCAACTCTACGCATAGCCTCACAATGTCTTCTTGCAGCAATCGCGGCTCCCCCAAAGTTTGAATATGTATTGATATGTAGTATTTTCATCGTTATTGTTGCCAGAAAAAATAATATGGAAGAATAGAATCTGTTGCAGGCCATTTGCCATAACCGACAAAAGCTCTCCATAAATAATATATAGTAACTATAATATAAAAGTAGAAAAGCTTACCTCCTTTGGTCATTGCTGATGCTGGCACAAACTTACACATGCCAAGAACAAGGAAAACAACACTAAGTCGATTCATCATGTAAGAAGTCGAGAATAAGAAAAGAACAGTAAAAGCCGTTATTAAATTTTTAAAAAAAAATGTATTTATCTCCTTTTCGTCTGTATATCTTATTGTCACAAATATTGGTATCATAAAAGAGAGTTTTCTAATTAAAGATATGCCATGTGTATCATTAATAGTATCTTCATACCTACTTCCCAATATTGAGACATTATCATCTTCGAATCCTGAAACATTACTAAGAACGGTTTCCATCGTTTCACTTATAATTGACCCCCAAAAAGTCGATACTAAAAAAGCCACTATAATTATTATATAGGAAATCGTTCTAGTATTTTTCAAGATTGATGATAGAAGTAGTATTCCAAACATCATTATTGACGAACGATGGGTAAATATAGCAAGAAAGAACAACCCTGCAAATATCCAAAAATTTATATTACTAAAAAAATTAAAATATTTTATTTTATCATCATAGAACCTATAAAAGAAAAACAAAGACAAAAGCAATAGGCATATTGACATTGTCTGCCGTACCATCGGAATAAGGCTTAAAAAGGTGACTCCAATAATATTTAACAAAAGAAAAGACCACACCATATTCGCCCTACATTCTTTTGCATATATATAATAAACACAACCAAAAAGGGAAAAAGCTATTGACGTAAATGAAAAGGTTGCAGAATTCGAAATATAATGAAGTATGCGTGACACAAGAACGAACCCCCATTCCATTGTGCTTCCAGGACAATCCACGGTTCCATAGCCCAAATATGGAGTTCCGCGATTTTCGAAAAAAGCAGCATAGTTAGGCGTGTCATTACCAACACAATAAGCTCGAAGGCCGAAAATTAGAGTCCATAATATACACGCCACAATCATGCATTTTCTTTCACATATTCTATCCTTACCTTTAGAATATAAAAATAAAAGAAAAAGTATTATCTCAACAATAAAATATATGTACGTCATAGATTAATGATAACTACAACAAAGGTATATGTACTTTTTGACCATTCTGCTTAATAATACAAGCGGGATTGCCTGCCACGACACAATTATCAGGTATATTTTTGAATACAACAGTATTAGGAGCGACAATTACATTATCTCCAATTTTAATATTTCCCAAAATCCTTGCACCAGCACATATATATACATTATTTCCTATAATAGGTAAATTACCTTTCTTTTGTCTTTTACCAATGACAACATCTGGCTGTAATGTACAATTCTTTCCAATTCTGACATCCTGATGGATAATTATCATTCCCCAATGCCATATTGTAACTCCCTCACCTAATGTTCCTGGATGAATTTGAAAACCTGTTATCCTTGCATATTTTTGAATTTTATATGTATAAAATAGCCTACATAACATAGACAAAAAAGTATGCTTATACATATAATATTCAATATACCTCATTGTTTTAATATATTTCCATATATAACGTTGGTCGGATATGGGAGTTTCCCAGAATTTGCCTTTTAAACGAGAAAAAAAACCAAGTTGTTTCTGGTAATTTCGTGAATCTTCAAACAAACAATTGTATAACTCTCTTTTATCTTTAATCATAATCCAAAGTTACTTTTCTTTATCTATCGTTCCACTTCCGCCTGATATAAAATAAGTATCTCCAACGATACCGTCTCCACGTCCACTTACCATAAATAATGCCAAAGCTGCAATTTCTTCTATTGTTGACATCCTGCCAGAAGGACTTCCTGGCCATGAAATATCACCTGACCTTTTCAGCATGGGCGTAGCAGTAGGTCCTGGAGCAATACCATTAACAACTATACCATATTTTATTAGTTTATGCGCCATACCTTCCGTTATTCCATTTACTGCACGTTTCGAAATTTCATATGGAGTCCAAGATGGTTTAATACTTGAAGCAGAACTAACATTCAATATATGCCCGTGGATTCCATTAGCAATCATATGATTAGCAACGGCTTGACTCATAAAATAAAGAGCTTTAACATTTGCATTCATTACTTCATCATACGTTTTTTCTGTTACGGCACCAAACTTATCATAGCCATGGGTTCCAGCAGAGTTAACCAAGATATCTATATTTTCCTTTTTTGAAAAATCAGAAATAACCAATTCTGTAGCACGAACATCATTTATATCTAAGGTCAAATATAAAGAGCCTAATTTGGATGAAACATCTTTCAGTTTATCCTCATTTCTACCAATAATATACACCTTAGCTCCAGCTTCTACCATTGCTTTTGCTATCGCAAGACCAATGCCAGAACTACCGCCAGTTACAAGTGCAATCTTTCCTGATAATAAATCCGTCTGTTCTTTAACAACAATAATTGGTTTTAGAACTGTTTTTGTTCGAAGTTTATTGATTACTTTATTTATAAAACTCATTTTACAACTTTCTTTATCGCGTTAACACCAGACTCTCCTAATATCGATGTAACCATTTTCTTAAATATCCCAGAGAAATTCTCGATTTGATTTGAACCAAGAATAGTATTCATAGCTACAGTTTCACTAACTTCTTCTGTAAAGACCTCAAGGATTATAGGAGAGTCTGAACTTGCAATAAATTCATCTTGTACGATTAAAAGTTCTTTCTTGTTTGAAGCTTTTAAATACTTGAAGCGACATGTTTCTGCCCATCCTTTAGCACTACCATTATGACCATTTGCAGAAATATAATCATCAACATAAACTTTTTCCTTCCAATTACGTGTCATGATTTTAAACTCAGCCCCCCCACCATTGTTAATAAGGAGAATACGGACATTATTCTTTATGTGACGGATACCAAGGGCATTCATATCATAGAAAAAAGCGAGGTCGCCAGTTACAATAAAACATAGTTCATCAGTATTCATACTTTCACCAATTAGCATTGAATTACAACCATCAATACCAAAAGCAGCAACATTACTATAACACTGAATCGTCTTATCTAATGGGAAATAGCTCCAACAACGAAGGCTGTTCAATATTGCAAAATTAATGATACTATCATGAGGAATCAAAGAATGTAGCTGTTGGGCAACATAACAATTAGAGAATGGAAGCTCCATATTATAATTCATTTTATTATTAAGTTTCTCCCATTCTGCAAAATATGTATGCTCTACATTCTCTTCTGATAATATTCGCTCGAAGAAAAAATAGTCAGGACATTCGAAAATCTTAGTAAGGCGCTCATATGTATCTACGTAGTTCCCATCTTCTGCAACACGCCAATGTTCTGCATCACCAATATTATTCAAAGCCCCATATATCGAATAATCCCCCGTCTGTCCACCTATTGTAATTAAAACATCAGGTTTTAATAATTTAAGGCCTCCACATGATACAAGAAGATTTGCAGAAACAGAATATTTACCATGGTAGTTAGAAAGATGGTTTACATAAACGACCGCATTACAACTTTCGCAAAAACGCTCTATTGCAGTTGTTTGTCTTTTTGTAAATGGTCGATGTTCACCAATAACTATCAAGACCTTCTTATCTCCTAATTCTATGTTTTCCCACTCATCCCACGCCATATAGCGTTTGATTGGACGAAGCCGAGGCAATTCAATATCTTCGAATCTTCCCTGCAGAGCATCTACAATACGAATATTCAACTGAACCGGTCCAGAATTCCTATGGACAGTTTCAAGAATAGCATCTTTTGCATTATGAAATACTTGCATCCGAGTGTTAACATCCGTAATAGGAGGTAGATCAAATGTTGCTTTTACTGCATCCTTAGGAAGTGAGCATTGGTCAGGCGCTTGCATATAGTCCTGATATTGGAAACGTTCCAATTTCGAAGTTGTTATGGCCAAAATCGGAGTATGTTTATAAAAAGCTTCAGTAAGCCCCGGAATATAGTTTCTTGTAGCTTGAGCACTTGTGCATGAAGTTGCAATAATCTCTCCTGTTTGCAAATAGAGCCCTATAGCAAAGTACATTGCACTTCTCTCATCAGGAATAGAATAGCATTTAAAAAAAGAATCGTCCTGAACTGCCTGTGAAACAGGAATATTTGTGCCTCCCGGGCTAATTACTATATGCCTTATATTGTATTGCTTCAACAATGCAACAACAACACGAACATTTTCTTGAACAGTATACATTACTTAATTTTAAAAAAACAAAATATACGTTTCTTATAGCCAAAACACTTTTCTCTAAAACCAACATGCATACACGCATCTATAGCACGCGAGTTTTTCTCATCATTTACAATGTACATTGGATGTTTCAATGGAAAATTATAATCATATGTTTTCATATATAATAAACGCCTAAACTTTGGAGGAATTTGCATTATATCTGATCCATAATGCGTCCCATCCTTTGAGAGTCCAATGTTACTAATCAGATTCTTTGATGGGATAATTGCAAGCATGGAGTTAAAAATACGAGTACTGGAAACAAAATCCTCATAATGTTCTCGTCCCGTTTCTTTGTGTTTATAATACGTTCTTAACCTTGTATCCCATAAATCTCCCATTTTCATCAAATTGTCAATAGAACGTTGATCTTCAAGAAAATGATATTGTGAATCCCATAAATCAACAAACCTTTTCCATGTTGCCCATCCCCATATTGGACCATGTTTTCTACAAAAAAAATAATCAACATCAATATCTACTGTTTCCATATGGTTTTGCCCACAAATCATAGATATACGAGTATCGTTCTCATATTTATCTAAAAGCTCTTTACAAAATGGAAAGAAACTCTGTGAAGGGACATCGTCATCCTCAAGTATAATTCCTTTATTAACATAGGAGAACATCCATTTCTGCGAAATATATTCAGAAGGATCACAACCATAATTTTTCTCCTGATACATTCTATGTACTTCACATTCCCAATCTATATCCTCTACAATTTTTCTACATTCATGAATACCTGTTATATCATCAGCCCGTCCTTCCCTTGGTCCATCCTGATATAAAAACAATTTAGATGGGCGAGCAATTTTAATTTGTTCAAAAACTTTTGCTGTATGCTCAGGACGGGCAAAGAATAATAGAAGTACTGCTACATCGATTTTGGCTTTTTCCATTTTTATCTTCTCAAATTCTTTATTGCGTTTGTAAACATCATCCTTTCACTTGAGGTACATCCTAAAGTGAATATAGCAAAAAGTATCCAAACAAGAGATATAATGCTTGATGTGACAAACCATGTTAAACTACCATCTGTATAAATTTTAAATACATATAGCGGCATTGAACTTATAGCAACAAACATACATCTGATCACAGTCTTACTAAAGTAATGTCGAATGCTAAATGTTGATATTTTGCTTAAATATTGTACTTGAAACACTAAAACCGATATTGCTGCAAAAATAGTACAGATTAGTATTGTGTATACCGGGAAGTCAAATTTAAATAAAACATAAGCTAAAGGAAGTACAGAAAGATAAGCTATACTATAAAAAATCTGAAATGGTTTAATTTTTCCTGTAGCCTGTATTGAAGAATCAAAACCTGCTCCCATACATCTTACTAATCCGCCAATAAGCAACAATGTAGCAAATACTTCTGTATAAGGGGGAACTTCTTTAAGCCATATTTTTAGCACATAATTCATATTTAGGATCAAAGGTATAGTAGGTAATAACATAATAAAAAATGCGACCTTTGTAATGTAATAAACCAAAAACATTGATCGCTCTTCATTATTGGCACTTTGACTTTTCATAATTTGAGGCACTGCAGCCTGATTTAAACTTTGAACAAACATCATGACATAGGTATTGATTTGAAATCCTATTCCAAATGCTGCATTAGCTACAGTATTAAAAAAATAGTTTATTACCATATTGGAACCTTGGTTTTGTCCCATTGAAGCTAAGGCTCCAATCATAATCCACATAGCATATCTGAAAATATCTTTATAATCCTTTTTATTTTTATTTAATTTCCATTTTATAATTTCTTTATCTTTTATAAATGTATATATAAAAAGGGAAATTGGCAGAATCGCAGAATATGAAGCAACTATAATAGAATAAAGTCGCAATTTATTACCAATGAAATAGAAAAGAAATATAACAAATACCAATTTCAATATAGAACGTCCAATCTCGACAAATGCTGTAAAAACGAATTTTTCTCTAGCAATAATAAGCCCGTTATAAGGAATACTTATTAGGCTGAGTGCAGTACTAAATAAGCTCATATGAAGCACAAATATTGCATCATCTAGTTTTACAGGATCAAATTTTGCTATATTAAGAATATAATACTGACCGACTATTTCTCCGAAAACGACCAATAATAGCATTAGAATTATATGTATGACTAACACTGTATTAAATACCCTATTCGGATTTCCATTCTCCCCTTTTCCAAATTCTACAATTATATATCTATAAGAGACTGACACCATAGTTGTTCCAAGAAAATTCATCATGGAAACAATACCACCAACAACAGTATAAAGTCCATAGTCACTAGCTCCTAAACAAAGTAAGACTACTCTTGAAGTATATAAACCAATTACTACGGACAGAACCAGTTTTACATATAAAACTACTGTATTTTGGGCTATTCTCTTATTATCAAAAGATGACATGTTTTATATTATTTAGTTTTTCCCCCAACTTATCCCAATATTCATCTTTGAAGTAAGTATTTGCTTCTATATAATAATTATCATTCAAAATCTCAGAGGCTTTATCATATGCATCTTCTAACGATTTTACATACATCACATTTTTAGACAAACCTGCTTTTTCAAACCATTTTACTCCACTACTTAATTTATGGTCAGCAGAAGATACAACTATTACCGGTGTGGTTGCAATGGCAGAGAAAATAGTTCCGTGATATCTGTCAGTAATTGCAACTTTGTAAGTAGATATTTTTTTTATTGTATCATATATGTATTTTTCTCTATGTCTAGCAACTTTTGTCCAATTTTCAGTCGTAAGCATAGTGTCTATTTCTTCAATTCTAATGTTACCAAACTTTTGTTTTAATTTGTTTATTTCCTGTTTTGAATAAAAGGCCTCTACATCATTTCTCATCACAAAAATGATGCCATCCTTATAAGAAGATGCAGGATACGAGCCTACTAAACTTGTGACTATATCAGGATATAGCATAACAGAAGTACCAGGGAACCATAGTTTTGCATTGTCATAAGATTTCTCATCTCTACACAACAATACTAAATTTTTTCTATTAGAGAACTTTTTCTTTGCAAAATCTAATATGAAAGGGGTATAAAAATTTATTGTCTGCGGGAGTATAATCATTTTATTTTGGGGAAACATATCAAGTATTTCCTGAAATAATTTCCATCCATCATGATGATCAACAAAAAAATATCCACTATGTCCAAAAAACAAATCCGATTTTCTTACCATTACTTTTAGTACAAGCAGGCAAGATAACGCATATATTGCGCATAAAAGCATATAACTATATCTACTAATATTAAGAGTGTTTCTCAAAATTGGCAAGTCATATACTTTGTAATCAGGATAATTTCTTGCTAACCATTTATATGTACACATCAACTGTGCTTGATCGCCTAAATTCGGATGTTGTGGAGGATCCATAAGAAAAATTTTCTTCTTCGTACAAAACAACAAAGAGCAAAATAATTTAATTAAATCGACATATTTTAATATAAGTCGTTTCATTTTACACGGTTTAAAGTTGATTGTTAATATTTAAAAAAAACAGTTGATATGATATAAAGTAATATAACGTGAGTTCGATGAAAATTCTTTAAAATAAAGTAAGTTGTATACCATCTATGCAATCCACAGTCTCAACTCTTATATTTGGATCCTTGAAGAAGCAGTATTAAGCAAAAGTTTCTAACAACATTATACATACAATAGTCCTCCACTCCAAAAGCATTTAGTTTCACTCAATATGTATATAGGATTATCTGCATCAACAATAACATCCTAAAATATAACGCCATTGCATTCTTCGCTATTCGTTTATTATTTGATTCTTCTGAAGTCATAAACCACGAATTATACAATAGTTTCTCTATGCCCTTGTATTGCCCACCTGACTGTGTAGGAAATGAGATTTTAAACGTCACAGAAGCAAAAACAGAAGAGCAAAAACGGATATTACCTTAACAAGAAAAGTCCCATCTGGAAATATGCAGCAATCACCATAAGCAGTTTGAAAATCCAAAACATCCAAGGAATAACACTGTAGCTTTCTGGTTCATTAAGATCAATAGTGTCTTCATTCTCATTAGGATGTTTCTTCTTTTGTCTAACATAATATGGATACCAGATTAATGTTTGAATGACATACTGAAATAAATCAACAATTAGTACCGCAATAAACAAAATTAAGGGCATTCTCAATTCTAAAGGAATTGAATTCATGAATGTTGCCTTAGGAATGTTTACTGTATTGGTCTGTTTGAATATCCAAACAATACCAATACCTACATAAGAAAGATTACGACTTAGTTCACTAACTATCGTCGAATAGCGGACGTAATCCTCCCTGATTTCTTTTAAGGTCATTCGTTCTTCTTTTTAGGTGATTCGTTCTTATTCCCTGGACCTGTGCCCATGGTCTTGAACTCTACAATCCCACGAGCACTAAAACAATGCGAAGACTTTGAATCATTTTTTTTAGATGCTTGGGGTATCGGTTTCTTTTTCTCTACCATTGACGTATTTTTAAAATATTGATATTTCCTTAATTTCAAGCTAAGTCATTAAAAATCACATGCCCTTTACTGGCTGAGGCGATTCTCACTTTATCAAAAGCCATCAGTCTACCTGCATTTTCCATGAAAATATAACCTCCCCCCATGTGTGCAGCACTAGCTATACGAATTAAATCCGAAACCAAGTGTTTTGAGCAATCTATTCGCAGTCCACCTCCTGCAGCTGCGATTCTTACCAAATCTGACGTTTGCATTATTTTTTCTTTTTGTAATTATTCAGTTCATTATATCCATTTTCATCAGGACTGATTTCATAATCCAGTGTCTGCTTATTAAATACTTTATCCTTATTAACCAGATTCGACCATAAGACAGTCAATATAGAGGTGTCGTAGCCAATCTTTTTAAGTTTTCGTTGCAACAAGACTGTATAATCTGTAACAGAATGATCTATAGCCTTCTGAGCCTTGTCTTTCTTATGTTTAATTGTATTTTTCTGTAAAATTTTGCCATATTCATGTGGTAAATCTGAAATGTCACCATCATTCTGTAAGATATCAAGAACCTTATTGTATTCATTGCTAACCTTAATCATGGTGTTATTCATATAGTTGTAGAATTGACTCTTATATACCCAGACCTTAAATACCTGCCACAGAATAGGATATACCACTAAAAATAGCACAAAATAGACAATAGTCGAAACAGGAATTGCGATAATTGAATATAGCTCTACAATACATTCTATATTTGATATAATTAAAAACACGAGCAAAGATCCCAAAAGAGCATTGAAAGTGCGCGACCATTTTTGAAAGATATATCCAGAAAAACAAAGCGTTATAAAAGTAAGGAAAGACTGTAACTCAACAAACATATAAATAAAACAAGATGCCGAAGATGGATCTTGATCGGCCTCAATACCACACAAAAACAAAAGTATTGAGATATATGTAAGCATATAAACAGATTTTTTTGTCAACCGTGCCTGCATGATACTTATCAGGTCACGATTCTGATCGACCACCTCTGACGCAATTGATTTATTGCCGCCAAAAGACAATTCTTCAAGGGATCTCTTGAAAGCTGCAAAATAATCAACCGACCAGATTTTCTGTGTCAATATATTGTCGAGGCACATCGTAAAATATACACCCGCCATTAATTCTAATAAAGAGCTGTAATGAGACAACATATCACCTTTTCAATTTTGGGTATAAACTCTGCAGTTTTTGCTGGCGATGAGTATTTACAATCTTTGATTCCTCACGCTTCACATTCCGATCACCATCTGAAGTTACAACCGAGGTATACGAGGGGTAATCATCAGACTTTGACAAATTATTGTGCCAATTCATTGGTCGTAGATTCTGCTCGTCATCTATCTCCTCATCAGTATAACCCAGATCTTCAAGTATAGACACAGGGCATACATGGTCTATTTGCCAGCCATAAAGGCTTTGCTTTCCATAATCATCATATATCATGAATGCATTGCACGCATCAAGACGTACATTCTGCTTATCGTACCCCTTTGCTTCTCGTGCCTGATTCCACACTCGTTTCTTTAATTCTTCAGTTACATTCATAACTCAGTAGCTAATCGTTGTTAAGGCTAATATACCTCATATCTAACTCATATATAAATTTATCGGGGTAAAGCCATTCGTTTATTCTCCTCCGTTCCAGCTTCGCTTCAAATCCGTTTCAAGTCCGATTCCCAATAAGAGCTAAATAAGAGCAGTATTGGGATATCTTTCTATAACTTCACGATAAATTATCACTCATTATCATCTTCATCATCAGCAGGAAGTGATTCCCTTCTATCTGCAGGTGGAAGAAAGTCGGATGCTTTTTCCTTGGATATGATAGAATGGCCGATTTGTTCTTCAAGTTTCTTACGAGCTTCGCCTGCTATTTTCCCTCCGCTATGAGCTATATCTGCACTTTGCTTAAAGCCTTTTGGGTTACGTGCCTTGCTTATCTCTGCGGTCGAGGCTTCAGCAAAGATGTTTAACGCCAACTCCATGTTGGTCATATTGTCACGAAGAGATTCCTTGTGAAGTCCTTTGAATTTCTTGTATTGCTTTGTGGTCTTACCGCTCCATTCTTGTGTGATGATATCTGTCAAGGATGCATATTGTAATCCTTCCTTTACTCCAGCCCTATTCCACTCATCAGTCAGAGCCTTGCGTATTTCGATGCTTTTTAGTCGTTGATTGATCCATTTGTCAGAATAGCCCAGTCTGCGATAATCAGAATAGGCCTGTTCGAAATTCAGCTCTGGATCTTGCATCTGATTAAGTCTTTCTGCTGCGACCTGAGCCATCCATTGCTTGAAAGGCTCTGCTTTCTTTGATGGGATGGATTGGATGATACGAAATAGTTCCTGAGGGGTGGCAACATCGGTCAGACGTTTTTTCCCATCTTTTGCCGTTAATTTCAACTGGTGACAATTTGTCACCGGTTCAAAGCCTTCCTCTCTTAATCTCTGCTTGAGTTTGTTCCAATACTTTCGTGCTTTGTCATAATCGGGCTGATCAGTAAGTACACTACAGACATCAACAATGGAAAAATACCATTCTTCCTTTTCCTCGTCCCAAACGCTACGAACCTTTTGTTCTTGAAATATCTTTATTTGCTCTTGCAGACTCATAGATACTTATATCGGATGGAAGGACTATATCTGTCTAAAAGAATGCTCTTTCGCTCTTAATGATTATATCTATCGAAAAGATGCAATTTGCATTTTTTGCAATTTCCTTTCGTTATTCTATCTCAACCACAGATTGCACAGATTAAAAGGATTGTCTCGCTTGCGCTTAGACCCTCTAAATCCCCCTGCATAGGGGGACTCTTACCTGTGGCATCCGTTTATTCCGTGCTTCCGTGGTCTCTAAACTCTAACCTCTAACCACCGACCTCTTGTCTCTAACGAAATCAATTCTGATGGAAAATGTTTACCTTACCTCCCGAAAATATCCGAGTGAGTACCAGTCTGCAGGAAAAGCAGCGTGAGCTCATTATCGTTTTGCTCCCACGTCATCACCAATTGGGTTCGATGTGGCACTCCCACTGCCCCTTGTGATCGCCCTTTAATAGGTGCGGCTTATACTCAGCAGGGAGGAAGCCTGTAGCCTCAAGCAAATCCATGGCGTCTGTAATTAACTTCATGTCAAACCCACGCTTCATACAGCGCTTAAAGTCTTTTTTTAAACGCGTAGAGACCCTTACTGTATATGCCATACGTCAGAGTCCCATTTCTTTGTAGAAATCCTTCAGCGAAGCATACTCTGTCACACGCCCATACTTGATGTCATCCATTGCCTCCTTATAACCTGCCGTCTGGGTGATATCCTCGTTCTTGGATTTGGGCTTGCGTTGCACCTTTACTGATGCCACGCCCTTAAGCAACTGGCATGCCTTCTTGATTTGCGTGAGCAGGCTCTCATCCTGCACATCTAATACTATCGTTGCCATAACTGTTATTTATTTACTTACACAATTCTGCCATATCAACACGAGCACCATGACTGATTCGCACCTCATAGATTTGCATAATCCTCGCGCACCAGGTCTATCAGTTCATCGAAGTATTCATCTACTGATATTGTACTTGCCATTATTCTCTCACGAGTGGACGAGCCCTTCGCAAGTGAATGGTGACATTTGTCGACTGATGTCTTTGTTGCTACTGTTGATATCATACCTTCCTATATCTTTTGGGCAAAGTTACAAATTCTTATTGTATTATCCAAATAATTGGATTTAAATATTTAATAACTTGTTCTTTTCGCACAAATCTCTAACAATATCAATTCTGATGGAAGAAGTCGGAGATGATTTTTCCGATGGTCTTCTTGTTGTTGATGAAGGCTTCGAGGACCTTCACAGACCCTCTCTTATCTCCCTTAAAGGGAGAGGATTGTTCATCATTATAATTTAATGGGATGATGTCGTAATCGGCAATAGAAGCAGGCATGAGACAGGAGGAGCCTTCGGAGACAGTTACTTCATAGCCAGTACTTCTTACTCGCAACTTGCAATCGCCATTGAGAACCATGAGGATGATGAAGGAGTCGTACTTGATCATGTTGCGATGGAACGGCTCTGTGGTCTCGATGACCTTAATGGAGAAGAAGGGGGTATTGAGAATCTCGTTGGCTGTACCTATGTCCTCGGTATGTTCCGTGCGGTATTCGGGATAGACCTTATAGTCGATGGCTTGTGAGGCGAGTTCTGTGTGGAGTTCTCGCGGTTTGCCATCGAGTCCTGGACGGTTGTAGTCATAGATGCGGTAGGTGACGTCAGAGGATTGCTGAACCTCTGCAAGCTTTATGCCTCCGCAGATAGCATGTACTCGTCCCGCTGGGAGATAGAAGACATCGCCTTTGTGCACTTCGTGCTTTGCGAGAACTTCACAGATTGTGCCGTTGGCTACTCGCTCCTTGTATTCCTCCGGTGTTATCTTTTGCTTGAAGCCTGCATAGAGGTATGAGCCTGGTTTTGCATCGAGGATATACCACATCTCTGATTTACCGAGTTTGTTGTGCTCACGCTTTGCCATCTCGTCATTAGGATGCACCTGAATGGAGAGGTCTTTGTGGGCTTCGATAATCTTTGTGAGGAGTGGCAGTTGGTTGTTGTATTTCTTTGCTACTTGCTTTCCGAGGATTTCTTCTGGCCGACGGCTAATTACCTCCGTGAGGTTATAGCGTGCCCAAGTGCCGTTCTCTACCTCAGATTCGGAGTTTGGAACGCCTGATACGGTCCAATCCTCTGTTCCCCATACAAGTGTCTTACGGTTCTGCTTGAAGAGCATCGGATAGAGTTTGTTTCGGGAAGACTCTATCACGCATCCGATAGTCATGATGCGGCAATCGGTCTTTGCCTTCATCTCATGACTGGTGCATTTCTCCACATAGACGAAGGTGTCCTTGGTGCAGAGGGTGTGCTTGCCATCGAGTACGACCTCCACCTCGCCATCCATCACATAGAATGCCTCCTGCATATCGGGATGGATATGGGCGGTAGCTATTTCGCCTTCCTTGAGGGTGGTGACTGCTATCTGGGTGAGAGAACAGCCTGCCTCGCTACTGGAGAGGAGAACACGTTTTTGACCCACTCCATGGGAGGTGAGGATTGGGGATATGTCGGAGAGGTTTCTGATCATATGTGAATTATGATAAAAAGCAACGAAATGAAAGATTGCCTGTTCTTAATCGATATCTGTAGAATCACAGAAATCTATGGTTATATTTTTTCGAACACAGATTACACGGATTCAAGGGATTTTATCGCTTACGCTCGTAATTGGCATCTGTGAGTTCCCGAATATCTGTGGTTATATTTTATTTGAACACAGATTACACAGATTAAAGGGATTTTCTCGCTTGCGCTCGGGATTGGTATCCGTGAGTTCCCGAATATCTGTGGTTATATTTTATTTGAGCACAGATTACACAGATTTAAGGGATTTTCTCGCTTACGCTCATGATGAGCATCTGTGAGTTCCCGAATATCTGGGTTGTATTTTATTTGAACACAGATTACACGGATCTAAGGGATATTTTTCGCAAGGCTCAACAAGCTATGCAAGTCTCGCTTACGCTCATGATGAGCATCTGTGAGTTCCCGAATATCTGTGGTTATATTTTATTCGAACACAGATTACACGGATTCAAGGGATTATCTCGCTTACGCTCGTGATGGGCATCTGTGAGATCCCGAATATCTGTGGTTATATTTTATTCGAACACAGATTACACAGATTTAAGGGATGTTCTCGCTTACGCTCGTAATTGGCATCTGTGAGTTCCCGAATATCTGTGGTTATATTTTATTCGAACACAGATTACACAGATTAAAGGGATATTATCGCTTGCGCTCGTGATTGGTATCCGTGGTTATTTTACTTTTCGCTCATATTCAAGACCTTCTGCTGCACCAAAATTAAATAGCAGAGCAACTTTATATCCTGTAGCCTTTAAATAGTTGAGCACCTGAGCACGATGAGAATCATCTATTTTTGCGACAGCTTTTAATTCTACGATGATATTGTCATAACATACAAAGTCTGCTTTGTAAGTTTGTTTCAATATCTTACCATCGTAATCAATACTTAACTCCTTCTCACGTTCGTATGGAATGCCTCTTCTTTGTAATTCTATCTCTAAAGCTTCTTGATACACGGCTTCAAGAAATCCATGTCCAAGAATGTTATACACATGCATTGCAGCACCATTGATATTGTATGTTTCTTGCTTTTGATAGAACATATTAACACAGATTTAATTGGTCTCTGTGAGATTCTGAATATCTGTTGTTATACTCTTTTAGAACACAGATCACACAGATTCAAGGGATTTTATCGCTTGCGCTTGGATTGGCATCGAGCTCTCGGACATCTGTGGTTATACTCTTTTTCGAACACAGATTGCACAGATTCAAGGGATTTTATCGCTTGCGCTTGTGATTGGCATCGAGCTCTCGGACATCTGTGGTTATACTCTTTTTCGAACACAGATTGCACAGAGCTAAGAGATATTACGCATACGCTTGTGATTGACATCTGTGAGATCCCGAATATCTGTGGTTATATTTTATCCGAACACAGATTGCACAGATTTATGGGATATTTTTCGCAAGGCTCAACAAGCTACGCAAGTCTCGCTTACGCTCGTGATTGAAATCTATGGAATCCTAAATATCTGTGGTCAGAAAGACTTCATAAGACAAAAGGAATTAGTAGGCGTTGCCGGTTTCGCCTCCGAAGACGTTGGTGATGGTTTTGATGATAATCTTGATATCGAGGAGGAGGCTCCAATTTTCGACGTACCAGATGTCTTTCTTGATGCGCTCTTCCATCATCCAGAGCTCGGAGGTTTCACCTCGTGAGCCCGTTACCTGTGCCCATCCTGTTATTCCCGGTTTGGTATAATGACGAACCATGTACTTATCGACTAAGGCTCCGTATTCTTCTGTATGCTTGACCATGTGAGGACGTGGGCCTACGATGCTCATATCGCCCAGAAGGACGTTGATGAACTGCGGAAGTTCGTCGATGTTGGTCTTGCGCATGATGTTGCCCCACTTGGTCTTACGAGGGTCATCCTTTGTTGCCTGTACCTTATCGGCATCGGCATTTACACGCATGGATCGGAACTTGAGACAGGTGAACTCATCGCCATTGATACCATTACGTTTCTGTCGGAAGAAGACTGGTCCAGGCATCGTAATCTTGGTGATGAGAGCTACAATGGCAGCTATCCACCAGAAGCAAGTGACGAGGAATGTGAGAGAGACAACGACATCGAACGTACGCTTGATGATGCGGTTGAATGGATTGAGCAATGGCTCACTACGCAAGGTGAGGACTGGAACATCATCCACGTATTCCACTTTCATGGCACGATGCACGTAGTTGCGCACATTTGGTACAGAATAGAATCGGATGAGGTGGTTTTCGCAGTAGTTCATTATCTGCAATATCTCTTCTGATCGAGAAGAAGGGAGGTTGCAGAAGAGCATATCGACGTGATTGTTGTCGAGATAACTGGTGACCTGACTTACGGTTCCGAGACGTTGGAGTGTCTCTGGAAGGTGTGTTGATGGCTGATCTTCGAAATACCCCTTGACATTATAACCTGTGGAGAGATCAAGAGCCATTCGGTCATAAAGTGCACGAAGATTGACGCCTGCTCCTGCAAACACTACGGTTCTGCGATCCTTACCTCTTCTTCGTGTGGCTCTAAGCAAGAGTCGGGCAATGACACGTGAAGCTGATATTGTAAGGCTGAGGACAATGAGGTTGATTGCAAGAATCATCCAATGGAAGTCAAAAAGACGTGCCAGACTGATGAGTACAGAATATGCCACCGCCATAAGGATGGCTGTACCGATAGCCCTCGAGATGATTTGCTCAGCCTTTACGAAACGGTTCTGTGCTATTGGAGCATTAAGAATGACGGATATGAGATATGCCATATTCCACAGCATCTGCGCCATGTGGGTAGAGGGCTTCATCCCAAGATGAGAGCCCAAGGCAAATACGGCATTTAGAAGCAGTATATCGACTGCTATTACTATCCAACGGGAGAGACCTGCCCTATCCGATATTTGAACTTGCATTTATTGGTTGTTTTTCGTTGTATTATTTTGGTGAATTTCTGATTTCCAAGATTGATACAGCACCTGCAATATTTATCGTATTACGAACACAATGAAATATCCGAGAAAAAGGCATGACACTAAAACTTTTCCCAAAGGAATTGTATTCTTTTGGGAAATAGTGCATTAGATGCTGTTTTAAACAAACTTGGGAATTTTCAGATTTGCACCTCTTTTTCCCAAAATCGCGGGCAAAGGTAGCGTTTTTTTTTGAATATTGCAAGCTTTTTGTTCGATATTTCAATTTTTGTCTATATTTTTGAGGTATTCAAAGAACAAATGTATTTATATGATGCAAAATCGATTTACAGATATGCAACATATTATTGGCATGGAATTATATCAATTTCACCAGAATGGCGCAGAATCTTCCAAAGAAGGAATTTGATAGTTTACAATACTGGTGAAGTCATTTTTTACCACCTAAGCCTTTATTCAAAAACATCATCTTTTGATATCAATTTTTGAAGCGGAGGACTATGTTTAATAACACAAATGGTGCAATCATCTTTGAAAGATGATTGCACCATTATTTTCCTAATGTCTTTGCGGAAAAGACAGGCTTTTATGCCCTAAAGCGGGAAGAACTCGCTTCCGTCTTCTCCATATCGACAATCCTTTGCCTCGAATATCACAGTTGGCTCATAAACTTCGATGGAATGCCATGCACCAAGTGGAATCTCGCATCCATAGGCTCCATTCGCAGGACATAAGGTATGTCGTTCTATTTCTTCTCCAGCATCATTGAATATAATTTCATCAATACGTCCTTTTAACAGGAATACGTCTTCTGTGGATTTGGGATGCCTGTGTATTGCGACCTGAGTTCCTGGCAACAAGGCATTGAGCATCCTCTGACTATTATCATTGGGAGACGTACGCAAATCAAGATTCATTCTCAACCTCGGATTTTCCTCAGCCTTACGTAACAGGTCATCAAGTAACTGATTATCAATATTCATCTAGGTATAGTGTTAATACGCTCTTAATACGACCTCAAATGCCTCTGAATAATTCTGTCCCCATTGGCTACCTCTCATCGCAGCAAGTCCTGTGATGTATTCTGCTGAACGAGGATGTGGATATGGTCGCATTACTCCTCGGTACATAGAAAGAGCCTTTATCTTGGCCTCTACCCCATCCTTGCCTACTTCCACATAGCAATTAGGATTAAACGTCACCATTGCGTTGTTGATTTTCCATTCCGTGCATGATGGTACTTCCATATACCAGAACTCACGAACACGCTTCACCTCTGGACGGCGCTGGAATAAGCGAATAGCCTCCTGACATGCCATTGAAGTCATGAGGTGGTCATTGTTTGTGTCAGCAGGATGATGAGTTATGATGATATCGGGGGCTGATTCCTTGATAGCAGCTTCAATAAACTGAACAAGTTTCAGATGCGGAACAGTATTCATTTCTATATTAGGGAATGTCCCTTCGTAAATCTTATTAACTCCCAAGAAAGCATTCGATGCATTAGTATCGCTTTCGAGTTCGTTGTCTTCAGGTCGGAATGCCCTTGCCTTTGCCTCTGTACACATGATACAGACATCGACAGTATCACCATTGTGCGACCACTTATACATGCTTGCTCCTGCTCCTAATGTCTCGTCGTCAGGATGGGCAACAACTAATAGATATTTCATATATTACTCTTTTGTTTTTTTTTAAAGTTAAATGAGATGAGGTTGTACGTCTAATTCCGGATTACTCTTCTTCGCATCTGCAAGAAGTTCACGAAGGATCCATGTACATTCCTTACCAAACAATGCATATACAATACATATAACTGTATAGATTATCATCTTGATATCATATAAGCATCCAGCCTTCTGCACGTATGTGTATTCCAATTCCCTACGGGTTGGATAGACCTTCTCCATGTACTCGTCTTCATCAGTAAACTGATCTCCGTAGATAAAATCGTAGAGAGCTGCAGGTCCGCTAAGACCTACCGGAACTTTTTTTGCTTCATCCCATTTGCCATAACGAAACATATCGAACTGGTCTTGTGCAACAGGTCGTGGTCCGATGACAGACATCGTTCCGTTGAGAATATTCAGCAGCTGAGGCAACTCGTCAATTTTCACCTTACGTATAAATCGGCCAAACGGGAAGATACGATCTTCATCAGGACGAAGAGAAGCCTCTGCACCTTGTTTTGGAGTCCGAAGCACTCGCATTGAGCGGAACTTATACATCTTGAATGGTTTGTTGTTCTTTCCAATACGATGAGCAGTATAGAAAATCGGTCCCCAGTCAGAAATCAGGATACCGATTATGCCTATGAGCCATAATGGAGATGTGCCTATTATGCCAATCAAAGCACAAATGAAATCAAAGATTCTCTTAATTGTTTGATATATCATTGATGTAATTATTTATAGAGGCAATGAATTGCCTTTCTTATTCTATTTTGAATTCCGCGACTAAAGCATTATGATCAGAAAGTTGCTTGCTATCTATAACTTTGGCATTTATAGCCTTTAGCATTTTAGAGAACATGATATGATCTATTCTCAGTCGCACTATACCATGCTTGTATGTTGCTCCATAACCAAATCCTGCCTTCCACCATGCATCCTGATAGCCTCTATCAAGAAGTGGTTGTAATGTTGGAGTACATGCGATATCATTCATATCTCCAAATACAAGCGTTGGTACATGTGGCATACTATCCAAATGAGTGCATATCCGCTCTATTTCCTTGATTCTATGCACCTGTGCGGAATCGTACAGAATCTTGTGTTCTTCCCATTTCCCAATAGGACTGTCGGCATCATCAACCTGAAGACTATCCAACTTATGGTTATTGCTTGCCAAATGGCAGCAGAAAAGGCGCAAATGCTTTCCATGAAAGGAAATCACGCTTTTGTAGGTTGATGAACGAAGTTCTTTATTTGATAGTTTCAGGAACTCATCTATCGGATATTTGCTATAGAGTACATCAGAACACTTTGATTTCGGATTAGGCATACGAGTGTAAGTATATCTCTTCTTCAAAAGAGAATCTACCTCGTGGGATGTGGTATCATTATACTCATTGAGAAGAACGATGTCTGCATCCTCATCCAATATCAGCTGAACTATCTTTCTGCTTTCAAAATCTCTTCCATGACTATGGATATTGAATGTGAGTACTCTTATGTCTGGTTTCTCATGCGAGATATTGAGATGCAATGGGAATATCTGATATTGTACATTCACTAATAGCATTACAAGAATGACAACTATCAGAAATGAAACTAAGAGTATATTGTTGGATTTCTTTCTAAACAAAAGTCTATTACCGTTTTTATATATGCCAATAGCGGATTTTGCCGACAAATATCTCTATACTTCCACGAACTTGCGAAGTGATTCCGCATCTGCATGAGACGATAGCGGTATCCATGAAGGCCAGAACTATGCAGATGGCTATTGTTATGAAACGTATCATCTAACATGCGAAGTGCATATTGCGATTCCTCACATATCTGGCTATTGGTTAATTCTACTCCAAAATATTCAACGACTAATGATGTTAAAGTATTGGCAAAACGCGTGATGTTTACTATATCTGTGTAATGATAGAAATCATCCCAATCCACATTGTCCTGCTCTTTATTAAGGAATGCAGCCCAATCACAAATATGCTTTAAAGCAAGACCTTCATCAAGGAAATGATTGAAGCTATGAGCGATTAGGAAAAGAGCTGTAAACTGCGGGTTGGGATAATAGTAGCAACCATTTTCTGCATCTATAGGAGTATTGAGTAGCTCTTGCAGATGTATCTCAAACTCCTTCTTCGCCTTTGAACCTCTAATCTCAGTACAATACATGTGGTTTTCTACGACCACATTCTTGTAGGTAAACTTAACATGCTTATAATCATGCGGTTCTACAGACATACCAAGTTGTTGAACCAAAGCATTTCCTTTTTCGAAAGCCTCAGGATGAGACAAATCCGGATGAAGAAGGAAAATATCAAGATCTCCAGATGGTCTTCTATTAGGATTGGGATATCTGCGAGCGCAATCAAGACCTTTAAGGATGACTGGTTTCAGGTCATTTTGTCTCAATGTGGCAAGGAACGCACATACGTCTCTATGATATTGCTCATTCTTGGACACAACATAGTCTTTTTGCCACATCCAGTCCATAAGCAAATCCACATCTGCCAGATACCCTTTGGGAAGATTCTCTATGGCAGTAAACGTAACTCCTGACAGCCCATGTTGTGCAGCTAACTTATAAGCCTCCCTCCATTTTTCCGAGGAAAGATTCTCGTAAGCCAGAAAATCAATCTGCTTTCCAGATATAGCAGATTTCAGAAGTTCTATCAGGAGACGTTCGACTATGGTCATCAGTTCTAGCGCATTGTCTTCTTAGCCTCAACATCCTTAAGGCTATCCTTATAACTCACAACCTGATAATTGAATCCATACTGACTCATATCCTGCTCATAATAAGAACTAGAGAACATCTTGCAGACAGGTTTGAGGAAGAAGCCACCCAACCATACAAACGGATTTAAGAGACCTGTAATCCAGACCTTCTTGTTGTTTTTATCTGCAAAATACCTTACTAATTCTACGGTATCAGCATATTCACTATTCTGTGGGAAGAATGTTCCTGACATATCCCGAAGAATGAGTTGCTTCACAAATTCCGCCAAATTATCCACATGTAGCATAGAACGTTTGTTATGCCAAGCTGGGAACACAGGAACCTTTGTTGCGAGCCATGCCAGACGAGGGAGATTACCCTTGTTGTTTAGCCCATAAATCATTGGTGGACGGAGTATACATATTTTAAAAGTATCCGTCTCAAGTTCCTTTAATCCTTTCTCTGCCTGCAGTTTGCTGTCGCCATAGAAATCGTTTGGATTTGGAGTTGTATTCTTTGTGACCACATCTCCCTTTAGGCTTTTGCTAGCGTGATACACAATCTTGGAACTCATATAGATATACTGCTTCACACCATGATCTTTAGCCCACTTTGCGATTTCGATAGCAAGATCACGATTCACTTTATAGTACAGAGGAGCCATTTCGGGCTTTGGATCTACATGCGCTATACCTGCAACATTAAAGACTACGTCATACTTAGAGTAATCAGCTTGTTTCCAAACATCATTCATTGTATCGACAGTATCAACAGAAAACTCCTCAGGAGTCTTCATCAACCATCGCTCTATATTTATGCCAACAAAACTATTGACACCTGTGATCAAAACTTTTTTCATTTTATTCTTCAGGTTCTCCTCCTGGGAAATATTTTACCACCTTAGCAGGACTACCAAGCGCTAAGCTCCAAGCTGGAATATCTCTTGTCACCATAGAGTTAGCACCGACTATTGCACCTTCACCTACTGTAACTCCAGGCATTACAATACAACCTGTACCAATTGCACAATTCTTACATAGATGGATTTTTCCATATTTATAAGGCTGCATACCATAGATTTCACCAACCTTATAATTGGATAAATCCTTCTTATGACAAAGCAATCTGCAATCACCAGCAATATGCACACCATCTTCTATTTCGATAAGATCAGAATGGTTCAAATCTACACGAACATAATCACCAATAAACACGTCCTTACCGACCTTAGCACCAAGTTTACGCAAGGTTGCAGGACGCAATTTCCTTGGATTAAAAGGCTCTAATATAGCCCAATTCATGGAATTGATTATAAGGCGATGGTACCAATTGGTGAAAAACTGCTTAATCACTTTCCACAGACTCACATCACCATAATCCTCAACAGGATACTTGAAACCAAGAAGGCAAAGTAATTTGTATGTTAAAGTCGTTTTCTGCTCCATATTAATTTATTCTTCATAATAGTCCATTTTCGCGAATGAATCACAAACTAATACTTGATGATAAGGAATGTTCCAAATAGCGACCAAACCTATCTCATTTCAGCCACTCATCAATTTGTTTGCCAATCTCCTGAGGCAGAGTGCATTCGAAATCGCAAGGGCGAGGGGAGAAAGTATCAAGTTGCTTCCATACATCGATAATGGAGTTGGTGCCGTCAAGAATGTATCCCTCACCAGCAAGTTTGCGTACAATCTCTGTCTGATGATCATTAACCATCTCTCCATATTTGGCCAATCGGGCAACAGCAATGACTTTCTTCCCTTTCTTGATGGAACTGAACAAAGCTCCTGTTCCTGCATGAGCAATGATTACATCCGCATTAGATACATATTCCTCATATTGGTCAACAGGCACAAAAGGGATACATTTTACATTTTGTGGAATATATTGGGTGTGCCCAGTTTGTGCTATAACATCTTTAAGTCCATACTCTCGCACCAGATCCTCAACCATCTTCATCAACCGGCTAAAATCTTTCGCTTGAGTACCCAAAGTTACAAAAATCATATCAGCGGTCCATAATATTCTGCCTGCGGATATATTTTTAGCATCTCAGGCCATTGTACATAGATTTTATCAGAAAAACGTTCAACCAAGATACCCGTCATTGTCTTCTGATACACCTTGGCATTTGACTCAACAAATATAGTCTTTGCCCCGTGCATTTTACCACACAAGAATAACGGTACAGCAATATAACTCCCTGTACTAACTATTACCGCAGGTTTCCATCTGGCACATATCTTCCAACATTCTCTGAACATCTTAAGATAACTAACAGATGCCGCCAGTCGACTTTGCCGTTTTGACGTTCCTGCACGTTTTTCTCTGCTCTTCACCATTGCAACACTATATTCTATGGCTTTAAAACACGTCAAATCAGGTTTGTCTTTTGTTGCATTGAGATTATCAGTAACAAGGACACTCTGATACCTGTTGAAAAGAGATTTAAGTCCCATCAGTTCAACATAATGCCCCCCCTGACTACCAGCAAACATGACAACTTTATTTCCTTTCGTGGCCATCATCTATAAAATAGAGGAGTTACATAATCAATCAACTTTTTGCTAACAATAGATTGTGTATAGTTATTTATGACTCTATTATAGCAGAAGGTTGAATAGCTTCCCCATTTACCTTCACGTTCAATTTTTTCTATTATTGACATATAAGTCTGAGGCAAAAGGTCATCAGCTACCAGATCAATATTGCCACATATTGACTCATTAAATCCAGCTTTACTAACAATAGGGACGACTCCACATCCCATTGCTTCTGTCAAAGAATTAGAATGTCCTTCATTAGCTTCTGATGAAGGAAATATATAGTAATGACTCCTATGAAGTATCTCAGCAATAAACGGGAAAGGCTTTCTTCCATGGAATGTAACTATATCTTCCATTTTTTCATCAGAAACCACATTATTTAGTTCTTTCTGATATTCAGCACTACATCCCCCTATAATATCCAAAACCACATCATATCCTTTTTGCTTCATTAAGGATGCGACCTTAATTACCACATCTACGTTCTTTTCAGGAACAACTCGACCAAAATATAACAGTTTAATTTGTTTTCCTCTTTCCAAATTATTCGGTAGAACATACTCATCCATTATATAGTTAGGATAATAGCTCCTCTCGATTCCAAAAGTGCTCTTTATCATATCTACATATTCTAATCCCTGACAAAGCACAACATCAGAAGTACGCAACAAATATGACAACTTCTTTCGATAGGATTCGTCGCCCTCATTATAAGATATGACCATCGACCCATTTCTTGGTTCATAAATCACTTTATGCCCCATCATTTTTGACATCATCACGAGCAATTTCTCCTGGCCTACTGTTCTATGATAGAAACCTACCACATGAACGATAGCAGTAGGATGGCAAAGTAATAAAAGAAACAGTTTAATTGGAGCTAACAACATCCCTGCTATATATTTTACTATGCCACCTTTAGATACAGGTCGGTTCAAATGAATCACTTTTATTCCTGCACCCTCATATATCTTCATAGTCTTAAGACATCCAGCCTCTGCACCTCCAATGCGCTCGGGTGGAGTGCCTTTGCCTATAGGAGCATAAAAGATTATTTCTTTTTTCATTTCTATTTTATTCTAATGCACTCTTAAGGAACTCTATACTACTATTTCTCAAGTTCTCAAGATTCTTATCAACAGAATCCCAATCAATAATAGAATCTATACCATTTAAGCCACCAACATTGTATAAATGCTGAGAATTACTTCCTAAAACAGCGATAAGAGAATCTATACGGGAATTCTTTGCGTTCTTACCAGTTGTACCACGATAGAATGTAAGGAATTGCTTATGGAATATATGGGAAAATACTGTACAATGGAATGAGTCTGTAACCACATAAGTAGCATCCTTGATATACTTAACGAAATCATTCGGATCAACTTCATAAGGTGCCTCATCCCCATAGGTTTCGTCTATTTCGCGATATTTTTCAAGATGACGAATGCAGATAATCTTCAAGCCTTTCAGTTTTGCTAATTCGGAAGCTTTTCTTCTTGCATCTTCATTCTCCGATATCAAATAGCAGAACATATATGGTTCTGTCTCATGTGGTCGAGCATCCTTTATTTCCTCCTCCCATTCCTCACGTGTAAGCAGCAATGTTGGATCTGCAACAACCTGTGCCGTTTTGTGAGACAATGAATCCACAATCTCTTTGCCTCTCTGCTCGCGTACACCTATTTTAAAGAATCGATCCAGATAAGCTCCGGTTGCCTTCTTTTGAAAGTTCGGAATCTCCTGTACTCCAAAACTACTTGCGTAAGCAACCTTACGAACATTATCATCTACAAAAAGAAGGTTGAAGAACTTGGTAGGTAGCCCAGTAGGTAGCCACACCTGATCACTACCTACTACAACAGCGTCATAGTTCTTAGAGCCAGAAGTCAAAGCCTTATAGCCATCGTAGTCATGGAAATAAGGCAATAGTTTCTTTGCTTTGTACTCATCTACAGCCTTAGTTCGTAATTCAAGATTCTGTACGTAGTCAGATGACTTATCTGCTTTTTTCTTTGATGTTCCCTTTCCATACAGCCCACAACGATAGGCATTTATGACCCAGAGGACTTTCTCTAAGAATGAGTAATGCTTAATATAATTAATAACTTCTATATCAAATCCAAGTTGCTGAATTTTTTTCAGCATTGCATACCCTTGTAAAGATGTACCATAGTTATTATGGCCTTTACGATATGCTATTACGCAACCTATTTTCGATGGCATTTTTGTTTCTTATTTTATTATATATGGTTGATTAAGGAATTGCTTCCTATCCTCATATTGTGATTGTTGATTGAACTCTCCAACACCCCATATTTGAACAATTCCCAACCTTACCTGCTTATCTAATAGAATTTTTGACAGATAATTCTTAAAGAAAACATTATTTGTTTTCTTACATGTATTGGCCGTTTCAAATATCCCCGCTATTTTTTTATGTCTTTCTGCGACAGAGGACACTATTCTTGCCTTTTCTCTTGATTTCGCAAACTTATACGGATCTGACAACTTATAGTCATCATATCCAATAATGTCAACATAGTCATCTCCAGGATATCTTAACATAAACTGCTGTTCTGTGTTCCAATCTCGATTTGGACAATATGCCCAGACGATTTGCGACTTTGGAGCATATTTCTTTATTAACTTTTCTGTATATATAAAGAATTTTTTATAGTCGCTTACAGAAACCATACCACTTCCCCACCATTGCCATGAATTTTCACATTCATGCCATAATCTGAAAATAATAGGAATTGGTTTCCCGTTATCATCTACAAATTCATTTATTATACTTGCAACTTCCTTACATTGATCAATGAACCATTTTCTCGGATTTGGATAAGACACATTATTCGTATGGTCGTCTTTATAACGCCCCATACCACAACGCTCACCTTTATTGTTTAGTATTTCATTTATTACGTATACATGTTTCTTTGGATAATTAATACCTTTACGTTTGGTATGAAACCGACAACCCATAGACACGCCAAAATCTGATGTCACATACGGGTTCTCCAAATGCCAGGAGAATGAAGGTATTGCCCTCCTTTCACGCCATTGTTTTTTAACAATAGCGATAATATTATTCCTCATCTTTGATTTATACGAAGGACGAAAGTATGTTCCTGTAGAATAATAGAAATCTAATCCGTATATATACAAAGATTCACCTGTTTGTTTCTTGAATTTCGAACTAAAGATATCTTTCTCCCTTACATTGTATAAATGGTATTGACTAAAATAAGTTTTCCCTTTAGATTGAGCCAAAAGCAGATTTCTTTTTACAGAATTAGCATCAGTCCAATTATTCCATTGTGCAAATGAAACGACATTAGTAATGACAAACAAAAACAGCAGGAATGCTTTTTTCATTAATGAATATTTACTTTGGATTTCAATTTTGTAACAATAGGCCATAGTAATTTATGCCGTCCGAGAAACTGCTGAAACCTATTCTGTGTATAATCAAGCCAATCATGAAGCGTAGGATGACGGAGGTAGTCCACATCGTATTCAGGAGTCACTTGTCCCATTTTCTTACAAATATTCACAAAAGCGCCATTCCTGCCTTTTTTCTTTAATGACATCTTTTGCGAATCGGATATGGTCTGGAAAGATATCTCGTCAAGCTTCACTGCACCATCATTCTCGCACTCCATCAACAAGTCAAGCCATATCTGCTTCTTGACAATAAGGGAATTTACACCTATTTTATCGTCAGAATAAGGTTTTATATGTATATCTCCAAAACACATGTCACCTAGTTCACCATAATGATCAATACACAAAAGACATCTACGAGGAACAAAGAAACTTCTGAGCGGATGATAGTAACTCTGAAAATGTTCTTTATATACCCGTTCTTCGTTATAAAGAATACTTTCTGAGTTGCTATTCAAAACTCTAATAGTGTCTCCCTTTTCTTTTGGCATCTTGACCTTCATACTGCCCAAACAACCATCATCACGATATTGGAAATATGTAATATCCTTCTGTGAGATTCCTCGTTCCTTAAATACATGTTCTGTCAGATAGAAAGTACGGCCACATGAGCAATAAATCGCAAACAGACCGAAAATCTTATCGCGAAGTTTTTTATCAATTGCCATCAACTTCCGCATGCCTTGGATATGACAAGGCAATCCCACCACCACATAGCGAGAACCACTAGCATTCTTAATATCATGAGCAGCACGATTTAACGTTACTGGTGAATACTTGCTGCTTCTTGCAGATATTATCTCCTCTGGAGTGGTTGCAAGGAAACTTGTTGCCAGTAGAGGATTCCCCGCATCAAATCTGGTAACTATAGCGCCGTCAATCTTTTTGTTCTCCAAAAGCCAGATTAAGAACTGACTAACCATCCCCCCACTAGCACTATGATATCGAATGTCGTAATTGTTGCTATAACCTGTATAACATTTCAAGTAAGGACCACACATCTTATCATGTTTCATGTCCTTATCAACAAATAGTTCCTTTGCCATCTGCACCAGATTCACGCCCACACCAGGACATGCATCATAGCATCGATGGCAACCTCTGGAGTTGTTACATTGCGTACTATCTATTGAAGGTAAGAAACGACCATTTTTTACAATGGTCGTTATCGCCTCGCTCGGACATGCTCCTTCACAGATACCACAACCAGTACACAGGTCATGTTTGAGAGTATAATTTATGTTTGGAGTATGCATTCTATTCAAAAAGTCGAATAAAGTCTTCTGCTTTTGAAGACTTATAAATCATTGTGAAGTTCTTGAGTTCCAACGCTTTTACCATAGCATTTGCAAGTTCCTCATGGTCATCAACGTTTACAGTATAGCCATTATAACCATCTTTCACCATTCTCTTAATAATAGGGAGACACAAAGTACTAACTACGGGTTTACCTATATACATTGCTTCAATCAATGAATTTGGCAAGCCTTCCACACGTGAAGGTAGCACAAAACAATCAGCATTAGCAATCCATTTATGAGGATTCTTTTGCAAACCAACAAAATGTACTTTTTCGCTAAGATTGTGTGAATTAACGTATTTGATTAATGAATTATAGTATTCATCACTTTCATTTATCTTACCTAACAGATACAGATGTGCATTGTTTATTTTCTGGGAGACCTTATTGAAAGCACGCAGGATGACATCAAAACCTTTTGTATATATTATGCGTCCCATCCATACATATCTGATTTCATTATCTGTTATGTATGGAGATTGCTCAACCTTGTTTTTGTCAATAGTAGCGTAATCTGGGATATTATGAAGCGTTATCATATTATCCTTGCATTGCGGGATTTCCTTAATGTAGTCAGCATACATATCCTCTTGCTGCATAATCACCTTATATGCCTTAGGATAAGTCAACTTCATCAAAAACTGGTAAAATCGAGAGAAAAAAGCCCAATTATTATTGCTTCTAACAATAGGTCTAATTCCTGCTATTTTACCAGCGACAATAACTCTCACATTTATCGGAGCTAATGAACTAAAAATATAATCAGCGTGTTCTTTTTTGATAATCCACAATAGTTTTAGGGTCAAAAAGTCCCACGAATTCCTGATTTTCAAATGTATCACCCTCGCATTTTCAGGAAAGAAATTTGCAATCTCCTGAACCTGCTGGTCAATCACTACATAGCATATATCATATTTTTCTGGATCTAACAGTTTTGATATGGTAATTACCATTTTAGAAGCTCCACCGACACGCCCCATGGTACAGAAAAGAACCTTCTTTTTATGACTCATAAATCATTTCCTTTTTCTTTATAAAAGCATTATCAGGTAATTTTTCAAGCACTTTCCTTTTCTCTACTTTACTCAGGCCTTTTGTGTGAGTGTTATATTTTATATTCCTTTTAATATAATCATCTATAGAACATATAATTCTAGCGGGATTACCACCAACTACGACTCCTGAAGGCACAGACTTTGTAACAACAGAACTACTGGCTATAAGAACATTGTCTTCAATTGTAACACCTGGCATTATTTGGGAAGAAGCGCCTATATAAACATGGTTACCAATACTTATTTTTCCAAACGAGTCAAAATCTGGATATTTCTGTCTCATCATACGTCCACCACCATGAGTATACAACTTTACGCCCTCTGTAATTGCGCAATCATTCCCTATGGTTATTAGATAAGCTTCACTAGGCCAATGATGCTTATCGGCAATAAATGTATTATTGCCTATCTTTACGCCAACATATCTAGCATATTTAATTGGAGATAGATATAAGATCTTTATCTTTTGTAAGATATTTTTGATAGTCATATTAATGAATTGTTAACGATTTATAGGTTTCAAGAAACAATTTTCCACAAACTTTTTTAACGCAATAATCAACAACAATTACTTCACATTATGAAATTAAATTAGCAATTGCTTTTTCCGTTGTGTTATCTGTTATATATAATGGAAGAACCTTAATCTCTGCAGCTTTTTTCATACAATCAGCAAAAGAATGATAATCATGAATTGGACATGAATAGCCATTTTTACCTGATTGAATTGTTTGTTTTATGAATGGAATGCTCTCAGTTATTGCTACAGGAGTCCCCAAATACATAGCCTCAAGCATTACATTTGGAAGGCCTTCTATCTCTGATGACAAACAGAAACAATCAGCAGCTTTCATATACTTGTATGGATTGTTCTGAAATCCCTCAAAAAAGACAGAATCTGATAAATCCTCGTTCTTAATTATTGTTTGCAGCGACTGATAATATTTATCATTGTTTTTATAATTTCCTATGATATAGAGTCGACTCATTGGATTGTCACTATGTACAATAGCAAAAGCTCGCAACATGGTGTCATAATCCTTCTGAGGTACAATTCGGGCTACAGCAACATAGTTAGTATATCTTTTATCAAAAGAGAAATCTTCTTTTATTTTTTCTTTTATAAAATCCGTGTCTATTGGATTATTAATAACTATAACATCATCGCTATTAAGTCTATAACATTGCATCATTTCATTTTTCATCTCATCTGTCTGAGCAATGACAGAAGATGCCAAAGGAAGAAGAAGCGTCAGTTTCTTTTTTATGCCAACATGCTTATTATTAACGTCTGGCATATTATTGTTACGCACAATCACATTACCATAAACCATTCTAAACTTCTTTAACAGCAAAATATTTGCATAAGTACGTGCAATAGACGAGAATATATAGTCATGCTTACATTTGCGAAGAAACATTGCCATCTTTATAAACAGCCATCTATGCCTGCAATTGATGGTATATATCTTCCAATTCTTCGGAACAAAAGGTAGCAATGGGTTCTCCTTTTGAAGTGAATTCTTCAAGAATAGGATCTCAACATTATGTCCTGCCTTCTCAAAAATCTTTCCATAAAGAATTGTCATTCTCTGAGAACCGCCACATGTTGTTCCTGTTACCAATAATATTTTTGCCATATTATGAATTACGAATGTCTAAAGATTTATTGTTATCATAGACCGCATATATAAAGCCAAAAAAGATAAAGTAATATATACCAGTATAAGTCCATGCAAAAAAACTCATCATTAAGAAACCTATGAAAGTGGCCAATAAAACAAAAGTATCCTGTTTGTTCGCACCACTAATCAACAACAGGACGATTCTTTTCGCCATGCCATAATAGAATATAAGGAATAAAACAGAGCCAATGATTCCACATTCACAAATCTGAACCATATACTCCGAATGAATAGCTAACTCAATGCCTAAAGCATTCTGCCATCTGAAATTTTGGAGACCAATACCCGTCAAAGGATTTTCGAGGAACAAGTCCCATCCATAATCATACATAAATGCACGATCACCCATCTTGGACAAAAACCAGTTGTCTGCATATTCTTCTTCTTCCAAACCGGCCTGAATACGAAGACCTGCAACCGTATATGTCATGATTATCTGTACAACCATGTATGCAATCATGGCAATAAAACCGATGCGAACAAACTGTTTCATGCTCATATCTGTTTTTTTTCCGACATAAGACATGAAAAATATAATAAAAATCGACAACATACCTTTACGAGACCCCGAAAGGACAATCGCAAGAATCTCTATTAGGCATGCTACTATAAATATATTGATCTTAATAAGCCCTTTATTTAGGGCATAAAAAGCAAACATGAGTAAAAATACAGAGGCATTAATAAAATGATTGCCCATTTCATTACTTTGGCGGGTTATATCTTCACCCATCACGTCGCGAATATGAGCTTGCATAGTTACTAAACCAAGAGCAACAAATACGAACCAACAATAAAATAGCAATTTGACAGTATTACCAGAATCCTGTCGAAAAGCATTATATGCAACCAACATCGTGACAAAGGGCATAATCAAACAGTTAGCCACCCATATTGGGAATGGTATACTCATATCAAAGCCTTTTATTTGACAAAGAATTACATTATATAAAATCCAAACTCCCCATATTAGCATGATTCTTGGCACATAGAACAACGACTTTCCATTGGCAAAAACAGCCATTATCATCATGAACCATCCAATACGTCCTGCACCATCAAATCCGCCCAAGAATTCACTCTGAATGAGCGGCCACAAAACCATAAAGAATAGATATATAATATTATATCTATATACTGATTTTTGCACAGATGGACTGCCCTGCATATTTATGGAAGCTTAATATATTCGCCAAACTTATAATCCCATTCCCGAGGATTATAAGCAACCATTCCACTCCAATGGAAGAAAGTCAATTCTCCAAAATATATCTTTCCACGTATATTATACAAATCCACACGAACATGAGTTTTTCCTACAGATAATTTCCTGGCAATTTCAATCATTTCATTAAAATTCTGAGGTTTATCTATAGGTAATGGGTTATTGGGATGTCCATTTGTAACAGGTAAATGATTCCATTCTAAATCAAAGAAATCGAATTTAGTGTCTTCACCTTTCTTTTGCCTATCAGTAGCAACAAACAGATACTTGGGCTCACCATCAAAACAGAAAATTTTATAGTCCTTCAATTCGTAACCACTCTCATCCTCCATATATTCCTCTGCAATGATTCGAGGAGACAAATCTTTATATGGATATTCCTTGTTATATTTATAGTAGTTCGTTTCGCTTTTCTTTACAAGTTTTGCTTTAGCGGCTTCAATATCAAGACTACTTTTATCCTTACAGACTACGATACCACCGGAGTCTCCTGTGTTCTTTAGCACAAACTGCTGTGGAAGTGAGTCCCAATCAATATCATCTACACTATTCCATACGCCAAGAGTTGGAATAATATATTCTGAACCTATAATACCAGCAACATACTCCTTTGCTGTAACCTTATCAACCATCCTTGTATATTCCGGATGAATATCATGCAACTTTAGCCAATTCAGTTTTTCATTAAAGGTTTTTGGATTGTCCAGATTCGGCCAATAGCCAACTCTCAGCCAAAAACGTATTTGGAGAAAACGTTTATCAGAAAGATATGGCTCAAGTTTTCTTGACTCAAAAACTAAACGTTTCCTTATTCTTTCTTTTAACGATATCTTCTTTGTCATATTTCTTAAGTTAGTATTTTAATTTTTATTGTTCGTTAATATATCTGATAAAGCATTCTGTCTCAATATCTGCAGATTTATTATATAACAAAAGAAAGAAGCCAAACAGATAAAGAATGAAATTAATCATTATTATCTATTTCTTATTATGTCAATTGCCATTTTGATTTTTTCAGAAAAAGATAAGTTGTTAAAAAGGAAGTGGTTCTTTAGACCTTTTTTAAACATATCTTGATAAATAACCATTTTCTTTCTCTCAACTGCTTCGTGATACCTATAATCAGTTTCCTTTTCAAATATATTCAGTGTTTCTATTACACGCTCAGAATGGAAAAAACGTTTCTTCTGTTCTCTTTTCATCATATTAGTCCAAGAGCCTTGTGACGCCAAACGATATGCAGCCATATATTCTGGTAAATAATAAACACCTCCACGGAGTGCTCCATGGATCTGATTAAAATAGTCTAAATAAAGACACCTCCAAAACTGCATACCATCGTGGAGTAGAGAAACACGGTGCATAAGAGAATTAGTACCCAAATATCCACCTCCTCCCAATATAACTTCTTCAATAGATAGAATACGTTCATCAAAAGAGGGAGCGATGTGTCGTTGAATGTTCCCATCCTTAAAGCATGAAGTTCCACATGCACACATATCTACCTCTGGGTGATTTTCCAATATATCAAACTGTCTCTGTAACTTTTCATCGCTTAACCACCAATCATCTCCTTCGCAAAGTGCCTCGTACTTGGATTGATTTCTCCATTCATCAACTAATACGCTTTTCTTGTCTGGCTCCTTATACAGATTGTGCTTAAGTAGGATGGCTGCAATATAGCAATTTTTGTTTGTTGAATGTTGAGCGTACATGATATTGGCTAGATCTGTATCCCTAGTATAAGATGTCGCTTGGTCATGTACATTAAAATTCTTGTTTATAAAATCTCGGATAAGTTCCTGTTCTCCATCACTAGAAGCATCATCTACAACGACAATAACGAACGGAAAACTTGTTTTCTGCATTACGAAACTCTCAAGAGCATCCGATATATATAATGCTTGATTATATGTATAACATCGTATGCAAACTTGATATTTTTTTATTTCTTCCATATCTTAGAAAATCCTTTACAAACGATTTCTTTTAGGTCATTATATTGCTGCAGCTTTGTCATTTCAGCTACAAAGACAAATACAAATATACCTATAATTATCTGAATCGGTAGAATTGCAAAAGGTGAAAATGGCAAATATTTCAGGAAATATATAGAAAGTGCAACTATAGTACCAATTGCATAGTTGGGAGCGATATCCTTTATTTGCTTCCACGAAGTATATCCAAGTTTCTTACCTGTGTACCATGAATTTATGAAGAATGCAATAATACCAGTTACAATTGAACCAATGAGCATAGCATATATTCCGACGAAAATACCAAGACATATTGGCGCTATTGCAATAATCTTTTTTAATATCTCATATATCAAGAACAAATCAGAACGTCCCATTACCTTCAGCATGTTTAGGTTGATGGCATGCAAAGGATATAAAGACATTGATATACATATCAAAGGGAGGAAAGAAGCTGCCTGCAACCATTTATCTCCAATCAGGACACGAATCATTGGTTCTGATATTGCTGCCAAAAACAACATACAAATTGCAGTAACAAACATCGTTGTCTTTATAATTTTTCGGTATGCAGAAATCATTCTCTCTTTATCTTGCTGTATAGATGCCAAAACTGGATATGAAACCTGCATAACAATCTTATTGAGATTGGAAGAGAATAGGGCTGCATAGTGCTTAGATCTAGTATATTGACCTAATGTTGCAGGACTATAGAACTTTCCAACAACCAGTTGGTATGCCTCTTGCCATAAACGATCCAACAGACCACTCACCAACATTTTCCAACCGAATCCCCACAAATACTTAAAACTTGCTTTACTGAATGAAAAATTCGGGAACCATCTATTAATTACCCATAGAGATAAAGTGTTAATGATTGAACGGCATACAATCTGAGCAGCCAAAGCCCATACGCCAAATCCAGAATAGGCCAGAACAATACCGATGACACCACTTAACAACGCACTGACGATAGACGCTTTTGTTTTCGCCTTGAAGTTAACGCGTTTTACCAGAATCGTATTTTGAGTCAAACTGAGAGCATTAAAGATTATGACCAATCCGGTAATTTTTATTAAGTCTATCAGTTCCGCTCTACCAAAGAAATCTGCAATCAAAGGGGATGTAAAGAACACTCCGAAATAGAGCAGTATGCTCATAAACATATTGACTATAAACATTGTATTATAGTCATTATCATTTGCATCTACCTTTCTGATTACAGCTGTACTAAAACCACTATCGACAAAACCTTCCAGAACTGCGTTTACAATTAAACACAACCCAATCAGACCGTATTCTTCTGGAGACAACAATCTTGCAAGGATGATACCGATGACAAATGATACTCCCTGACTAAGAAACGTATCTGCCGCACTCCATGCAGTTCCTTTTATTGTTTTATTTTTTAAAGACTCTTTTGCCATTAACTTTATTAATTTAGTTTTAGCAACTAATTAATAATACAGAATCACATACTTCAAATATTCTACACCTATATTTTGCCAATTGTATCATTTCTCTATATTGCGACTTATTGTAGGCGTTTGATTGCACATATACGTTTAACAGTCTTGAAGCAGAGTAGAAAAGACTTGAATTGCATTTCCCCACTCTTAGAATATCACCTCATCATATTTCTTGATAATTATCTGTTGTTTAACAAGAATCTGTTTATCAATTTCCTCATTAACAAAACAACGAATATGATTTATAATCATGTCATAACCAGAAATGACCGAGAAAGCGACTCCTGCAGAAAAACGGGGATTAACATCTATCAGATAATACTTTCCATGATTTAAGATGAACTCCATATTAACACAACCATTAATATTCAGTTTGTTGCCAATATATGAAACCAATTTCATAAGGCTACTATCTGTAACGGTCTGGATAGTGAGACCTGCACCATTCTTTGTGCGTAGTAATTCCTGACGTGGAACAGAAGCATCAGTCTTTGTGACAGCATTCCTACAGTAATCAACGGTAAATACATTTCCGTCTAATTGCTCTTGAATGATATATGCATCTTTATTCTCTATTGCCATCACCTGTTCACGTGATGCATTACGCATCAGTCCTTCACTACTACGTCCGTTAAAAGGTTTTGCAATACATGGAAATTCAAAATTATCAGGAAGATTAGCAAGAAGACATGTTTTTACCGAAGGGATGTTGTCGTCCTGTTCACACATGTCACTTAACTTGTATTTATCTCGAGCAATACTTAGTACCTCTGCAGTCTGCATACACAGAACAATGCCATTATCTTCAAATCTCTTACGTTGTTTATTGATAATATCGATTTCTAAATCCGTAAGCGGAATGATATAACGAAGATTATGCTCTTTACATGTAGATATCAAGAAATCAACATACTCATTTTCATGAGTCGCAAATGGAGCCTTGATAAAAGCATCACATAATTTTGTCTCATAATGCCATTCACCAGGATAGATATCACATCCCACCACAAAATGTCCCTCCGCCTTGAGCCTTTTAATGACACATTCTGCGGACATTGAACCAATTGCTGTTATTAAGAATCTCATAATATTACTTTTTACAAATCCCCCAGTTCCTTTTCCAAATACCAATTGTATGAATGATTGCCAGACTTGTCGGCAACCTGTGAGAAACCGATATTTTCATACATTCTTTTTGCAATAGGATTATTTGTATGAACTCCAATCAATTCCATTCCCAGCTTTCTTGCCTCATCAATTGTCAGAAGCATTAGATTTGTCCCGATATGATTACCTCTATATTCCTTGTCAGCTCCAACAAATGTTGTATAGCCTTTTCTGGTTTCTAGATTGTTACAATAAGTTGCCGCTAATCCTACAATTTTATTAGACTCAAGGCAGACTACACTTACCGCCAGATTCTTAAACTTCGTATAAGTTTCATGCACATCAATACGAGGAAGAAGTGGCACCATAAAATCATCAGATATTTTTATGATAAACTTCTCAAAATCAGCCTCACTTATGTCTGATAATCCTACTTTATACTCCATGTTACCTTATTTTGATGACAATAGATTAAATAATCCACCAGTATTCCAAAACACGACATTCTTTCCTCTATAGATTTCTTTATTATTTTTTATGATTTCAGTCATACCCCAGAATGTCTTACCTGTATATATAGGATCAATAAGCATTCCTTCATTAGAAATACAGTCTTTTATAGAGATAAGAAGTTCTGGTGACGTGAGATCATAGCCACCACAAAGATAGTCTTCATAGAATGACATGTTGCTAAAATCAAATGATGTATTAAGGTAGGCATTTAGAATATCCATGTCGTCATCCAGAGTCACTTTCTCCACATCATACGTTCTGGCTACAGATATCGCATGTATGCGCGCATTAGGATAATATTTCTTCATACCAGCACATACTCCTGTCAGAGTTGTACCTGTTCCACAAGTGATAAATAAATGGTCTATACTTTCTATCTGTTTGCTTAGTTCTGCTACAGCATCATAGTACGCATATATACCTTCAAGAGATTTGCCACCTCCATACACCAGTTTTACTTTTTGACCTTGATATGAATCCAGCACCTGTTTTATCGTAGAAGGAACGTCCGTCTTTTTACAACGAGTCTTACGGATACCCGCTAAATTACAAAGGTAATAATTTAGAGACGAATCAAACTCTTCTGGCATATCTGTGTACTCTACCAAATGCATCGGCACACCTAATTTTGCACACATTAATGCACACGCTCTATTAAAATTAGAACATGGACCACCGGCAGTAACCAGGACATCACAATTTGAAGGATTTACTTCTGCTAGGATATACTGTAACATTCGAGCCTTGCTTCCACCTCCGGCTTCAGCAAATAGATCATCACGTTTGCAAAGAATATTGCATTCAAGCTTTCTCGAATAATAATCTAATTTACTAATTGGAGTCGGTGAAAAATCGAGATGCAGCATATCTACTTTATGATTAATTCAAGTGTCCTGTTAATATCATCCTCCGAAAGAATATGATGCATTGGAAGACAAATAACTGAATCTGCCATCTTATGTGCATTCGGGAGATTTGCTCTTTCTGCTCCTTGACATCCTCTATATGTACTAAACTCAGAAATCAAAGGATAGAAGTATCTTCTTCCGAGCACATTAGCAGCCTTCATCTTTGCATAGAGATCATCACGAGTCATGCCATATTCCTCTGCGTTAATGAACATTGGCATATAGGCATAATTGTAATGAAGATTGTCACTTTCAAATGTTTCCTTGAGATATGGATAGAATGATATTCCCTTTACATCCTTCAAGGCTTCATAATATGTCTTTGCTACAGCCTTACGTGCTGCAATAGCAGAATCAACCTGCTTGAGATTGAGAAGTCCATATGCAGAACGCATCTCGTCCATCTTACTGTTGATGCCTGGAGCAACAACGGTTGTCTCATTATGGAATCCAAAGTTCTTTAGGTCATCGATTCGTTTCTTTGTCTCTGCATCATGCATAATCATGGCTCCACCCTCAATGGTGTTATAAACCTTTGTGGCATGGAAGGAAAGCGTGCTCATGTCACCAGCATTAAGGACGCTTACACCATTTTCTTTTACACCAAAAGCGTGTGCTGCATCATAGATTACCTTGAGTCCATATGTATCAGCTATCTCTTGTATGCGTTTTGTATCGCATGGTTTTCCATATACATGAACTGGCATAATGGCCGTAGTCTTCGGGGTTATTGCAGCCTCTATCTTCTCTGGATCCATATTACCAGTTGCAGGATCAACATCAACGAATACAGGTTTGCAGCCATTCCACCAGATTGAATGTGTTGTTGCAACAAAGCTATATGGAGTAGTGATTACCTCACCTGTGATACGTAATGCCTGAAGGGCTGTAAGAAGTGGGAGCGTACCATTAGTAAAGAGACTGAGGAATGGAACACCAAGGTATTCTGCAAGTTCTTTCTCTAACTGCTTGTGGAAAGAACCATTATTTGTAATCCACTTACTATCCCATATCTGCTGGAGAAGTTCATGAAACTCGTCCAAATTTGGAAGCAAAGGGGATGTTACGGTTATTAATTTATTATCCATAATTATAATGCAGCTATAAAATATCCTCGAAACATCTCAAATAAAGAGTGAGGAACATACTGATTTATTAAACGTTTCTTATGCGATATATGTCAATCTATTATACACGCATGAATTCTTCTTCCATAAATTTAACAATGTAAATTTACATCATATCACCCCAAATAAGGAATGTATATGGCGAAGGGGCTTTTTATTGTCATTTGTACGAATACCCACCATTCACCTCAATCAGACTACCATTGACAAATGGATTATCTATACAGAAGCGGAAGGCATCTACAACCTCATCTATTGAGGCAAAGCGATGTATGGCGGTTTTTCTATAAATATTCTGCTTAATCTCTTCTGGTTTCTCTTTCTGCCAAGGGGTTTCAACAAATCCAGGAACAACGGCATTTACGGTAGTTCCTGTTCCTTCAAACTCCTTGACAAGATTTTTGCAAAGGGCATGAACAGCAGACTTTGTCACACCATACGCAAGAACCGTTGCATGAGGGTTTATTCCCATCTGAGAACCAGTAAAGAGTATTCGACTTCCAGCAGGAATGATTGGAAAGAATTCACGACACATAATATAGTGTGAGTTTACAGCTACTTCCATCATCATATCCCAGTCTTTGTCTGTATATTCTGTAAAAGATTTACGGATACTCATTCCGGCATTACAATGGAGGCAATCCAAGTGATCAGTCTTGCTCTTCACATAGTTGATAAAACTATATACCTCCTCACGGTTGGTCTGATCAGTCTTGATAGCCTCGAAGTTTGCAATATTCTCTGAAAAATCAGGGCCTACATACGTAGCAAATACATAATACCCCTTGCTTATCAACATTTTTGCAACACCTAAGCCAATCCCAGATGTGCCACCTGTAACAACTGCGTATTTCACAATATGGTTACATTTTCCTTTTTGTTATACATCTCAATTATCTCGGCAATCGCAACGCTTTCATGCGTCTGAAGCTTATAGCAATTTCTGCGATTGTTGGCAATCATCGAGATAAACTCCTG
>JAEEGJ010003561.1_pt1 | contig 58679 bp, 53 predicted proteins | sample 8958761 | NCBI WGS metagenome assembly JAEEGJ01 (sample SAMN16246546, study PRJNA631951) | gut metagenome | biome: gut microbiome; feature: rumen; material: RS-attached | host: Bos | place: Iran: Karaj | collected 2018-10 | reverse complement strand
CCGAGGTTCCGGAACCCAAATATGTCCGCTACCTGTGGCACGACTTTGCCATAGGCCATATCTGGAACAGCTACCGGCTTCCCGTTCTGCCGTTCACTTCGGAAAACTAATACTTGGACACCCTGTCAAACATATATGACCCGCTGCCCACTGTGGTGCGGGTCATTTTTTTGTCTTTGTTGGGCAGCCAGATGTCAGCGGTCATATTGGCGGGGATGGTGACCTTGAGTTTATTGCCGTCGATGCGCATCTGGATGCTGCCGCGAATGGTCGGCAGCGTCATCTCGGCCCATTCAAGGTCGCCAATTTGCGGACGGATCTCCACACGCGAGAATCCTGGCTCCACGGGACGTACGCCCATCAGGCCGAACGGGATGGCGTTGCCCGGAGCGGCGCCGGCTATGTGGTTCCAGTCCTGATTGGGCTTGAAACTGTCGTCCCAGGCCTCCAGGGTGATGGTGGTGCCCAGGCGCAGCCCGTTGTACCAGCCGCGCATACTGTCGTTGGTCATAAACCTCAGGGCGGCGTCGCCACGGCCAGCTGCGTAGAGCGCCTGCAGGAAGTTGTGGGCCCCGAAGATGCTGCACATAAGCCCGCGCGACTCCACGAAATCGGCGGCGGCAGCAATCTCGTCATCATTCAGTAGACCGCACAGAATCGCCATCATATTGGAATGCAGCGAAGCGTGGTCGGTGTCGATACCGTCACGCACAAGACCCGATTCGGCGTCGTAGAAGGCATTTCGGAAGGCGTTGCGGGTTTCGACGGCCTCAATCTTGAAGCCGGCGGCGTCGGCGGCATAATCGCCGGTAAGCCGGGCATAGCCGGTGGCATTTTCCTTTGCCAGTACACCTGCGATATCGCCCAGACGCAGCAGCGTGCGGTAGTAGAGGGCGTTGACCACCGCATTGAAATCGGTATAGACAAAGCTGTCATCCTCTATCTTGTTGTGAGGCCAGTCAACGATGTCGGTAATTTCACTGGTACGGTTGATGCTTGCCAGGAATTCGGGAGTCTGACCCTTCTTGGTGGTTATGAGACCGTTAGCATTGCGCAGGGCGTCCAGACTGTGGGCCTTGAGGATGTCGTAATTGGCCTTGAGGGCGCGGCTGTCGCCCGTCCAGAGATAGTCGTTCCAGGCAATCTCCACAGCGTAGAGAATCCACTCGGTGGGCCAGGTGGGCTTGGCCAGCAGCCACTCCAGCGTGCGGCGGTCAATCGAATACTCAGCATCGCCACCGTAGTGGCACAGTTGTGCGATGAGGGCGTCATATTCATAAGGAATGCGCTCCCGGTTGCCGTCTACCCAGATGCCGGTGAACGAGCAGGGCTCCAGGCTGTAGTGGCACAGGTTCCAGATGGCGTTCAGCGTGTCGTTGCTGCATCGGAACTGCGCCGCATCGGCGTTGAAAGGATAGTGATAGCTGATGCGCTCGGCTTTGACGACATCCACCGCACCATCTATAGAACAGAATCGGAACGGCGCCACCACTCCGACATATTCCGGCAGGTGCACCGCCATTGGCCCGGTATTGCGGGCATCGCGGTTGGGCTCAACAATAAAGGTTTGTGTGCCGGCCTTCACACGCAGGCCTATCTCGTCATATACCACCGAACTTACGCGCGGTGTGTGTTCTATACGGCCGTCCTTGAGCCGCTCGCCGATGATGACCGTGACGCTGTCGTCCCTGGCCGCCGTGAGCGTGAGCCTCAGCTTGCCGAACGCCGCCTTGCCAAAGTCGTAGATGCCGTTCACGGGCATTTCGCAAGTCTCCTCTTTGGCTATAATTGGATAGGCTGCCGTGGCATACGCTGTCAGCTCACTTGAAGTTTTGAAAGATGTACTTACACTTTTAGTCGTCTTCTCTCTTTTCCCGGAATGGGTTCTCAATCGTAGTTGAACGGTCCATCCATAATGCATATCAGGCTCGAGGGCTGGACCGTCGTAAGGAATAGCCACACTGGCAGAACTTTCGACCCAGCCACTGTCCCAAATGTTTCCAATCCAGCCATATATGCCTTCTCCGTATTTAGGTTTTGGTGTCTGCCCACAAACCACTATCCTATATGCTACCTGTTCCGTTCCCTTCCCAACAGAGGGCACTACCCAGGAAAATCGTGGTTGCAATGAGCTTATCTCAGCATAATTACCCTCACCACTATCATAATCGGTAAACTCCATCAAATCGGTCCTGAGATGCGTAGGGACAATCCCTTGCACAGTCCCTCGATAAGCATTCCCGCAGGAGACATAAATCAGGGCAGTCATAACAACCAAGACTACGATTGTCAGTATCTTTTTCATAATCAAACTGTTTCATTTAATAAAATCAGCCGGCTGACGGCGTCCACGCACTCTTTTTCGCTGAGCAGGCAGTTGGCTGCTATGCGGTGGATATTGTAGTTGTAGCCAGGCTCGAAAGGGAGATTGTTGGCGGCAAAATAGTCCAGTATTCGCTGTTGAGGCTTGGAGACCACCAGAGCCACCGGATCCAGGGCAAATTTCAGCTCCAGATATCGCCGCTCCACCGCGCTGGCGACCTTGTTCTCGTCCGCCTTGCGGATATACACCGTGGGTTTGCCGTTTTCGTCCGGGGCGGTGTGGGGAGCGCGTGGGCTCGGCGCTATCCACACCTCCAGCACCCGCCGCGTGCCGTATTCCCAGATCAGGGGCTCATAATCCACCTCCGGCTTGCAGAAGACCTGCGCCGCCGCCTCTATCATATGGATGTCCTCCTCGTTCTTTATGCCCACAATCTTGCCGTTGTCCTTGACACCGATCAGCAGCCGCCCGCCGTCGGTGTTGGCAAACGCCGCCACAGACCGCGCAATCTTGCGCGCATCGGAGAGGAAAAATTTGAAATCCTGGTGGAGGTGCTCGCCCTCGGCTATCATCTTTTCCAGCGGATGCATAGCGCTAAATTACTACCTTTGTAATTATGAAACAACATAAAATTGGTATTGCCTTCAGCGGCGGCGGCGCCAAGGGAGCCGCACATTGCGGTGCGTTGCAGGCGCTTTATGAGTTTGGAATTGTTGCCGATGCTGTGGCCGGCACCAGCGCTGGCAGCATCGCGGCAACCTTGTATGCGGCCGGAATCAAGCCCATCGATATGGCCAATATGTTCTCTACACTCGATTTCCGCGACCTGCTCAACCCCCAGAAGCCTAGGGGCGGATTGTTCGGGTCCAGGCCGCTGGTCAAACATCTTCGCAGCATCATCCCGTACCAAAATCTGGAGGATTTGCCGATACCCACCACGGTCGTAGCCACCAGCCTGGAAAGGGGCGCTGTCAAGTTTTTCACAGAAGGGGAAATCGCCCCGAGGGTGACTGCGTCGTGCTCCATTCCCATCATATTCCAGCCGGTAAAGTTGGATGGGGAACACTACGTCGACGGGGGCGTGCTACTGAATCTGCCGGTTTCAGTTTTGCGCGACAACTGTGAAACCGTTATCGCCTTCAATCTGCACCACGCAGAAACGATACCCTACCGCGACAGGATCGCCAGCATCGCCGTACGCAGCAGTATGCTGATGTTCCTTTCCAACGCCATGTTGGAGGCCGATCAGGCAGATATCTTTGTCAATATCGATACATCGGCCTACAAGGCCTACGACCTTAGCAACGTCGAAACTCTCTTTCATATCGGTTACGACACTACGGTCAAGGTGCTCGAAGAAAAGGGATACACCCGTGCGATGGCTCCACAGACTCTCCAGTTCGCACACAAAACCAAGCGGTAAAATGTGAGTTTTGGCACACTTTTGCATTATACTAATAAATGCTAAACGGAATATGAAAAAGACAATGATTATTAGCAGCATACTGATTATGGCAGCAACCCTGTTCAACGCCTGCGGGCTGGAAGAGAATACCGACAACGGCGGCAAGACTCCCAACGAGCGTCAGGACATAGTCCTCACCAAAGTCCAGGAGCAGATCGGCTACAACGCCAACGCCTTTACCTTTGACTTTCTCAAGGCGGCCTGCACCAAGGAGGATGCCGGCACCAACATTTTCGTTTCCCCGTTCAGCATTCAGATGGCCCTGGCGATGACCGCCGCAGGCGCCGCCGGCGACACCCAGGCGGAGATGTACAACACCCTGGGTTTCAACAACTTTTCCGGCGCTGACGTGAGCGAATTCTATCGGACTTTGATTCCCGCGCTGCAGGAAGTGGACAATACCACCACCTTCGAGATTGCCAACTCCTTCTGGTCAAAGAGCAGCATCAAGATCAAGCAAAACTATATCGATGATATAAAGGACAGCTTCTACGCTGAGGTCCGCACCCTTCCCGGTAACGGCCAGCAGGCGGCCGGCGAAATCAACGGCTGGTGCAGCGAGAAGACGCACGGAATGATTAACAAGATTGTGGACGAAGTCCCCTCCAGCACCATCGTCAGCCTGCTCAACGCCATATATTTCAAGGGTGTTTGGGAAGATCAGTTCGACAAGAACCACAATACGGAGGAGAAATTCACCAACTGGGACGGCACCACACAGAAGACAACCTTCATGAACAAGACCTTTGACAGTGCCAGGGTCTACAGCGACGAATATGCCGAGGCGATGAGCATCCCCTACGGTAATGGTGCATTCGCAATGACCATAGTGATGCCCCGTAGCGGCGTCTCCCTGGACAAGATTCTTACCGGCCTGAATGCAGAAACCTGGACACAGTACCGCGACGGAGGCCGCTGGTACGAGACCATCTTCGCAATGCCCAAGTTCGAAGAGGAATATGCCTGCGAGAAGCTCTGCATCGATATTCTGGAGGAAATGGGTATGTGCAAGGCCTTCACCGGCGCAGCCGATTTCTCCGCTATGAGCGACACTCCGCTCTGCATAGACGAGATTCGTCACAAAGCCAAGATTAAGGTTGATGAAGAGGGCACAGAGGCGGCAGCAGTGACATATATCGGCATGCGCGTCACCTCCGTCGGCCCCGGTGCAGAGATCTTCTACTTCAAGGTAGACCGCCCGTTCCTCTACTTCATAAGCGAACGCTCCACCGGCGAAATCCTCTTCTCCGGCGCGAAAAACGCGTTCTAGGTTACAGCACCTTCTTAAGATAACCACCGGTGTAGGATTCCGGGCAGGCGGCGACCTGCTCGGGAGTGCCGGCACACACTATGTTGCCGCCTTCAGAACCGCCTTCGGGGCCCATATCCACCAGATAATCGACGCTCTTGAGCACGTCCAGATTGTGCTCTATGATGATGACGGTGTTGCCCTGGTCCACAAGCAATTGCAGCACCTGCATCAGCCGCTTGATGTCTTCGAAATGGAGACCCGTGGTGGGCTCATCCAGCAGGTAAAGGGTGCTGCCGGTGCTCTTGCGGCTCAGTTCCGCCGCCAGTTTCACGCGCTGGCTCTCCCCGCCGCTCAGAGTGGTTGACGGCTGTCCCAGCTTGACATATCCCAGGCCGACACCCTGCATCGCCTTCAGGCGCGGATAGATGAACGGATTGGCGGCGAAGAATTCGCACGCCTGGGAGACGGTCATCTCCAGCACGTCGTTGATGTTCTTCCCCTTGTAGCGCACCGCCAGGGTGTCGGGCTTGTAGCGCTTGCCGCCGCACTCCTTGCACACCACGTGAGCCGGAGGGAGGAATTTCATCTCGATCTCCTGCACGCCCGCCCCTTTACAAGTTTCGCAGCGGCCGCCGGCGGTATTGAACGAGAACCGACCCGCCTTGAAGCCGCGGATCTTTGCGTCGGGCGTCTGGCCGAACAGCTCGCGGATGGCGGTAAAAACGTTTATATACGTTGCAGGATTGCTTCGCGGAGTGCGTCCGATGGGCTGCTGGTCCACCTCAATCACCTTGTCGATATTCTCCATCCCCTCCAGCGTGTCGTACGGCAGCACCGGATAAAGCGACCGATACATCTTGTTGCTGAGGATAGGCATCAGCGTTTCGCTGATCAGTGAACTCTTGCCGCTGCCGGAGACTCCGCTGACACCGATCAGGCAGCCGAGCGGCAGACGCAGCGTCACATTTTTGAGGTTGTTGCCCCGCGCGCCAGTCAGCACCAGGAACGACCCGTTGCCAGGACGCCGCACAGAAGGCACATCTATCGACTTACGGCCCATTAGATAATCGGTCGTGGGCGTAGACGGCGCCTTGGCGATATCGGCCGGCGAGCCGTTGTAGAGCAGTTCGCCTCCCAGGTTGCCCGCGCCTGGCCCGAGGTCCACAAGCCAGTCGGCCTGCTCCATAATCTCCCGGTCGTGCTCCACCACCATCACCGAATTGCCTTCGTCGCGGAGTTTCTTCAGGGAGTCTATCAGCTTGTCATTATCACGCTGATGGAGGCCGATACTGGGTTCGTCCAGAATATACAATACGTTGACCAGCTTGCTGCCGATCTGCGTTGCGAGCCTGATGCGCTGGCTCTCGCCGCCCGACAACGTGGCCGTAGGGCGGTCCAGAGAGAGATATCCCAGCCCGACCTCAACCAGAAACCCTACCCTGTCGGTTATCTCCTTGAGCAGGGCCGATGCTATCAGGTTCTGCCGTTCGGAGAGCCGCGACGGCAGCACCTTGACCCACTCGTACAGGTCGTCGATGTCCATCGCAGCCACTTCGGCTATGTTTTTGCCGTCTATCTTGAAGCAGAGCGACTCTTTCTTGAGCCTGGCGCCGCCGCAAACCGGGCAGACCTTCTCTTCCAGGAAGCGCTCCTTGCGGGCCAGCACGTCATCGCTCTCGTCGCCGGTGGTCATGGTGCGGGCGATTACCCCCTCGAAAGAGACCATCTGCTGCTCAGAACCGTTACCCACCCTAAAAAGTTCCTCAGAGCCGTACAGGAGCACGCTGAGTGCCTCCTCCGGAATGTCGCAGATAGGGTCGTTCAGCGAGAATCCGTATTTCTTGGCAATCGCATCCACCACCTCGAACACCGTGGTCTTGCGGTACACGCCCAACGGAGCGATGCCGCCCGCCATGATAGAGAGCCGGTCGTCTGGAATTATCTTGCTCTGGTCCATGGAGACCACCTTGCCCAGGCCGCCGCAATGCGGGCACGCCCCCTGCGGAGAATTGAAAGAGAAGGTGTGCGGCGCAGGAACGTTGAATGACATCCCCGTGTCGGGGCAGACGTAGTTCTTGCTCAGGAAGCGGAGCGGTCCGCCGCCGTATTCCATAATGGCGATGCTACCCTTACCCTGCCCAAGTGCCGTCATTACCGACGATGTGACGCGGCTGCGGGAATCGTCGTCCGGCAGCAGCTTGTCCACCACCAGATATATGAAGTGCGTCTTGTATCGATCCAGCGGTTCTATTCCCGCCAGATCACGCAATTCGTCATCCACCAGTACCTGGGAATAGCCGCGCTTTACAAGGCGCTCAAAAAGCTCTTTATAATGGCCTTTGCGGCCCGACACCAGCGGCGCCAGCAGCAATATCTTCTTTCCGTGATACTCCTGCTGGATCATATCCACAATCATCGCGTCGGTATAGCGCACCATCTCCTTGCCGGTCGCGGGCGAAAAGGCCTGCGAGGCGCGGGCGTAAAGCAGGCGGAAGAAGTCGTAGATTTCCGTCACGGTGCCGATGGTGGAGCGGGGATTGCGGCCGGTGGTCTTCTGTTCGATGGCCAGGATGGGGCTCAGGCCGCGGATATCATCCACGTCGGGCCGTTCCAGCATCCCCATGAACTGCCGTGCGTATGTGTTCAAGGTATCCACATAGCGGCGCTGCCCTTCGGCATAGATGGTGTCAAAGGCGAGCGAGCTCTTGCCGCTGCCGGACACGCCTGTCACCACCACCAGCTTGTCACGGGGGATGGTGAGCGAAATATTCTTCAGGTTATGCGAACGGGCGCCTATGATCTCTATGTGGTCCATCTACTGCAAAAACGGATTGGATTCTATCTCTTCGCCGACGGTTGTCTCGTAGCCATGACCGGGCAGCAAACGCGTCTGCGGCGGCAGTGGCACTATACAGCGCTTGATGCTCTCTATCATCTGCCAGTGATCGCCGCCGGGATGGTCGGTACGGCCCACAGCGCCGCGGAATATGGTATCGCCGCAGAACATCAGTTCCCTCTCCGGCAGATAGAGGCAAACGCAACCCTGGGTGTGGCCGGGCGTCTCAATAATTTCGAACTTCAGCCCTTCCGGCAGAGAGTCGGCGCAAGTCATGATATCGTAAATCGGCCCTTCATACCCATCGTACGGCAATCCTATCATCTCTGCGAAAGCCGCAGAACCCTCAAATACCGACTGATCCTTGCCGTGCATATATACCGGCACCGGATAACGCTGCGCGGCGTCTTTGAGGCCGAAAACGTGGTCAAAATGGCCGTGCGTAAGCAGGATGGCTTTCACCTGCAACCCTTCCGTCTCTATGAATTCCGCCAGACGCTCCTGCTCACGGCCGTTGATGGCGCCGGGGTCGATGATGACACACTCGCCGCCGTCGTTGCCGATGACGTACGTGCACTCCCTGAGCGGGTTGAAGTAAAAAACTTTGAGCATAGTGCAAATTTACAAAACTCTTTTGCTAAATTTGTAAGAACCACTAAAATCCGGAAGAACTATGCACATTGCGATTGCGGGAAATATCGGCAGCGGCAAAACCACACTGACCCGGCTGCTCTGCGAACACTACAAATGGACGCCGCGTTTCGAACCCGTGGACCACAACCCCTATCTGGCCGACTTCTACGAGGATATGGAGCGCTGGTCGTTCAACCTCCAGATCTATTTCCTGAACAAGCGCTTCCGCGACGTCGTGGAGATAAGCCGCAGCAATGAGGTCATTGTGCAGGACCGCACCATTTACGAAGATGCCAACATCTTTGCCCCTAACCTGCACGACATGGGGCTGATGTCGGGCCGCGATTTTGAAAACTACCGCGACCTTTTCAGCCTGATGATATCGCTGGTCAAAGCCCCCGACCTGCTGATTTACCTGCGCAGCTCCATCCCCAACACCGTGGCCAAGATACAGAAGAGGGGCCGCGAATACGAAAGCAGCATCCGTATAGACTACCTAAAGGGCCTGCACGAACGCTACGAGAAATGGATAGCGAATTACACCGACGGCAAACTGCTTATCCTGGATGTGGACAAGTACGATTTTGAAGAGAATCCCGCCGACCTGAGCGCTGTCTGCGACCTTATCGACGCACAGCTCAACGGTTTGTTCTAAAGGCTAGAACAGAACTCCCACCTTAAGCGACATCATAAACCTGGAACCGACGCCGGCCATCGGCGTCAGCAGGTCTATGCCCAGAGATGCGTAGGGCGCCAGCATGGTGTTGATACGATATGTATAGTCTGCAGAAAGTGTTGTCCTGAGGTAGTAGCTGGCCAGATAGTCGATTTCATCGTCGTACATATAGCCAACGATATAATTGCCGTCAGCATCCCCATTGTAAGTATACCTTGAACCGGCGGAGAAGTTGTACCCCATCTTAAGGCTTGCCAGAAGCGACTGTTCTTTGGTCAGGTTCAGATTCTTGCCCAGAAAAGCATAGGGAAGCAGATTGAATACAGAAAAAGAACCGTCCGGCACATAACGCCTGTATTTCAGCAGGCTCGCATTGCTGCCAAGGCCGAACATCCAGTCGAAACCGCCCTTTTCTTCTACTCCGGTATAGGCGGTGTAGTCTAATTTCGCATCCAACTGATTATTATTAGCCTTGGTGATTGCGTCTGCCCCCTCGAGCCAGTAGTTCAGATTATGCAGAAGGGAAACGGAAAGTATCCTGCTGCGGGATTCCCCAAAGAGACCTTTCACAGAAAGGCCCGTAAGGAACTTATCCACCTGGCCCATCCTCGACTCGCCTTCAGAAGCCGTGGTTATGCATTTGTCAAATGTCAGTTCGAACAGCCAGTCGGACACGTCCGCCGCACGTTTATAATCCAGAGCTATGGCAAACGCCCCCGAGGAGTACTCGATGGGGGCTATTCCGGAGGTTTCACCGGCCCAGCGGTTCTGATAACTGCCAAGTCCTTTCATCAAGGCCACAGACGAAGCCTCCTCTCCATTTCCTACCACGCTGCGTGACGGCCGTAATTTGTACCCGATGGCAAGGCCGACAATGTTGTCGTCGTCTATCGCAAAGGTTGCGGAGGGCATCAACTCCAAATCGATTCCGCGATAGCGGCAATTCGGCACCGCTTTCTTGGATGCACCCTTGAGATCCATCTTGAGATTGACTCCCACAGAAAGCATATCATCCAAAAACAGTGGTGTGGCTGCACTGACATCCAGATTGGCCCGTGTCTGATTCCAGCCGAACCGGTCGTCCGAATTAAGCGCCACAAAATATGGCATATCCCAATCGAGCTGGTACAGCGAGGTATTATAGCGGCACTTTGAGAGACGGTTCCTTTCCAGGGAGAGGTTTGCAGCAACCTTATAGCCGTCAATATCCATGAGCATATCTCCTGCAAGCGACAGGGAAGACTGCGAACGGGCGCCCCACGCGTCGGTAAACTTTCCGCTTGACAAATCGTATCCCAGTGCTGCGTTGCGCCACATCAGCATATTGCTGTAGGCAAGGCCCGCCGCATTGGCCGAATTATACCAGAGGTCCGTGGCGATATTGAGTTGATACTGTGCACGGTCGTCCACCTCCTGCGACTTTGCTCCAAAGATAACCGCAAACAGAAACAGGACTGTCAATACTGTCTTTTTCATAGCATTTACCGATTATTAAATGCAAGGTACGTATTTTATACCGCTTTGTCAAAACAAAAACACAGCGCACATCACGGGATGCGCGCTGCGTTTTTGAAGGCTGGGGGTATTACTCTGCCTTGGGCTCTTCTGCTGCAGGTTCAGCTGCGGGGGCCTCTGCCTTTGCCTCTGCCTTGGGAGCATCGGCTTTCTTGCGGCTGCGGCGGGTAGCTGCCTTCTTGGTCTCCTTCTGTGTAGCTGCAAGAGCTGCCTCGTTGAAGTCAACCAGTTCGATGATAGCCATGTCGGCTGCATCACCCTCGCGGAAACCGGTCTTCACGATGCGGGTGTATCCGCCGGGACGATCGGCAATCTTGGGAGCAACGGTGCGGAACAACTCGGTAACGGCCTCTTTCTGCTTCAGGTAGCTGAAAACGGTACGGCGGGAGTGTGTAGAGTCGTCCTTGGATTTGGTAATCAGGGGCTCAACATACATCCTGAGAGCTTTTGCCTTTGCCAGGGTGGTCTCAATCTGCTTGTGCATGATCAGAGAGCAGGCCATGTTTGCGAGCATAGCTTTGCGGTGACCGCTTTTGCGTCCCAGATGGTTTATTGACCTATTGTGTCTCATATCCTCTTAGATTTCTTTTTTATCAATGTTGTACTTAGAAATGTCCATGCCGAAGCTGAGCTTGAGCTTGTTCTCTACCAGGAACACTACCTCGGTGAGAGACTTCTTGCCAAAGTTGCGCAGCTTCATCAGCTCTTCCTTCTTATGGGATACCAGGTCGGCGATGGTCTCGATATCAACGGCCTTGAGGCAGTTGAGGGCGCGGACGCTAATCTCCAGATCCTGAAGTTTGGTCATAAGATGGTGGCGGGTGCGCAGCGACTCTTCGTCAAGATTCTTGCTCTCGGGAGCGATGTTCTCTTCGAGGGTGATCTTGTCGTCGGAGAAGAGCATGAAGTGATAGATGAGGATCTTTGCAGCCTCCTTGAGGGCATCCTTGGGAGAGATGGACCCGTCGGTGGTGATCTCAAGTATCAGGGACTCGTAGTCGGTCTTCTGCTCTACGCGGCAGTCTTCCCTGCGATAGTTCACATTCTTGATGGGAGTGTAGATAGAGTCAATTGCTATTGTACCTATCGGCGCCTTGTCATCTTTGTTTTCGTCGGCGGGAACATAACCGCGACCCTTTCCGATTGTGAAGTCCATAACGATCTTCACGCTGGGCTCCATCGTGCAGATGTGCAGGTCGGGGTTGAGCACCGAGAAATTGGAGAGACTCTTTGCCAAGTCAGAAGCAGTGAATTCGGTCTTGCCACTAACAGTCACCGTCGCACTTTCACCCTCCTCTGTCTCTATCATTCTTTTAAGACGAATCTGCTTGAGGTTAAGGATGATGTCTACCACGTTCTCTACCACGCCGGGGATGGTGTCAAACTCGTGCTTGACTCCCTCGATGCGGATGGAAGTGATGGCAAAACCCTCCAGAGAAGAGAGCAAAATGCGGCGAAGCGCGTTACCTACGGTGGTCGCATAACCGGGCTCCAAAGGGCGGAACTCGAAGCGGCCGAAGGTATCGGTAGCGTCCAGCATTATCACCTTGTCAGGTTTTTGGAATGCTAATATTGCCATATAGAAATTGGTTTATTTGGTGTTAGTGCGTCTTCACGCTACTACTTTGAATACAACTCGACGATAAGCTGCTCGTTGATGGTCTCGGGGATTTCGGTACGCTCAGGAATGTTCAGGAACTTGCCTGCGCATTTGTCTGCATCCCACTCGATCCAGGAATACTTGCCGGTACCGTGAGCGAGGCTGTCCTGGATAACTTCCAGGCTCTTGGAACGCTCGCGTACACCAACGATGTCGCCGGGACGGATGATGGTGGACGGGATGCTGCAAACCTCACCGTTGCGGGTGATGTGGCAGTGGCTTACGAGCTGGCGTGCAGCTGCCCTGGTGGGGGCGATACCCATGCGGTAAACCAGATTGTCGATACGGCTCTCGAGGAGCATGATCAGGTTCTCACCTGTACGTCCCTTCATTCTGGCTGCCTTGTCGTACATAGAGCTGAACTGACGCTCCAGAAGACCATAGGTATATTTAACTTTCTGCTTCTCTGCCAGCTGGATGCCGTACTCAGAAGTTTTTTTACGTTTCTTGGCCAAACCGTGCTGTCCCGGAGGATAGTTCTTCTTGTCCAGATATTTGTCCGGTCCGTAGATCGGCTCACCAAATTTACGGGCGATTTTGGTCTTGGGCCCTGTATATCTTGCCATATTCTGATTCGATTTAAAAGATTAAACTTTACGACGACCTTTAGGACGGCAACCGTTGTGAGGCAGAGGAGTTACGTCAACGATTTCGGTAACCTCGATACCCTCTGTGTGCACGGTGCGGATAGCCGACTCACGGCCCGAACCGGGACCTTTTACATAAGCCTTGACCTTGCGCAGACCCAGATCATAAGCCACCTTTGCTGCGTCCTGTGCTGCTACCTGAGCTGCGTAGGGAGTGTTCTTCTTGGAACCCCTGAAGCCCATCTTACCAGCGGAAGACCAGCTGATGACCTGACCGGTGCTGTTGGTGATAGTTACAATTACATTGTTGAAAGTTGAAGAGACATGAAGCTGTCCGTAAGCATCAACCTTAACAACTCTTTTCTTGTTTGTTGTTGTCTTTTTAGCCATAATTCAAGTCTCCTATTTAGTAGCTTTCTTCTTGTTGGCGACAGTTTTCTTGCGGCCCTTGCGGGTACGTGCATTGTTTTTGGTGCTCTGTCCGCGAACGGGAAGACCGACACGATGGCGGATGCCGCGATAGCAACCGATATCCATCAGTCGTTTGATGTTCATCTGAACCGAAGAGCGAAGCTCGCCCTCGATCTTGTACTCTTCAGCAATCTTACCACGGATTGCTGCAATCTGCTCGTCGTTCCAATCCTTGACCTTGATGTTCTCGTCGATGCCGAGCTCACCGAGGATCTTCTGGGAGGAACTGCGACCAATTCCGTAGATATAGGTCAGACCTATAACTCCGCGCTTGTTTTTTGGTAAGTCAACTCCGGCTATACGTGCCATAATTTATCTTTACTTTATTGTTTGTTCGGTTAAAAATTATGCTTGACGCATTTTGAATTTCGGATTCTTCTTGCAAATAACATACAAGCGGCCTTTACGCTTAACGATCTTGCAATCGTCACTACGCTTTTTGATGGAAGTCTTAACTTTCATTTTGTTTGAAGTATTTAATGTTATTTATATCTGAAGGAAATTCTTCCTTTGGTCAAATCATACGGAGACATCTCTACCTTTACCTTGTCTCCCGGCAATATCTTGATGTAGTGCATACGCATCTTGCCCGAAATGTGGGCTATGATGACGTGGCCGTTGTCAAGCTCTACGCGGAACATAGCGTTTGACAGAGCCTCAATGATGGTACCATCCTTTTCTATTGCTGATTGTTTTGGCATAAGTTGTTGTTTCCGTTGATATTGATTATTATTTATTATTCTCGATAAAGTCGTAGGTAGTCAGTCTCTCGGCAGCGCCCTTGCGCACCACGACCGTCATTTCAAAATGAGCCGACTTTTTGTGGTCGGCGGTGTAAACACCCCAGCCGTCGTCGTCAAGATAAACTTCCTTGACGCCCTGGTTGATCATAGGCTCAATGCAGATCACCGAACCCTCGGGGAGCTTGACCCCGTGGCCGCGGCGCCCGTAGTTGGGCACCTCGGGGCTTTCGTGCATCGTGCGTCCGATACCGTGGCCCACCAGCTCGCGTACCACCGAAAAACCGCGCTCTTCGCAATAGCTCTGAACCGCGTATCCGATGTCGCCCGTGCGGGAGCCCGCCTTGGCGGCTTCGATACCTTTGAACAGGGAGGCCTTAGTAGTATCCAGCAAATGCCGGTCAGCCGCACTAAGCTCTCCGCATCCAAAAGTATAGGCCGAGTCTCCGTAGTATCCCTTGTAAACCGTACCGCAGTCCACAGACACGATGTCGCCTTCTTTGAGCTCATATTCCGAGGGGAAGCCGTGCACCACGTATTCGTTGACTGAGATGCAGAGGGAGTACGGATATCCGCCATAACCCAAGAAGCCGGGCTCTGCGCCGTGGTCGCGGATAAACTCCGCAGCCAGCGCGTCAAGATCCTTGGTCTTGACCCCGGGCGCGATGTGCCTGCCAACTTCGGCAAGCGTCTTAGAGACAAGTATTGCATTCTCTCTAAGCAGCGCGATTTCTTCTTCGGTTCTGACTTTGATCATAACTATCTTACGTTCTTTATAAGAATGTTACATTCCTGAACGGCCCTGAAGACGACCGGTCTTCATAAGTCCGTCGTAGTGACGCATAAGCAGGTGGCTCTCAATGTGCTGGAGAGTATCCAGAACCACACCCACGAGAATCAGCAGGGAAGTGCCGCCGTAGAAGTGTGCAAACTGGTTGTTGACTCCGAGCAGCTGTGCGAATGCGGGCAAAATGGCCACAAGCGCCAGGAAGAAAGAGCCGGGAAGGGTTATGCGGGACATAATCGCATCAAGATATTCAGCAGTCTTCTTGCCGGGCTTAACGCCGGGGATGAAACCGCCGTTCTTCTTGAGATCTTCAGACATATTGGTGGGGTTGATGGTCACCGCTGTGTAGAAGTAGGTGAATATAATCACCATAACTGCGAAGATGAAGTTGTACCAGAATCCTACCGGGTTGTTAAGCACGGCTGCAAGGCCCTTGGTAACGTCGAAGCGGGTGAACAGCAGAGGGATGAGCATCATCGCCTGGGCAAAGATGATAGGCATAACGCCTGCAGCATTGACCTTGAGGGGGATGTTGTTCTTCACGCCGCCGTACATCTTGCCGCCGACTACGCGCTTTGCATACTGTACGGGAACCTTGCGGACAGCCTGTACCAGGGCGATGGTGGCCACGAACACGAAGAAGAGGACAACCAGCTCAACGATAAACATAAGGATACCGCCGGTGGTCTTGGAGAACTTCTCCATAAGCTCGAGGTAAAGTGCCTGGGGAAGGCGTGCAATGATACCTATCATAATTATCAGGGAGATACCGTTGCCGATACCGCGGTCGGTGATTCTCTCACCAAGCCACATCACGAACATAGAACCGCCCAGAAGGATGAGGGTTGCTATGAAGGCGTACCAGCCGCTGCCCATCTGAACCAGGAATGCGCTTGCGGGAAGCTGTGCGCGGAGGTTTGCGATGTAAGCGGGGCCCTGGATGGCGATAATCAGGATAGTGAGATACCTGGTGTACTGATTCATTTTTCTGTGGCCGCTCTCGCCCTCGCGCTGGAGGCGCTGGAAGAACGGGAACATCACACCCAGAAGCTGGATGACGATGGACGCAGAAATATAAGGCATAACGCCCAGTGCGAACACCGAGGCGTTACCGAACGCACCACCCGAGAACATATTCATAAGGCCGAGCAGGCCCTCGGATGACTGCTGTTGGAGATTGGCGAGCTGAGAGGCGTCTATACCGGGAATCACAATGTAGCAACCGAGACGGTATACTGCTATCAGGGCGATGGTATAGAGGATCCTCTTGCGGAGCTCTTCAATCTTCCAGATATTCTTTATAGTCTGAACAAAATTTGCCATAGTCTTTAAAGAACGGTTGTTGTGCCTTCCTTAGCCTCAATCTTTGCGATTGCGCTCTTGGAGAAAGCGTGTGCGGTTACATCCAACTTTGCGGTGAGGTCGCCGTTTCCGAGGACCTTGACGGGCATACCGGGACGAACCAGACCGCCTACTACCATATCATCGATAGAGATGGTGGTGGAACCGGTCTTCTCGCTGAGTGCCTGGAGAGCCGCTACGTTGACTACTGCAAATTCTACTCTTGTGGGGTTCTTGAAGCCGAATTTCGGAAGACGACGCTGGATAGGCATCTGACCGCCTTCGAATCCGATCTTATGTGAATAACCGCTGCGTGCCTGCGCACCCTTGTTACCACGGGTAGCTGTTCCGCCATAACCGGAACCCTGGCCGCGGCCGATGCGTTTCTCGCTCTTTACAGAACCTGCTGCGGGTTTAAGATTGTTAAGTTTCATAGTGCTGTCTTCTCCCTATTTTACTTCTTCAACTTTTACAAGATGACGAACCTTTTCTATCATACCTGCAGTAACCGGGGTGAGCTCGATCTCTACGGTCTCGTGCATTCTGTGAATGCCCAGGGCGCGCATATTGGCCTGCTGACGCTCGGTTGCGCTGGCTGTACTTTTAATTTGGGTAACTTTTACTTTTGCCATAGTTCAGATCTCCTTAACCGTTAAATACCCTTTCCATAGGAATACCGCGAAGACCTGCTACAGTGTAGGCGTCGCGCATTTCGCACAGAGCCGCAACGGTGGCTTTCACCAGGTTGTGGGGGTTGGATGAACCTTTACTTTTTGCAATGACATCGTGAACACCCACTGCCTCGAACACTGCACGCATCGCACCACCGGCCTTAACACCGGTACCGGGAGCTGCGGGTTTCATAAACACGCGGGCACCGCCAAACTTGGCTGCCTGCTCGTGGGGGATTGTCTGCTTGCTCAGAGGGATCTTCACGAGATTCTTCTTTGCATCCTCGATGCCCTTGGAGATGGCTGTGGTAACCTCGTTGGCTTTTCCAAGGCCATAACCTACGACACCATTTTCGTCGCCTACTACGACGATTGCAGCGAAGCTGAAGTGACGGCCACCCTTGGTAACCTTGGTCACTCTCTGAACCGCTACCAGTCTGTCCTTAAGTTCCAGGTCGACTGTCTTAACTTTCTTGGTATTGATATCTGCCATAGCGCTTAGAATTTAAGACCACCCTCGCGGGCAGCGTCTGCCAAACTTTTAACTCTGCCGTGATAAAGGTAACCTCCGCGGTCGAAAGACACGGTGCTGATACCTTTTTCAAGAGCGCGCTGCGCGATGCAGCCGCCTACAACCTTGGCAGCCTCGATGCCGGACTTGCCCTTGCACTGATCTGCGAGAGCCTTCTCGAGAGAGGATGCCGAAGCCAGGGTGACACCCTTGGTGTCGTCTACAACCTGGACATAGATCTGCTTATTGCTTCTGAACACTACCATACGGGGGCGCTCGGGAGTACCGTTAACGACTTTGCGGATGCGGTAGTGGACTCTTTGTCTTCTTTCTTGTTTAGTCATCATAATTCAATCCTCCTGTTATTTAGCTGCAGCAGACTTACCGGCCTTACGACGAAGCTGTTCGCCCACAAACTTGATACCCTTACCCTTGTACGGTTCAGGCTTGCGGAATGAACGGATCTTGTGAGCCACCTGACCAAGCAGTTGCTTATCAGCGCTTTTGAGAACCAATACCGGGTTTGCACCCTTCTTAACGGCCTCGGCCTCTGCCTTGACCTCCTTGGGAAGCTGGAACTGGATATCGTGGGAATAACCAAGGCTGAATGTAAGCATCTGGCCCTGGACATCAACGCGGTAACCAACGCCGACCAGCTCCTGTTTAATGGTGAACATCTCGTGGCAGCCAGTCACCATATTCGCGATGAGTGCGCGGTAGAGACCGTGCATAGAGCGATGGCGGGGCTGGTCTGTCGGACGGGACAGTGTGAGTTCGTTTCCCTCAATCTTGACTTCGATGTCGGGATCCACTTTCTGGGACATCTCGCCGTGAGGGCCTTTAACCTTGACCACGTTGTCCTTTGTAACCTCAACGGATACGCCGGCGGGTAGGTGTACAGGTAATTTTCCGATTCGTGACATTATTGTATTATTTAAATTATTAGCAATTGGGCATTAATAAACGTAGCAGAGAACCTCACCGCCTACGTTCATCTCTTTAGCTTCCTTGTCGGTGATGACACCCTTGGAAGTGGAGATGATAGCGATACCCATTCCGTTAAGTACTCTGGGCATATCATCGGCACCGGTGTAGCGGCGCAGACCAGGACGGCTCACGCGGACGATCTTCTTGATGGCCGCGGTCTTGGTTGCGGGGTGATACTTGAGAGCGATTTTGATGGTGTTGGAAGGAGTGCCTTCTACCACCTTGTACGCGAGAATGTAACCCTTCTCGTGCAATACGCGAACGATTTCGCCTTTGAGCTTTGAAGCGGGAACCTCAACGGTCTTGTGGCCTGCTGCGTAAGCATTGCGAATTCTCGTCAGCAAATCTGCAATTGGATCAGTCATTTCTTTTTGTTTTTTTGATAGCGACGCCCTGAGGCGCCCGATATCCTAATTGTTATTATTAATTATAAGTATTCTTTTACCAGCTAGCTTTCTTCACGCCCGGAAGGAGGCCTTTGGATGCCATCTCGCGGAACTGAATACGGCTGATGCCAAACTGGCGCATATATCCTTTCGGACGGCCGGTGATAGAGCAACGGTTGTGCATACGGCAAGGGCTCGAGTTCTTCGGGAGCTTGTCGAGAGCTGCCCAGTCGCCAGCGGCTTTGAGGGCTGCACGTTTCTCTGCGTATTTGGCAACTAATTTCGCGCGCTTAACCTCGCGTGCTTTCATTGATTCCTTTGCCATACCTCGTTATTTCTTGATGTTTTTAAACGGTAATCCAAATTCGCGAAGGAGAGCGTAAGCTTCCTGGTCGGTGTTGGCGGTGGTAACGAAGGTGATCTCCATACCCATAACCTTCACGATCTTGTCGATGTCGATTTCGGGGAAGATGATCTGCTCCTTGATACCGAGGGTGTAATTGCCACGGCCGTCGAAGTTCTCTGCGATACCCTTGAAGTCGCGGATACGGGGCAGGGAAACTGCGATGAGACGCTCGAGGAACTCGTACATGGTGTTGCCACGGAGAGTGACCTTGGCGCCGATGGGCATGCCGCGACGCAGCTTGAAGTTGGAAATATCCTTGCGGGATACTGTCTGAACTGCCTTCTGGCCGGTGATTGCGGTGAGTTCTTCCTGAGCCACCTCAACCAGCTTCTTGTCCTGGGTAGCCTGGCCGACACCTTCGTTGAGGGTGATCTTGACAAGCTTGGGAACCTGCATTACAGTGGTGTAAGAGAATTCCTTCATCAGATTGCCCACGATCTCCTCTTTATATTTGGTGCGGAGAGAGGGAACATAACCGGCAGCCTTGGGAGCCTCCTTGGGGGCTGCTGCCTTTGTGGTCTTCTTGGCTGCGCTCTTAGCGGGAGCCTTTACTTCTGCACTTGCTGCAGCTGCTTCTTTCTTAGTTGCCATTATTTGAGTTCCTCCCCAGATTTTTTAGCATAGCGTACGAGTTTGCCGTTCTTGCCGATACGGCGACCGATCCTGGTGGGACCGCCCTTGGCGGGATCCACAACCTGGAGGTTGGAGATGTGTATGCCAGCTTCCTGTTTGATAATACCACCCTGAGGGTGCTGTGCGTTAGGTTTGGTGTGCTTGCTCACCATATTGATGCCCTCTACGATAGCGCGATCCTTATCCTTGAGGATCTCGAGCACCTGACCGGTTTTGCCCTTGTCGTTGCCGGCATTAACATAAACCGTATCACCTTTCTTAATATGTAACTTCTTCATGATTCGTGATAATTAGATTACCTCGGGGGCAAGTGAAACGATTTTCATATAGTTCTCACGGAGCTCACGGGCAACGGGACCGAAGATACGGGTTCCAACTACCTCGCCAGCTTTGGTGAGCAGTACACATGCGTTGTCGTCGAAACGGATGTAAGAACCGTCCGGACGGCGGATTTCTTTCTTTGTGCGGACTACGACTGCGTTGGAGACAGTTCCCTTCTTGGTGTTACCACCGGGGATTGCACTCTTGACAGCCACGACGATCTTGTCGCCTACACTTGCGTAGCGATGACGGGTACCACCAAGAACACGGATGCAGAGCACCTCTTTGGCACCGCTGTTGTCAGCTACTAATAAACGTGTTTCCTGTTGTATCATAATTACTTAACTTTTTCTACGATTTCTACTAATCTCCAGCGTTTGGTCTTGCTCAGAGGACGGGTCTCCATGATGCGGACCTTGTCGCCTTCGCTGCACTCGTTCTTGTCGTCCTGTGCGACGAACTTGGTGGTCTTGTTTACGAACTTGCCGTAAATGGGATGTTTCTCTTTGGTCTTGACAGCAACAACAATAGACTTGTCCATTTTGTTGCTTACCACGATCCCGACTCTTTCTTTACGAAGATTTCTTTCCATAAGTCAAATCTATTATTTGTTTTCTGCCTTTTTCCTCTCTTCGAGAATAGTGATCATGCGGGCGATGTCGCGGCGGGATTTGGCGATCACCGAAGTATTGTCCAGAGGAGAGATGACGTGATTCATCTTGGTCACGGAGAGATTATGCTTCTCGGTCTCGATTCTTTCCTCGAGGTCCTTGATTGACATCTCGCGAATTTCTTTAGCTTTCATTTCTATTCTCTTTAATTCATTGATTCAACATAGTCCCTTCTTACGATAAACTTGCAAGAGATGGGGAGTTTCTGTGCGCCGAGCTCCAGAGCTTCCTTAGCGATCTGTGCGGGAACGCCTTCTGCCTCAAAAATAATGCGGCCGGGAGTGATGGGGGCAACGAATCCCTCGGGATTACCTTTACCTTTACCCATACGTACCTCAGCAGGCTTCTTGGTGTAGGGCTTGTCAGGGAATACGCGGATCCAGAGATTACCTTCACGTTTCATATGACGTGCGATTGCCTGACGGGCTGCCTCGATCTGTTGACCGGTGAGCCAGCAGCTTTCAAGTGTCTTGAGACCAAATGAACCGAAAGCGAGTTGGTTACCCCTGCCCGCGTTGCCTTTCATACGGCCTTTCTGCTGCCTTCTAAATTTGGTTTTCTTAGGTTGTAACATTGTCTTGTTATTTAAATAATTTCTAAGTATCTGATTATCAGCCCTTTAATAGCGCTAGTGGCGGAATTAGGGACTGCAAAGGTATACAAAATCTTCAAACCCACAAATTTTTTTGCAGATTTTTTGCGTTTTTCGACCAAAAAATTTGACGCTGATTTTCTTCTATTTCAAGCAATTACCCATTTGCACTTCCCGGTGGTTTTGTCACTTTGCGACAAAATGTGCAAGGGTAAAACAAAAAGACCCCGGAGCAATTCCGAGGTCTTCTTGATTTGCCGGGGAAACCGGACTGCCTAGAATACGATGTTCACCCAGGGCATGGTCTTGTTGAGGGCCTTCTTGGCGGCGACGGGGATGTCGGTGCAAACGCCCTCTGCCCCAAGGCTGATACCCAAGGCGATATCATAGATATCGTCGGTAGGCCAGAGGTTTACTGTGAGACCCTCTTTGTGGGCCTTGGCAACGGCGTCGCGGCAGGTACCGTCAAGCTTTGCAGCCAGACGTTTTACTCCCATCTCGGTAGCCATTGCGATGGTGGCGTTGTTCACCGGTTCGCTGGTGATGAGCATCAGGTTTGTCTCGGAGAATTTGTTCTTGAGATAAGCCAGAGGCCTGGTGTCAAACGAAGTGAAGAGGAATGTGGCCCCCACCGGCTTTACAGCCATGATCTTGTGGTAGATGGATTCGCATACACGCTCTACATCTTCCTGGGAATAGAGGGCGGTGTCGCTCTTGAGTTCGAACTCAAAGTACTGGATGTCACCCTTTTTCTCTATCCACTCCAGCAGTTCTTCAAGGAAGAGGATCTTGCTCTTGCCAATCTTCAATCCCTTTATGTCCTTGGCTTTGGACATTTCTACATTTCCTTTGCCGTTGGGCAGGTCGCTGTCGTGCATAAGTACGAACACGCCGTCGCTGGTCATGCGGATGTCGGTTTCAAAACTGCGGATTCCGGCCTTGTAGGCGGCGTTGAAAGCATTGAGGGTGTTCTCGTCAAATTCGCCGCAGCCGCCGCGGTGGGCATATATGCGCACCTGCTGGTCCTGGGCGTAGGAAGCAATGGCCAAAAGCGCCATCAGACATATCAAAAGTGTCTTTTTCATATGAATATGTTATTGGATTATTTCTTCTTTTCTTTTGCTTTCCGGGCAGCGCGGCCGCGGGCCTTGTTGACCTCCAGCGACCTGTAGTACGGCTCGCGGAACTTTTCCGGGATATAAATCTCGGGGCGCTTCTTGCCGAACAGGAATTCGTACAGTTCGTCAAATTCGCCATAGTTCCACGCCTTGACCAGCTGCTCCAGGTCTGCATCCTCCCCCTCCGGCTCATAGCGCTGCTTGATGTTGCCCTTGAAGAGCTTGGCCACACCCTGCCAGAAAGCGGCGTTTACCCGCCCCAGATACTTCTTGATGATGTCGTATGGCGGCATCCCCACCTCGCGGTCTATCAAGCGGATCATCATCAGCCCCTGGCTCAGGGTGAGCCCCTTGAAGAGCGGTTCAAAGTCGTTGAGCAGGTCGTCCTTGATACTCTGCAGGTACTTGTCCTGCTGATGCGCATTGTAGCCGCGGGCTTCGAACAGACTGTCGGTCTCGCGGATAGTCTGGGCTATGAACAGTGCGTAGGGATAAGCTTTGCTGAAGTTGTGCACGCGGCGGGCGCGGGCCCTCCACTCACGTTTTGAAAGATATTTCTTGGGATGGATACGCGCCGGGCGGATTTCATCGACATAAATGGTGTCTCCGCGTGAGTCTATCTCGTACTTGAGAATATTCTGACCCTGACTGCCGCCGTTCTGTGCAAAGGCGGGTGAAAAACCGGCCAGAGCACAGGCGAAAGCCAGCGCGACGCGAATCAATTGTTGACGACAAGCCTTCATATCTACTTGAATACAAGCCTGCAAAGGGCAGGTATATCCGCTACGGGTACAACTTCGATGCCACTCTCGTCAAACGAGCCTTCCTTGTTGAAAGACGATATGTATATCTTCTTGAAACCTATCTTCTTAGCCTCGGCTATCCGGCGCTGGACCTGACTTACCGGACGCAGCTCCCCGCTGAGGCCGATTTCGGCGCAGAAGCAGCTGTCCAGCGGTATGCTGAGGTCGAAATTGCTGGAGAGGATGGCCACCGCTACCGCCATGTCGCAGGCCGGATCGGTAACGCGCAGGCCCCCAGCCACATTCAGGAAGACATCCTTGGCGGCCAGTTTGAAGCCGGCGCGCTTTTCCAGCACCGCCAGCAGCATGTTCATGCGGCGCACGTCAAAACCGTTGGCGTTGCGCTGCGGCATTCCGTAAGCAGCGGTGCTCACCAGCGACTGTATCTCTATCATGAACGGCCTTGTGCCGTCCATCACCGACGCTATGGCAATGCCGCTCAGGTCGTCCTTGTGCATCGGTATGAGGATTTCGGAAGGATTGAGCACCTCGCGCAGGCCGTTGCCGGTCATCTCGAACACCGCCAGTTCCGCAGTGCTGCCAAAGCGGTTCTTGATGCTGCGCAGCAGGCGGTATGCGCCGCGGGTATCGCCCTCGAACTGAAGCACTACGTCCACGATATGCTCCAGCACCTTGGGTCCGGCGATGGAGCCGTCCTTGGTGATGTGGCCTATCAGAATCACGGCCGTGCCGGTCTCCTTTGCAAAGCGGAGCAGCCGGGCAGCGCACTCTTTGACTTGCGACACGCTGCCGGCCGATGAATCCAGGGCGTCACTGTAGATTGTCTGGATTGAATCCACCACCAGCAGGTCGGGCTTGACCGCCAAAGCCTGATCCAGAATATTTTCGAGGATGGTTTCGCAAAGGATGCTGCAGGATGAAGCATCGCCACCCAGGCGCATGGCGCGCATCTTTATCTGGCGGGGACTCTCCTCACCAGAGACATACAGCGTCTTGAGGGAATTGCACACCAGCGGAATCTGCAGCGCCAGGGTCGACTTGCCGATACCGGGCTCACCGCCCAACAGTATCATGGACCCCTGCACCATGCCTCCGCCCAACAGGCGGTCGACTTCGCCGACGCCTATCGAAAAGCGGTTTTCTGCTGTGAGGGAGATTTCTTCCAGAGTAAGGGGACGGGCGTCCGATTCGGTCGCCACAAATGCACGGCTGCGGACTGCGGCAGAGGACTTCTTCTCCCTCTTGGGCTCCTCCACCATCGTATTCCATTCGCCGCACGCCGGGCAACGGCCCATCCATTTTGGGCTCTCGTTGCCACAAGAGGTACAGTACCAAACTGTCTTATCTTTTGCCATAGTCAAATACGCAACCGTTGTACAGCCCACTAGGCCATATTTTATTCAAAGTTAATGAAAACTATTGTAGAAATACTCTTCCTGGCAAAGAATCCGCAACGGATTTACTTCTTTACCACGATGAAGCGGTTTTTGCCGTTGATGTCCTGAATAACGGCGGCGCCGGTAAAGAGGGCGGCGGTCTCTTCTGCCAGGGCCTCGTTCACCTCCAGATGGAGGCTGCCGTTCTCCTTGAGCAGGCGGTCGGCCCAGAGCGCTATTGCGCGATAATATTTCAGCGGGTCTTCGTCCGGCACAAAAAGGGCCTCGGACGGCTCCCAATCCAGCACATTGGGCCGCATCGCCCCCTTTTCGCTCTCGCGGACATAGGGCGGATTGCTCACTATCAGGTCGAACTTGGGAAGACCGGCCGGCGGATCCTGCAGCACATCGGCCTTGAAAATGACGGGGCGCGCCCCCTGCAGCTTTACCCGCTGCTTGCAGGCGATGGCCAGGGCGGCATCGCTCAAATCGCAGCCGTAGACGTGCGCCTCGGGGAATTCCGACGCAAAGGCGTAGGTCAGGCAGCCGCTGCCGCAGCACATGTCCAGAATGCTGAAAGTGTCGTCTTCGCTGTTCTGCATCAGGGCATCGCAGTCCTGAGCCGCCAGTTCGTACAGCTGCTCCGTTTCGGGACGGGGAATCAGCACGCCGCTGCCCACCCTGATGCGCAGCCCGGCAAACCAGGTGTAACCCAGCACATACTGCATAGGTTCCCCCTTAGCCAGCCTTTCGGCCGCCTGGGAGAGCATCTGCGACTGCGCTTCGCTGACCTCGGTTTCGGGTTCGCTGAGATATTTGTAATCGGGCACGGAAAGCAGGCCGGTGACAGTGCGCACGGCAATCGCATGCGCCTCCTCAGCGGGATAAAGACCCGCGATCGCGGCCTCTATCGCACTTATGTGCCCCTTGAGCGTCATCTGGACAGAGCGTTGTCTATCAGTGCGTTGAAGAACTCCGACATAGTGCGGCCGGAGGTGCGTACCATCTTGGGCACAAGGCTCATCTTTGTCATGCCGGGAGTGGCGTTGATTTCCAGGAAGTAAACCCCTTCGTCGCCGGCGATATAGTCTATGCGGATAAGGCCGGTGCCGCCCAGATGGGCATATATCTTCTTGGTGCAACGGGTCAGTTCGTCAGCCATGCTCTGCGGAATGGGTGCAGGGCATATTTCCTCGCTCTTGCCGTTGTATTTGGCGTCGTAGTCGAAGTATTCATTTGGGGTCACGATCTCTATGATGGGCAGCGCCACCGGCTGACCCTTCTCCATATAGATGGCCTGGGTGAGTTCGCGGCCGGTAACTGCCTTCTCAATGAGGATTGTGTCACCCTCGCTGAAGGCGTAGGCGATGGCCTCGTCCATCTGCGATATTTCCTTGACCTTGGTTACGCCAAAGCTGCTGCCGCCGTCGGCGGGCTTCACGAAAACCGGAAGACCCAGTTTGTCGACAATCTGCTTTACGTCGTAGGATTCGCCGCGGCGCAGGCTGACATCGTCAGCCATCTTGACGCCGGTGTCGGACAGGAGCCGCTTGCACGAATATTTGTTGAAGGCGACGGTGCAGACAAAAGAAGAACATGTGGTCACCGGCACTCCCATCATCTCGAAATAGCCCTGCAGCAGGCCGTTCTCGCCCGGAATGCCGTGGATCATTATGCAGGCCACGTCAAACTTGATTCCGTCAAAAGAGAAATCGCCTTTGTCTACAGTGCCTTTTACGGTCATATCCTCCCCTTCCCACTCGACCACCTGCCAGCAGTCGGTATTGAAAAGGATTTCATAGACGTTGTACCGCTCGCGGTCAATTTGGGATGCGGCGTACCTGCCGCTCAAAATGGATATCGGGCGCTCCGAAGAGGGACCGCCGTATATTACTGCTACGTTTTTTTTCATTTTAGTCGAAATATTCATCCTCCTCCGAATTGGAGATCTCACCCTCGTCATACGAAAGGTCCTGCCCGCCACTGGAGCAGCTCAAGTCCACATCCCAGCCTGCCGGGGGCACGAACGACTCGCCGTTGTTAATACCGATGGATTTGTCGGCCATCACCTTCTGCATGAACAGACCCCAGATGGGGAGCGCCATGTTGCTGCCGCCGCCCAGGCGGAGGCTCTCGAAGTGCACCTGGCGGTCCTCGGCGCCGACCCAGACTCCGGCGGTCAGGCGCGGCACATATCCGATGAACCAGCCGTCCGACTGGTCGTTGGTGGTACCGGTCTTGCCGGCGGCACCCTGTATGCCGTATTTCCATTTGAGACGGCTGCCGGTGCCTTCGTTAACCACGCCCTGCATCAGATTTACCATCAGGTATGCCGTCTGGGCGCTGATAGCCTCGTTCTTGTGGGGAGTGAAACTCTCCAGCAGGTTGCCCTGGCTGTCCTCTATCTTGTCTACGAACATACTGTTGATGTATACGCCGCGCGAAGGATAGGTGTTATATGCCGACACCATCTCGAACACGGAGATGTCGCAAGAGCCCACGCACAAAGAATAAACCGGATCGAGATAACTGTGGATACCCATCTTGCGGCACATCTCTATCATCGCCTCGGGGCCGAACTGCTTCATCAAAAAGGCCGATATGTTGTTGGAAGAGTGCGCCAGACCCCACTTGAGAGTCACCACGCGGCCGATATCTTCGCTGCGGTCTGTACTCTTTGGACTCCAGGTAGCACCGCCGCCGACATCAAAGGTGTATGATATGTTGGCCACGCGGTCGCAGGGGCTGTAGCCCTCCTGCATGGCCAGCGTATAGAGATACGGCTTGATGGTGGAACCCACCTGACGGCGTCCCTGGCGGACGTTGTCGTATTTGAAATAGCGGTAATCGGGACCGCCCACATACGCCTTGACCTTGCCGGTATTGGGCTCCACGGCCATAATGGCGGCCCTAAGGAACGACTTGTAATAGCGGATGGAGTCGTTGGGGGTCATCAGGGTGTCGATATAGCCGCGCTTGTTCCATGCAAATACGCTCATGCGTACCGGAGTGTCAAAGCTCTTGAGAATCTCCTTTTCTGCTATTCCCTGTTTCTTCATGCCGGTGTAGCGGTCGCTCCAGCGGCGGGCCTGGTCCATGGCCCGGTTAATCTCTTCCTGCGTGATGCCGTTGGCAAAGGGGCGGTTGCGCTTGCCCTTGAGCTCACGGTTGAATGTGGGCTGCAAATCCTTGCTCAGATGCTCCTTGACGGCCCATTCGGCATAACGCTGCATCCGGCTGTCAATTGTGGTGTAGATGCGCAGGCCGTCCTTGTCCAGGTCGTACTTGGAACCGTCGGGCTTGAGGTTCTTGTTGAGCCAGCCGTACAGCGGGTCCTCTACCCAGGCGATGGAATCGACCTGATAGTCGGCCCAGTTGCGATATTCGCTCCGCTTGGGCTTCTTGGCGTTCATGGAGCGGCGCAGCATGTCTCTCAGGTAAGGGGCCAGGCCGGTGTTGTGGTCCTGCCGCTCATAATTGAGCACAATTGCCAGCTGCTGCAGCGAGTCGCATTCGTGCTTGCTGATATAGCCGTAGCGCGCCATACGCCCCAGAATCAGGTTGCGGCGCTGCATCGAATAATCGTAATTGAGGGCGGGATTGTATCGGGTGGGCTTGTTTATCATGCCCACCAGCGTAGCGCTCTCCTCTGCCGTAAGTTCCGACGGCATCTTGTTGAAGAAAGTGCGGGCCGCGGTGTTGATGCCGTAGGCGTTGCTGCCAAAGAACACGGCATTCATATACATCGTGATAATCTCGTTCTTGGTGTAGTTGCGCTCCAGCTTGACGGCGGTAATCCACTCCTTGAACTTGATGTTCACCATGTGGATGACTTTTGCGCCGGGGAATTTGGAGACGCTCTCGTCTCGCGGGAACAGCGTCTTGGCAAGCTGCTGGGTAATGGTACTGCCGCCGCCGGAAGAGCTCTCACGCATGGCCAGCGTCTTGACCGCCACGCGCGCCAGGCCGCGGAAATCGATGCCGGAATGCTTATAGAAGCGGGCGTCCTCCGTAGCCACCGCCGCATCTATCAGGCTCTGAGGCAGATCCTCGAACGATGCGAAAGTACGGTTTTCTATATGATATGTGCTAAGGACGCGGCCGTCGCTGCTGATAAGCTCTGTGGCAAGGTTGCTTTTGTGGTTTTCCAACTCCTCGAAAGAGGGAATTTTGGCGAACAGCGCCACAAGCAGCAGCCAGAACCCGATAAAAACAAACGGGGCGGCCAAAATAATCCACCACCATTTTATAATTGTTTTACGAGTTTTATCTTTCATTTCAGAAGTTTTGGCAAATGTAGAAATAAATCCTTTACTTTGCGAGTCACTTAAAATAATAATAGGGATAATATGGGAGAAAATTTGGTGATTGTGGAGTCTCCGGCCAAAGCCAAGACTATCGAGAAGTTCCTGGGAGAGGGATATGTGGTTAAATCGAGTTACGGACACATCCGTGATTTGCCCAAGAACAACGACGGGATTGATGTGGAGCACGGCTTTGCCCCCAAGTACGAAGTGTCGCCCGATAAGAAGAAAGTGGTTTCAGATCTTAAGAAGCTGGCCGACAAATCGTCCATGGTTTGGCTCGCTTCCGATGAAGACCGCGAGGGAGAGGCCATTGCATGGCACATTTTCGATGCCTTAAAACTTGACAAGAAGAACACCAAGCGCATCGCCTTTCACGAAATCACCAAGAACGCGATACTCTCCGCACTGGAGAATCCGCGCGATATCGATATGGATCTGGTCATGGCGCAGCAGGCCCGGCGCGTGCTGGACCGCCTGGTCGGATTCGAACTCTCGCCCATTCTGTGGCGCAAAGTGCAAGGCAACCTCTCGGCAGGCCGTGTTCAGTCGGTGGCTGTGCGCCTGATTGTGGACCGCGAGCGAGAAATAGCTGCTTACGACTATAAACCTTATTTCAAAGTAGAGGGTACTTTCACCACCAAGGGAACCCGCAGCCATCTGCATGGCATCCTGGACAAACGATTTGCCGATGAGACCGCATCCCGCGCATTTCTTGAGAAATGCATCGGCTGCAATTTCGCCGTCAGCGGCATAGAGACAAAAGCCGCCACCAAATCGCCGGCAGCGCCCTTCACCACCAGCGTCCTTCAGCAGGAAGCCGCCCGTAAGCTGGGCTTCAGCGTCAGCGCCACCATGCAGGTTGCACAGGGGCTCTACGAGCGCGGTCTTATCACCTACATGCGTACCGACTCGGTGAACCTCTCTTCTCTGGCCATCAATACCGCCAAGGAATTCATCACAGAGCATTTCGGAGCCGAATATTCGCACGTACGCCAGTACAAGACCAAGAGCAAGGGCGCACAGGAGGCACACGAAGCCATCCGTCCGACATACATCAAAAACACCGAAATCGAGGGCTCGGTAGCAGAGAAGAAACTCTACGACCTTATCTGGAAGCGCACCATCGCCAGCCAGATGGCCGACGCAAAGGTAGAAAAGACCTCCGTGGAGGTCTCCGGCGACAAGATTTCCGAGAAATTCGTAATGGAGGCAGAGAAGGTACTCTTCGACGGCTTCCTAAAAGTTTATATAGAGGGCCGCGACGACGAACCGGAAGAGAGTCTGGCCGCCAGCCTTCCTTCCCTGGAGAAGGGTCAGGCCATGCAGTGCCTTCAGATTGACGCCAGAGAGCGCCTTACGCAGGGTCCTCAGCGCTACAGTGAAGCCACATTGGTCAAGAAGCTCGAAGAGCTGGGCATCGGCCGTCCGTCGACATACGCGCCCACAATATCCACCATTTTCAAGCGCGGATATATCGTCAAAGGCGATGTCGAAGGTAGCCGCAGGGTTTGCGCCGCCCTTACTTTGAAAGGCGGTGAAATAACCCGCAGCGAGAATGTGGAGATGGTCGGCAAAGAGAAGAAGAAACTTCTGCCGGAAAACATCGGCATAGTGGTTACAGACTATCTGGAGGCCAATTTCCCCGAGATTCTGGACTATAACTTCACCGCCAAGGTAGAAGAGGATTTCGACGAAATTGCCAAGGGCGACAAGGTTTGGAACAAAGTCATAGCCGAATTCTATACTCCGTTCCACACCACCGTGCAGGAGAAGATGCAGGACAAGGAGTACACCCACGCAGAGCGCGTGATTGGCACCGATCCAGTAAGCGGCAAGCCGGTCATAGCCCGCATGGGGCGCTTCAGCCCCATTGTGCAGAAAGGCGCCAACGACGACCCCGACAAGCAGTTTGCCGGAATGAAGAAGGGTCAGCTGATAGAGACCCTGACCTTGGAAGAGGCGCTCAAGCTGTTCGACCTGCCACGCAAGGTCGGCACATTCGAGAATGCAGAAATCACCGCCGCCATCGGCCGCTTCGGTCCCTACATCAAGCACAACGGCAAATTCTACTCCCTGGGCAAAGGCCTCTCGCCTTACTCCATTACAGAAGAGGAGGCCGCCAAGGTGATTGTGGACAAGCGCCAGCAGGAGGTTTCGTCGGCCATCGCCTCCTTCCCCGAACAGGATATCGAGGTCAAGGCGGGCCGCTACGGACCGTACATCAAGCACGCCGGCAAAAACTACAAGATTCCCAAGAAAACCAATCCCGCCACCCTTACGGCAGAGGATTGTCTCAAGATTATAAACAATCAAAAATAAACCGACATGCCTCTATCTCCCGAAGGACATCAACTCGATGCCATAGATCTAAAAATTTTGGCGTTCCTGGTCAAGAACGCCCGCATGCCCTACCTCGAAATTTCGCGCGAATGCGGTATTTCGGGTGCAGCCATCCATCAGAGGGTAAAGAAGATGGAAACCATGGGCATCATCACCGGCAGCCGCCTGCTGGTCAAGCCCCAGGCCCTGGGCCTGAACGTGTGCGCCTACATCGGCGTCACCCTCTCCAGCGCCAACGAATACAACCACGTGGTGAGCGAACTCAAGAAACTCCCCGAGGTTGTTGAGTGCCATTTCATCACCGGCGTCCACGCCCTGATGCTCAAAATCTACTGCTTTGACAACGAACACCTGATGAAGGTGCTCATCAACACCATCCAGAACATCGAGGGCATCAAGAGCACCGAAACCTGGATTTCCCTGGACCAGGCGTTCGAACGGCAAGTCTGGGTCAAGGAATACGGCGACAACAAGGCGCCGGATAAGAAGGCTCAGAACAAAAAGAAAGCGGGTAAATAACCCGCTTTCTTTTTTATATGTGATATCTGTTATTTCAGCACGAATGTCTGTTTGCCTGTGACATACCAGTCATAAGCGCAACCAACTGCGATTGTCGTACCTGAAGCAGGCAGTCCCAGTGCAGCTCTCGACATCTTGATCTCTACATAGCCTTCGTTGTCTTCTCCCATAGCACCTGCGCAATAAACCAGCTCGGGTGCTTCAGTAGATCCCAATAATGCCTTAGCGTCAAAGCCACTTACAAAATCGCTAGTGCCTTCCACAACGGGGAATGCTGTAACACCTACATCAGTACCGTCGTAGTTGCCATAATTGCCACCGGTTGATTCGTCATTATCGGTATCGAAACTGATGTGCATCTTCTTACCCAGACGGTCGCCCCTGAGCTTCAAGAAGAAGTATACATTCTCTGCATCGGAATCAAACTTCCACCAGCGGATTCTGGAGTTCTGCGAACTTGCATACTCAGTGAGTTCTGCCCAGTCATCAAATTTGCCGTCGATAGTGATACCTTCTGCGGGGGCTTCGCCACCGACCTCAACCAAGGTGATGTCTTTGACATAGAAAGTGGTATTGGCAGGGTTGCCGCCAAGACCAAACACAAGCAGTATATTGGTAGCTTCGATACCAGTGAATTCCGCTTCAACTACTACCGGTACATTGGGAGTAAGATTAAGCACGCCTGGTTCGTTGATTGTACCACCCTCATATTTAGGCGCACCGCCAGGATTGTATGTCGAAATCTTGAAGAAAGGAGCAAATTCATTGGGTGACTGTATGGTAGCTTTGAACTTGTATGTCTTGGCCGGATCCAGCGCAATGAAATGGTCCTCACCGAAAGGATGGAAGAAGAGTTGGTTCTGCCAGGTCTCGTATGTTGCCTCAGCGAGAGTGACCTTAAAGGTGGACTGGGTATGCTCCACAAACGGGCATTCGGTTCCCTCTGTATCAGGGATCAGCGGGGTCTCGGCCCAGCCGGGATTGCGATACCAGAAATACTTCAATGCATTGGCATCATCCACGGGTTTCCAGAGGTTGCCATCGGCCAGATACTCTTCGCCGGGTGTGGGATCGAATGTGTCAACAACAGGCTCAGTGCCCTCTGATTCAACCAGAGTGATGTCCTTGATGTACACATAAGTCTGTTCAGTGTTGCCACCGAATGCGAAAATGAGGATGATATTATTGCAATCAATTCCGGTAATGCCCTTCTTCTCGATAACCTGAGGTTCGGTAGTCAACTGAATTCCACCAGGTTTCTCCCAAATAACTGCACCTTCCCTCTTGAAATGATCGGGATTGTACTGCTCAATCTTGAAGAAGCCGGGGCAGTCTTTGTTGGCAGCGAGAGTTATGCTCAGGTCATAGGTCTTGGCGGGGTCAAGGGCGATGAAATGGCTATCGTCGAACGGGAACATAAAGAACTGTTTCATCCAGATCTCACCGGGAGTTGTAGCCTCGGGATAGTAAAGTCTGTAGGTGGAGTTGGTCTTCTTAAGGAAAGGCACCTCTGCAGAAACTACGTCATTTCCGTTCCACTCCTTGCCGGTGCAGTTGTAGTAATAGTAATTAACGGCATTTGCATCGTCTACGGGCTTCCAGAGGTTTGCAGATGACGAATAAGCGTCGCCTGGAGTGTAGTCGAATGTATCCTCGGGCTCAACTGCGGGCTCCTCTCCCACGATTACGTGAAGCATGTCGCCTTCTGCAGCGGGGGCATAGCCGACAACCTCAAAATCGCTCCAGATTTCCTTTCCATTCTCATCATGAGTCACAGTCTGATTATTGACAGTGAGACCTACGTAAAGATTGCCACCATTGAGGATTTCTTTGTTGGCACGGGGAATTGAGTATACAAAGTAGGCAATGTCGCCCCTTACAATAGCTTCTTTCTCCTTGCCGTCATCCCAGTTGGATACCTTGGGCTCACCCTTGCTCATAAGCCAGAGCTGAGACTTCTCACCGCTATAATTCTGATTCCAATCGGTCTCTTCTTCACCGGCACCATTGGAATAGTAAATAACGCAGTAATTTGCAAAATCTGCTGCTTCGTCCGAGCACAACTCACTCAGAGGCGCTTCCAGCAAGAAATAAATTCTCTCCTGGTCAAGCGCTACGCGGAGTCTGTTGACGATTCCGGTTCCAGCCACTGCCGGAACCTGCTCCCATGCAGCCAGGTTACCATAGATGGTAAGGTCCGGTTCGGGTTCGGGACCGGGACCGGGACCCGGGCCGGGATCGTCTGCCTCTACCGTAACGTTGCAGACCGCCGTTTTGCCCTGGGCTTTTGCGGTAATGGTTGCAGTACCGGGAGCCACAGCTGTGATAACGCCGTCAGCCACGGTAGCTACTGCTGTATTGGAAGACTCCCATGTAAGTTCGGGAGCCATGTCGGCCGGATCGAATGTAACTGCAATCGTTGCAGTCTGTCCGGGCTTCAAAGTAACGGTCTTCTGGTCAAAAGTGATTTTGTTGAGTTCTTTGACGTTGTCTTTTGTACAAGACACGGCAAAAACTGCCAGAAGTGCTACTGCAAAAACACTAAGAATTCTTTTCATTTTGTTATAAATTGGTTAGATAAATGTCTTTAGACTCCTAATTTATAGAATCAGCGTCACTTTTGCAAGCAACTCCCACAAAACGAAACCTTTTTATTTCATCCGAAACACCCAGACTCGCTTCCAGATGCGAAGGAGATAGCCGGTCGCAGGCGACCTTGAGCCCCCCTTCCCAGGAAGGGGGGATTATAGGGTCGCCAGACGCCCTTATTCGAAACGAAAAAGCCTGGCATCGCCAGGCTTGTGAAGTGGAGAATAAGGGAGTCGAACCCTTGACCCCCTGCTTGCAAAGCAGGTGCTCTAGCCAACTGAGCTAATCCCCCGCTGCAAAGTAACAGCAAAAAAACAATTCCAGCAAATTATTATTGCTTTTCGAGTACCGGTGGCGGCAGCGCCGGCAACTCATGATCGAAGGAAGAAGCGCCTTTGGCGCCGCTTTGGGATGCCCGAGGCGAAGTGCGGCGGTTTATGGCATCGTACTCCACGAACGCCTCCCTGTCATATACCCAGTTGCTGCCGTAAGCCAGCTTATGAAGACGATAGTAAATGGCCTCGCGTGAAGGGGCGTTGAAAGGTCCTTCGTTGTGGTTCATCATACTGGACTCCGTAGGTCGGAATACTCCGCTACTATAGCCGCAAGCCCCCTCAAAGACGCCCAAACCGTCGTATTGATATCGTTCGTCCTGAAGGAAGAACGACCAGCGAACCTTCGCGGGGTCAGAGGTAAAATCGATATTCTTGTAGAAACCCCTGCTCTGTTTATCACGCATATCGGCGGCCAGCTGGGCCGGGATCGCCCCGTTGGAACTGTAACAGTATTCGTCTTGCAGTTTACCGAAACCATGGCCTCCCGCCTCGTGCTGCAATACAGAAGCAAACTGTTCCCGGCTTGTACATAACGGCACATACGCTATTGCATTACCCACTCCGTAATCGCCGTATGTGTCGGTCGGATATTTGAGATATGTGGTTCCTCCGTACTTGTTGGAATTCATAATGACAATAATCAGCACATTGCCCTTGCGGAAACCGCTTACCGTCTGCGCCAACTGGTATACTGAGATTTCTTCTCCATTGACGACCGTACCCGATTGGAAGTAAGTACCCAGGGCGGTGTTCGTATCTTCTGCTATCACCTCGTTCAAGGAGACGACATCTATCATGCTGATTTCGAACATATTCCTGAACGATGCGAAAGGCTCTATTGCAAAGAAATCTTCTACGGCGTTGTTGATTGCGGCCGCATAAGTACCATTTTCTATAAGTCTGTCGGAAAATGCATCTCCCATCAGTATCAGTTGGATACCAGCACCGACAGTCGCATGTTGCAGATTGGTTATCTTTCCGTGACGTGAGAAATCTTCTGAGTAATAGTAATTCGGATTCCTGTATCCGTCCTGGGTAACGGTAAACTTGGCGGATGCCTTGCCTCCGCTGAACCGCACTTCGGCATCACGGCTGAATACCGACGTATTGGCCTGCACTGTAACGCGATAAACATTGTCATCGGCAGTACGCTCACAAGAAACCCAGGTATCATAGGTATTACAAGCTACCAGGACGTTGGCTTCTACGGTAACGTAGACCACATCTCCAGCGGCCGGTACGGTACAACTTTCCGGAGTAAGGCTTATCCAGTCGTTGGGTTCCTGGGTAAAGGTTACCTTTTTTGTACAATTCAACTCCCGGACGCCAACCTCCACGACGGTGCTTCGCTCCAGCCCGGTGTCATTGGGCGCAACGGTAAATACCACCTGGTTGCCCTCTTCGTTCAACTGTCCGCTCACCCAACCGTCGTCACAGTAGACATTGACCGGCATATTGGTTGTCACACCGATTGACACATCACCACCTTCCGCCTTGACGTACTTGCTGCTTTCACGAACAGACAACAGCGGCGCATTCTGGAAGATATAAATGGTGTTGGATTTGCCATTGCCTACGATAGACACCACCGCCTCGCGAGTCGACTCCGTGAACATCGTGTCTACGCTGAACATCACCCGCGTGCTGGTGCGCTTTTGCACATTCTCCCTGATCCAGGAAAAACCATGAATGGAAACATCAACGTCGCTGCACTCGGAATGCTTTACCTCCAGCTCGCCGCCGCACGGTCCTATGAAGTATTCTTTATTCTCTACCGAGAACGGGTCAGGCAGGCCTTTCTGGGACACCCGCAGACTCCGTGACAGCCCGTAATCCTCCGCTACGAACTTAATCGTGCAATTGCGGGACCCGTAATTGTTATAAGCCGACACCTTGAAGGCATGTTCATCCTCTGCCGAAGCTTCCGTTTCTGTGACCCAAGTGATCTGGGGCAGCACCACCTCATAAGGAACGTTGCCCTGGGTGGTAACCACAAACGAGCCGCCCGCCTGATCGATGCTGACAGTCTCGGTGTCGATTGTCAGCCATGCAGCCGTCTGGCGTATGGCCACGGCGTATGTTTCTCCCGCCGCCTCAAACTCTATTGAACATTCACGGTCATGACCGGTGGCATTCTTACCGACGACAAAGGTCTGGTCGCCACCGTCGGTGACCCAATCGCCACCTATGGTGCAGGTATAGTCGACATTGGTACGAAGAACAACCTCCGCCTCACCACCCTCGGGGCCAAAATCAAATTCTGTAGTGGAAAGTTCGAAGAAATCAGAACGGTCCTGAAGCACCTGAACATCCCTGGTGATTCCATAATCCGCACTGACAATCTGCACGGTGCATTCGCGGGCCTGCTCGCCGCCGTTCAAAGTAACCTCAACCTCGTATGTACCATCTCCTGCGGCAGTGACGCTTACCCAGTCCGATTCGGGAGGGATGACCTCATAGGCAACGTTGGCCGAAACCGTAAAGTTCCGGACGCCTCCATCTACCGGCAAGTCCAGCTGCTCCTTGTCCACATCCACTCTGGCGGCGCGCTGGGTTACCGTCACGGTATATGTATAACCTTCTGCCGCATATTCTATCAAGCCGCGCCGCTCCTCTCCGCTGGTATTTCTGGCCACGGCAAACGAAAGCCCCTCTCCTGTAATCCAATCGGAACCGGACGTTGCGCTGTAATCTACGTTGGTGTTGACCCCGACGGCAATATCGCCGCCCTCGGGACCGAACTCAAACGAATCCGTCAGCAATTCGAAGATGCCCTTGGCAGCTTGCGATATCTCTATGGTGGCGCTGCGGCCATATTCCGAAGATAGAACCTCAATGGCACAGTTACGAGCCTCGGGAACACTATTGGAAGCCACTGCGACGGTGTAAGAAGAGACGCCGGCGGCATTGCACTGCACCCAATCGGCAGATGGGGATATCATCTCATAGTCGATATTGCCGCTCACGGAGAAAGTTGCTTCGCCGCCAATGGCGGTAAAGGCAAACGACGCCGGACTCACCGCCAGAACAGGGGCATCCTGCGATATGCTGACGCTCTTGCTCTTGCCGCTCTGCTCAAAGACAATCTGGACCTCACGCGCCTGGTCGCCCTTGTTGGCATCGATGCTGAACACCAGCGGCGATGTCTCGAGAATCCAGTCGGGAGCGCCGTCGATATGATAATCATACTCTTTGTTGGATACCACTTCCAACGCCACCTCGCCACCCTGCGGCGGCAGGTCGAATCCGGTTTGGGCTATGTCCAGATAATACTTGGCGCCCTGGAAGACGATTATGGTGTCGCTTGCGGCATAATCGCTGTTATAGACGATGATTTTTGCGGTCCGGTTACCCCAGTCGTCGTTTTCTTCCATCGAAAAGGACACCTTCCCGTCGGCAATAGCATCCAGCGAAAGCCAACTTCCGCCACCTTCGACCTTTGTCTCGAAAGAAATGTTGCTTTCTACGGAGAACGAACGGCTTGCCGGCTGGTCGTCCAGCGTGAAATCGTGGTCCGAAGCGGTTATGAACGCCGCCCCCTGGTCTATACTGACAACTGTTTCGGCATCGCCGGCGGTGAAAATTACCCTGCCGCGCCGCGGCGCCCCGGTGGCATTGAGAGCCACCATAAAGACTTTATCCGCATCCGTAGCAGCCCTGGTCTCCACTATCCATTCCGGGAAATCTACCGTATAGGCGTATTCGATGTTGGAGTGGACTCCGACCTGCACACGGCCGCCTTCCGGACCGAAAGAGAACTCCGTGGGGGAAACCGCAAAGGCGTCCTTCTGTGCCTGGGAAACACTTACAGTCTCATTGACGCCATACTCCTCGTTCTTGAATATAAGCCGGCATTCCCGCGGCGATTCGGTGTCGTTAGCGGCGATGTTGACCACATAATCTCCTGATTCCGCTTGTGTTACTGTGCACCACGGCGCACCGTCCGGCATCACCAGGGTATATTCCACTGCGCCCGTCACACTCAGTATATGGGAACCACCCGCGGTGGCAAAGGACAATTCGCGGTCAGATATCTCCGGCGCCGTCCCTGCCTGGGAAAAATCGAGCGTCTTTCTGGCATTGCCGCGGGTAATCAGAAGGCTGGCGGTACGCGCCTCGCCCTCAAGACTTTTGGCCACCGTAATCACCCTCCGGGCCGGATTGTCCCCGGGAACAGTTACGGTTACCCAGTCCGCATCGCCGGTGGAAAAAGCATACTCTTTAGAGGTGTCTATGTCAAATTCGAATGTGCCGCCTGCCGGGCCGAATTCGAACAGCGGCAACGAGGCGTACATTATGTCCACCGACTTCTGCAGGATGTGCAGAGTACCGGAAAGATTGTAGTCGGGATTGCCGAAAACCACGTCGCCTTCCCGCAAGAACCACCCTTCATTTTCCTCTATGGCAAGATTGACCATCGTGGAGGTCTCCATGCCGTCGGTCCCCGCAGCCGGATTGCCGTTTATCGTAAGCCACTCTGCTTCTGGTACAGTTGCGGTATATGAAACATTACTTTCAACTATTACGGGGAAACTGCTCACGTCGGCTCCAAGTGCGACATCGGAAATGGACAGGCTTATGTAGGCGGCAATCTGGCTGACCGTAATTGTGTGATGGAAGCCGCTGCCGTCGAAGGTGACCTCGCAGGTGCGGTCGCCGCCGGAATTGTTCTTGTCCACCTCGAACATCAGCGTGGCGCGCTGCAGCGCCTTGGTTTGCGACTGGCGCACCCAATCCTTGGAGAAGGTGACCGTGTAATCTATGTTGTAGCCGACATTCACGGCGAATGTGCCGCCCTGAGGGCCAAAGTCGCATATATCGTCGGTGGTTACATCCAGCACGTCAATCTGCTGCTGGATGACATTTATCACGCCGGTGGTCGTGGAGTTTTTGATGTCGATGCGCGTCTGGCGGACAGAGAATTCGTCGTTGGCATCTACCTTGACCTCTATTGTGACACCGCCGCTACCGCCTTCGGCAGGGGTTACGTGACACCATTTTGTGCCTGATGCCAAAGAGGCCTCCCATCCGGAATACGAGAAGAAGGAGAAGCAGTTGGTGGCGCCGGTGGCCGGAACCACAATAGTGGTGTCTATCAGCAAAGGTTCAGGCTCAGGAGTCGGAGGGTCTATCTGTCCCCCGCCCTTGCAGCCGTCCAGGGCTGCCAGGACCATTGCCGCAAAAACAAACGCTATGAGAAGCCTGCAGCGCACCTTCTAGTGGGTTTTCAATATATCCCCGTGATCGTTTACGATACCCTTGAGCCAGCGCTCCCGTTGAGCGGGATGCTGCGGCTGGACGGGGATGTCTCCGTCCGGCGTCGTCATTTTATACTTGCCGTCCTCGCCCTGTACCTTTACATTGCCATCCATAAACTTTACCAGCAACTCCCTTTCCAACTCTTTCCAACGGGTCATCAAATGGGTTGTCAGGTTGCTGGAGGCCTCCGTCATGACCTTGACAGCCTTGCGGCGGTTGCCCTTGTCAAGATAATTCAAGGCGGCCTTGTCGGTCTCGGCAACAGTTTTGAGGCAAAGATCTTCGTATGCGGCAATCTCGCTGCGGAGCACGGGGGCTACGCGGTCATAGAAAAGATATGCGAAGTGGGTCACCTTGTTGAACTGCCAGAAGGCGGAGGTGGCCGAATATTCGGTCATGCTGCCGTTGCCTATCGCGAATGAATACGGAACGGCGTTCACATTGGTATACACGGGTGTCAGCGCGCTGGTGGCCGCATCGTCGGCGCCAAACCAGATAATGCCACCGACTTCGTCGGGCATCCATCCGCGGGCCTGGCACAGAATCCAGTAGCCGGTCTGCTGGGTGGCGATGGCGCGCTCGTGTACGTACGTTTCGCCGTCCACCTCAAACTCCATGGGACGCCAGCGGTACGGCAGGTTGTTGCAGCCGGCGCCGACATCCTGCGTCATATCCATCGGAGTCCCTTCGAAATGGTCGCGCATGACATCGGCCAGGGCGGTAAGTGTCACCTTGTTTGCTGGCTTTACCCAGAGCGGCATGCGGTGCTGAAGGTTGTGGCCCATGGCATAGTCCAGATAATCATCGGCTTTGGCATGGTGCTCGCCTTCGGCATCCTCCCACACGAATTCTCCGCCGCAGAGTATGTTGAAGGCCGACCAGGCGCGGCTGTCGCAGAAGCGGGCGCCGCCGAAATCGACGGGGTTGTAGACATCGGAAAAGCTGAAATCCTTGTCCTCGCCGCTGAACCAGCCCTTTTCCCGGGCAAAGGAGATGACATCGGGGCTGTAGAGACAGTTATCGGGATCATCCAGCGGGAAGGTGGTGATGCGCGCCTGATTGGCGTGAGCGCAGATATAGCCGTCGGGGATGCGGCGGGCCACCCATACACTGCCGCTGCCGTCGCCCTTGGAGACGATTTCCATAATCCAGGCCTCCTCCTGATCTGCAACGGAGAAAGATTCGCCCTCGGAAGGATAACCGTAGGTCTGCATCAGGGAATCCATAACCTCAATCGCCTCGCGGGCTGTCTGTGCCCTCTGGAGAGTAATGAAAATCAGCGAGCCGTAGTCCATCACGCCGCTGCCGTGCCACAGTTCTTCGCGGCCGCCGAAGGTGGTCTCGGTAATAATCACCTGGTACTGGTTCATGTTGCCCACCGTCTGATATGTGTGCGGCAGCTGAGGTATCTCGCCCATATAATTGCCTTCGTCCCAATTATAAACCTTGAGCATCGCCCCCTCCTTCCAGTTTTTGGCGGGTTTGAAATCCAGCGCGCCGTACAATTGATGGCTGTCGGCGGCATAAGTCACCATAACCGAGCCGTCGGCCGACGCCCCGCGGGTGACAATCACGTTTGTGCAGGCGAATGAATATGCAGTGGAAATCGCTGCCGCCAGCACTATGGCATAAATTTTTCTGAAAAGCATAATAATTATAACTTTGTATGGCACAAAATCCTTCAAAGATAATAAAAATGAGCGTCTTTTCTAAATATCTGACCATTACGGCGCTGTTTTTTTGCCTTTCCAGCACCGTGTGCTTTTCCCAGCAGCAGGGAGAGCAAAAGCCGATGTCCCAGGAAGATATGATTGCCAAGCAGGTAGAGGATATGGTTGACCGGTATAAACTGGACGATTATCAGGCATTCCGCATTGACACGCTGCTGCAGCACTTTGGCCCGATATATAATCAGGAAATCCAGAAAGCCCGTGCCGCCGGGGCCTCTCAATATCAATCATACCAGCGCATAGTAGATTTCTGGGGGGACTTTTTCGATAAGAATTACCAGGAAATTTTTACCGAAGAGCAGTGGAAGCTTTATCTGAAGTCCCAGGCCGGACGGGAGAAAAAGAAACGCGACAAGCGACTGGCAGCCGCAAAAGAGGGGGCGCAATAACCCTATTCCAGAATTTCAGGAGGCAGACAGCGTTCTGCGCGGCGTATGGATTTTTGCCGCACGGGTGATGCGTGCGGCTCTTCTTCCGGGGCTATCGCACGGTTTATGGCATCATACTCTGCAAACGCTTCAAAATCATATTCCCACTCGCGTCCGTAGGCAAGCTTGTGGATACGGTAGTAAATCGCCTCTCGGGAAGGGGCATTGAAACAACCTTCGTTATCTACCATAATGCTGGTTGGCGACGGCCGCCAGGCCCCGGCTTCATAGGTGCAGGCACCCTCGAACACGCCCAGCCCTTCGGCCTGATATCTCTCATCCTGCAAGAATCCTTTCCAGAGCACCTCTTCCGGATTGCCTGTGAAATCGACATTCATATAAGCGTGGGTAAGTGTCTGGAGCGATTTGTAATTGTCTACAACATACCGCGGAATAACGCCTGTCCCCTCGTAGTAATATTCGTCTGCAAGGCGGCCGAAGCCATGGCCACCAGCCTCGTGGCGCACCAGGCCCGTAAAGTCGGCTTCGTCGGCGCCCAGCGCCAGATAGGCCAGCGCTATGCCGTGTGAACAATCGTCAAGCGCATCGGGATCTTCGTCTCCAATGGTATTGATCTGCTGCATGTAGCAGCGGCCCGCATGCACTTCCCGGTTCATCAGAATAACGACAAGTACATCATCTATAATATTCTCCGGAACAGCTTTGAGGGCATATTCACGGCATTTGACATGGTCTCCGTTCACATAGGCTCCATCGCCGAAATAAGTCCCGAGAGCGGTGCTGCCGGCAATCTCGAAATCCTCATAATATTCCGACACCACCGACACCGTATAGATGTCGAACATATTGCGGAAAGTGGTATACGGCTCTATCGAGAACAGGGCTTGCGACGCCTTCTGCATAAGGCCGTCGTAGGTGCCATCCTCTACCTGGTCGTGCGAAAAGGCATCGCCTATAAACACGACCGGGATGCCGGCGCCTTCTGTATGTGTCTGAATCACAGTGACTATTCCGTCAAGTTCGTCATGCGGGTCGGGAGGCGCAATGCCTTTCTGGTCTATAGTGATCTGTGCAGACAGGCCATCTCCGACAAATGACACAGTAGCTGAACGCTGCTCTGCTTCCGTATTCTCCTCCACCGTAATCGTTCCTTCGTTCCAGGCAATCCAGCCGGACGACAAGGTTACTTCGTATTCTATGTTGGCGGTTATTTCAGGGGAGAATTCGCCACCTTCGGCAGGAAAGGCGTAATACTCCGGGTCAACTGCCAGAACATCCAACTGCGCCTGGTTTATGATAATTTTTCCAATGGAATTCTTTGAAGACATCGTCACGGTGCAACTGCGGGCATTATAAGTATCGTTCTTATTGACGGTTATGGTAACCGTCGCTTCGCCAGCCTGGCCGGATTTCTTATTTAAAAAGCACCAGCCATCTCCCCCTTCGACATCAGTGCTCCACGCCTCCGTCATGGTCATGGACAGGGTTACAGTTCCGCCTTCTGCAGAAAAATCGTAGGAGGTATCTATTATGATTGTGGGATCGACAATATCCGGCGGCGTAGGAGGATCCGGCGGCACCGGCGGATGACAATGCACCGCCAGCGACATCACCGCCGCCAGCAGTACAATCATCTTATGAAAGAAAAGCTTCATCCAAGGATAATCTTCAACAGCTCTTCTGCCGAGCCAAAGCGGTAGTTGGCGGGGATTCCGGCAGGTACGCCGTTCCAGCAAGCCAGTGCAAAATCCATTCCGGCGTTGGCGGCGCACTGGGCGTCCATGGTAGTGTCGCCTACATACAGGCAGCGGCTCACATCGACACCCGATTTAAGGGCAAAGGCCGCCGCCGGCTCGCCGTCGGGCTTGTGAAGCACAGTGTCGTCGGCACAAATCACAGTCTCAAGCCACTGACGCCAGGGGTTCAGGTTGCAATCGTATTCGAATTCGTCTCGGCTGCGGGAGGTAATCACCCCTATCTTGACGCCGGCGGCGACTATCTTCTCTATCGCCTCATGCACTCCGGGATAGGGCTTGCTTTTTGTAGCCGCCATCTCCCGGTAGTATTTCTCCCAGAGCTCCAGCGCCGCCTCGTGGTCATCAAAACCGACCATTTCGATTCCTACCATGCTCGGCAGACCAAAGTACTGCACCAGATTGTCGGGAGAAACCACATCCCCCTTGATTTCCAGGATAGTCCTGGCAAAAGAATATGTAAAGGTATCCTGAGTGTCAATCAGGGTGCCGTCTATGTCGAATGCTATGTGTGTGTAGCGCATCAGCTCTCCAGATATGCTTTCTGTTTCTCCGTCTGGGTGTCGATGGTCACGCCCCAGGCGGCCAGTTTCTTGCGGGCCACGAACTTGTCGATCTCCTCGGGAACCACCAGCAGGGTGGCGGGCAGCATCCCCTTGTTGCGGACGATATATGCCGCGCAGAGTGCCTGAATGGCGAAACTCATATCCATGATTTCGGCGGGATGGCCGTCTCCGGCAGCCAGATTCACCAGGCGCCCTTCTCCCAGCAGGTAAATCCACTTGCCATCTACCTTGAAACCTTCTATATTGTTGCGGGCCACCTTGGTTTCGGTGGCGATTTTGCGGAGTGTGGCGACATCGACCTCGACGTCAAAGTGGCCGGCGTTGCAGCAGATCGCCCCGTTTTTCATAGCGCGGAAGTGGCGCTCGCAAACGATGTCGCAGCAGCCTGTGACGGTTATGAAAATGTCGCCCAGCGGCGCCGCGTCGTCCATGGTCATCACCTTGAAGCCATCCATCACAGCCTCCATGGCGCGGATGGGGTCAATCTCTGTGACGATGACGCTGGCGCCAAGGCCCTTGGCACGCATCGCCACGCCCTTGCCGCACCAGCCGTAGCCGGCAACCACCACCGTCTTGGAAGCGACAATCAGGTTGGTGGTGCGCATGATGCCGTCCCAGACGCTCTGGCCGGTGCCGTAGCGGTTGTCAAAGAGGTATTTGCACTCGGCGTTGTTGACCATCACCATAGGGAATTTGAGTTCGCCGCGCTGGGCCCGCGCCAGCAGACGGTTGATGCCGGTGGTGGTCTCTTCGCAACCGCCCCACACATTCTCTATCAGCTGCGGATATTCGCTGTGTATCATGTTCACTATGTCGCCGCCGTCGTCGATAATCACGTTGGGGCCCGCTTCCACTATGCAGCGGATATGGCGGTCATATTCCTCGGGGCTTTCGCCGTGCACCGCAAAGACATTGACGCCGCTTTTTACCAGCGCCGCCACCACATCGTCCTGGGTTGAGAGGACGTTGCTGGCTGCCGCATAGACCTCTGCGCCACCCGCCGCCAGAGTCTGGCACAGATAGGCGGTCTTGGCCTCCAGATGGACGGAAACGGCCACCTTGACGCCTGCAAACGGCTTGTCCGCAGCGAATTGCTCCTCTATGTCGTTGAGCAGCGGCATGTGGGCCCGCACCCAGTCAATCTTGCGCGCCCCGCTCTCCCACAAATTGATATCTTTGATTTCTGACATAAGATATTATTCCTTAAATTTGCTCAAAGTTACGATATTTCTCTCAATGGCGGCAAGTCTCAACATAATGTTCTACAATCTGGAGAACCTGTACGACACCACCAAAGACGCTCAGATAGACGACGAAGAATTCACCCCGATGGGTGACAAGCGCTGGGACGCCATCAAGTACCAGACCAAGCTGAACAACCTGAGCAACGTGTTTGCAGCCGTAGCCAGCCTGCCGGGGGGATTTCCCGCCATCGTAGGCGTGTCGGAAGTCGAGAACGACACCGTTCTGGAAGACCTCCTCTCCCAGCGCCGGATGCAGCCCGCCAACTACCGTTATGTCCACTATGACAGCAAGGACGCCCGCGGCGTGGACGTGGCGCTGTTTTTCCGTCCCGACCGGTTCAAACTGGTTGGCAGCGAACCAGTCAAGCTGAATCTGCGCAGCGGCCGCGAATACATAGGCCGCGATATCCTGGCGGTATGGGGTCATCTGGACGGCGAGATGTTCTGCTTCTACGTCTGCCACTTCCTTTCACGCCGCGGCGGCGTGGGCTCATCCCAGGGATTCCGACGCGCCGGTGCCGAAACTGTCCGCGACCACGCCAAAAAGATGTGGCAGAAGTTTCCGGGCATCAAGGTCGTGGTGATGGGCGACATGAACGACACTCCCGATGAGGCGTCACTCAGTGAACTGCTGCGGGCCCGCGAACGGGTGGACAGCGTGGGCAACGGCGAATACTTCAACCCTATGTGGGCAATGTACAAGGCGGGGCTGGGCACCAGCATCCACAACCACAACTGGATCCTGTTCGACAACATCATTGTCAGCCGCAATCTGCTGCCCGCTTCGGCCGGATACACCGATGCCAAAGGGCTGGCGCTGGATAAGTTCGACAAAAAGTTCTGGGCGCATATCTTCCAGCGCAACTTCATGATGAAAAACGGAAAGCCCTACCGCAGCTGGGAAGGCAACACCTTCTCCGGCGGCTACAGCGACCACCTGCCGATACTTATCCGACTCAAATAAACCGGCAAGAACAACAATAAAAAAGGGCCCCGCGAAGGGCCCTTTATTATGTGTGACTTTCAGGCGCGGCTGCTAGAAGAAGTAGCGTGCGCTGAAGAGGATGCTCCAGGTGGAGAGGTAGTTTGCGTAAGTGTCAAACTTGCACTGAGGGCTGTTGAAGGTGTAGGTACCAGCCTTGGAATCGTAAGCGATTGCCGAAACAGACTGAATCTGCTTAACATTGCCCCAGGCGGGGTTGATAAGATTGCCGATATTGTTCACATCAACGCCAAGGCGGAGGGTATGAGGCCTGCCGACTACGTTGAAGATGAAGTCCTGGGAAACCTTGGCGCTCAGCTGGCCGAACCAGGGCATGACTGCGCCGCCGCGGGTAGCATATTCGCCACGATGCTTGCTCAGATACTTGTCACCGGCGATGAATGCTTCGTAAGCAGCCTTGTTATCTGCTGCTGACTGTACAAGTGTTTCCTTGTTCATCAAATCACCCCAAGGCATTGCTGCCAGCTCGTCGCTGGTAGGAATGTAAATAAGGTTGGGGCTGCCGGCGCAACCGGTGTAATCACCGTTTGTCACATAGCTATAGCGGGATGCAGCGAATCCGCCTGCGTAACCGAAGTTGTAACCCTCGTAGAACAGACCGAAGTTGGTAGCCAGATGACGACCCTCCTTGAGAGTGTAGTTTGCATTGGCAATTACACGGTGAGGAGCCACGAAGCTGTTGTAACCAAGTTCATCGGTATTTGTACCGTTCACTGTATAGGTGGACTCGGTGAATGCACTGGAGATTTGGTCGCCGTTACCGTCACCAAGGCTCTTGGAAACAGAATAAGTGTAGGCTGCCATCAGGTCGAGACCCCAGCCGAAGTCCTTTCTCAAAGTACCGGTCAGGGATGCATAATAACCTTGAGGCACACCCTTGGCAGAATTGGTGATATAGTAAGGATGAACCTTGCCTACTGCGGGGATGCCTGTGTAAGCAACTCTTGCCTCCGGCTCGCCGGGAAGCTGCATGGTTGCGGTATTGTAGCCAAGAGAATGGATTACCGTGCTCACGAGGTTCTTGTTGTAGATACCCTCTACGCTGGCCTTGATGCCGCCGGGAAGAGTGGCATCCAAAGCGAGGGATGCTTTCCAGGTGAGGGGCATCTTAAGCTCGTCATCCAGGATGGTGGCAGCTTCGGGGGCGGGCAGGTTCTCATTGCGGGTGAATGTACCGCCGTAGAGATCCTTGGTAATCTCGTCCACTGTTGTGTGGAAGCTGGGAATATTGATTCCGTTAACCTTACCGTCGGTAGAAGCCTTTATATCGGATGCCTTCATAATAACCTGGTTCTGCAGGCAGTTGCTGTTGCCGGCAACAGACACGATCCATACGAAAGGCATACGGCCGGTGTAAAGACCGGTGCCGCCGCGCAGAATAAGGTTGCGGTTGCCGAGGACATCCCAGTTGAAACCGATGCGGGGAGATACGTTCATATTGGCCTTTGCAGGCATATCGCTGGTGCGATAGCCGCCAAAGTCCTCATAAACCCTGGTGAAGTTCTTGTTTTCGTTACCGGTAATGCTGGGATACAGGGGGAACTCGAAGCGTACGCCTGCGGTGAGTTTGAAACGGTCGCTAATGTTCATCTCATCCTGCAGATATACGGAGAACTGGTTGAAATCGAACGAAGGGAATACCTGTGCGAGTTCGTCGTTGTTACCGTGGGTGATGCAGAACGAAACCGGAGTGCGGTCGTTTACGAAATCATCCCAGCTTGCATAAATGTACTGGCCGGAGCCACCCTGCATAAAGCCGTTTCTGGTACGGTTGTGCTCGTACTGCAGACCATACAGGAAGTTGTGGATACCTGCAGAGAAGGTTGCCTCGTCTGTGATTACAAAAGTGTTCACGTCGCGGAGGTTGCCGTAAGTGAAGGGGTCGGGACCGAATGTAGTGTAAACACTCTCACCTTCCATAATGTCGACAGAAGGGAAGGTATTACCGTAGAAGGTTCTGGGAATAACCTGATGCGAGTAGGTAGCGCGGAGCAGGTTGTTCACCTCGCCGTCAAAGAGACGGCTGTTGAGCTCGCCTGCAAACGAGTAGAAGTTGTCCTCCTCAAAATAGTAGGCACTTTCGAAAGGAAGAGCAGAACTGATGCCGGAACGGCCGCCGGTGTTGCGGTCATAACCGATATTGTCTTTGCCGCCCTTGATGGGGTTGACAGAGCTGGACGGAGTCTTGGAAGCTTTGCGGGTAACCTGGCTGTAGCGGAGAGTCAGGGCGTTGTCGCGGTTGATGTTCCAGTCGATGCGGCCGAGCAACTTGACAACCGGAGTACCGACCGAGAAGTTCTGGTAGCGACCGGGATCATAGTTGTACTTGGTTGCAAGATATTCCTTGATGGTTTCCATCTGAGCCTCGGTGGGGCGGGTTACATTTGTGCCGGTGACGCCGGGTGCCCAGGTGCCGTCGTTAACGACGTTGCTGGTGGCAGAGCTGGTCTTGGGCTCATACTCAGCGTTGATGAAGAAGAAGAGTTTGTCCTTGATTATAGGGCCGCCTACACTAACACCGGTGGTGTTGCTGTATGCGTCGGAACGTTTGAGTTCAGCAACTTCACCATCGGCCTTTGCATACTTGAGGCCCTGGATCTTACCGGTAGTATAATAGTCATATACGCTCACCTTGAACTCGTTGGTACCGCGTTTGGTCACGGAGTTGACAGCAGCGCCGGTGAAGCCGCTCTGGCGAACGTCAAACGGAGTGATGTTGATGCTCATCTGCTCGATAGCGTCCAGAGAGATGGGGCTTCCACCTGCAGGCAGGTTGCTTCCGATACCGAAGGCGTTGTTGAAAGCAGCACCGTCCACGGTGATGTAGGAAGAACGGTAGTTACCGCCGCCGGCTGCGAAACCGCCGACACCTGTGGTAGCCTGGGGAGTAAGACGGAGAACGTCGTTGATGCTGCGGCCGGTAGAGGTCGGCAGGTTATCCAGAGTGCGCTGGCTTACAGAAGTACCAACGCCGGAACGTTTGATGTTCATACCGGACTCGGTAGCGTCTGCAACGAGTACGACACCCTCGAGGGCAACGGTTTCGTCTTCCAGTTCAACATCCACGACAGCCGTTTCTGCCAGGGGAGCGTAAATGCCGCTGTTCTCTACCTCGCGATAGCCGAGGAGCTGGAAAGAAACGGTGTAGGGGCCACCTGCGGTGACGTTGCTCATACGATAGTTACCGTTTTTGTCGGTAATTGCGTAGTAAGAGGTTGCAGTGGGCTGATAAACAGCGACAACAGCAACACCGGGCACGGCACCGTCCTTATCGGTGACATGACCGCTGATGGTGGATGTCGTAACCTGTGCGAATGCAGGTACGGCAAAGAACATCACTGCCAGTGAAAGCAGTAAACTCTTGATGGTTTGTTTCATAACAGTTTTATAATGGATAAATTGGTTATAATCTGTCATTCTTTGGCGCCGCGAAGATAGTTTTATTAAAAATAAAAAGAAATATTTCTGGCTTTTTTTACGCCAGTTCCACCACCGTTATTCCAGCTCCTCCCATTTCCAGCGCCTCGTCGTGCACTGCGATGACTCCGGCAACTGTTTTCAAATACTTTCTGAGCTCTTCGCGCAGCACACCCGTCCCCTTCCCGTGTAGAATCTTGACCTGAGAAATGCCTATCATGGTGGCATCGTCTATAAAGCGGGTCACTATGTTCAGCGCGCTCTCCAGCCGCTCTCCGCGGACGTCTATCTGCGGCGAGAAGTTCATCTTACGCTGGGAGATGGATTCCATCCCCTTGACCGCCACGCCACCTGAGGTGCTTTTGCGCGGGGCGGTGGCTTTTGCAGCCTCCTTGTATTCCTTGGCGCTGATGCGCTCTACCTTGCCGATATCGGTCTTGGTGGTGAGGCCGCCCACGGCCACGGAGACTTTCTTGGTGGAGATCTGGATGATTTCTCCTACCATATCGCTGTCTTTTATGCGGACTTTGTCGCCGACCTTGAGCGGATCTGGCTTGTCGGCCGCCTTGGCAACCGGCTTGGGAGTCTCCTCTCCCGCCCTGCGGGCACGTTCCTCACGCCGCTGCTGCTGACGCTGCCTGCGCTCCAGGATCTGCTGCATCTTCTTTTCTATCAGGTCGTTGGCCTCAGTGTGTGCAGGTTCCTCTACGAGCGTTTTCTGCAGTTCGGTGACCTTGGCGCGGGCCGCCTTGGTCTGCTCCTTTTCTGCCTGCGCCTCGCGGATTTCGCGGATGGTCTGCTCTATTTGTCGGTTGGCGCCAGCCACTATCTCGCGTGCCTCGGCCTTTGCCTCTGCCAGGATGTTGTTGCGCAGAGTCTTTATCTCTGAGAGTTCCTTCTCGTAACGGTCGGTGAGGTTTTCCAGGGTGCGGTCGGCATTCTTCACACGGCTCAGCTTCTCGTCCAGCGCCCGGCGGTTGCGGGCAATCTTGCGCAGCTGGCGCTCCATATCCACGAAGTCGCCGCCAGCCTTCTCTTCCGCACTGCGGATTATCTCGTCCGGCAGGCCTATCTTGCGGGCCAGTTCAAAGGCGAACGAGTTGCCCGGCAGCCCCTGCTCCAGGGTGAACAGCGGCGTAATGGCCGCCGCATCGAACTGCATCGCCCCGTTGGCCACGTTGGTCGAATTGCTAGCGTAGAGTTTCAGGTTGGTATAGTGGGTGGTGATGACACCGTAGGTGCCGCGGCCGGCCAGCGAATCCAGCACCGCCTCTGCAATGGCGCCGCCGGCGGTGGGCTCGGTGCCGCTGCCGAACTCGTCTATAAGCACCAGCGAGCGGTATGTCGCGCCCGAAAGGATGTTCTTCAGGTTCTGAAGGTGCGAACTGTAGGTACTCAGGTCGTTCTCCAGGCTCTGGTCGTCGCCGATATCCACAAAAATGCTGTCGAAAATGAGCATCTCGGAGACCTCCGAGGTAGGTATAAGCATACCCCACTGGAACATATACTGAAGCAGGCCGACGGTCTTGAGGCAGACACTCTTGCCGCCGGCGTTGGGGCCGGAAATGAGTATTATGCGTCGGTCGTTGGTGAGGGTGAGCGTCAGCGGCACTATCTCCTTGCCCTCTTTGCGCAGCGCGCGCTCCAGCAGCGGGTGGCGAGCCTTGCGCAATATCAGCTCGCCGCTGGTGGAGATTATCGGCATTCCGGCAATCATGTCGGTGGCCACCAGCGCCTTTGCGCGGATGAAATCGACCTTGATCAGATAATCGGCATTCAGCAGCAAATCGTCCAGATAGGGGCGCAGGAAGTCGCTGAACTCCATCAGGATGCGCTGTATCTCGCGCTGTTCCTCGAATTGCAGCTCGCGCACGGCGTTGTTCAGGTTCACCACCTCTATGGGCTCTATGAACGACGTGCGGCCGGTGGCCGATTCGTCGCAGACGATGCCTTGCAACTTGCGTTTGTCGGAGGCGTTAACCGGAATCAGCGCCTTGCCGTCGCGCACCACAACCTCGGCGTCTTCTGCCGCAATGCCCTCTGCCTGAGCCTTCTTGAGAATGGCCGCAATGGTGCGGGAGATCGATTTCTCCTTGGCCTTGAGGTCGGCGCGGATCTGCGCCAGGGCGGGCGAAGCACTGTCGCGCACCTCGCCGTACTTGTTAATGATGGAGTCTATCTTGCGGAGGATTTCCGGGTAGAGCATCACCGGCTCCGACATTTTCTTGAGTGACGGATATACGCCGCCGTTGCTTTTGAAGAAAGCCACCATGCGGCGGATGGCGTCCAGGCCCTTCTGGAGCAGGACGAGATTGGGCAGGGAGATGCAACTGAGTTCGCTGGTGAGCGGCATCAGGAACTCGCGCATATCCACAAAACCGTCGGCGGGGAAAGTATCCTCGAACATGCAGATTAGGCGCATCTCGTCGGTCAGGCGCAACGCCTGGGTTATGTCGGCCTCCGCCGTCATTATCTGGGACTCGTCGACCTGGCGGCGGGCTCCGGCGGTGGCGCATTTGCCACGGACCATCTCCCTTACGATGTCAAAGCCGATTTTGCGTTCCAGAATCTGCATCTTACTTGTATGAGTTTTCCAGGGCTATCCTAAGTTCGGTGATACTGCTCAGCGTCTTGATCTCGCCCGCCTTCACATACGATATCTCGCCCGTCTCTTCCGATACAACCACCGCCTCTGCGTCGGTGTTCTCCGTTATGCCCACCGCCGCTCGGTGCCGCATTCCGTAGCGGGGGTTGATGTCGGCATTATCGCTGATTGGCAGGGTGCATCGGGCCGCCACAATTGTGTCAGAAGTCATTATCACAGCGCCGTCGTGCAGCGGGGAATTCTTGAAAAAGATGTTCTCTATGAGCCTGCGGTTGATATTTGCGTCTATCTTGTCGCCCGTTTCAATTATGTTCTCCAGCGAAGAGGAGTGCTTGAACACCATCAGAGCACCGGTCTTGTTCTCCGACATGCGGTAGCAGGCGCTGGTAATCTCTTCCAGGGCGGCGACGCTTATCTGCGGCTGGGTATTGGCCTTGCCCAGCAGCTTTCGCAGCCATCCGCCGCCACGCTTCCGGGCAGAGAAGACCTCGGAACCGATCTTCACCAGAAAGCGCCTGATTTCCGGCTGGAAAATTACGATCAGGGCTATGAGGCCGACCCCCAGCACGGCGTCGATAATGTGCGTAAGCAGCGTCATGTTCAGCGCGGCAAACAGCGCCCGGGCGGCGTAGAGCAGCAGTATGGCTATGAAGATATTCATCGCCTGGGTGCCGCGTATGAGCTTGAAAATCTCATAAATCAGCACCGCCACCAGCAGCACGTCCAGTATATCGACCAGCGAAAGATTTAAAAAATCGAACATAATTGTACAAAGATAATATTATCTTTGAGTTTAGAGAAGTTTATGATTATGAAGGGACGTATTTCTTGTTGGCTGAGGGGCACGGTCGGCGGCGGGTTGCGGTTGGCTCTGACGGGGCTGCGCAACCTCTTTTTTGTGCGTGAATGTGCCGTGTGCGGCGGAGAGTTGGAGCCGGACACCGTCATGCCTGGATGGCCGATCGGGTCGGCCATGACGACGCACGTCATGCCCGGCTTGACCGGGCATCTCCTCTGCGGACACTGCCTGAACGACCTCCCTCTGACCCGTTTCTGGCTCTACAGCGAAAACGCCGCAATGGAATCGCTCTCCGGCTGCCGGGTCTACAACGCCGCGGCGCTGTTTTTCTACCGGCACGAGAGCCCCTACTGCGAAATTGTGCGGCAGTTCAAGTACGGTCGGCGGGAATCGCTGGGGCTGTGGGCGGCACGTATGCTGGGCGGATACCTGGCCTCCGGCGGACTTTACGCCGATGTCCAGGCGGTGGTGCCCGTGCCGCTGCACCCTTTAAAGCGATGGAAGCGCGGCTTCAACCAGGCGGAAATCATCGCCCGCGGGGTTGCAGATGGCCTTGGAGGCATCGCAGTGGTGCCGCACCTGCTGCGACGGCGGCGATACACCTCAACCCAGACGCGGCGCAGCGCATCTTCCCGCCGCAGCAACGTCTCCGGAGCCTTTGCGGTAAACATGCGCGAACTGGAAAAACTGCGTGCCGCCGGCGTCACCCATATCCTCATCGTAGATGATGTCCTCACCACCGGCGCCACCCTCTCCGAGTGCATCCGCCTGCTCCAGGACCACTTCACCGTAAGCGCCGCCACCCTTGGTTTTGTGGAATAATAAGTAACTTTGTAATATGAAAAGACTTTTCCATCTGCTAATTATTTCTCTGAGCCTTGCGATAGCGTCATGCCAGGCCGCACCTGATGAGCGTGAATCCCGTATGGACCGCACCCGACTGAACATTGGCGTATACATCCTCCAGCCTTATGCCAGAAGCGAGGCCCATATTAAGGACCTGGCGGGTTGCGGCATCGATTTCGTCATCTGCATGGACAACGACCGCAATGCGCTGGACCTGCTGGACAAGTACGGTGTAGGAGCAATAGTCACCGGAGTCGTGCCGGGCTGGTGGGGAGGCAACGGCGAGGCCGCAGGCACCCTCGACAAAGTTAACCCTATGGAGAAATACGAAGCGGCGGCGGCATCTTTTGAAGACCACCCCGCAATCTGGGGCATTGACATAGGCGACGAGCCGTCGGCACTCGATTTTCCCTACTACGGCAAGGTTATGGAGCGGGTGGAGGAACTTTTCCCAAATCAGTTCGCATTCCTGAATCTCTATCCAAACTACGCCTCTGTGGCGCAGAATACAGAAGATCAGGCACTCAGCCAGTTGGGCACGGCGACTTACGAAGAACACATAGAGCAATATTGCCAATACATACCTGCCGACTATCTTTCATACGATTTCTACTACAAGGTGGCAGGCGTGCAGAAGGACTATGCAAATCTTAAGGTAGTATCCGATGCGTGCCATAAAAACGGCCTCGATATGTGGGTAACCGTCCAGGTCAACAGTTTCGATCCCGAGGTCTGGATCAGCGAGAACGAACTCCGGTTCCAGGCTTTCTCTGCACTGGCATTCGGTGCCTCCAATCTGTCCTGGGCATGCTACACCGCCGGTTGGTGGAACAATCAGGTCGTGGACGCCGATGGCAACAAGACGGAACAGTATGAAAAGCTAAAAAGGGTCAATGCTGAAATACATACCCTGGCTGACCGATATCAGAAGTACCGCAACATAGAAACGGTGTGTGTCGGATTTGAAGGTACTGACATGCTGGAAGGCAGCCAGTTGGAGAGCCAGCCCGAATTGGAATTCGACCGTCTGAGCGGTCTGTCGGCCGGATGCCCGCTGCTGGTGGGAAAAATGACGGCTAAAAGCGGACGCGGCAAGGCACTGTTTATCTGTGTGGCCGACGATCCATACAATGAAAATCCTCAGGAGCACACCCTCTGCTTCAAAGTAAAAGGACGGAAAGTCAAGGCTTGGGGCGGTGACGGTCCGATAGATGTTGTCCGCAGCGGCAAGAACTCGTATGAGATTCCTGTCGGGTCAAATCAGGGTGTATTCATTGAGTTATAATACTAACTTTGCAATATGAAACGATTATTGACAGCTACTATATGCGCCATTCTGGCGCTCGCCGGATGCGCCCCCAAGGCCGACAAGGCCGCCGCAGTGGCCGGTGCCTTCCTCACCAGCTTCTTTAAGATGGACTACGCCGGCGCCGCCGCCTTCTGCAACGATGAAATCGCCGACGCGCTTCGCGACACCATCGCCGCCGACGCCTACCCCAGCGAAGAAATCCGCGCCAAGGTCGTCGAGGCCTCCAAGAAGACCACATTCAAAATAACATCCTCAACGGTTGACGAAGAATCCGGCGACGTCGTAATCAACTACGAAATCCGCCCTTACGGCGCTGTCGGCGAGGGTTCTATTCCCCGCACCATGCGCCTTAGCCGCATCGACGGCGACTGGAAAATCGTCTCTATGGAATGACGGCGCGGACAGGGTGCTTTGAGTCGATGTTTAACCAGGTACCACCAAACGAATCATTAGAACAATAGATACCGATAACATCCCCGTCGTCCAGCGTTGATGTAAGATACCTGCCTTCGTATTCGCCATCGGACGCAAGGAAGATGCTATGACCATTTTTCTTGCTGGTTAGTTTCATACCAATTCTGCCTTGATATGTTGTCCACTCATGGGTGGTGTTCTCATATAATTCAACCAAGTCGTCAAAGGTAGGCATACGCCAGCCACCTCCCCAATTGGCTTTAACCGGGTCATTTGCACCCTCTCCCCACGTAAATAGGGGGCCAACCTGGGTGGAATACTCTGCGCCCACATTGCAGGTTGCCCACTTGATGCCGCTCGGCAGCCCCATATCAATCCATTTGTGGCCGTCGGTCTCTCCGTCGTAATCGTCCTCTATATAAGGCACTGTCACATGGCAGGTTGCGACAATATTTTTGCCGTTAACTTTGGCGGAATATTCAAATGTCGCATCTCCCGCCGCTTTCGCTGTAATGCGGAATGTGAGCGGGTCAGAGGAATAATAATCATGATGAAATCCACCGGTACATTCCACATCTATAACATCTTCATTCCGGTTTGCATATCCGGGGGAATAATACTTAAGAACTTCTTGAGGGGTACCTGTGACCGTTATGGTTGCGCTTTGGCCTATCTCCAATGTCAACTCGGCGGGTTCTATCGTAATGCTTTCAAGCAGAGGGATCACCTCGAGACAGAAGGTAAAGGACTGCCCGCCAGCAGATGCTTTTATATATGCATAGCCAGTCCCGACTGCAGTCACATTGCCATTGTCATCTACGGTAGCCACACTTTTGTCTAAAGAGGTCCAGTACACAGTATTGTTGGTGGCATTGGCGGGAACGGCGTGTGCGTGCAAGGTCCTGGTAGAGCCTATCGGCATCACTGCTTCGGTAGATTCATATTCAAGATATTCTACCGGAATATATGTGGTGGTGCCGATGACGGCGCGCACCGGACATATTCCACCGCGGATCATATACACTGTATACGGGTTGAATTTTTCAATATCGAAGGTAAAAACCTGCGAACTCGAAGTCTGAGTCATCGACGATGTCAGATAACAGCCATAGGGGTCATCATCGTATTCTGCCCGTAGGAATATGCTGTGCCCATTATTCTTGCTGGTGAGTTTTGCTCCCCATACACCATTTTGCTGTGTGAACTCATAGGTACTGTTCTCTACCAGTTCCATTGCGTCGGCCGCTGTGGGCATACGCCATTCTCCGCCCCATTGCGTGTGCGCCGCATCGTCTTCCATCTCAAGCGTTGCCAAATTGTCGACATTGCCATAGTAAGAGTCGTTTACATATTTGGTATACTCGCCGGTAGCAGAGTTATACCAGGTATATGGCGGATTTTCCGTGGACTCCCTTGCAAAGGTCTCTCCCCAGGCAAACAGGGAACCTAGTTGCGCGGAATACTCTGCACCCACATTGCAGGTTGCCCACTTGATACCGCTCGGCAGTCCCATATCTACCCAATAATGGCCGTTATGTTCGCCGTCATGGTCATCTTCCGGCACCGGCGGTTCTGCGGCAGTTACGGTCACTTCGCAACCGGCAACCTTGCCGCCGTCGGTGGTAGTTACGGTGATGGTCACTGCTCCACTGTTTATGGCGGTCACTTTGCCATTCTGATCCACCTCCGCGACTTCCGGATTGGAAGATTTCCATTCTACCGACTTGTCATCGGCATTATCGGGCAGTACCGTAGCGGTCAGCGCCAGCGTTTCTCCAATCTCCAGTGCAGCGGTCTCTTTATCAAGGCTGATACTTTCTACGTGCACAGGCTCCACAGGATCCACGGGCCCGTCGGGCTTGGTTACGGTGACGTCACAAGTGGCGGTCCTGCCGCCCGCCGTCACGGTAATCTTTGCCGTGCCTTCGCCGACTGCCGTCACAAGACCCGCGTCAGATACAGTCGCTACGGACTGCTTGGAAGAAGCCCACATCACTTTCTGTTCCGTGGCATTTGAAGGGGAAATCTGCGCCCTGAGCTGCAGGGTTTCCCCCACCTGCATTTCTGCCTCCGGCTGACTCATCGTCACGGACGCTACCGGTACTATCTTATCCTCGGGCTTTTCTTCGCAGGCACACAGCGCTAACAGCATCAGCGCTACGGCAAAGACTTTCTTTATCATAAGGTTATCGGTTAAGGAATATTTCGTTTAAAAGACAATACAATTATTAAGGATTGGTCACCGTGACAGTACCTGTGGCTTCCACTCCGTAAGCATGGAACGTGAAGGAACCCGTACCTTCTTCAAGGGCCGTAATACGATAAGTGATAGGATTGTCTCCGACTTGTTGTATATCAAAAACGCCACCCCAGGTGCTCATCCCAGACGAGCCAAGGGGCACATCGGGATCTATCCTGACGGTAACGGTCGCTGTCTGACCGACAGTCAGGTTCAGTTCGGAGGGCTCAATAGTAATGCTATTGATATGAGGGTCGACTCTCAGAATGAAGAAATCCTTTTTACCGTCCGCC
>JAEEGJ010003559.1_pt1 | contig 58732 bp, 38 predicted proteins | sample 8958761 | NCBI WGS metagenome assembly JAEEGJ01 (sample SAMN16246546, study PRJNA631951) | gut metagenome | biome: gut microbiome; feature: rumen; material: RS-attached | host: Bos | place: Iran: Karaj | collected 2018-10 | reverse complement strand
TGGCTGTCTTTATTCTGATGATGTATGTCGTTAATTACGTTATCGGAGGAATCGACGAACCGTTTTACGCAAGTGATGTTGCGCCGTATGAGCGGCTTCAGATCGTATCCTCCCATTTAGGATTGAATGGTTCGGATTATGATTCAGATGATGAGTATCTTGCGGATGCATGGGTCCGCGCCGGAAAAGCGTGTGAATCTCTGAAAAAAGAAGACGGTGTCGTCGATGCGAAGCCTTTTGCGTGGCAGGATGTAGTGCTGAAATCCGTGATCGGCAACAGCAGCGTCGAATGTTACCTTTTCGGCAATACATCGGACTGTGAGGACTTCATCAAGCATATGGACGCGAAGCTCGTTTCCGGAAGATTGCCGGAAAAAGCAGGCGAGGTCCTGATCGATAAGAAACTTCAGAAAAACCACAGTAACGATAACGGGCTTTTCGAGTATATGGGAAGTAAATACGAGGTCGTTGGTACCGTTGATTCTGACTACTATCTGGCCTTCGGTATCCAGCAGCCGGGTGAAAACGACATCAATATCCTGGTGATGATCGAAGAGGGAAGTACGGTCAGTGGTAAGGAGCTTATGGAAAAGCTGGGCTACGATGTCTTTTACTTCAGAACATTAAGAAGCGCAAAGATCGCTCACGAGGACAGCATTGGATCTATGGATGTCGTGCAGACGTTATTAACTGTAGTGTCAGGCGCGCTTCTCCTGATCTGTGTTTCGGTGGTGCTTGCGCTTCACATCATGGACAGACATAACGAATGGTGCCTGCTGAACTCCATCGGCTTTTCGACCGGTGAGATCTATGTAATGGCCCTAAAGGAGATTCTGATATGTATTGCGATCTCGATCGTGGTCGGAGCGCTTCTATGCTTCATGGTCATCTTCGGATTGAAAACACTCCTTTATGACCCGATCGGCATCTGCATCAACACCTGGCGGCCTGCCGCGATACCGAGAATATGTGTAGTGTTCCTGGCCCTGATCGGGTTCGCGCAGATACCGATCTTCAATGGAATGAGAAAGATACAGACGATCGATACGATCGAGTCATAAGGACGAGTGCTTTTCGAGAGGGATCGAAAGAGAAGAATAAAGGAGCAATAAGATGTTTGAATTAAAAGATGCCAACATGATCTACGATATGGACAAAGAAGAGAAAGTCTACGCGATGCGCGGGATGAATATCACTTTCCCGGATAAAGGACTAGTCGGAATCATCGGACCTTCGGGATCCGGTAAATCCACACTGATGTACACGATGTCGACGCTGAAGAAACTGACATCCGGAGACGTTCTTTATAACGGGAAATCCCTGATGTCCATAAGTGACTCGGAGAAACAGCATCTTAGAAGATATGAGTTCGGATTTGTTTTCCAGAGACACTATCTCATCAACTACATGACGGCGCTCGATAACGCGACGGTCGCATCAACGATCCCGGTCAACGAGGCAAAAGAGAAGGCAGAGAAGCTGCTCCTTGAGATCGGACTTAAGAAACGTGAACTGCACCATAAGCCGACAAAACTTTCCGGAGGACAGAGACAGAGAGTCGCCATCGCAAGAGCGATGATGAATGACCCGAAAGTGCTTTTCGCGGATGAGCCGACGGCATCTCTGGACCATGAGAACGCGTTCCTCGTTATGGACCGCCTGAAAGAGTATTCGAAGGACAGACTGGTGCTGGTCATCACGCACGATACCAGTATTATCCAGGACGCCGACATGATCGTGAAGATCTGGGACGGAGCCATCACCGAAGTTTCAACGAAGGGAGCTTGACGGATATGCGATTCAGATCATTTTCCGCATGGACATATATTCGGAATAATGTGGCAAGAAGCCTGGTGCTGATGCTGATGATGTCCTTCATCACGGTGGTTTTCATCGGCGGTATGTATGTCGAAAACCCGATCGAGACCTTCCGTGTATCGAAGAACGAATCCGACAGGTACATCCTGGTTTCCCTGAGGGGCAATAATAGCGAATCGATAGACGAATACCGGGAATTGTATGAGGAGATCGAGGCACAGCTTCCGGAAAACTTAAATACAGTCCTGAATGTAAACGCGGTGTACTACGACTTTGATTCGATCATGTTCTTTAACTGCCAGATGCAGGGCTTGTATTTCGTAAGCGCTGAAGATTTTGAACTGTTCAAAGAGCGGACACATCTGGCTCCCGAGGACCTCGTCCTTAATGACAAGGAGGTCGCTCTGAGTGAACAACTTGCAAATAACGAGGGGCTGTCGATCGGCGATCCGGTCAATACCAAGAAAACGATTCATTTTGCGAAGACTTTCAAGGGTGAAGGTATGCGTGCTTATGGTGTCGTGGATGTGCCATATACCAACAATATCCTGATCCTGGGTAACAGCAGTGAATGTGACGAAAAACTCGAGGCAGATATTCATCGTACGGTGCAGGAACTGTCGGTAAAATACCCGCATTGTAAATTCGAAACGGCAAGTTCCTATGTTGGTGAAGTGGAAGCTGAGATGGGATTCATGTACTTTGTTTTCGCAGTTGTCGTCGTCCTGGTCGCGACCGTTCTTCTTGTGACGATCAACGCAGTCTTTACGGCGGCTTATGATAAGAGAAAGCATGAGTTCGCGATCTATAAGGCGCTGGGATATACCCGCGGACAGATCTTTAGAAAGATCGCGTCTGAGGTATTGATCCTGAATGCGGGAGCTTTTGTTCTCGGCATGCTGGTCAACGCCGGAGTGATCCTGGCCGTGAACCAGTGTATGTGGGGAGAAGGACAGCGCTTCTACCGCGTAACGAGTTCCGCGGTGGTCGGTACCTTGATCTCTGAAGTCGTGGTTATTACGACGATCATTCTCCTGAACTGGAGAAAGGTCAGGAAGTGCGAGGTCACGGAGGAGTGAGGGTGAGTGTACGCTGTTTGTTTTTGCACTTGCTTGATGTGAAAGGGAAGAGTCTCTGAAAGTGTCCCTGTAGAGCGATCTACAGGGACGTTTTTGTAGACTTTTGCTGAAAATCCCTAAAAAAGTCCCTGTGAAAGCACTTTCAGGGACGAAAACAGAGACTTTTGCTGAAAATCCCTAAAAAAGTCCCTGTGAAGGCACTTTCAGGGACGAAAACAGAGACTTTTGCGAAAAATCCCTGAAAAAGTCCCTGTGACATCATCGCTAGGGACATTTACAGGGACTTTTATTCTCTTAACCTCAATGATTAGCCATTGTTTGCACTTGAGCAATAATGACGCTGAGGATCTTGCCTTTGTATACATCGGCATAGAAAGAATTGTTGGCATTCTCGAAGGTGTACAGGATATCTAGCCCCTCCGTCAGACCACTCTTTGAATAGATAGTGATCTTCTGAAACGTGTGGGCTCTGTATTCCTCATCTCCCATCAGCCCGAAATGCTCAATAAAGAAGAAACGGCCAGTCTCGTGACAGTATACTGCGAAATCTGCATAGTATATCTTTGTTCCAATGCAGATCTCAACCTCGTACTTGTATTCCATCCCTAAGGAGTTGATTATCTGCGCAATCATGACTTCCGATTTAGAGCGGAAATTATGGCCGTCGTAAACATGCCCTTTCTTGATTTCCGGGTCATTTCGCTCGATGAGTTTGTCGAAGGCTTCTTTGGAGAAGCGCTGCTCACGCTGATCCTTAAGATCCAGCTTCAGATTGCTATTGTCCAGTTCGCTGCGAAACTTCAGATTCGTCTCAATACTGGCACGCTTTTGTTGTTCATTCAGAAGATTCTTCCATTCCTCCGCTTTGCGCGATTTTATACGGTATTCCTTGCGGTTATGCTGGAATTTGTCGGAATAGATTCGGAGGACTTGGACGTTTTTTCCTTTGATGCACTTTGTTCCCAGTTTAACAATCGTCCCATCCGGCGCAGTATGTATGTACGACAGATTCATTTTCCTTGTTAATAAGGCGAGATTGTAGAATTCTGCAGCGATCATGACCTGGTCCTCTTTCTGTGGGATAGCACAGATTATACGCAGATTTGGACGATGAATGTTGAGCGTTTTTTCGACAATTTCCGACAAAAAGACGAGGCTTGTCACTTTTCTTCTTGAAAAGCACTCGTCCTCGCCTGTTGAGTGGCTTATATCATTGATCATCCAACGGACAATTTACTGTACTCATTCATCTTTTCAGCAGTCCGGCGGAGCAGGAAAAACTGCCAGATTCCGATGCAATAGGCGACGATAGAAAAGATAATGATCCATATTATTGCTGAAAATGGAAATGAATCCATAATGTCAATTCCGGTAGTGTTCATTGTGAAAATACCATAGAGGGATAGAAAACGTGCGACACAGAGTGCTACACAAGCTCTTCTGTAGTGCTTCCACAGATCATAAGTTCGTCCGTCTAATTCATCGGCGACATACTGCATACCGTAGGAAAGCAGTATCTGATATACCATCGTAAGAGCGAAGCCTAAAGGCCAGAATATGACGAGGATCACGCTGTTTAGGGAATACCATGCAATGAAATCCGACAATGAGGCAAGGAACAGAAATATACCGGCCAGGATAAAGATACGGGCATTCCCTGAAAGTGTGAATACGCATATGCTGCAAAGAATGCTCACAGCAAACACGGCAATCGCCACGGGTGCGATCAGTTTGGCTGAAAAAGTGAAGATAACGAAAAATCTTACGATCAGGAGCAGAACACTGACGAGTGAGACCCAGGAAAGAAGATAAATGCGCCTAGCAGAATTTGCGACACGTCTTTGAAGATCCAGTGCAGACGGTGTGTTCTCCGATATGGTGTTATCAGTCTTGCTCTCAGACATGACAGTTCCTCCTGCCTTTCGGGAGACGGATCCGGATGATCAGCCCCACAAAGCGGTGAGCATCGGGATGATCTGCTTTTTTCTCGACATGACGCCGGGGAGGAAGACGTGGTTGTCTTTCGGCTCGACGTTGAAGGCGAAGCGGATGGTATCATCGTCGCCTACGTAGAGCAGCTCGGTTCCTTCCTGCAGGACATCGGTGAGCATCAGGATCACGAAGTCATAGCCGCGCTCGGTGCGGAGCTTATTCATGTGAGTGATGAACTCGTCTTTTCTGTCGAGCATCTTGAACGAATCGATGCAGACGATCTGCGCAACACCGAGAGTATGCTCTGCGATATGGAATTCCTTAAAGTCGGACTTCATGAGATCCTCGACGGTCTTGGTGTCGAAGGAAGCATTGAAGAGGTCGTGCCCCAGTTCGTCGATAGAAACACCGGCGATACGTGCGAGACGCTCGGCCATTGCGATATCTCGCTGCGTGCAGGTCGGCGACTTGAACATAACGGTATCGGACAGGATCGCGGCACACATCAGTCCGGCCATTTTCGGCGACGGCATGACACCGTTCTCCTGATAGAGTTCCGTGATGATAGTATTCGTAGAACCGACCGGCTCGTTACGCATTGCAATCGGCTGTGTGGTCTGGATGTCCGCGAGTCTGTGGTGGTCGATGATACCCAGGATCTCGGCCTGCTCGAGGCCCGGAACGGACTGTGCGAGTTCGTTATGGTCCACCAGTACGACCTTCTTTCTTCTCGGACGGAGGAGGTGGAATCTCGCGAGCGTTCCGATGACCTTGTTGTTTTCATCGAGAACCGGATAACTTCTGAAACGGCTCTTCAGGACGACTTCTTTAACATCGTCGATGTAGTTGTCGAGGTGAAAGCACTGGATCTCGCCGGTGTAGCAGGCTCTCGAGATCGGGAGCGCCTGGTAGATGAGCTTGGCTGCCTTGCTGGCATCAAGAGGCGTGGAGATCACGCATGTGTTTGTCTTCTCGGAGAACCAGGACGGGTCGACGTCGGTCTGGCAGAGGATCAGGCAGTTGACGCCGATCTCAAGTGCGCGCTTGACCATGTCCGGCTGGTTGCCGCAGAAGACGATGGAATCCTTAGAAGAGAACAGGAGGTTCTCGTTGTTCTGCGGAAGTGCGATGCTGATCTCACCGGAGATGGAATCCGTGGTGGTATCGCATTCGTTGACGATCCGGCCTTCCAGAACGCTTAAGAGGTTAAACAGAGGAAGGTTGTCGATATGCGGGTTGTTGATCGTCTCCATGTTGTAGGAGGCGATATCGCCGGAAGAGAGTGTTCCGTAAAGCGTGCCGTCTTCGTTGATGACGGGGATGACGGAGATCTTGCCCTCGGACATCGTTCTCCATGCTTTATCGAGAGTGACCTGGGCATTCAGTGCCGGCGGCGTATCGAAGTCCAGATCCTGCACCTGCGTTCTTACGTCACGGATGCGAAGCGGTGTCTCAAATCCGAATCTGGTGAGCATACGCTTGGTCTCATCGCTTAAGTGGTCGAGACGGGCAGCGATGTAATCCTGCTCGCCGAGCGCGTGCTTCAGCGCCGCGTACGCCATCGCGGATACGACGGTATCGGTATCCGGGTTCTTATGACCAACAACATAGATCTCGCTCATATGTGTGTACCTTCATTCTTCCAGTATTCCTTGGCAAAAGCACCTGTACCGTATTTTGGTTGGCGTGCCCTGCCGGTTTCAACTATCTATCAGACCTTAAACAGCATGCCGAACAGATCGAAGAGATTTCTTCCGTCCATGTAGTGTCCGCCCCAGCCCTTGTACTGGCTCTCGACGAGCAGATAGATGGCGTGCTTGCCGGAAAGACCCTCGACATCTGCAGTTACGACCTTGCAGTCCGGAGTAAACTTTACGGAGCCGATCTCATGTCCTTCACGGGACAGACCGAACTTGCCGGTGTAATCAGAAGAGGAGAACTCCTCGAGGAGCTTGCGGCTGAATCCGTAGACCTTTGAAGATGTATCCTCGAGTGCGGCTTTCTTCGCCTCGGCATCCGGCTCATCCGGGTAGATCGGGCGCGCATACTTCTTCACGGCATCCATCGGAACGCCGTCCGCGAAGATATGGATGGTACCGCTCATGTAGCAGTTATCGAGCTTGAGCTGGCACTTCATGGCGCTGCCGGAATGGGAACCGAAGTCGAAGTATTTGAATCCGATGACGGAACCTGCGGTGATCTTGGTGATGCACTGCTCAAAGGAGTTTCTCTCGGTGATCGTTGCGCCCTCGGTAAGTACGCAGGCCATCTGCGGGTTGGTGACGCGGTAAGGATTGAGGATATCCTCGAAGCCCTGGGAAGTCATCTCCGCCTGGGTAAAGGTGCCGTCTTCCTTAAGCTCGAGCTTATCAACGCAGCCGACACGGCTCATGATGGAGCCGTTGGTCATCTTGTGATAGAAGACGACCCACTGATCGCCGACTTTGGCAACCGAACCGTGATCGTTTCCACCCGGATAATCGCAGCCGGAATCGATGAGCGTGCCCTTATATTCAAAAGGACCCGTAGGGGAATCGGATACTGCATAGACCAGCTGGCTCGTCGGCTCAGCGGAAGAGTAGATCATGTAGTACTTGCCGTTGATCTTGCGGGGAGAGCATGCCTCGAAGAAGTTAAACGGCGCAGTGTTAGGGATGATGTCCATCTTGAATGATCCGTCGATCACTTCGTACATATTGTCCGGATTTACCTCGAACATGTAAGAACGGAGGAATCCGCAGTACACATATACACGTCCGTCATCGTCGACGAGCGTGCCCGGATCGATGAAGATGCCGCCGTCCGGGTGATTTTCGATATTGTGCTTATAGCGGGAAAGGAGCCTGAACGGTCCTTCCGGCTTATCGGCAACGGCAACGCAGCCCGGTGCGTTCTGGATATATGCGTAAAGATAGTATTTGCCGTCCTTTTCAACAACGTCTGGTGCGAAGAGGCGTCCGTCCGTCCAGTCGGTATCGGACGGGTGACCCGGGAAGTCACGTGTGGCAAATGCAATGCCGTGGGATGTCCAGTTGGTCGGATCGGAAACCGGTGCGGACCATACTTTCAGACAGAAGTCGCAGAATTCGTCTGTATCCGGGTTGTCGTGTGAGCCGTAGATATAGATGCGGTCGCCGAATACTCTCGGTTCACCGTCCGGAATGTGTTCCCACATAGGGAGATATGGATTTGCCATGAGATGATTCCTTTCTTTCTCCGAAGAATCGGGGCGCGGGAACGCGTTTCGGACTCTCGGGAGATCACGCTTTATTAAAGATTACCGATATTATAGCAAATCTGCTCTGATAAATGCTATAATCTAAAAGATTGTAAAAAGGGGATCTTATTATGCATTTTTATCCGTTTTTGGATTCATACTGTATGTTCTTCATCTATGCGGTCATCGGATGGGTGCTCGAAGTCATCTACTATGGCTACGATGAAGGACGTTTTATCAACCGCGGATTCTTAAACGGTCCGCTGTGTCCGGTCTATGGTATCGGTTTTTACGGCGTTATCCTCCTTCTCCAGCCGATCGCATATAACTTTTTCCTCCTGTTCTTCGGCGCTGCGTTTATCTGCACATTCGTCGAGTTCTGGGCAGGATTTATCCTCTACAAGATCTTCGAGATGCGCTGGTGGGACTACAGAAATGAGAAGTATAACTTCATGGGATTTATCTGCCCGAAGTTTACCATGTACTGGGGCATCGCCTGTTCTTTTGGCATGTATGTGCTCCATCCGACGACCCTGTGGGTCCTCCACCACAACTACGAGATCACCAAGATCATTGTCCTTTTGATCTGCACGGTCATTCTGCTTTGCGACATCATCGTGACGGTGACGACGCTCTTCGGTATCAAGAGGCGTCTCGGTTTCCTGACCGGTATCTCCGGCGAGATGAAAGTGCTTTCGGATAAGGTGGGCGGCACGATCTACGGCGGTGTGGATGCCGTGATGACGAAGAGTGAGCCGACACGCCAGAACTATAATGCATGGCGCGAGCTTTATTCGATGAACCGTAAGGAGGAGAAGGAGCTGGCCCGCCGTCACCGTGCCGAGGAAAAAGCACTTTTCGGCAGCATGATGCCGAAGATCCGTCCGTCGCAGCTGAACCCGAAGAAGGCGATCGCTGCCAAAGCTTCCGCGCTGGTCAAGTCACTCAAGGCGCCGGAACTCCGTATTCTCCGCAATGTTTACCTGAACGTGGGTGAGTACGGCAAGTCGGCCTTCGATACGCTTGTGCGCCTGATGCCGTTCCCGAAGAGACCTTCCGAGAGTGGCGGAACTGCAGACATGGAGGATGCGGAAGAATCACTCGTGATCGCGGATGAGAAAAGCCTTCTTGAAGGTGCTGCGGTAGCCGTTGCGGAAGAGACTGCCGGAAATCAGGAAGAAACCGCCGAAAAGTAGTTTTCAAACTTTATTTATATTATTATCTGTGGTATCCTTAACGTAGTTTTTTCGGGGGGATATGTCGCTGGCCAACATCCAGTTCCAGTAAGATAACGGATACATGAAACACCTTTTTATCGTCAATCCGCGTGCGGGTAAAGAAAAAGAGAATATCTCTGTGCGTGTCCGCGAGTATATCGCTGCCCATCCGGAAATGGGTGCCCTCGTTTTTAATACCGAATATGTCGGTCATGAGACCGTGCTTGTCGGCAGACTCTGCCATATCTTCGAAGATGAGACCATACGCCTTTATATCTGCGGCGGTTCCGGTACGCTTTGCCGTGCGATCAGCGGCATTCCGAACTTCTCGATGGTCGAGGTCGCGTTTTTCCCCTGCGGCATGACGAACGACATCCTCAAGGTCTTTGACGGCGAGCAGGAACCGTTCTCGAATCTTTCCAATCTCGTCAACGGAACTCCGATGTATCTCGATATTCTGGATTTCGGTTTTGGAAAAGCAATGAATTTCTGCTCGGTCGGCTACGAAGCCCGTGTTGCGGAGGACGTCAATGCCCTTGGCCGTGTCTCCATCGGCGGAACGAGGATCCCGTATCAGATGGCGATCATTAAGAACACGGTGTCTTTTGTTAATGCGCAGTATACCATCATCGCAGACGGGCAGGAGATCACGGGAAGAAAGACATCGATCACCGCATTTAACGGAATCGTCTATGGCGGTTCTTTCTCTCCGATACCGAATGCATGTCCCGTGAACGGCAGAATGAAGCTGATGCTGTGCGATGCGCCGTCGACGCTGTCGATCCTGCCGAACCTTAAGCATATACGTAAGGGTCAGCTTGATAAGATTGGCAAAGCCGTTCATGTGATGGATGTCTCCGAGGTTTCCGTAAAGACTCCCGAAAAGAAGAAAAAGATGTACTTTACTGCGGATGGGGAGACTTTTGAGATGGATGAGCATAACAAGTCGCTTTCGCTTCGTGTACTGCCGACAACGCTGAAGTTTGTCGTTCCGTCCGGTGTGTCACTGAAAGAACAGTGCAGAGAAGGAGAGTAACTATGCTGCTTGAAAAGAAAGATGCACAGAGGATCCTGCTTCTCATCTATTTCGTAACCTGCGTATTCTTCATGATCCTGTCGGCCAATGCCGAAGAGTATCCTGAATTCTTCAATATTTTCTGTATCACAACACCGGTCGTAGCGATCCTTCTGACCCATATCTCGAAGGATAACTACAAGTTCCAGATGTATATGATGACGACGCTCTATCTGTTGATCGTCGTGCTTTACGGCATATATTACAAGAACCCCGGAACCCTGCAGGACGGCTTTATGACCGTTGCCTGCGTCATCTCACTGTACTTTGACTTCAGCGCGAACCTGTACTGCCTGATCTTCACGGCGATGTACTATGCGTTCTGGATGGTCTATGACTACACGCTCCTGACGTGGATGAGTACGCCGCAGGAGCTGATGGTACGTATCCTGCTCCTGATCATCGCGCAGGTATTCCTGATGGCGCTCGTATCCTTCATTAACCGGTCGAAGCAGACACTCGTCCAGAAATCCCAGAGTACGGAAGATCTTCTCCAGATCGTTGAGATCAAGAAGAAGGAAGCAGTTGCTGCTTCCCAGACGAAGGCGGACTTTCTCGCAAGCATGTCCCATGAGATCAGAACCCCGATGAACGCGATCGTCGGTATGACCGAGATGATCCTTCGAGATGACATCAACCCCGGTGTCCGTGAAAATGCCCGTAACATCAAGAGCGCTGGTAATGCTCTCCTTGCAATCGTTAACGATATCCTCGACTTCAGTAAGATCGAGTCCGGTAAGATGGAGATCATCAACGTGCGCTATCAGCTGACGTCGGTCGTTAACGATATCATCAATATCATCACCGTCCGTATGCAGGATAAAAACCTCGATCTGGTGGTCAATATCGATCCGCACATCCCAAGCGAGCTTGTCGGTGACGAGATCCGTATCCGTCAGATCCTTCTGAACCTCCTGAACAACGCGGTGAAGTTCACATCCCAGGGCCATATCACCCTGAAGGTCGCATATCAGCCGGTATCAAGCGATATGTGCCTGCTGCACTTCGATGTATCCGATACCGGTATGGGTATCCGCCCGGAGGATAAGCAGAGACTGTTCGGTTCGTTCCAGCGTCTCGATACCCGCCAGAACCGTGCGGTCGAGGGAACGGGTCTCGGTCTTTCGATCTGTAAGCGCCTCATGGATCTCATGGGCGGTACGATCTCCGTGGAGAGTGAATACGGAAAGGGAAGTACGTTCTCTTTCGAGCTTCACCAGTATATTGCCAAGCAGAAACCGATGGCGAGTGTTCTCGAGAAGAAGAAAGAACACGTCCTCTACTTCGATGAGAAGGCGATCTACAGAGATCAGGCCAGACTCGATCTTCAGCGTCTTGGCGTATCGGCACGTTTCGCATCGGCGCCGCGTGACCTTGATCCTGCTTCCAATGCCTACTATTCCTACTTCTTCGTTAGTAAGCCGATGTTCGATGAATTCTCGCACGAGATCCGTGAGTTCTGCAGTTCTCACGGTAATCCGAAGGTCGTTCTCATGTTCGATAAGAATGAACTTTCGACAGGTTATAAGGACGTTCTGGTCGTCCGCCGTCCGGTCTACTCGGCGGTATTTGCGTCAGTCCTGACCGAGAAGCCGATCGAGTCGCTCGAGTCGGATGAATTCCAGGAGACATTCATCGCGCCTGAGGCGAAGATCCTCGTCGTCGATGATAACGCCGTCAATCTTAAGGTCGTAAAAGGACTTCTCGAGCCGTATCAGATGCATGTATTTACTGCCGGTTCCGGTAAGCAGTGCATCGAGATGTTACGAGACGGACAGAGATTCGATATGATCTACATGGACCACATGATGCCCGATCTCGACGGTATCGATACACTCCGTATCATCCGCCAGATGGACGATGAGTATTTCCGCACCGTACCGGTCGTTGCGCTCACGGCGAACGCGGTAAGCGGTGTTCGTGAAATGTTCTTTAAAGAAGGTTTCCAAGACTATGTAAGTAAGCCGATCGAGCTTGCCCAGCTGGAGAAATCCTTGAAGAGCAACCTGCCTGCCGAGATGATCATCCGCAAGCAGCATACCGTGGCCAGTGCTCCGCACTTCGGCGAAGGCGATGTACAGCTTCGCGGCGTAGACTGCAGCAAGGGTCTCCTGAACTGCGGCAATAACATGGATAACTATATCAGCCTGCTGAAGGTCGTTTATGAGGATGGTCTGATCAAGATCGACCGTCTGCGCGAGCTGGCAGCGGCAAAGGATTATGCCGGATATGGTATTGAAGCGCACGCCCTGAAGAGTGTGGCTGCATCCATCGGTGCGATGGATCTTTCCGCGATGGCGAAGGATCACGAGTTCGCCAACTACGACGGACGCTTCCAGTTCATCGACGCAAATTACGAAGACCTTTTGTCCTCGTATCAGTCACTTCTTGATGATATCGGACTTGAGCTCCGTGCCCGCGGTGTCATCAAGCTGCCGAACGATTCGCTGAATGCAGAGGATGAAGCTCCGAAGCTTCCGATTACGGAGAATGAACTGAGACAGGCTCTGATCAATATCCGCAACAGTGTCGAGGATTTCGATCAGGATTCTGCCCTGCAGACACTCGAGTGGCTCATGAACTTCGAAATGGGTCCGGACGTCGAGCTGGGACTGAAGAGAACAAGAAACTACTTAAGCGACTTCCAGTATGACGAAGCTGCCGAAAGCCTGAATAATCTTTTAGGAGAATGACATCGTGGATAGAACGAAGACAATTCTGGTCGTAGATGACAGTAAAGCAAACCTTACGCTCGCGAAGCAGGCGCTTGACGAGTATTATCAGGTCAATCTGGTCACGTCCGGACAGATGGCGCTGCGCTTTCTGGAGAAGAGACTGCCGGATCTGATCCTGCTGGATATCAACATGCCGGAGATGGATGGATTGGAGACACTGCGCCAGATGCGCATGATCCATGAATACAAAGACATACCGGTGATTTTCCTAACGGCAAGAACAGACCCGGAGACTGAGGTAGAATGCCTGAAACTCGGTGCGGCTGACTTTATCGGTAAGCCTTTCGTCCCGCAGGTCATGAGAAGCCGTGTCGCGAGAACACTGGAACTTGAAGAGTTCCGAAGACTCGCCGAGAAGAGAGCGAAGAGATTTGAGAGCATTGCTTCGAAAGACCCGATGACCGGACTTTGGAACCGTTCCTATCTTACCCAGAAGATCGAGGTCGCTCTTGCCAAGGGCATCAGCGCCGCATATATGATCGTCGACGTCGACCACTTTAAGAGCGTTAACGATAAGCTCGGACACATCGTGGGTGACCAGGTATTGAACCGCCTTGCGCACATGATGATCGAGTTTTTCCCGGATGACAGCGTCGGTCGTCTCGGCGGCGACGAGTTCGTTATCTTTATCGAGAATCCGCCGGGAACCGAGGAACTGTCCTCCCGTATCCGTGTATTTCAGGATGCCGTCAATGAGGACCTTAAGGAGGCCACGAACGGTATCGCGACACTGTCGATCGGTATCGCGCTGGCACCGCAGGACGGCAACACCATGGACTCCCTGTACGATAAGGCCGACCGTGCGCTCTATGTTGTAAAGAAAGAGGGAAGAAACAGCTTCCGATTCTATGATTCGACACTGCCGTCAAAGCAGGCCAAGCTCGAGCGTCCGGAAGCCATCGAGATGAATATCCGTACACTGATGCAGCAGCTCAAGGAGCCGGGTACGATCCGCGGTGCCTACTGGCAGGATTACGAGCCGTTCCTGGCGATCTTCCGCTTTATCGAGCGTATGATGGCCAGATCTGAGCAGACTTTCTGCGTTATGCTTGCGACACTTCTTGACACCGAGGGCAATATGCTTGACCCGAAGATCCTCGAACCCGCCATGGATGTGCTTTTCACGGCGATTCAGGATACGCTTCGAAAGGGCGATGTATTTACGAAGTTCAGCGGCGCCCAGTACATCATTATGCTGCCTTCCGCGAAAGCCGAGAGCGGCGCGAAGATCGCATGTGACCGTCTGCAGAGAAGATTTGACACGATCAACTTCGATCCGGATGTCGTCTTAAAACTCGATCTGACCATGATGGATATGGTCGAGCGCGCGTAATTATGGTAAAATCTATAAGTTATATGTTTCACTTGGAGGCAGAAAAATGCTGGATATTAAGTTTGTCCGTGCCAATCCGGACGTTGTAAAGGAAAATATTAAGAAGAAGTTCCAGGACGAGAAGCTCCCGCTCGTGGACGAGGTCATCGCCTACGATAAGGAACTGCGTGAGGCGAAGACCCGCGTTGAGTATCTCCGTTCCCAGAGAAATACGATCAGTAAGCAGATCGGTGCTCTGATGGGCCAGGGTAAGAAGGACGAGGCTGAGGAAGCCAAGAAACAGGTCGCTGCGATGGCAGACGAGATGGCCGCTCTGGACGTCAAGGAGCAGGAGCTTACCGAGAAAGTCAGAAAGATCATGCTCGTGATCCCGAACATCATCGACGATTCCGTACCGATCGGTAAGGATGACAGCGAGAATGTCGAGAATGAGCGCTTCGGCGAGCCGGTCGTTCCGGATTTCGAAGTTCCTTATCACGTAGATATCATGGAAACCTTCGACGGCATCGACCTCGACGCAGCAAGAAAAACCAGCGGTAACGGTTTCTATTACCTGAAGGGTGATATCGCGAGACTCCATTCCGCGATCCTTTCCTACGCAAGAGACTTCATGATCGACCGCGGTTTCACATATTATGTTCCGCCGTTCATGATCCGTTCTTCCGTTGTTACCGGCGTTATGAGCTTTGCCGAGATGGAGAACATGATGTATAAGATCGAGGGTGAGGACCTCTACCTGATCGGTACTTCCGAGCACTCCATGATCGGTAAGTTCATCGACACGATTCTGGACGAGGAAAGCCTCCCGCAGACTCTGACATCCTACTCTCCGTGCTTCCGTAAGGAAGTCGGTGCGCACGGCATCGAGGAGAGAGGCGTTTACCGTATCCACCAGTTCGAGAAGCAGGAGATGATCGTCGTCTGCAAGCCGGAAGAGAGCATGGACTGGTATAACAAGCTCTGGAAGAACTCCGTAGACTTCTTCAGAAGCCTGGATATCCCGGTAAGAACACTTGAGTGCTGCAGTGGTGACCTTGCTGACCTGAAGGTCAAGTCCTGCGACGTTGAGGCATGGTCCCCGCGTCAGCAGAAGTACTTCGAAGTCGGTTCCTGCAGTAACCTTGGTGATGCTCAGGCAAGACGTCTCGGCATCCGTATCAGAAATAAAGAGAAGGGTAACTACCTTGCACATACGCTGAACAACACGGTAGTTGCACCGCCGCGTATGCTGATCGCATTCCTGGAAAACAACCTGAATGCCGACGGTACAGTCAGCATTCCGGAACCGCTCCGCATGTACATGGGCGGCAAGGATAAGCTGGTACCGAAGAAGTAACAGGTTTTAGGATATGATGCGTAACAAGAAATTTATCATCGGTTTTCTGATCTTCGATGCGGTGGCCATTCTGGTCATCGTATTCGTGCTTCTGATCCATAACCCGTTCGCCGTAAAGGTTGCTCCGGAGATGGAGCCGACGACCTCGCCGACTACACAGACCAACAGCAATAACAAGGCATCCGGCATGGAACAGCTCGAGTCGGACAAGACAGTGCTTTTCCATGATACGACGAGCCTGGTCGGTATGCGTGAGACGTCCGAGACAACTTCGGACGGCAAGTATCTTACCGCGTACCGCGCCGAGCTTGATCTGGATCTGGATGGAGACGGGGAGATCGAGTCGGTCAGTATTTCACTGGATGATCACAGCGAGTCTTTCTACATTCTGGTCAACGACGGCGGAAACCTTATGGATTACGTTGTTCCGGGAACAGAGTTCACCATGCGTGACCAGTATGGAGTGAAGGCCTTTAAGGGCGGTCTCCGCGGCTTCTCGGCTGATCTCGATAAGAACGATAAGTACACTGAGGTCGGCGTCGAGATGATGCGCGACACCTGGGATGAATATAAGACGATCATGGTCAGATACGACGGCACGAAGATCAGTGCATCGATCGTTCCCGGATCGCTCAGCGCCGTTAATAATGCAGGCGCTGCACAGTTCTCGGTCTTCGATCCGATCTACGGCGTGCATAAGCTCTACCGGACGTACAGCATCACATCCGAGGTGGATTTCCTGAAGGCGCAGACTGAGTATTTCTTCACGGACACGAACGTGGAGAAGACATCCTATATGTACAACCCGGATTTTAATATCCAGTGCACCAACCTTAACGGGGAAGCGTGCACGATCACGAGCGGTTCGCTGTTCTACTGGAGCCGCACGGATTACGAGACATATGTAGATGTCATCTCTGTGGACAATCTCGTATACCGCCTGCCGATCACGGTGGAAGAGTACGAGTACGAGAGCGGCCCGCAGAAAGTATATAAGATCGGCGATCACGATGCCGCCGAAATCAAGACCCGCTGATCGGGACAAGTGCTTTTCCGATCCGGGAGAACTGAAGATCCGAAGAGATTAAGGAGTAGAAAATGGGAATCATTGTTGGACTGGATGTTGGTGGCAGTACCACCAAAGTCGTCGGAATGGACGGCGAGAAGATCATCGGAAATAAGATCGTCAAGGCTGACGACCCGGTTACTTCCGCTTTTGGCGCGCTGGGAAAGTTCATGGATTCTTATGACCTGAAGATCTCCGATATTGAGCAGCTGAAGATCACCGGTGTCGGTGCATCTTTCCCGAACGGGAATCTTCTGGGGATCCCGACAGTCCGTATTTCCGAGTTCTTCGCGACCGGACAGGGCGGACTCTTCCTTTCCGGACTCGAGCACGCGATCGTAGTCAGCATGGGTACAGGTACGGCTTTCGTCGAAGCGACAAAGCAGGAAGTCCGTCATATCATCGGTTCCGGTGTCGGCGGCGGTGCACTTGTCGGGCTTGCGAACTGCGCGCTGAATGTCCGTGACTTTGACATGATCGCCGATCTGGCAGAAGACGGTAACCTTAATCACGTCGACCTGACGATCGGGGATATCTCCCATTCGGCGATCCCGGGCCTGACGATGGATACGACCGCTTCAAACTTCGGTAAGATGCAGGATGACGCGACGAAATCCGATATCGCGTACGGCCTCTTTAACATGGTATTCCAGTCCATCGGTACGATGGCGGTCCTGGCGGCCAGAAATGCGGGCCTGAAGGATGTTGTCTTTACCGGTCAGGCGACAAAAGCACCGATGTGCGCTACGATCTATAAGAAGTTCTCCGAACTTTATAACATCAACTTTGTCGTTCCGCAGATGTCTGAGTTCGCGACCGCGATCGGCGCTGCGATCGCGACGAATGCGTGAGGAATCCCATGGAAGGTGAGGAGAAAGTCGGGAAACTTCGGAATACCCGTGCTTTTGAGCTGGATCTGCTTCGCGGCTTCGCCATCTTCATGATGGTCCTCCACCACTTTGCGTACGACCTCCGCTTTATTTTCAATTACAAGGTATTTGCATTTATCGGCTCGGAATGTGACTGGTTCTGGGCCTTTGTGCATCCGTTCTTTATTTTCATCTTCGTCGGAATCTCCGGCGTCTGCTGTCAGTTCTCAAGGAATAACTTCAAGCGTTCGCTGAAACTTCTTGGCGTGGCGCTTGCTTTCTCTGCAGTCACGATCATGGCCGACCGCATGTACGGGCTTGAGTGCGCGGTGTACTTCAACGTCCTGCATCTCCTGACGGTGGCGACCTTCCTGTTCGCGGTCTTTGACCATGTCGAGCAGAAGAAGACGGGTTCGCGTGAGAGCCGCGGCGGCGACATGATCCTCTTTACGATCGTTATGGTCTTTATCTGGCTTCTGCAGGCGATCAGGTTCTATCACGAGAAGATCAAGTGCGGCTGGGTCGCGATCCTGGGGATCGATGCACATCCTGACTATGCGTTTGCGGTCGGCGACGAGATGGGCCTGATCCCGTGGATCGGTGTCTTTTTCCTCGGTGTCCTGATCGGAAGACATGTCTATAAGAAAAAAGAAACTCTTTTCCCGAATACCCCGAAGCCGGTAAAGGCGGTCTCCACGCCCTTTGAGTGGATCGGCCGTCACTCGCTTCTGGTATATATCGTGCATCAGCCGGTCGTGCTGGGAATCCTGTACCTTCTCCGCTATGTGGGGGTGCTTAAATGAGGTTTGATAAGGATAAGGTGAAGACGGTGCTCCAAAAGCACTGGAAACGCTGGTTTTTCGGGATCGTTCTGCCGATCCTTCTGATCACTTTCCTGTCCATCCTTCAGTCTGTCCTGATGAATTTCCCGAGTGTGGGCGAGGCCTATGCGAAGTCGGGGTTCGTGTTCTTTTCGTTTATTCCGGCAAAGATCTCGGATCTCGTTCCGATCTCTCTTGCGGAGATCTTTGTGGTCACCTTGATCCTTTCCTCGCCGATCCTGATCGCGTGGCTGGTGATCCGGATCCGCAGAGCGGTAAAGGCCGGCCGCGGGAAGAAGTACTTTTACAACGTCGGAAGAGTCACGGCCTGGGGACTCTTCGCGATTTATCTCCTGTTTATGCTTCTGCACGGACTGAACTACACACGCTACTCTCTCGATGAGGAACTCGGATTCGGCAAGCGGACGTACACGCTTGAGGAGCTTCAGGAAGTCTATGCCTGGGTCATCTCAAGTATCAACGAGACGAGACCTCAGTGCACGGAAGATGAGAACGGCGTCCTGTCCTATCCGGGCGGGAAGTATGCTTTTCTTTCGGACATGAAGGATCTTTACGAGGAATCAGCGAAGAAGTTCCCGCAGATCCGCGGAAATGCGGCGCGCCCGAAGCCCGTTTACTTCTCGCATTACTGGTCATACACGTACATCGTGGGGCTGTATTTTCCGTTCTTTGCCGAGCCGAATATCAATGTCGATGTGCCGTTTGTGGAGATGGCGTACAATGCCTGCCATGAGATGTCGCACCTTCACGGATATGCCGTGGAAAACGATGCCAACCTCGCGGGTCTTCTGATCGCTCTTGAGAGCGACTGTCCGGAGCTCCGCTACAGCGGTTATTACGAGTCGGTCGGCCTGATCATCAAGGACCTTCAGATCGCTTATAACAAGGATCGTGAGGCACTTTCGAAATTCCTTGCGCAGTATCCGGTCGTTGGCGGATATTTCCGTGATTACACCAACGGCGTCAGTTACTGGGAGACGATCGATCCGCCGAAGATCGTGGAAGATGTCTCCAACGCCACAAACGATGCGTATCTTAAGGCAAATAAGCAGAAGGACGGCGTGAAGAGCTATAACATGCCGACGTCCACGGTGGCCGACTATTACTTCACATATGTAAAAGGACAGGAGTGATGGTATGGAAAAAAGCCGCATCACAGTCCGTCTTCAAGGTCACGAATACTACTATCCCGTAAGCGATATCCTGCGCCTGTTCACAGGCTCGATCCCGAAAGAGGAAGAGGGCGCCGTCGTATGCGATGCCGGTGCGCTCGCGCCCTTGATCGTGGACGATATTTCTCCGGAAAAAGCACTTGTGCTTGTGAGCTCCGTCTCCGATGATTTTGTGGAGACCTTTGCCGCAGGAGAGGACGGGAACGGTTGCGATGACGCTGCCGCAAAGGGCGAGCGGATCTTGATGAAGCGCTCCGAACTTACTCTTCCTCTGAACCGCGAAGTGAAGCGGCAGCTCTATTTCCTGCTTTCAAAGATCACCGGAAAGGCTTTCCCGTGGGGATCTCTTACTGGGATCCGTCCGACGCAGGTCGCAAGAGAACTTGCTTCCGAAGAGGAGATGACATCGGTATACGGCGTAAGAGAAGATAAGGCACACCTGGCGTTTCTGACGCAGAAGAAGGAAGACGATGTCCTGAGCACTTCTTCGCCTGACGCACTTCATATATATATCGGAATTCCATTCTGCCCGAGCCGGTGCTCATACTGCTCTTTTATCTCGCAGGAAGCGCCGAAGAAGACGGAGCTTCTGCCTTCGTATGTTGATGCGGTACTGCATGAGATAGATCAGGTGCTTCCGAAGATCGGAGATAAGATCGAGACGCTGTATATTGGCGGGGGAACGCCGACAGTACTTCCGGAAGTGCTTTTCGAGAAGTTTATCCGGGGCGTGTTCTCGCATCCTGAACTTTCTTCACTTAAGGAAGTGTGCGTAGAGGCCGGGCGGCCGGACACGATTACGGAGAAGAAACTTCAGGTGCTTCTGGATTGCGGCGTCCGGAGGATCTGCATCAACCCGCAGACGCTCTGCGACAGTACTCTTGAGCGTGTTGGCAGAAGACACAGCGCGCAAGATTTCGTGCGTGCATATGAACTGGCGAGGAAGATGGGATTTTCCATCATTAATACGGATCTGATCGCGGGACTTCCGGGCGAGAGCTCTGAAGAGTTCTGTGAATCACTACGAAAGATCATCGGGCTTTCTCCCGAAAACATTACGGTGCACTCGCTTTCGAAGAAGCGCCGTTCGTCGCTTAGAAGAGAAGAGATCGTCAGGTCGGAAGAAGAGGAACTTAAGAGGATCGAGTCGATGCTTTCGTTCGCGTCTTCGTCGCTTCTTGGGGCCGGATATTTTCCTTATTACATGTACAAGCAGAAGGACACGCTCGGCGGGCACGAGAACGTCGGTTACAGCAGAGAAGGGACGGAGTGTCTCTATAACGTCGCCATGATGAGTGATCTTCGGTCCGTGCTGTCGTTCGGCGCAGGTGGCATGAGCAAGCGCGTTTTCATAAATGAATCTTCGTGCGAAGGTTCCGGCAACGTCGCATCAAACGTACGTGTCGAGCGCTGCTCCTGCATTAAGGACCCGATCCAGTACATGCAGAACGTTGACGCGATGGCCGAAAAGAAGATCCGGTTCTTCACGGAAGAATAGTCCGGGGACTAGAGCTTTTCGAGCATCTTAAACACCGTATCCAGAGTATTCGATTCGCTCCTTTTCTTAAGAAAAGACCCGACACAGTAGGCGGAGTGTGTATTCCACGCGTCCGTGACTTCATAGATTTCCGAGGAGATCCCGTTCGCTTCCGCTTTATTCATAAACTCGACCGCCTGGTCCCAGCCGACGAGTCCGTCGTGCTTGCTCTGGATCATGCAGAGCTTGAAGTTTTCCTTCGGGTGGATCATGCGGTATGGCTCGCCCTTTTCCCACTGCGTCTTGTCCTTCGTTCCGAAAAGATACTTCAGAAGCGTGTTGAGTGTACCTGTCTGCGGAAGTCCGAAATAGAGCGGACCGGCCATGGAGAGAAGACCGGAGAATGAATCCTTGGAGATGTTGAATTTCTTCTGGCGTTCCTTATCAAAGCAGAGCACTGCGCTGAGATGCGCGCCGGCGGAATACCCCATGATGATCGGCCTTCCGCACGAAAGGCCTTTCTCCGAGATGTATTTTCTGATCTCGACATAACCGCGGAAGACGTCGTCAGCGATATCGTCATAGTGGTATTTCGGGGTCTTTCTGTAGTCCATCATGAAGCAGTCGTAGCCCTCGGCGGCAATGCTCTGTCCGACAAAATAGTCCATCTTCGGTGTTCTGGAATTCCATCCGCCGCCGTGGATGTGGATCACGGTCTTATTCTTCCGCGGCTCCTGTGCGGGGAAGTAGAGAAAGTACTGGTTCTTGTTTCCCCATCTGATTTCTTCCGGGGTTATCGTCTTTTTCGCTCTGAGCAGAGGGACGATGAACTTTCCGTAGCTTAAGTATTCTCTGGCGGTATCGTTCATGCTTTATCTCCTTTCATCATTCGCACCATGGCGTCGGCGAGGCAACGGAACATGACGTCCGGTTCGTACGTGCCCCTGACCTGATCGGAAGCAAAGCAGTGCGACATGACATATCCTGTCTGGACCCCCTGAAATGTAACGATCATGAACTGTATTATCTCTTCGACCGGACGGGAAGGATGAAGCTTCTTTTCCTTTTTTACTTCTTCCAGAAAAGCACTCATCGATGCCAAGAGATAGAGAAGAGGACTCTGCCCGTCGGACCCGAGTTTTGCCGCGATGGCAGATGCTCGCGTAGGATCGCTCATGGCAAGCGTGTCGCAGTAAAGCGAGATCTTCATGATGTCGACTCCGACCGATGTCATCTGATCGGCAAGGAGCGCACAGACCGATCCGACTTTTTTCTCCCACTGATCAGTCCCGCCTGTGAGGATCTTATCGAGTTTTTCATCGATCCTGTTTTCGGAGTTCAGAGAGTAGACCATGTCACGGAGGACCTCATCGAGATCCTTGTAGTAGCGGTAGATCACGCCGTGCGAAAACCCGGCTTCCTCAATGATATCCTTCATATCCACCGAAGCGACGGGCTTCCTTTTACAGACGCGGTAGGCCGCTTCGATGATCTCTTTCTTCTTTTTTTTGATGTATTCCTCTGAGACCTTTGGCATAGAGAACTCCTTATTAAAATGTGGTAGTGCTTTTCACGTCGAATAAAAATGACGCGGTGTCATTTTATAACTTTCACGGGGATTATTCAAGACGTTGGAGAGAAGTCGGAAAGAGTTGCCCGATTTGCCGTCATATTCGAAATCACTTGTTTTTATCCGAAAGCATGATATAATCATCAAGTGTCCTTTTTCGAGGTGTAGCGCAGTTGGTAGCGTACGTGCTTTGGGAGCATGGGGTCGCAGGTTCGAACCCTGTCACCTCGACCAGAAGACCGGCAGGAAGAACAGATCTTCGAAGATCAGTTTCTGCCGGTTTTTCTTTTGTCTTGTCGGATTGCCCTAATTTTCGGAAAATACTCGGGAATTGTTAGGAAGAATAGGGTTATTGTGGTTTGCGGTTTTTTATTATAAAATCATAATATATTTAGAATTGGAAGTGTGCGAGAGCACAGTTTTTGGAGGTAAAGAATGGATAATAGAAAATCGAAATTCGTAAAGAAATTTTCTGCTCTGATGCTGATCCTTTCTATCGTCTTTGCTCTGAGCGGATGTCTCCGTTATGAGATCAAGACTGAGGTTCACACAGACGGAACGGCTGATATCAGCTTTACTTATGCAGTTGCTGATGTAACCGGTCAGGCAGATACTTCATCCTGGGCAAATATGGCGGAAAAGTTCACCAATGCTGACTGGGACGTAGATGATTACAGCGAGTCGGCAAAGAATACAAAGTATGCCGGTTTCGTAGCTACACGTAAGGGTGTTGAGCTCGACAGCATCGAAGACGAGATGAAGAAGGTTGATGCCGGTAATCTGAAGCTTACAGAGGAGGACGGCGAGTACACACTCGAGTGGGATATCACTTCCGGTGTTGATTCTGCGAAGAAACAGGGTGTTACTTCTGAATACCTTGAGCAGTATGAAGGTTACATGAAGTTCGTTCTTGATCTTCCGGGCAAGGTTATCAAGAGCAACGGTGAAGAATCCAAGGGCGGCAAGCACATCGAGTGGAATCTCTTTGATCTTGAGAATGGCAAGATCGAGGCTACATTTAACCTCAAGTCTTCCGGTTCCGGCGCTCCGATCGGTCTGATCCTCGGTATCGTTGGTGGTGTTGTTGCTGTAGCTGCTATCGTAGTAGTTATCCTTCTGGTAATGAAGAAAAAGAAGAATGCTCCGGCTCCGGTAGATCCGATGGCTAACTTCGCAGCTGCTCCGCAGATACCGGTTGCTCCGCAGCAGGCTCCTGTAGTTCCGCAGATGCCGGTTGCTCCGCAGCAGGCTCCTGTAGCTCCGCAGATTCCGGTAGCTCCTCAGGCTCAGGCTCCGGTAGCTCCTCAGGCTCAGGCTCCGGTAGCTCCTCAGGCTCAGGCTCCGGTAGCTCCTCAGGCACCGGTTGTTCCGCAGGCTCCGATCGATCCGCAGAATCCGGGTAATCCGACAGTATAACGGTTTTTCGTAATTTAATGTCAAATGACCAGGAGGTCGTCCCGGAAACGGGACGGCCTCTTTTTTGTTGCTGATGCTTGCGGTATTCGGTGAGAAGTGTATAATGAATTTGTTCAAAAACTGCAAAACGATAAGATGAAATGAACAGGTGAATGCTTATGAGTCTGCAAAGAAAACATTTTGATATCTTAGTGGCGCTCGAGGGTTCAAATGAAGCCCTGACGCAGCGCGATCTGGAGAAGATCACCGAGTATTCTCTAGGCACGATCAATAAAGTGTACAGGGAGCTGGTGACGGACGGACTGGTGGATGCCGGTAAGATCACGGACAAGGGAATTGAGGCTCTGGAGCCGTATCGTGCGAAGCGCGCAGTGTTCATTGCGGCGGGTTTCGGATCGAGAATGGTACCGATTACGCTGAATACACCGAAGCCTCTGGTACGTGTCCACGGAAAGCGTATAATCGAGACTCTTCTGGACGCTTGTCTGGAGGCGGGGATCGAGGAGATCTATATCGTCAGAGGTTATCTCGGCGAGCAGTTCGACCAGCTCCTCTACAAGTATCCGATGCTGAAGTTTCTCGATAATCCGGTCTATAACGAAGCAAACAATATCTCGAGTGCGATGGTCGCAAGACATCTGTTCTCGGGCTCTTATGTGTTTGAAGCGGACCTTCTGCTTTCGAATCCTAAGATCATTACCAAGTACCACTATACTTCCGACTTCCTGGCGATCCCGATGGAACGCACGGACGACTGGTGCTTCGTCGTAAAGGACGGCGTCATCAAGGAAGAGAAGGTCGGCGGCGAGAACTGCTGGCAGATGGTGGGTATTTCTTTCTGGAACGAAGAGGACGGAAAGAAGCTGGAGACGGATGTGCCTTCAGTGTTCAACGGTCCGGGCGGAAAAGAAAGATACTGGGAGCAGGTACCGCTCGTATATAAGAAAGAAAACTATAAAGTCGAAGTCCGTGCCTGCAAGGCAGACGATATCGTTGAGATCGATACTTTCAGAGAACTGAAGGCGATCGACCCGGCATATGACGTGTGAGAGAAGCCGCGCCGCCGTGATGGCAGGCGCCTGAGAATAAGACATAAAGAAAGAAGAATACTTATGGAACCAGTAAAAAGAAACATCCTTTTAAATCCGGGTCCGTCGACGACGACCGATACAGTAAAGTATGCACAGGTCGTGCCGGACATCTGCCCTCGTGAAAAAGAGTTCGCAGGTCTCATGAAGGGCCTTCGTGAGGACCTCGTCCGTGTTGTTCACGGAGATCTTCAGGAATACACTTCCGTCCTGTTCTGCGGATCGGGAACGATCAATATCGACGTATGTATCAACTCGCTCCTTCCGGAAGGAAAGAAGGTCCTCGTGATCAATAACGGCGCATATTCTTCCCGTGCCGTCGAGATCTGCCAGTACTACGGACTTCCGCATATCGACCTGAAGTTCCCGGTCGATGAGCGTCCGGACCTGGCTGTTGTTGAGGAGACACTGAAGAATAATCCGGATATCGGACTCGTGCATACGACACACAACGAGACAGGTACGGGTATCCTCAATCCGATCCGCGAGATCGGTGCGCTGGTGCATAAGTACGGCGCGATCTTCACAGTCGATACGACAAGCACATACGCGATGCGCCCGATCAATATCAAGGAGGACAATGTTGATTTCCTGATGGCTTCTGCGCAAAAAGGACTGATGGCATTTACAGGTCTGTCGTTTGTTGTCGGTAACCGTGCGATCCTCGAGGCATCTGCGAATAACCCGAAGAGAAGCTACTACTGCAATCTTTTCCTGCAGTATGACTGCTTCGAGAAGACAGGCGAGATGCACTTTACTCCGCCGGTACAGACGATCTATGCGACGATTCAGGCGCTGAAGGAGTACTGGGCAGAAGGTGAAGAAGCGAAGTGGGCACGCCATACGCGCGTCTTTAATGCCATCAACGATGGACTTGAGAAGCTCGGCTTCCGTCAGGTCATCAAGCCGGAGTGGAGAACCGGTCTTGTATCCTCGGCGATCTATCCGGATGATCCGAACTGGAGCTTCGAGAAGGTACACGACTACTGCTATGAGAGAGGCTTTACCATCTATCCCGGAAAGATTTCTACGACAAACACATTCCGTCTCTGCTCACTCGGTGCAATCGATGCGCCGGATATCGCGGACTTCTTCAAGGTGTTCCGTGAAGCGCTTGAGACGACAGGCGTAAAGGTTCCGGTCCAGTATAAGAACTGACCGGTTAGCCGTATAGCGGAAAAGCCATGAGCATCAGTGCTTTTGGCGAAGAAGACTGACAGATAGAAAAAGGAGAATCATCATGAAAACAGCTTATACTTGTTTCTGCACAGACGTCCTTCACGAAGGACACATGAATATCATTAACGAAGCGAAGAAACTCGGTAAGGTCATCGTCGGATGCCTTCCCGACCAGGTCCTGATCCGCTACAACAAGTTCCCGACGATCTCCCAGGAGGAGCGTATGCGCCTTTATAAGACGATCCCCGGAATCGATCAGGTCGTTCTTCAGGAGCAGATGCAGTACGATGATGTCATCGAGCTGATTCATCCGGATTACGTCGTGCACGGCGATAACTGGAAAGAGGGCCCGGAGAGCACGATCCGCGCGCATGTTGAGGAGCTGCTTTCTGCATATGGCGGACAGCTCGTCGATGTTCCGTATACATTTAACGAGAAGGTCAGAAAGATCGACCTGCAGCTTCGTGAGAAGCTCGCGATGCCGGAGTACAGAAGAAAGAGACTCCGCCAGCTGATCGAGATGACACCGATCGTAAAGGCGATGGAAGCACACAGCGGTCTGACAGGCCTGATCGTTGAGAAGACGGTCGTTGAACACGAAGGCAAGCTTGACCAGTTTGATGCGATGTGGGTCAGCTCCCTCTGCGACAGTACCGCGAAGGGTAAGCCGGACATCGAGCTCGTCGATATGACCTCACGTTTCAGAACGATCGAGGATATCACGGAAGTTACCACCAAGCCGATCATCTTCGACGGCGATACCGGCGGACTTACCGAGCACTTTGTTTATACAGTAAGATCCCTTGAGAGAATGGGTGTTTCCGCTGTCATCATCGAGGACAAGAAGGGGCTTAAGAAGAATTCTCTCTTCGGTACGGAAGTGAAGCAGACGCAGGCAACGATCGAGGAGTTCTCCGAGAAGATCGCGGCCGGTAAGAAGGCACAGCTGACCGATGATTTCATGATCATTGCGCGTATCGAGAGCCTGATCCTCGAGCAGGGCATGGAAGACGCCCTCGCACGTGCTTTTGCTTTCGTAAAGGCCGGCGCAGACGGAATCATGATCCACAGCCGGAAGAAAGATCCGGCAGAGATCTGCGAGTTCTGCGACAAGTTTAGAAGCCAGGATGCTAAGACACCGATCGTTGTTGTTCCGACAAGCTTTAATACCATCACGGAAGAAGAACTGGCTTCTCACGGCGTTAACATCGTCATCTACGCGAACCAGCTCACAAGATCCGCGTTCCCGGCGATGCAGCAGACCGCAGAAGATATCCTGAAGTATCACAGAGCGAAGGAAGTCGATGACCGCCTGATGTCCATTAAGAACATCATCACACTGATCGACGAGATCTGATCACATAACCGCCTTAGGATACGGGCGGAGGACTTAACGTAAGGAGCAGAATATGAAAGTAGAAAAACTTGTAGAGATCATTGGCGCGGATTTTTATACCGGTGTTCCGGATTCCCAGTTAAAAGCACTGTGCAATTACCTGATGCATACTTACGGCATCGATGCGCATCACCACGTGATCGCGGCAAACGAAGGTAACTGCACCGCACTTGCAGCAGGATATCACCTTGCGACAGGCAAGGTCCCGGTCGTTTACATGCAGAACTCAGGCGAAGGCAACATCATCAACCCGGTGGCAAGCCTTCTGAACGATAAGGTCTACGCGATCCCGACCGTGTTTATCATCGGCTGGAGAGGCGAGCCAGGCATCCACGACGAGCCACAGCACATCTATCAGGGTGAAGTCACGATCAAGCTTCTCGACGATATGGATATCGCTAGTTTTGTGATCGGCAAGGATACCACTGACGAAGAAGTCGAAGCGAAGATGGAAGAGTTCAGAGGTATTCTGGATTCCGGAAAAGATGTTGCATTCGTTATCCGTAAAGGCGCGCTTTCCTACGATGAGAAAGTTGTCTATGAGAACGATAACACCATGATCAGAGAAGAGATCATTCAGCACATCGTTGCCGTAAGTGAAGAGGATCCGATCATCTCCACAACAGGTAAGGCTTCCCGTGAACTCTTCGAGACACGCGTGGCAAACGGACAGAACCACAAGTACGACTTCCTGACCGTCGGCTCGATGGGACACAGTTCCTCCATCGCGCTCGGCGTGGCGATCAACAAGCCGAACCAGAAGATCTGGTGTATCGACGGAGACGGTGCCGTTCTTATGCACATGGGTTCCATGGCGCTTCTCGGTTCCAACCAGCCGAAGAATCTCGTACATATCGTTATCAATAACGGCGCACATGAGACGGTCGGCGGTATGCCTACTGTCATGGGCGATGTAGATCTCGTCGGTGTGGCAAAGGCATGCGGCTATCCTTACGCAGTACGCGTAAATGATTTCGAGGAACTCGACCGCGAACTGTCGCTGGCGAAGGGCCTGAACGAACTCTGCCTGATCGAGGTAATGTGCAGTATCGGTGCCCGTGACGACCTCGGACGTCCGACCACAACAGCGCTTGAGAACAAGCAGAACTTCATGGAGTATATCGCGACGCTGTAAGGCAAAGCGATCAAAAGAGCGGAAGCGGGTGCTTTTCAGGCGGAAGACTGAAAGAAAGCAAGTGCTTTTCGCGAAGATAAAAAAGACCCGGGACGGGATCAGGAATACCTGGTCCCGTCCTTTTTTTGTGCGCCGATGTAACTTTTGAAGATAATCGTGTAATAATCTAATGTGGCGTGTCGCAAAATGCGACATACAATAGAACCATAGCAAAGAGGTACTCGGTACCGGAAAAGGGGTCAAAAATGAAGAGAAGGAGATTCGCAATCGTATTTTCACTGATTAAGGCAATCGCGTGTTTTGCGGCATGCTCGAGCAGCGAAGTCGACAAGACAGCCAGCATGAATGTGACACCGGTCAACACAGCGGCTGTTGCACAGACTGCGGAGACATCTCCGGTAACGACAGTTCTGACATCCTCTCCGGCAAAGCCCGTAAAAGCAGTGTCGACGGAAACCCGCAAAGAAGCTTCGAAGGACGCAGATGATACCAAGGCGGCTAATGTTCAGAAGATCGACGGCACAGACGGTTTTATCGACAGATACGGCGTGATCGAGTATGACACCTCTCGCACGTACAAGATGACAGACGGAAAGACCGTATGTGATGCAGATACATACAGCACGAAGAAGCTGGATGTGAAGCGCTACGAAGAGTTTATGAACGTAGTTGATGACAGCTTCGCATACATGCTGATCTGGGACGGAAATGCATATATGTACAATAACTACTACATCCTGGTCACGACCGAGGACGGCAGTAACTGGAACACGATCTACAGCGAAGGCTTCAGTGATGATCCTTCCAACGATAACATCGGATCCGGCACATTCTACAGCAAAGACATCTACGCTTCCGTACCGGTCAAGAGCTCGAAAGAGACGAAGGCTTTCAAGACAAGTAACGGCGGCATGGTCGTATTCACCGGAAGCTACCTTGAGAACCACACATGCAATAACTACGGCGACTGGATCAGCATCAAGTGCGATGAGGATCACAAAATCACGCTGAATACCTACAAGGCAAGCAACTGGTACAAGGGATTTACCATCTCTGACGGAACCGTCCTGACCGGCGAAGAGTATGTCTCCTTCGATCTTAGTGAGACGGGCCGGACGGATGCGGCGGGCAATCCGGTCTATGAGCTGGACATCTACGGTAAATACGATAACGCGGTACTTTTCTCCGGACCGGTCACCATCGACCCCGAGACACTCAAGCCCGTACCGTGCACTGAAAAAGCATAATCGATTTCGCTCCTCCCGAAATACGAAAAGCATAAGAAGAAAAAAGCGGACCGCCTCAGGGTTCGCTTTCTTCTTGTTTCCAGTAATCCTTATTGAAGATGTCCGGTCCGTTCAGCGAGTACCAGATCGTGTCGGTGAACGTGGTGCCGGAGTTGTCTGTAAGTCCCCACTTATCGGTGTACATGATGTACATCGGCTTTTCTTTTTCCTCGGGACGGAACATCGGGTTTCCGGTAAACGGATTGACGGGATCGTCGATCAGGCCGTTCATGGCAAGATACGGTGTGTCCGCATTCGTCATGAAGGTATTGTCTGTCTTGATCTCTCCCTTAGCCCCGAAATCCTTTACGAAAAGCACCGGGTTATAGGCCATGGCATCTTCGGGGTTATACTCTGCGCCGGTGTTTGATCCGTCGAGAAAGAGCATGTCTTCGAAGTTACCGAGCGGCCAGCCGTGGTCGGAGACGATGACGATCCTCGTGTTATCGTAGACGCCGAGTTCTTTTAAGTAGTCCATCCAGTTGCCGAGCTGGATCCACGCGGCCATATTGCACTGGTAGTGCGTCAGTTTATACTTGGTTTTTCCCGCCATGTCCATCGTTCTTCCGTTATAGGTAAAACGGTCGGTGTGCGTCTTATCGAACTCGGTGTTGTCGACCTCGTACTGCGGCGCGTAATCGGGCTCCTGGAGCGGCATGACGTTGTGCGCGGTACCGTTCTGCAGAAGGAAGAAGTGCTTATCGGATGACTCGTCGATCTTCGTCATGGAAGGCAGTGCCTGAAGTGCCGCATAGGAATCGCGGAAGAGGTTCATGTAGGCTGCCGAGATGATGTAGTGCGCGGAGTCCTCGCCGAGTGTCTGCATGGACAGCTTCGAGTTGTCCGGCGCGAAGTAGGTGCCGTCCGTATAGATGACGGATTGAAGGACCATCGGGGAAGCCTTCATGAGGCTGTAGCAGAAGAAGTTTCTCTTCCAGACCGACTTGATCTCGCTGTCGGTCTCGTCCGAATCACGGAACAGTCCGAGCTCGGTGTTGTAGGCGCTGATGGACGGATATTTGTCGTAGATCGACAGGTCCGGGATCGCGCTGTAGCCGGCAAAAGGCGGGTCGAAGACGGTGACGTCGTATCCTGCCTCGGAGAAGAGGATCGGCATCGTAAGAAGCGATTCGTCGTGCTTCTGCTGAAGCGGCACGCCGGTCCGGTCGTTGATGGCATCCGGCGTGTAGTCATACCCTCCGAAAAGCGCCGGCGCCGCGATGACGGTGCGCATGCCGAAGGAAAGTGTATTCGGGTACCAGGTAAAGCCGGAGAACTGTTCTTTCAGCTCGGGGCGCTCCTGGAACATATACGGGATGTAGGAGGCGATGGCGCGGTCGACCATGATGACCACGACGTTCTGTCCGTCTCTGCTTAACGGGATTTCGGGAAGCTCCTGATTCGTGTTCTCGATGACCCTTCGGATATCAGGCATGTCGGAGCTGATCTTATAGATGTTGTATCCGGAGATCGCAGTGGCGACGATCAGCAGTATCGGCGCGATAAAACGGATGACGGCAGTGCTTTTCTTAAAGAGGAAAATGACGGCGCCGATGATGGCGAGCGTCACAAAGAGGTTCAGAAGTTTTACGGATGCCGCGTGGGAAAGTCCGGTGTCGAACTGCAGGTCGGAAGAAAGGATGCTCTCGCTCTTTCCGAACAGAAGGAAGTTGACGGTGCCGATGATGGAAAAACACCAGATCGCGGCGGTTGCGCGCTTCCTGTTCTTGTTTCCCGCGAGGTAGTAGAAGAGGCTGCCCCAGATGACGAAGGCGCCGACGGCGGTGAGAAGCGAATAGATGATGTATCTTACCGGCGAGTGGACAGAGGTCATCAGGACGAATTCCGACGGGGAAGACGCGATGACGAATGACGGGATCAGCGCACCGAGAAAGATACTCAGGAAGAGTGCGCCGCAGATGAAAAGCTTATTGTCGGATGGATCCTTCCCGACAGAGGATTTCTTCGATCCCGAAGAACGCAGAAGCAGCGGCAGCTGGAAAGCGGCGCCGACGAGAAGGATGATCATCTTTGACGTCGACGGTCCCTTGAAGAGGAGCCCGAAAATGATGATCAGAAGACCGGTAACGGAGAATGCGATACCGGTCGCACGGCGCTTGTCGGAACGCGCGTTGACGATGTTCTTGATAAGTGAAAAAACGTTGTTGAGCGTCCAGTAAAGCACAAGACCGGACGGGGAGTTATAGAGCAGTACGAGGAAGATCAGGGCCATACCGTGGAGCGTGATCTTGTCCTTGAACTTTAAGCCCTTCGTGTAGATCTCCGAGGAGACGACGTTGATGAGCGTCATCAGGATCGGAAGCACATTGATGGAAAAGCCGCTGATCTTAAAGAGCGCGTCGGGCTGGCCGAGGTCTTTCAGGAACAGGAAACCCGTGCCGCGGAGTGCGGGGAGATTCGAAAGGAAGTTATAAGCCGCAATGAAGAACGGAACTTCGAGGATCAGCGCGATCGAGCTGCGGAGTGCGTAGATCGGCTTATAATTGTTTTCCTTATAGAACGCCTGAAGCATCATGTATCGCTCATCGCCCTTGAAGGATTTCTTAATGTGGCTGACGAACGGCTCCATCTTCTTCTCGCGTTCCCGCTCTTCTGCCTGGATCGCATCCGCACGGTTATAGAAGGGAAGGAGAAGTAGATTGACGACCAGACTTAACGGGAAGATGGCCGCGCCACAGCTCCCGAGAACGTAGAAGGCCGCCGCAAAGACAGCCTCCAGGATCAAGGTGAGCGGAGAGAGTAACAGTTGATATAGAATACTCCCGATGGACACGGCAACCCCCTAGTATCAGGCTTCTGCTTTCGCCTTCTTCTTCGGCTCTTTCTTGGAATCCTTAGAATTCCTGGAATCCGGCTCAGCTTCTGCTTCGGACTTCTTTGTCAGTTCTTCGTACTTGGCAACGAGGTAGTCGCAGACACGCCTGGTGCCCTCGCCCTGGTATGCCCAGGCCTCGTCACGTACCTGATGACGGCTCTCTGTGAAGGACTCGTCCTCGAGGCAGTCATCGATCATCTTCTTAAGATCGCTTCGGTTTTCCTTGGTGAGCTTCGCGCCCAGTCTCGGGATAACGCTTAAGCCCCACGGCAGACGGTTGAGCCACCATGCATCGTACGGGGAAGCATCGAACTCGGTGTCGGCGCAGATGACCGGCTTATCGAATACGAGCGAGAAGTCGAAGATAACGCCCGAGAAGTCGGAGATCAGGATGTCCGAACGGTTCAGGGCATCGAAGTTGTCTGTATCACGGTTCCACTCGAGCTGATCGGAATTCGGAAATTCCGCCATCAGCTTATCCATCAGTTCTTTTTCCGAAGTAAAGGACTGCGGGTGCGGACGTACGATGATGTGATAGCCTGTCGCGAGAAGGTCACGGATGAACTCTTCGCCGTAGCGGGAAAGGATCGCGCTCGCGCCCCAGGAAGGAGCGAGGAGAACGGTTCTGGTCTTATCCTTATCTTCGGAAGATTTGCCTTCTTCGGCTGCGGCCTTTCTCTCTTCAAATTTCTTTCTCTTTTCATCCATAAAAGGACTGCCCGTCAGGACAAGTTCTTTTGCCTTAAGATGGCGGGCCTCCTCGAGGTCACGTGTATCGTCGATCTGGAACTGGCCGGAGCAGAGGACGGCATCGTAAAAGTCGATACCGAACATTCTGTAGGTCGTCATCTCGGCAGGGGAGTGCGGAACGTGGACGTAGTACTTGGCGTCCTTGGAGCGCTTCCACTGGTAGACGTCAACGCCCGGTGTGGTTGAAAGAACGATGGAAGCCTTGACGAAGTTGAGCTTCGCAAATGCCTTGTTGCCCGGACCGATGCACTCAGCCTTGACGTGCTCCATCTCGGACTTCAGTCCCGGATCGTCTTCGGATGCGGTCATATATACGCAGTCAAAACCACGGTCGTTCATTTCCTTAAGGATCGGCTCGAATACCGACCAGTAACGCTTGTCGTCAGAGAAGACCGCCAGCTTGATGGCTTTGTCGGAATCGTCCTTGGCCTTACCGCCACTAAGAAGAAAACGGATCTTGACCCACAGGCCCTTGAAGGCGAAGCGCGCTACGCCAAGAAGACCGATCAGGATCGCAAAAAGCATGGAACCCGTACCCGGGTCAATATAAAGTCTAACGGGATGCATCATCTGTCAACTTCCTCCCAGTTCTCTTTTTCAAGTACATTCTGATTCTTCAGGCTGTACCAGATGCAGTTTGTAAATGTGTTGCCGGTATTGGACTCGGCCGACCAGTTGTCGGTGTAAAGCACGAGCATATCGCCGTTCTTGGCATCCGGCTGGAAGATCGGGTTGTTCGTAAACGGATTGACCGGATTCTCAAGAAGTCCGCTCATGGCCAGTGTCGGTGTATCCGCATTGGTCATGAAGGTGTAGTCCGTCTTGAACTCGCCTCTGGAATTGAAATCCTTATAGAAAAGCACCGGGTTATAACCCATGGCATCTTCTGCGTTATAGAGAGTATCCGGATCGCCGCTGCCAAAGAGCATGCTGTCAAAGGAACCGAGACCCCATGCATGGTCGGATACGATGATGATCCTGGTGTTGTCGTAGACACCCAGTTTCTTCAGCTCTTCCATCCATTCGCCGAGACGCTTAAGAACAGCCATGTCACTCTCGTAGTGCGCCATCTGATAGGTGGTATCCATCTTCATGGTGACACCGTTATAAGTGAAACGGTCTGTATGTGTGCGGTCGTATTCGCCGTTCTCGACGACATCAGCCGGCTCGTATTCCGGTTCCTGGAGAGGAATGATGTTGTGCGTCGCACTGTTCTGCATCATGATGAAGTTTCTCTTGCCGGTCTCCTTCGCCTCGGTGATCGACGGGAGTGCGCGGAGTACTTCGTAGGAGTTCATGAACGAATCCATCAGCGCGGCCGGAACGTTATAGCGGTCGATCGCGCCGCCCTGGATCAGGGCAGTACTTGATGTACCCGGCTGGAAGTAAATGCCGGTCGAGTAGACGGCCGACTGCATGAAGAGCGGGGAGACCTTCATCACGCTGTAGCAGAAGAAGTTTCTCTTCCAGATCGACTTCATGTTGCCCGCGATTTCGGAAGAATCACGGAACTGGCCGAACTCGGTGTTGTAGGTCTTGATCTCCGGATATTCATCGTAGATCGACAGATCCGGGATCAGGCTGTAGCCGGCATACGGCGGGTCCATGACGGTGACGTCGTAGCCTGCCTCGGAGAAGAGGACCGGCATGACCTTCAGGGACTCGTTGTGCTTATCCTTCAGGGAGATATCGTCGCGAAGGTTACTGTTCGACGGCATGTAGTCATATCCGCCGAAGAGCGCCGGAGCGCCGACGAGTGTTCTGGTTCCGAAGGAAAGTGTATTCGGGTACCAGGTGAATCCGTCGAACTGCTTGGCGAGGTTCGGATCCTCCTGGAAAAGATACGGTACGTAGGATGCGACTGCACGGTCGATCATGAGAACGACAACGTTCTCTTTATCTTTACTGAAGGTGAGTGTCGGACGCTCGGAGTTCGCATTTTCTGCGATAACTCTGCGGATATTCGGCATCGCCTTCTCGACATCGTAGCAGTTATAGAGAGTCATGGCGCCGATCGCGATCAGAAGGACCGGAGATACAAAGCGGATGACCGATGCTTTTTTCTTATAGATCACGATGATCAGGGCAGTCAGCGCGACGATCATGAGAATATCGAGGAAGATCTTGTTCTTGGCAAGATCGAGCGCAACGTCAAATCTGAGGTCAGTCGTAAGCGAGTTGCTGTTGGCGCCGAAGACCATGTAGTTTGCAATACCCGTGATCGCGCAGACCCATACCGCGCCGGTGAACCAGCGCTTCGTCTTGTTGCTGGCCAGGTAATAGAACAGTCCGCTCCAGATGATGAAGAATCCTGCAGCGGTCAGGAATGCGAAGAATACATAGCGGTTCGGGGAGTGTACGTCCGATGTCAGGACGAACTCCAGAGGCGAGGACTTGATGATCGAAGACGGGATCAGTCCGCCGAGAAGGATCGTCAGGAACAGCGCACCGCCGAAGAAAAGTCTGTGGTCCGGCTTCTTCTCGGAAACAGCGGAAGTGTCAGAGGCGAGTGCTTTTTCCTTACGGCGGGGAAGCATGCCGATCACGAACGGGATCAGCATCAGTGCGCCGAAGGCCAGGACGCCGAGGCGGTAGTTCGGAAGTCCGTGGAAGAAGCAGAAGCCGTAGAGAAGGACCGCAGCACCGCCGATACCGAAGAGGATACCTGCGGTACGTGCCTTGTTCTTCGTGCCGTTTACGACATTCTTCAGAAGCGAGAAGATGTTGTTGAGGGTCCAGTAAAGAACGAGTCCGGACGGGGAATCATAGAGGAGTACGAGGAAGATCAGGGCCATACCGTGGAGCATGATCTTATCCTTGAACTTTAAGCCCTTTGTGTAGATCTCCGAGGAGACGACATTGATCAGGGTCATTAGGATCGGCAGAACGTTGATCGCCACACCGCCGATCACGAGAAGTCCGTCCGGCTTAGAAAGGTCGCTGAAGCAGAGGAACTTCGCGCCCTGCAGGTCCGGCAGCTTCGACAGGAAGTTATACGCCGCAATAAAAAACGGAACTTCCAGGACAAGCGCGATCGACGATCTTACCGCATAGATCGGCTTGTAGTTGTTCTCTTTGTAGAGGGTCTGGAGCATCATGAAACGCTCATCGCCCTTAAAGGTCTTCTTGATGTGCTCGACAAACGGAGCCATTTTCTTCTCGCGCTCACGCTCTTCCGCCTGGATCGCATCCGCCCGGTTATAGAACGGAAGGAGCAGGAGGTTGACCACAAGGCTCAAGGGGAAGATCGCGGCACCGCTCGATCTTAAGAGCTCAAACGCAGTACTGTACACCGCTTCGAAGATAAGTGTCAGCGGCGACAGGAAAAGCTGGTACAGTATTGATCCAAATGACATAGAATCAGACTTCCTTTGTGTGTTTTCTTTTTCCTTTTTTCGATGTACGCCGGGCTCGAAAAGCACTCAGACGAACAGATGGAATTATAACACTTCACTGAAAGTATCTCAATATATATTAATAACGTGCGCGATCGCGCGCGACCGCGCGTGTATATGTATGCGCGCGTATAAATGAGAATCAGCGGGTTATCCGCTCTTTGAAAAAGCACCGGCAGGAGAACGCTTTTATCCCTTCGGCTCGCTTTCTTCCTGTCTCCAGTTGTCCTTGTTGAAGATGTCCTGATTCTCCAGAGAGTACCACAGGAGCTTGCTGCCCGGATCGATCGTGGTTGCCTCCTTCGGCAGCGACCAGCTGTCCGCATACAGGATGTACTGCTTTGGCGCATTCTTTTCTTCTGGGCGGTAGATCGGGCGGCCTGTGAACGGATTGACCGCATCATCGATCAGTCCCTGCATCGCCAGATACGGCGTATCCGCATTGGTCATGAAGGTGTAGTCCGTGGTGTATTCTCCGGCCGCACCGAAGTCCTTGACGAAAAGCACCGGGTTATAGGCCATGGCGTCTTTGGAATTGCGGAAAGTTGTATCTGAGATCCGGTCGGCAAAGATCATGTCATCGATGCTCTTCAGCGGCCAGCCGTGGTCAGAGACGATGATGATCCTGGTGTTGTCATAGACACCCATCTCCTTAAGATGATCCAGCCAGTTACCGACCTGGATAAAGGCCGCCATATCGCACTGATAGTGGGACAGCTGGTTCTGGTCGTTCATGGTGATGGTCTTTCCGTCAAGCGTGAATCTGTCCGTATGCGTCTTGTCGAATTCGGTGTTGTCGACCTCGTATCTTGCCTCGTATTCCGGCTCCTGAAGCGGCATGACATTGTGCGACGTGCCGTTCTGGATCAGGAAGAAATGGTTATCGGAAGAATCCGACGCATGAGTCATCGACGGCAGTGCTTTTAGCGCATTATAGGAATTCGAGAAGGTGTTCATATACATCGCCGAGATGATGAAGTGCGCACTGTCGTCGCCCTTCTGCATGATCGAACGCGTCTCGTCCGGTGCGAAGTACTTACCGTCGGCATAAAGAAGCGGCTGGAGAACGAGCGGGGAAGACTTCATCAGACTGTAGCAGAAGAAGTTCCTCTTCCAGGTCGAGACGATCTGAGACTTATTGACATCCTCGTCAAGGAAAAGGCCGTACTCTGTGTTATAAGCATCGATCGCCGGATACGGATCGTAGATCGAAAGATCCGGGATGACACTGTAATTGGCGTACGGCGGATCGAAGACATCGACCTTGTAGCCGGCATCCGAGAAGATCAGGGGCATCGTAAGAAGCGCTTCATTGTGCTTCTCGACAAGCGTTTTGTCGTCTCGGGAATTGATGGCAACCGGCGTATAGTCATACCCGCCGAAAAGCGACGGTGCCGCGATGACGGTGAGCATGCCGTAGGAAAGCGTGTTCGGGTACCAGGTAAAGCCGGAATACTGGTCTTTTAACTCCGGTCTTTCTTCGAAGATGTACGGAAGGTACGAAGAGACGGCGCGGTCGAGCATGATCACGACGACATTCTTGCCGTCTTTACTCAGTTCCACATGCGGGATCTCCTTCGTCGTATTCGCCGCGACCCTGCGGATATCGGGCATCTCGGCTTCGATCTTATAGATGTTGTACCCGGAAAGTACAAAGGCGACGGCCAGGAAAACCGGTGCCACGAAACGGATGATCGCGGGTGCTTTTTTACAAAGAAGAATGACCAGCGCGATGGTCAGGATCACGGAAAGAAGATTAAGAATTACGCGGCCGGACGGCAGATAAAAACCGGGATCGAACTCAAGATCGGAAGAGAGGATATTCTCGTTCTTTCCGAAGATCAGGAAGTCGACCGTGCTTAAGAAAGCGAAGCACCAGATCACGACCGTCGCGCGGCGCTTGTTCTTCGGTCTTGCCAGGTAATAGAACAGTCCTCCCCATACGGCAAAAGCACCGAGCGCCGTAAGGAACGCGTAGATGATGTATCTGACCGGCGAGTGGACCGCTTTCAGTATGATGAACTCGGCAGGAGAGGCCAGGACAACATACGACGGGATCAGCGCGCCGAGAAAAACACTCAGGAAAAGCGTACCAAGAAGGAAGAGTTTATTATCCGGAGAGGGCCCGGCATCAGTGCTTTTCGGGCGGAAAGAAGAGCGGATGCTGCCAAGAAGGAGCATGATCAGGCCGACCATGAACATGAAGATCCGCGTATTCGAGGGACCCTTGAAGAAAGCCGCGTAGACCAGAAGGAGAAGGCCCGCGATGGCGATCGTGATGCGGATCGTGCGCTTCTTGTCTTTGCTCGCGCGGACGATGTTCTTGATGAGGGAGAATATGTTGTTCAGCGTCCAGTACAGGACCAGACCCGACGGGGAATTGTAGAGTAGTACGAGGAAAATCAGGGCCATGCCGTGGAGCGTGATCTTATCCTTGAATTTTTGTCCCTTCGTGTAGATCTCTGACGAGACGATGTTGATCAGAGTCATCAGGATCGGCAGGAAGTTAATGGTGAACCCGCTGATGGAAAAGAGCCTGTCCGGCTGACCGAGGTCCTTAAGAAAAAGAAAACTCGTGCCGCGGATTACCGGAAGATTCGAAAGGAAGTTATACGCCGCGATGAAGAACGGCACTTCAAGGATCAGCGCGATCGAGCTTCGAAGCGCGTAGATCGGCTTGTATTTGTTTTCTTTGTAGAGGGACTGGAGCATCATGTAGCGCTCATCGCCCTTGAAAGTCTTCTTGATGTGCTCGATGAATGGCGCCATCTTCTCCTGACGTTTCCGCTCCTCGTCCTGGATCGCGTCCGCCCGGTTATAGAAGGGAAGAAGCAGGAGATTAACGACAAGACTCAGCGGAAAGATCGCTGCACCGGCCGATGCCAGAAGATCGAAAGCTATGCTGAACACGGTTTCAAAGATTAACGTCAGCGGTGACAGAAAAAGCTGGTACAGAATTGCACCCAAAGACATGAATCGATCCTTCTTTCGAGTAAGTCAGCTTAATAAATTATAACATTAAGAGATTTATAGCTCAATTCATCATAAGCGAGCGCGTATCATAAATCAGGGAGCAGTGAAACAGATGCGGAGGCGGATTGATATAAGACAAAGAAAATCCATGGTTTTATATCAATGATTTGGTGGGGTGATTGATATAAACTCGCCCCAAACAGTGCTTTTATATCAATTTTCTGACCTTCCATTGATATAAAAGCACCTGTACGTGAGTTTTTATATCAATGCCCGACTTCATATGCCCCTCAAAATTGATATAAAACGATCAATTGATGGCTTCTTATATCAATCGAGGCCTGAATTCATTGATATAAGATGACGTAAAAGCACTATTTTATATCAATGTCGGGCAAGACAAGCAAGTTTGCGGCGGTCTTGCTTGAAAGTAGTATTTGAATGCCGCTATCGGTATAATAGTTAGCGGAACAGATAGTTCAAGCGGAGGAGTTTCGAATGGCGGATAAACTGAATGATGCGATGAAGATATCTTTTTCTTCTCCTGCGAAGGTGTGGGAAGAAGCGCTTCCGGTGGGTAATGGTAAGCTTGGCGGCATGGTCTTCGGACTTCCGTATATCGAGCGGATCCAGCTCAATGAAGACAGTGTCTGGTATGGCGGTCCGCAGGACAGAAATAATCCTTCCGCGCTTGAAAAACTTCCCGAGATCCGCTCGCTCATCATGGAGGGGCACATCCGCGAGGCGCAGGAACTCTGCACCTTTGCGCTGTCCGGTATTCCGGAGGAACAGCGCCATTATGAGACCCTCGGAAATCTCTATATCGAGTTTGACGGCACGGAGACGGAGTACTCCGATTATTCCCGCGAACTAGATCTTTCCACTGCGACAGTTACTACGAGTTTTAAGATGAAGCGCACGACCGGCGGCGCGCTTTGTGACGTGAAGTATACCCGTGAAGTGATCGCAAGTTATCCGCACGATGCCATGATCATCCACCTGACTGCCGATGTGCCCGGCGCATTATCTTTTCACGCGCAGCTCGGAAGAATCCCGGGAAAGCCCTGGGAGGAAACTCCGTATCAGAAACAGACGATCCGAAGACAGTGCTATACGGGACTGACGGACAGTATTATCGCACTTCCCGGTAATGTCCAGCTTATGGAGGCAACCGCCGGAGGAAAAGGCGGTGTGCAGATGGCCTGTGGTATTAAGGTGATCCCGCAGGGCGGAAAGACGGAAGTGATCGGCAACACGGTAAGGATCCTGGGTGCCGATGAAGCACTGGTTATTCTTTGCGCAGATACGACTTTCCGCAAAAGCGACCCGAAAGCATCTGTGCTCGAAAAACTCGAGAATGCTTCGAAGCTTTCCTGGGAGCAGCTTTATCAGGCGCATGAGGAAGACTACCGTTCGCTCTTCGACCGCGTGAAACTTCAAATCGACGGGCAGGAAGAGGTTGAAAGATTCTTCCAGTTCGGAAGATATCTCATGATCGCGGGCTCGCGTCCGGGATCGCTGCCGCTGAACCTTCAGGGCATCTGGAATCAGGACATGACACCGATCTGGGGCAGCCGCTTCACGATCAATATCAATACCGAGATGAACTACTGGCCGGCGCTTACGGCGAATCTTGCCGAGTGTCAGGAGCCGCTGTTCGATCTCCTTGAAAGAGTACGAGAGAACGGCCGCGAGACGGCTATGAAGATGTACGGCTGTGGTGGATTTATGGCGCACCACAACACAGATATCTGGGGAGACACCGCGCCGCAGGATGTCTGCATCAGTTCGAGTTACTGGGTCATGGGCGGCGCGTGGCTGGCGCTGCATGTCTGGGACCAGTACCTTTTCACAATGGATATCGATTTCCTTAAGAAGAACTACCCGGTTATGCGCGAGGCGGCCGAGTTCGTGATGGATTACCTGATCGACGACGGCAGGTATCTCGTGACCTGCCCGACGCTCTCGCCGGAGAACACATACATCCTTCCGAACGGCGAGCAGGGCGTGATCTGTAAGGGCGCGTCGATGGATAACCAGATCATCACCGAACTTCTGAATGCTTGTATTTCTGCGGAAAAAGCACTCGCCCCGGACAACTCTGTTTCTATCACCAAACGTTCAGAAGAAGTCCTCTCCCGCATAGCTCCGATCCGGGTCGGTAAGTATGGACAGATCACGGAGTGGAACGAAGACTACGAAGAAGCGGAACCCGGACACAGGCACATCTCCCAGCTCTTCGCGCTCTACCCCGGAACACAGATCACAAGAAAAGAAAAAGTGCTTTTCGAGGCGGCAAAAAAGACGATCGAAAGAAGACTTTCCTTCGGCGGCGGGCACTCCGGCTGGAGCCGTGCGTGGATCATCAACATGTATGCGCGGCTCGGTGAAGGGGAGAAGGCGTATGAGAACCTGATGACACTGATCAGTAAGCAGACGCTTCCGAACCTCTTTGATAACCATCCGCCGTTTCAGATCGACGGTAATTTCGGCGCGACGGCCGGCATCTGCGAGATGCTGGTGCAGAGCCATGAGGACGAAGTGAGATACCTCCCCGCGCTTCCGGATGCATGGAAGAAGCACGGCCGGATCGAGGGGATCAGGCTTCGCGGCGGTAAGACTGTCAAAGTGCTCGAGTGGAGAAACGGGGAAATCGTAAAGCTGGAAGTCGTATAAAAGTAATCTTGCCCGAAACTGCCTAAATCTCTAGAATTCCGCCCATATCTTTGCTACTATAAAAGTGTTGTGAAGGTAAAGGGGGGTATATCATGTCAACAACAAATATTGTTATCCTTATTGCCATCGGTCTGTATCTTATTATGATGGTTGCGATCGGTGGTGTTTTCAGCAAGAAGAACAAGAACACAGACGACTTCTATCTCGGCGGCAGAAAGCTCGGCCCGATCGTTACCGCGATGAGTGCAGAGGCTTCCGACATGAGTTCGTGGCTTCTCATGGGTCTTCCGGCAGTTGCCCTGATGACGGGTATTCCGGAGGCGTTCTGGACGGCCGTCGGTCTTGCGATCGGTACGTACCTGAACTGGCTCTTCGTGGCAAAGCGCCTGAGAGTCTATACGCAGAAGGTAGATGCCGTAACGCTGCCGGACTTTTTCTCTAAGCGTTTCGGAGACAAGCACCACATCATCACACTGGTTGCGGCGCTGTTCATCGTCGTATTCTTCGTACCATATACCGCATCCGGGTTTGCGGCCTGCGGCAAACTCTTTTCCTCGCTTTTTGATGTTTCCTACACCTACGCCATGATCGCCAGTGCTTGCATCATTGTTCTTTACTGCACACTCGGCGGATTCCTTGCGGCATCCACGACGGACTTTATCCAGTCCATCATCATGACGGTCGCGCTGCTGGTCGTTCTCGGCGTCGGCGAAGCCGTCACGAACGGTTTCGGAAATGTATTCGGTAATGTGAAAAATCTCGATGGTTACATGGACGTATTCAAGGGCTTTAACGTCGCGAAAGACTCGGTAGGCAGCTACGGTGCGCTTGCTGTTGCATCGACACTGGCATGGGGCCTCGGCTACTTCGGTATGCCGCACATTCTCCTCCGCTTTATGGCGATCGAGGATAAGAAGAAACTCAAGCTGTCCCGCCGTATCGCATCGATCTGGGTCGTTTTCTCCATGGCGATCGCCGTTGTGATCGGTTTCGTCGGATACTCTCTCATGAAGAATGGTATCGTTCCTGCATATTCTGATGCTTCCGCAGCAGAGACCATCATCGTTGACGTTGCGAAGTGGATCGCATCTCACGGTTACATTGCGGCATTTGTCGGCGGTGTCATCCTTGCAGGTATCCTCGCATCGACCATGTCCACCGCAGACTCCCAGCTTCTCGCGGCTGCATCTTCCGTTTCCCAGAACCTCGTTCAGGAGACCTTCGGTAAGAAACTTTCGGAGAAGAAGGGCGTATGGCTTGCCCGTATCTGCGTTATCGTGATCTCTGTGATTGCGGTATTCCTCGCACTGGATCCTTCCAGTTCCGTATTCCGTATCGTGTCCTTCGCATGGGCAGGATTCGGCGCCGTCTTCGGACCGCTGGTTCTTTTCGGACTGTTCTGGAAGAGAACGAATATGTGGGGCGCCCTGGCCGGCATGCTTTCGGGCGGTGCCACGATCTTTATCTGGAAGTTCGGTGTCCGGACCGCCTGCAAAGACACATGGCTCGATATCTACGAGCTCCTGCCGGCATTCATCATCGCATCCATCTTCATCGTTATTGTCAGCCTGCTGACCAAGAAGCCTGACGATTCGATCGTCAAGACTTTCGACGACGTTAAGGCGGAGTGCGCAGCAGAGTAAGATCGATAAGATCAGCTTAAGAAAAGGTCTTTTATGAAAAGTTTTTTTCGTAAGCATCCGGTGATCATCAGTGTGACAATCGTTTTTGTTGTCGCACTGGTGATCCTTTCTGTTCTGATTTTCCGGGGCATCATGACCACCAGCTCAAAAACAAAGGAAGAACGGCATCTTCACGCCATAGAAGAAGTTCGGAAAGAGTATCCGGAAAGCGTGAAGATTCCGCTTACGGAGGAGTTTCTCAAAGAGGAATATGAGATCTTCGTCAAGGCGAATGGTTCGTGGCTGCTCTATCTTCTGATCGCGTCAGCGCTGATTCTTTTCTACGGTATCGTGATTGTTCTTGCAGCCCATAACGGGACGATCGGATTCCATCTGCTGAAGTATGGTTATACGAGGCCAATTCTTGACGCAAGAAAGAAAAACATCAGATCACGGTTTACCGTTGTCCATGCAGGGATCGCTATGTCGCTTACCGTACTGGTTTTTGTGGGGCTTCTCGGCTGGACCCTGAAGATCACCGTGTTCAAGAAACCGGAGATCCGGGTGTCAACGATCAAGGTGAATGCGAAGAACATGGAAGTGGTTCAAAGCACCGGGGTCAACGGCGAGCCGGTCATTAATAACAAGTACTATCTGTATTACGGACCGGACAGCACGAATCCGGACAAGCTTTCGGTGTCCTTCGACATTTACAATCAGGTCGAGAAGCTGGGCGTGTACCACCTGGCGTATGTGGAAGGGGTTCACAATTACACATACGTGGGGATCTATCCGGACGAAGAATTCGAGCGCGTAGATCAGTAACTTTTCTATTATTTGAAAAGCACTGATCCCGCAGCCGTATCTTACTCAACCAGCAGAAAATTACCTGTCAGAGGGTCGCGTTGGCTTGTGTCGATGCGGCCCTTTTGCGGCGGTTCTTTTACAAAGTCCGGACGGCTCTTCGGCTCCTCGCGGAGGTAGTAGTCGAGAGTCAGGACTTCACGCACTTCCTCTTCGTAGAGAGTGGTCTTTTCTTCGGCAAAATCGAGCACGATCTCATATCTTCTAAACCGCGCAGGCGTCTTGATGAAATAGTTCTTTTCCTTATAGTAATCGGCGAGCGCGCTGAACATATCGAAAGGTGTCTCGAAGGCTTTCTGCAGAAGCTTGAGCGTGTGCGTGAACTGGTGGCTGTTGTAGAACAGTTCGACCATTTCCTCGATGTTCTTCAGGTGACAGAGCTCGTCGAAGCGGAGCCATCTCGTGGAGAGGACTTCGTACGGCGCATCCTCGGATCTTACGATCGCAAACTTCTCGCAGTCTTCCTCGATCGGCGAGCCTTTCAGGACCTTGAGGAACCCGAGCTGCAGCTGCGTCGGAGCGAGCGCGTAGATATCGTTAAAGGAATTCCTGAAACTCCTGTAGCCCTCGTAGGGAAGACCCGCGATGAGGTCGAGATGGATGTGGATCGTATGCGTCGCGGAAAGTTCCTCGACAACTTTAGTGATCTTTCTGATAGAGCTCGGGCGGTTGACCGCGAGCAGCGTATCCTGGTTGGTCGTCTGCACGCCGATCTCGAGCTTGATCGCACCCGGACGCATCTTCCGGAGGATCTCGATCTCTTCCTTATCGATCAGCTCCGCGGCGATCTCGAAGTGGAAGTTCGTCTTGCCGGTATCGTGCTCGAGAATATAGTTCCAGATCGCCTTCGTCCGTTCCTTGTTGCTGTTAAAGGTCCGGTCGATGAACTTGACCTGCGGAACCTCTTCGTCAAGGAAGAACTGGATCTCCCGGAAGACGAAGGGGAGACTTCTGTAACGCACGGTCTTATCGATCGAGGACAGACAGTAACTGCAGCGGTACGGGCATCCGCGCGAAGACTCGTAATAGACGATGCGGTTGTCAAAATCCGTCATGCCTTCTTCGTAGATAAAAGGCAGAGAATCCATGTTCATCAGCTCCGTCTTAATGACGCTCGGGCGCTCACGCAGCGCGACGTTCGCGATGCCGGAAAAGTCAGGTGTTCCGATCACTGGCTTACTGATGTTGATCGTGTCATCGCCGTCTTCGGGAACGATATCCATGGAGCGTACATACTGTCCGACGATCCTTGTAAAAGCACTTTCGCCTTCGCCGACGATGATGCCTCGTACACTCGGGTACTGCTCGAAGATCTTCTCGTAGTGGTACGACACCTCAGGTCCGCCGAGCCAGATGTCCGTGTCGGGAAGGACCTTCGGAAGATCTGACAGGAGCTTTTTGACCTCATCGATATTCCAGATATATGTGGAGATCCCGATCGCGTCGGGCTTCAGTTCAAAGATCGATGACAGGATCGTGTGGATCGGTGTGTTGATCGTCGTTTCGTAGATCGACGTTACGCCCGGATAGACGCGGTCGGCACACTCGCGGAGAGAATAGACCGCGGGGTTGGAGTGAATGTATTTCGCGTTAATGGCGACCAGAAGAAAATTCATAAGATCCGCCTCCTTTATCTTTCTGTCTGTTTATGTTCCGGCCGTGAGCGCCTGAAGCTGTTCGGCACGGATATATACATAAACGGTTTCACTGTTTGCATAAAACTCATAGCCCGCCTTGGCAAACGCCCTGCGGAGCTTGTCCATAAATTCATCGTCGAGATCCTCGGTACGAAGATACGTCAGCACGTCCGGAACGCCCGACCAGATCGCCTCGCCCTGAAGGCTCGTGATCTGCGCACGGTCGAAGTTCGGCACATAGAAATACTTGAAGTCCGGAACGGCGGTCGTCATGTCGTAGAAAAACAGGTAGCAGAGGTTTCCGTAGTAGATGTACGTCGAATCCGGGAACATCTCGGAATACTGCTCCATCTTGACCTCGAGCTCGGGTTTCTCCCTCGGGATCTCCGGCCGGATTGCCGTGATCTGGATGATATAGCAGAGAAGAAGCGCGGCGGAAACCGACGAAACGATCACCGTCGAACGGCCCTTCGGGAAGTGCTTTTTGAGAAAAGAAGCGAGCATCAGCGGTCCCCAGATAAGAAGCGGCACGAGGGTCGTCAGCACATAGCGGTAGATCAGGGGCAGCGTGATGAATGCGACGATGACGATGCCGCACAGCATATAGATGCCGATCTGCTTTCTCTTGCCTGAGCCTTCCTTTGCCTTGAGAAAAGCACTGACGAACGCGAGGATGACGAGGATGAAGAGTGTGTTGATCGCAATCTTCGCCTCGAACTGGATCCACGGGCGGAAGTAGAAAAGGTCGTATCCGGCCTTGCTCGCGTACCGCATGTTAAACGAAAAGTATGTCTCGATCAGATCGTCGAGCGCTCCGTGATAGGCGAAGAATGCGATGAACGGAAGAAGCGTGATGACGATGCCCGAAAGAAACGGGATCGTGCTTTTGAAAAAGCACTTGAACTTCTTCTTCCCGAGCTGGTAAAGGAAGAAGAGTCCCAGGATACAAAGATAGTAGATACAGAAGTTCAGCTTCAGAAGGAAAACGCCGCCGCAGAGAAGTCCCAGCACCAGCATGTCCTTTCCGGAAAAGGCTTCTTCCGGGGGAGTTTCGCCACGCTCCGCAAGGCGCCTGAAGAACAGGTATTCCGAAGCGATGATCAGGAGAAGCACGATGTGCTCGGGCTTGCTTCCGGTGACGAAAAGCGAGTTCTTGTGAAGGAATAAAAGAGCGAGCGTGATCATGACGCCGAGGAAGGAGATGTCCTCGTCATAGAACAGCCGCGCGAGCTTATAAAGCAGGTAGAAAGAGGCGGCGTTGATCAGGAAAAAGACGATCCAGATACCGATGTCCGACCCGCCCGTGATCAGCATGCCGAAGGCGTAGACGAAATAGAGAAGAGGCCCCTTATGGTCGAAAAGATCCCGGTACGGGATCTTCCCCTTAAGAAGACCTTTGGATACCAGACGGTAAGCGATCTCATCCGAATCAAAGCAGTAGCGGTGGATCGGGGAGAAGGGGCACACAAAAAGCAGAAGGATCAGTATGGAAAAGATAATGACCGACGGAAATAAAACATCCTTCTTCAGTTTTCCCAAACGCTTCTCCATAGTTCTTCCGGCGCGATATCTCCGCCGCGCTCCCTGCCTCAAATTCTACTTACAATTATAGCAGAGTGCGCCCTGATTGACTATCGCCGCACGGCACGTGGCGGGAAAAACAGGCGCATATCGCCGCGAGGACGAGTGCTTTTCGGGCAAATGAAAAGGGCCGTCGAAATGGGGTGGCCGACAGTCCTTTTCGGGGGTATATATCAGGAAGGTCGCGAGGGGATCACATTGCTGTGTATCCACCATCGACCGGAAGATTGACACCGGTAACATATGCGGAGTTCTTCGAAGCGAGGAAAAGAGTAGCAGTATCGAGCTCGCCCTCTTCGCCGTAGCGCTCCTCAGGGATCATGGTCTTCGCGTTCTGCTGGAAGAAGTCACTGTTCAGAGTGTCGCGGGTCAGGTCTGTGTAGAAGTAACCCGGGCAGATGGAGTTTACGGTGATGCCGTACTTGCCCCACTCAGCAGCGAGTGCGCGTGTCATGTTAACGACACCGCCCTTAGCAGCGTGGTAAGGAGCAGAACCGCAGATCTTGTTTCCGACAAGACCGTACATGGAAGCGATGTTGATAATACGGCCGTACTTGGCATTGATCATGTATTTCTTCGCAACAGCTCTTGCTACGCGGAAAGAACCGAAGAGGTCGATATTCATTTCGTTATTGAACTGGTCATCAGTTATGTCTTCTGCCGGAGCTACTGCGCCGGTACCTGCATTGTTGACCAGGATGTCTACACGGCCGAACTTCTCGATTACCTTGTCGACCATAGTGTTAACTGCTTCTGTGTCTGTGATATCGCAGCGAACTGCCATTGTCTTTACGCCGTATTCCTTCTCGAGATCAGCGCAAACAGCATCGATCATTTCCTGGCGGCGGGCAACTGCGACGATGGAACATCCCTGACTTGCAAGGGCTTTGGCCATCTGAACGCCAAGACCGGTGGAGCACCCGGTAACGATTGCAACTTGTCCATCAAAATCAAAATAATTTTTCATGTGTTTTATTCTCCTTTTGCTTTGTTTTCCGTGGAAAAGTATATCATTTAACCCCTCAAAATGAACTTTTCTGTTCATTCGTTATTTGTACAAGAAAAAAATGTGCTATGCTGAAAACACATGTCAAGAACACAACGAAATCGGTCAAGTGATTTTCACAGTGATTTTCATTTCTTGCGTTTTTGAGCAAAATGAAAGGAAAAGAAAATGGCTTCGGAAAACGGATTAAAACGCTACGAGACTACTCTCTGCTATATTTACGGCCCTTCCGGCGTGCTGATGATGCACCGCACGAAGAAGGAAAATGACATCAACAAGGACAAGTACATCGGGGTGGGCGGCCATCTCGAACACGGGGAATCTCCCGAGGAGTGTGTGCTTCGTGAAGTGAAGGAAGAGACCGGACTTCGGATGACCTCCTTCCGCCTCCGCGGGATCATCACGTTCGTGATCGATGACATTGATGAGATCACGTTCCTGTATACGTGCGACGGGTTCGAGGGCGAGATCCGTGGCGGCGATGCCTGTAACGAGGGGGAACTCGTCTGGATCGAAGAGGATAAGATCGAAGACCTTCCGATCTGGCCGGGCGATAAGATCTTCTTCCGGCTGCTCAAAGAGCGCGACGATGTCTTCTCCCTGAAGCTCACTTACATCAGCGACGTACTGACAGATGCCGCCTTGGATGGAAAGAAAATCGATTTTGTAGTATAAATATATAGCGCGCGTGCGTACTGATGGAAAAGCACTTGGGTAAAGGCGCTTTCCCAAACGGAGCACAGGTGCTTTTCGGGAATGAAAGGGTGCCGGTGCTTTTCAAAAATGATAAAGGAAGAAAAAACTATGTCCGATAATAAGGAAGAGAAAATAGTCACCGAAAACCTCACCAAAGAAGCTGCTGAGGTGAGCGATTCGGTGAAAAAAGCACTGCCAGACACCGAAAATGAGGAAAAGCTCACCAAAACACTCACCCAAGATGCCCAAAAGGTGAGCGATTCGGTGAAGTCTGAAGGGAAGAAGAAAAAGAAGTCCGGCCGCCGCCGCATGATCGAGCACCGATTGAAGATCGGAGGCATCGTTGTCGGTATCATCGCTCTTCTGACGATCCTGTTTTTCACATGCGTCGCCAGCTACGATTTCTCCGAGAAAGCCTGGCACGTCAAGTTCGATCCAATCCACGGCTACAAATACACTCTTTATCTTAAGAATGACTATACTCCGGCGCACATCGTGATCGAGTCCTCCTCGAAGGGTTCCTCCGAAGTGAAAGTTCCGGAATCGATCTGGGGCGTGCGCGTGGACGAGCTCGGCGACGACGTATTCAAGGATTCCGTCAAGACCGTCCGTATCGGAAGCAACATCAAGACCGTCGGTGAGGGAAACGGCGACAAGACATTCGTGCTTCCCGAAAGTTACGGTACCAACGGTTTCTACACCGCATTCAAAGATAAAGATGCGAGTGGTTTTTACTATAAAGCCCTCGAGGACAAGACGCTGGTGGCGTTTGCCTACCTCGGCGATGAGGCGTCCTATCAGGTGCCGAAGACCTACGGCGGAATTGCTGTCAGCAAGGCCGTCGAGTACTACGAAAATGATGAGTACACCAAGTCATTTGCAGAATTCGAGGTACAGACCTCATCCATGATTCCGTATAACATGGTCCGCGTGCAGCTTCTCGAGAGAGAAGGCATCGATCCGTATGCCGATTCGATGACCGGCGCAACGACCCACGATAAGCTCAGAAGTAAGCTCCTGAGCCTTCCGCAGAACTACAGGTACAAATCCGACGGATATACCCCGGCAGACGGCGAGACTGCGATCAAGATCGCGCTGGTGCAGAGAGGTAACGGTCTCGGAAAGACCTGCGGAGATGTTATGGCCGAGTATCCTGAGAGAGAATTCGTCGCTGCGGTAAAGTATCTTTCTGAGAATACTGCCGAGTGCCATACCACCGATGAGCCGGACTTCGACGAATGGCTCATGGACGGCTTCGTAACTCCGTAACCGCCAGCGTCAGCGGAGCCTGCGCGAGCAGTGCTTTTCGCAAGCGGAAAAGACACGAAAAAAGTTCCGTAAAGTACACAGTTTAGTTACAAACGAGGCGGTCGCCCCGGGCTTGCTATGTGATAAAATATTCATGAGATTAACGAAGGTTTTTCTCTGAATTTTGCTTGGGAAAAGTGGCCGCTTCACCTGTTCCGAACCTTTCTTCCAGCGAATATTCGACGTCCTTTAAGTCGAAAACATAGATAGTGGCGGAGATATTGGGGTGAAACAAGGGGTCAGGTATGGAACGATCGGATTTATATGAGATTCTTTCAACTGAATATGCTAACTGGGAGATTGATCCGAAACCACTGGGGAACGGATCTTATGGTGTTGTCTTTAAGATGACGAACCGCACGAATGGTGAACTTCGTGCGCTGAAGGCAATCACGATTCCTCACGATGATTCGGATATCGATAAGAGAAGAGGCAGTGGTTATACCGAGGAAGAGATCAAGAGAGATTATACGGCGATTAAGGATCGTGTTCTTGATGAAATCGTCAACGTTATCCAGCTCCGCGGGAACGAAAATGTCGTGCGTATACACGGCTACCGCGAGATCCGACAGAAGGATCAGATCGGATGGATCGTATGCTTCGATATGGAATATCTTCCGACGATGAAGGAGATCCTGCCGATGACAGAGCAGGAGGTCCGAAAGCTCGGACTGGATATATGCAATGCGTTAAAAGACTGTCATGAGAAGGGCATTATCCACAGAGACATCAAGCCGCAGAATATCCTGAAAAGAGGCGGGACGAATGTACTTGTGGACTTCGGTGAGAGCAAGATGATCAAGTCGCAGTCAAGTCTTTCGATGCGCGGTACTTATGACTACATGGCACCGGAACTGCTGCGCCAGCAGAAGTATCCGTATGTTGCCCCCGGTACGGTAGATATTTATTCGCTGGGCATCACGCTCTATCTTTTTGCCAACCACAACCGTCTTCCGTTCCTGAATTCGATTAAGGAAATGATGAATTCGGATGCCCGCGACGAGGCAAATATCCGCCGCTGGAACAGTCCGATCCTTCCTCGTCCGAGCGGCGTGAGTGAAAGGCTCGGAAACGTTATCCTCTGCGCCACGCAGCCGGATCCCAGAAGACGTTACCAGAGCGCAGCGGACATGGAACACGACCTTCAGATTGTAGATACTAATGACTCACTTATCTGTGACAGAATAAACCCGCTTGCACTGGCGTCCGCTAATTCTGCGCAGGCATACCCGCCGGCTCAGAAGATGAATAACGCGCCGGTTACGCCGGTTCAGCATACTCCTTTACAGCCGGTGCAGAACACCCCAACCAAACCGGTGCAGAATGTTCCGGTTACGCCGGTTCAGAATACTCCTGTTCAGCCGTTCCAGAGTGCTTCGGCTAAACCGGCTTCTCTGGAGGCCCCAAAGAAGAAAAAGACCGGTCTTATCATCGGTATTGCTGCCGGTGTGGTCGCAGTGGCACTTGCTGTCGTAGGCGTTGTCTTCTTCCTGAATGGAAACTCAAGCAAGTCCGGATCTGATGGAAAATCTTCCGGCAAGACTGAATCAAATGAAAAGACTTCCGGTGAGGTCGAGACGATTGATGCTCCGAATGCGAAGCTTGATGAGGAACTCTATGGTCCGACGGTGGAACATTACTATTCCGCACTGCTTGCCAGAAATCCTTCTTCTGATGAGAAAGAAAAGGCATTTAAAGATATCCGCAAGTCAAACGGAGGTACTGAGTGTGTCATCCGTGACCTGGTAAAATCGAGCGAGTTTAAAGGCAGCAACTTATCGGATCGCGACTATATGCAGGCAGTTCATCTGGCCATGGTCTGGGCTGACGCGCCGGATACTGTTGCTTCCGACTATCTTTATATCATTCAGTCGCAATCCAGAGATGCATTTGTTGATTATCTAGTCGAAACGAACTGGCCCGGTGACCACGTGGTCGTTGACATCACCCGCAAGAACATTATCGGTGACTATGAGTACTACATCGGGAACAAGGTGAATACTTCGATGCAGTATATGCTCACGACATACATCTATGATGCGGATACCGGAAAAGCACTGACATTTAACGGCAATGATTATCTTGGGCGCGCAACCGTGACTGCGAATCAGCGCACATCCGGGCCGGCAGTTCCCGAGCTTCCGGAAGGAAAATACAGACTGGTCATCAAGAAAGAACCATATGGAACAGTCGTATATGACGAAGGGTTTGAAGTGAACTAAGAACATAACAAATGCGAAGGAGCGAGTGCTTTTCGGGCACAGGGGGAGAAAATAGAAGAATGAGGAGATGCTGCTTCTGCTTTAAAGAGATGGAGGATCAGTACGAGGTCTGTCCGCACTGCGGGGAGAAGGTCGTTACGAAGCCTCTCGTAGAAAACCAGCTATTCCCGGGCACGGTGCTCGCGGACCGCTACTACATCGGCCTGGCCGTCGGTGCGGGCGGATTCGGTATCGTGTATAAAGCCTGGGACAGTAAGCTCGACTCGATCGTAGCCGTCAAGGAATTCTACGTGTCGCGTTTGATGGCGCGCGCCGGCGGAAGCAAGAACATCATCGTCAGTAAGAAGTCCAAGCAGGAATACGAATACCGAAAAGAACGTTTCCTCGCAGAAGCCCGGAATATGGCGCAGTTCGGATCCCATAAGAACATCCCGAACGTGTTTGAATTCTTCGAAGAAAACGAGACGGCGTACATCGTTATGGAGCTCCTTACCGGATGCACGCTGAGTGAATACCTCGATCAGAACGGCGGCAAGATCGACTTGGATTTTGCGCTCATGATCACTAACGAAGTCTGTAATGCGCTGAAATCACTGCACGAAAAGAACATCATCCACAGAGATATCGCGCCGGATAACATCTACATCAGCTCGGGTTCGGAGATCCGAATCCTTTTGACCGACTTCGGTGCGGCGAAACTCGCAGATACGAAAGAAGACGTTATCGATATCATCTTAAAGCCCGGTTATTCACCGACGGAGCAGTACGAAGGAAATAAGAATATCGGCACCTGGACGGATATCTATTCGCTGGGCGCGACGCTCTACGTAATGCTGACCGGCGTCAAGCCCGATGAAGCGACGAACCGCCAGATCGAGGACAAGGTGAAGGATGCCGATTCGCTTGAAGCGGCGATCCCCGAGAACCTCAATAATGCCATCATGAAAGCAATGGCGGTCGAGCGGCATATGCGTTTCAAGAACGTTTCCGACTTCGTGGCGGCGATCAACGGCAAGAAGAAGGTCATTACGCTGAAGAAAGAGCGCAGAAACCGCCGCGTGAGAAGACTCGTCGGAATCCTTACCGCGAGCATACTTCTTGCGGCATCGACATTTGTCGTGCAGAGAGCGCTCAATAAGAAGATGGCGGAAGATGACCTCGAAGCGGCGACGATCAACGTGTGGTTCTCGGTAAAAGACGGATCCTCGGAAGAAGACGCCATGAAGGAAGTTTTCACCGATTTCAAGTCGAAGTTTACGAAGGTGAATATCGAGTACCGTGCGATCCCCGAATCGCAGTATCTAAATGAGATCAATGCCGCAAAGGCATCCGGAAATATGCCGGACCTTTATGAAAGCACTGATCTTCCGGATTCGGTTGTTGAGAATGCGGCGGATCTTCAGAAGGTCATCGACTCCGAGCAGTTCGATGAGTGCCTGTTCCTCAACCAGTACGATCAGTACTATACGTCGAAGAAGAAAATGCCGCTGGCCATTGAGATCCCGGTTGCCTACGTGATCACATCCGGCTACTTCGAAACTACCTTTGACAATACATACTTCTCGCAGCTTTCCGACTTCGACGCGGCGGCCAATCTCGCCGTCGACTCGCGCTACGCCGGTTTTCTCGACGACAACTTCGAGATCGGCGGATACGTCGACCAGAGTGCTTTTCTAAACGGAACAGAGAACTCCAGCGCCGTGCTGCTGTCCTCGTCCATGATCATCAACGAAGTCCGAAATCTCCCGTACGAGAAGAAGTACGTGTACTGCAACAACGCCGACCTCAAATGCCGCTTCACTTATGAGTGGAGCGTCAGTCCGTCCGAAAAGAACCGTCAGAGGGCAGCGGAGACACTTCTTTCCTGGATGCTGGGAAATGTCTACCAGAGAACGCTCATGGTTAACACCGGCACGAATGCGCAGATCCCGGAGATCCCGGTCAACGAAGAGTGCTTTAAGACGAAAATGCAGTACCTCAAGAACCTCGAGCCGATCACGGAGATCTATAAGAACTTCATTTTCCGGAAGGAGGAGTCCTGATGAGTAAGCGTTGCCTGGGATGCATGGAACTTTTCGACGAAGATTTCGACGTGTGCCCGAAGTGCGGATTTGTTGTTGGCCAGCCGGCCGAAGAACCGATCCACATGAACCCGGGGACGATCCTTCACGACCGTTTTACCATCGGAAAAGTACTCGGATTCGGTGGTTTTGGCGCGACATATCTCGCATGGGATGAGGTCCTCGAGAGAAAGGTCGCCGTCAAAGAATACCTGCCGAGTGAGTTCTCCACGCGCGTCGTCGGAAAAACCGAAGTGACCGTATTCTCAGGCGAAAAGAGCGAGCAGTTTACTTCCGGCATGAAGAAGTTCATCGAAGAAGGACAACTGGTCGGCGGCTTTCAGAACGAGCCCGGCATCATCAAGATCTTCGATACTTTTGAAGAGAATAACACCGCATACATCGTCATGGAGTATCTCGAAGGCGAGACGCTGGCGACACGTCTGAAAAGAGAGAAGACCATCCCTGAGGACGAAGCGGTCGAGCTCCTGATGCCCGTCATGCTCTCCCTTCAGGAAATCCATAAACAGGGGATCCTGCACCGCGACATCGCGCCGGAGAATATCTTTATCACCGAGACCGGCGAAGTCAAACTCATCGACTTCGGTGCGTCCCGATTTGCAACGACATCCTATTCCCGTAGCCTGACGGTTATCATCAAGCAGGGTTACTCGCCGGAAGAACAGTACCGTTCCCGCGGTGATCAGGGTACATACACAGATGTTTATGCGCTTGCCGCGACTCTCTACAAAATGATCACCGGTAAAACTCCGCCGGACGCGATGGAGCGCCGCGCGAAGTATGAGAAGAAGAGCAAGGATATCCTCGTCGAGCCGCATAAACTGACGGACGATATCTCCCGTGCGCATGAGATCGCGATCCTCAACGCCCTGAATGTCCGGATCGAGGACCGTACTCCCGATATCGCTACCTTTATAAAAGAACTGAACGCCGATCCGCCGGCGAAACGTATTTATGGCAAGATCAAGAAGATCGATATCTACGCATGGCCGATGTGGGTGAAGATCCTGATCCCGACGCTGTTTGTGGCGATCGTTACCGTCGGCATCCTGATGCTGCTCGGTGTCATCAGCTTCTCGAAGTATTCGAAAGAAATGGTCGTTCCCGACAGTATAGTAATCGCGCCGGACGTCGAGGGTATGCGCCAGCAGGAAGCGGTCGATACCGTGAAGGCGGCCAATCTCAACGCGTCGATCAGCGGTAACATCCAGTCGGATTATATCTCGCCCGGTAAGATCATGACCCAGACCCCGGTCGGCGGTTCTTTTGTCGACCGAAACGGCACGGTCCTTCTGATGGTCAGCTCCGGAAACGGCGTCGTGGAGCCGTATAACGGCATCTCCACGGTTCCGTATCTGGTCGGTGATACGCGCGATGCCGCCATCGAAAAGTGTAAGAAAGCCGGTCTCGGCGACGTTACTTTTGAAGAAGTGTACGATGAAAACGTCATGGCCGGACTGGTCATTTCCTCTGATCCCGAGGGCGGAGCCGAGGTGACCGAAGGTTCCCCAATCAAGATCCTGATCTCCAAAGGTCAGGAATCCTTCCCGATGCCGGATGTTGTCGGTATGGAACTCTCCGCCGCACAGCAGAAACTCTCCGAAGCCGGCCTAGTGATCAGCATCGAGTATGCACTCAGTGAAACGGTGGAAGAGGACCACGTCATCAGCCAGAGTATCGCGGCCAATACGCCGATCTACCGCGGCGACCAGGTGACCATCGTTATCGCCACAAAAGAACCTCTCGTCATCGTTCCGAATGTTGTCGGTCATCCGCAGAGTGATGCTGAGTCCACGCTAAAAGCACTGGATTTCGATGTGAATGTGATCCAGAGTTTCGACGCGTCTGTTCCTGCCGGATATGTCATCAACCAGGATCCGAAGGCCGACTCTTCGCAGAAGAAGGGTGTCCGCGTATCCATTATCGTAAGTAAGGGCCCCGAGCCGACCCCGACTCCCGACCCGAACGCTAATGCGACGCAGGATCCGAATTCTTCTCTGGCGCCGGGCGTCACGCCTGCTCCGGGAACCACTCCGGGTGCGAATGTAACGCCAGCCGGTCCGACCTGCAAACTCACGTTTAATGCAAACGGTGGTACATGTTCGGAGAAGGAACGCGTAGTAGCAGCAAAGACTGCATGTGGCCAGCTTCCTACCGCAACCCGCGACTACTACAGCTTTGACGGCTGGTATACATCATCCAACGGCGGCACAAAGATCACAGCTTCCACTGTGGTTTCCTCCGCAATGACAGTCTACGCCCACTGGACCGAAAAGCCAGTCTCCGACTGGATCCTTGCGGATAAAGTACCTGCAGGTGCAGAGATTGTCGACACGAAGTGGACGTATATAGAAACTGAAACCAGGGAAAGCGATCAAGCCGAAATGGATGGATGGACTTTTGTAAAGAAGATACTCGATGGATACGGGGAAGATAAAAAGGTATATGAAGACCCAACAGGAAAGGATGTTCGTATCAGAAATATGAATGTTGAGGTTATAGAAGTCACTATTTATATGTATTATCACAACATCGGTGGCTATTGGGATCCCGAGATTGGTGAGTGGGGAGCGCACGTTGATGGTCCGGTATACGGTCCGGATTATGTAGTTGGTCACAGTCACGGTATCGAAGTTGATCATGAACTGGATTATATAGATACTGATAAACATGCGAAATACAAGAAGTCAGAAGGTGAATATGAATATGAGTATAATGATCGTTTTGGAGGCGAACCATGTCCCTCGTGTGGCGAGACTGACCATTGGTATTTACGAAACACTTATTCTGTTAACAAAACAAAGTATTATTGGATAATTAATGAGCCAATCTACACATATCATTTCA
>JAEEGJ010003557.1_pt1 | contig 58770 bp, 33 predicted proteins | sample 8958761 | NCBI WGS metagenome assembly JAEEGJ01 (sample SAMN16246546, study PRJNA631951) | gut metagenome | biome: gut microbiome; feature: rumen; material: RS-attached | host: Bos | place: Iran: Karaj | collected 2018-10 | reverse complement strand
GACGGTTTGACTTCTCATTACCCGTAGAGTTTCATCATAAGACGAACTCCACGCTTCTTGTACTACTTCTTTCTCTGTCTATGTAAGTCTTTCAAAGAACTCTTCTTCTTGCTTGCCATCAGGTGTCTCCCTGAAAGCGGATGCAAAGGTACGACTATTTTTCGAATCACCAAAACTTTTCCAAGAAAATTTTCATTTTTTGCATAAAAAAAAGTTGGGAATTGACAAATATCAACCCCCAAACCTTCTACACATATTATAATTATATAGGTCCTGGACTTTACTCTCCGTCGGGAGCCTGTCCAATCAGGTCCATAAACTCGTCGAGTTTGGGCGTGATGATGATCTGTGTGCGGCGGTTGCGCTGCTTGCCGAGTTCCGTAGTGTTGGGCTGCAGAGGGTTGTACTCACCGCGTCCGCCAGCAGTCAGCCGCTTGGGGTCTACACCATAATTGTTCTGCAGAGCCTGGACGACAGACGATGCACGCAGACAAGAGAGGTCCCAGTTGTTGCGGATGTTCTCGCGCTTAATGGGTACATCGTCGGTATTACCCTCGATGAGCACATCGTAGTCCTTGTAGTCCTTGATGATCTTGGCAATTTTGGAGAGCGTCTCGGCAGCGCGGTCGTTAATCTCGTACGAGCCACTCTTGTAGAGCATATTGTCGGCCAGCGAGATGTAGACTACACTCTTGAGCACCTGCACATCGACCTCCTTCAGCTCTTCCTTCGAGAGCGAGCGGGTCAGGTTGTTGGTGAGCACCATGTTGAGCGAGTCGCTCTTCGACTTCACTTCAACCAGATGACGGATGTACTGGTTGGACTCGTTGATCTGGTCTACCAGCTTTTCGATTGACACATTGTTCTGGCTTGCGTTGGTCAGACTCTTGTCCAGCGAGTTCTGGAGGGTGGCATTGGTCTTACGCAGTTCTGCCAGTTGCTCCTCGAGGCTGGCCACGCGGGTGTTGGAAGCCGCCAGCAGCTCCTTGGTATCCTGGAAATTAGACTGCAAAGCCTTGTTCTCTTCCTGACAAGCTACCAGCTCTTTCTTGGAAGCACAGCTGGTCATCAGCAATACTGAAACCAGCGAAATCATGAAAACACTTTTCTTCATCTTTTTTCGAGTTTAATTATTACTTCGGTTTGCAAAGTTAGTGATTAGACGCAGAAAATGTCCGAAAGTTGCAGCGTTTTAGATATTTTTAAGTTACTTTGACTCTCGACGGAGGCCCATGAAGAGTTTCTTTATCGGCTGGGAAGTTATGTTTCCAACTTGGAAACATGTGTGCATAAGTTAGAAACATGTGTCTCCAAGTTGGAAACATACGTACACAAGTTGGAAACATAAAATCCCTAACGGCTCAGGAACTTATCACCACACGGAGAAAAAATAAGCCGTGCTTGGAACTGCAAAAGAAAAAACGGTTTTACTTTTGCAGTTCGCCCGACTTTTCGTACCCTTGACTATGCGTCGAAGGTAGGCTTCATCTCGGATTGCAACGCCACACTCTGCACCTTCAGGTCAGAGAAATGCAAAGAAAAATAGATTTTTTCTTTGCATTTCGCTCGATTTGCACTACCTTTGCAGGCAAATCTAAATATAATAAGGTATAAAGGATATGATTCTCTTTTTCAAGACTCCCCAGAAGAGCGTGATTGCCACGGAGGCCAATCACCCGTTGAACGAACAAGAAGTGAAGGAACTGAGTTGGCTCTATGGCGATGCCGAGCTGCTGAAAGACGAAGTGCTGACAGGCTACTATGTCGGCCCGCGCCGTGAGATGGTGACCCCTTGGTCTACCAATGCCGTCGAGATTACGCAGAACATGGGTCTCACAGGCATCCAGCGCATCGAGGAGTATTTCCCTGTAGCCTCTGAAGATGCTGAGCACGACCCCATGCTGCAGCGCATGTACAACGGGCTGACACAGGACATCTTCACCATCAACATCCAGCCCGAGCCCATCAAGTATGTCGACAATCTGGAAGAATACAACGAGCAGGAAGGTCTGGCACTGAGCCCGGAGGAGATAGACTATCTGCACAAGATTGAGAAGGAGAACGGCCGTCCGCTGACAGACTCTGAGATTTTCGGCTTTGCCCAGATCAACTCTGAGCACTGCCGCCACAAGATATTCGGCGGCACCTTTATCATCGACGGGCAGGAGATGGAGTCGAGCCTCTTCCAGATGATCAAGAAGACGACTCAGGAGAATCCCAACAAGATACTGTCTGCCTACAAGGACAATGTAGCCTTTGCCCAAGGCCCTGTGGTAGAGCAGTTTGCCCCTGCCGACCAGAGCACGAGCGACTATTTCCGCGTGAAGGACATAGAGAGCGTCATCTCGCTGAAAGCCGAGACCCACAATTTCCCCACCACCGTAGAGCCCTTCAACGGCGCTGCAACGGGTACGGGCGGCGAGATTCGCGACCGCATGGGCGGCGGCGTAGGCTCGTGGCCCATTGCTGGAACGGCTGTTTATATGACAGCCTATCCGCGCATTGAAGAGGAAACCAGAGACTGGGAGAACATCATCCCTGCCCGCAAGTGGCTGTATCAGACCCCTGAGCAGATACTGATCAAGGCATCGAACGGAGCCTCCGACTTCGGCAATAAGTTCGGCCAGCCGCTGATTTGCGGCTCGGTGCTGACCTTTGAGCATCAGGAAAAGGGTAGCGGCTCAGTCGCAACAAACACTAAATATGCCTACGACAAGGTGATTATGCTGGCTGGCGGTGTGGGCTACGGCACCAAGCGCGACTGCCTGAAGAAAGAGCCCCAGAAGGGCAACAAGGTCGTAGTGGTTGGTGGTGACAACTACCGCATCGGCCTGGGCGGCGGAAGCGTATCTTCCGTAGATACAGGCCGTTATTCGAACGGCATCGAGCTGAATGCCATCCAGCGTGCCAACCCTGAGATGCAGAAGCGTGCCTACAATCTGGTCCGCGCCCTGTGCGAGGAAGACCAGAACCCTGTGGTCAGCATCCACGATCACGGCAGTGCCGGCCACCTGAACTGCCTCTCTGAGCTCGTTGAGGAATGCGGTGGTGAGATAGACATGACCAAGCTGCCCATCGGTGACAAGACGCTGTCGGCCAAGGAGATTATTGCCAACGAGAGTCAGGAGCGCATGGGTCTGCTGATTGACGAGAAGCATATCGAGCATGTGCAGAAGATTGCCGAACGCGAGCGTGCCCCGATGTATGTCGTGGGCGAGACCACCGGCGATGCCCACTTCTCGTTCAAGCAGGGCGACGGTGTGAAGCCCTTCGACCTCGATGTCGCCCAGATGTTCGGCCACTCGCCCAAGACCATCATGAAGGACAAGACTGTGGAGCACACTTATGAGGATGTGAAATATGCGAAGCCTTCCGATTACTCTGACTGCTCAGAATACTCAGATAAAATCAGCGAATACCTGGAGCGCGTGTTACAGTTGGAAGCCGTAGCCTGCAAGGACTGGCTGACCAACAAGGTAGACCGCTCCGTGACGGGTAAGATAGCCCGCCAGCAGTGCCAGGGCGAGATTCAGTTGCCGCTGAGCGACTGCGGTGTGGTAGCCCTCGACTATCGTGGCCGCAAGGGTATAGCCACCGCCTTAGGCCATGCTCCCCAGGCTGGTCTGGCCGATCCTGCTGCAGGCAGTGTGCTGTCTGTTGCCGAGGCCCTGACCAATATCGTGTGGGCTCCGCTGGCCGATGGTATGGAAAGCCTGAGCCTGAGTGCCAACTGGATGTGGCCCTGTCGCTCGCAGGAGGGTGAGGATGCCCGCCTGTATGCTGGAGTCAAAGCGTTGTCAGACTTCTGCTGCGAGCTGCATATCAATGTGCCTACGGGCAAGGACTCGCTCTCGCTGACCCAGCAGTATCCCAATGGCGAGAAGATTATTTCGCCGGGAACGGTGATTGTCAGTGCCGGAGGCGAGGTGAGCGACATCCGCAAGGTGGTAAGCCCTGTGGTGAAGAACGACAAGCACGCTTCTCTCTACCATATCGACTTCTCGTTCGACGAGCAGCGCTTAGGCGGCTCAGCCTTTGCACAAAGCTTAGGCAAGATAGGTTCGGATGTGCCCACGGTGAAGAATGCCGAGTACTTTGCCGATGCTTTCATGGCCGTACAGCAGCTGATAGAGAAGGGCTGGGTGATGGCTGGTCACGACATCTCGGCTGGCGGACTGATTACCACACTCCTTGAGATGACTTTTGCCAATACCAAGGGCGGCATGCACATCAACCTGCACGACCTCTGTCAGGACGGCGACGTGGTGAAAACGCTATTTGCCGAGAACCCCGGTGTGGTCATTCAGGTGAGCGACGAGCACAAGCAGGACTTCAAGGACTTCATGGAGGAGCAGGGTGTAGGCTTTGCCAAGATAGGCTATACCGTTGATGACAGCCGCGAGATTGCGGTGGTTTATCCTAGTGGAACTAATGAGACTAGTGAGACCAGATTTGACATAGACCGTCTGCGCGACACGTGGTATAAGACATCCTATCTGCTCGACCGCAAGCAGAGCTTCAACGGCAAGGCCAAGGAGCGCTATGAGAACTATAAGAAGCAGCCATTGGAGATGAAGTTCAATCGCGACTTCACAGGCACGCTGAAGCAGTATGGTCTGAACCCCGACCGTTGGAAAGACAATGTTCAATGTTCAATGTCGAATGTTCAAAGTCCAAAGGCTGCCATCATCCGCGAGAAGGGCACCAATGGTGAGCGCGAGATGGCCTACTGCCTGTATCTGGCCGGCTTCGAAGTGAAGGATGTCATGATGACCGACTTGATCAGCGGCCGCGAGACACTGGAGGATATCAATATGATTGTCTTCTGCGGCGGATTCTCCAACAGCGACGTGCTGGGCTCGGCAAAGGGATGGGCAGGAGCCTTCCTCTTCAATCCCAAGGCCAAGGAGGCACTGGATAAGTTCTATGCCCGCGAGGATACGCTGTCGCTGGGCATCTGCAACGGCTGCCAGCTGATGGTGGAACTGGGACTTACTGGCGCAGCGGGAGCCAAGATGCTTCACAACGACTCGCACAAATTCGAGTCGGAGTTCATCTCGCTGACTATCCCTCAGAACAACAGCGTGATGTTCGGCTCGCTGAGCGGCAACAAGCTCGGCCTGTGGGTAGCCCACGGAGAGGGCAAGTTCCATCTGCCCGAGGCGGAAGACAAATACCATGTGATAGCCAAGTACAACTATCACGGCTATCCCGCCAACCCCAACGGCTCCGACTATGATGTGGCAGGCATCTGCTCTGAGGACGGTCGCCATCTGTGCATGATGCCCCACCTAGAGCGTGCCGTATTCCCCTGGCAGTGTGCGTGGTATCCTGAGCACCGCCGCATGGACGAGGTGACGCCCTGGATTGAGGCCTTCGTCAATGCCCGCAAGTGGGTGGAGGAGAGAGTTAAGAGTTGAGAGTTGAGAGTTGTTATGACCAATAATCTCTATTGGGAATCGTTTCGAACCTTCTTTAAGATTGGCATGTTCACCCTCGGGGGTGGATATGCCATGATTCCGATTATCGAGGAAGAGGTGGTGAACCGCCACAAGTGGGTGAACAAGGAAGAGATGCTCGACCTGATAGCCATCGCACAGAGCTGCCCAGGCGTGTTTGCCATCAACATCTCTATCTTCGTAGGCTACAAGCTCCGTAAGGTTCGCGGTGCGATAGCAACGGCCTTGGGCACTGCCCTGCCCTCGTTTCTCATCATCCTGGCCATTGCCATGTTCTTCCATCAGGCAGAGGACAACCGCGTGATAGCCGCCATGTTCCGCGGCATCCGCCCTGCGGTGGTGGCGCTCATTGCCGTGCCTACGTTCAACATGGCCAAGAGTGCCCGGCTGAACTGGTTTACCGTCTGGATACCCATCGTCTCAGCCTTGCTGATATGGCTGATGGGGGTGAGTCCTATCTGGATTATCATTGCGGCAGGCATCGGCGGTTTTCTGTGGGGGAAGTTGACAGTTGAGAGTTGACAATTGAGAGTTATGATATTCCTGTATTTATTCATTACATTCTTTGAGATAGGCCTCTTTGGCTTTGGAGGCGGATACGGCATGCTGTCGCTGATACAGCACGAGACGGTGGAGCACTGGCACTGGCTGTCGGCCAGCGAGTTTACTGACATCGTAGCCATCTCGCAGATGACACCCGGACCTATCGGCATCAACTCGGCCACCTACTGCGGCTATACCGCCATCAAGAACGCTGGTTTCTCGATGCCGATGGCCATTCTCGGCTCTGCCACCGCCACCTTCGCACTCGTGCTGCCCTCGCTGATACTGATGGTGCTCATCAGCCGCTTGTTCATGAAGTATATGCACCACCACAGCGTAGAGTCGGTCTTCAAGGGCCTGCGCCCGGCGGTGGTAGGACTGCTGGCCGCTGCCACACTGCTCCTGATGACGCCCGAGAACTTCTCCACGCCCAACGAGAACATCTGGCAGTTCTCCATCAGCTGCTTCCTCTTTGCAGCCGCCTTCTACGGCGTGCTGGTGGTCAAGATCAATCCCATACGCATGATTATCTACTGCGCCCTGGCTGGACTCGTCCTGCTATACTAAGTATGCGTTTAAAAAACAAAAAAAGCACCTCCCCAGACGGGGAAGTGCTGATTCTGATTTAGATTCCTGATTAGTTGCTTAGAGAGCGAACTTGTAACCCAGAGAAATGGTGAACACAGAGTGACGACCATCACCGGCTTTGTATGCTTTAGTCAGGTAGATGTTGTAACGAGCGTCCAGAACAAAATTCTTATACTCATAAGAAGCACCTACAGGAATGGCAAACTGGAAGCCCTTAATACCATCATCCTTACCCAGCTTGTAAGTTCCATCGATGTTTTTGACATTACCACCCTGAACACTTGCTTGATAGGTTTTACCATTAAGATATACTTTCTTCAGCACATTGAAACCAGGCTGAATACCTGCCTTAATAGCCAGACCAGGAATAACATAATAGTTAGCCATGATAGGAATATTGATATAGTCGAGCTTCACAGTGGCATCACCTTCGAATGCCCAACCACCAACAATATCAGCATTATCATCTAAATACAATTCGCCAAGATTAAGATTTTTACCCTTTACACCTTGCATAGAGTAGAAGAAACCTGCGCTAACACCAAGTTTCTCTGTTACTCCATATTCAGCTTCAAGACCAACATTGATACCTGGACGGATCTTCGAATCAGGAGTCTTGGTTACAGTTGCAATGTTCATACCAAAGGTTGGCTTCACAGAGAACTGGCCTACCTCATTCTGTGCAAATGCGCCGATGCTCATGAGCATCATGGCAGCCATCATCATCATCTTCTTCATACTTTTTCCTTTCTTTAAAATGAATAAAAATTTGTTTTAACGATGCAAAGATATAAAAATATTGAATACGAAGCAAGTATTTCTTTAAAAAAATGTTGTGTGCCCGCGCACATTCTTAATTTATATCAATTTCACAGCACTATCTATGGCTTTTGTAGTACTCCACAGCCCGTTTGATATTTTCTTGCATTGCCTTCGAGGTAAAGGTAGCTCCCGTCACGGCATCCACCTCGGCAACCGTACCCTTCTTGACATTCATGCCCTCATACTTGGTGAGCATGCCCTTCTTGACCATTGCCACATATTTGGGGCCATCCATTGTCTTCAGGGGCACCACCTTGACAATCTTGTTCTTCTTGATATGCACCTCCACGGGCGTGGGACCGTTGTAGCCTTCGATATCCTGTCCGAGCGTGGTAGTATTGACGATATAAGTACCGTCCTTCTCTTTCTTCATGACATCCTGAGCGTTGGCAGCGACGCATGCCACTGCCAGCATCAGAACTGATAACAATCTTTTCTTCATTTTTTCTTTTCCATTTATTTTCGAGAATTCGGGATGTCGACATGTCAATATATCGACATCCCGACATCCCTATACCTTATTTATATAATGGGCCGAAGTTCTGGCAGGCACGATAGTCGGCCCCTTCCTTGTCCATACCGAAGGCATTCCAGCAGGCAGGACGGAAGATGTCCTTGTCCTCGATGTTGTGCATGCAGACGGGGATGCGCAGCATAGCGGCCAGTGTAATGAGGTCGGCACCTACGTGCCCATAGCAGATAGCTCCGTGGTTGGCGCCCCAGTTGTTCATCACCGAATAGACATCCTTGAAGGCATCCTTCGTAGCATCCAGACGCGGAGCAAACCAAGTGGTAGGCCATGTGGGGTCAGTACGCTTGTCAAGCGTGTCGTTCACCTCCTTGGGCAGATCAACGGTCCATCCCTCAGCAATCTGCAGTGCAGGACCCAGTCCTGCCACGAGGTTCAGTCGCAGCATGGTCATAGGCATGCCACCGCGAGTGAGGAAGTGGCTCGAATAGCCGCCGCCACGGAAATAGTCACGGTCGGCAGGCATCCAGTTGGTAGCCTTCAGGCAGGCTTCCATATCCTCCTGGCTCAGTTCCCAGTGCGACTTCATGATAGGCTTGCCGTCCTTGTCGCTGCAGGCACCCGTCGCATCGAGCGTCGTAGCACCACTGTTAATCAGGTGTATAAAGCCACAGGCGGCAGCACCCTCCGGTTTCCACCCGCTGACACGCTCTACAGCCTCGGGGCTCCAGTAGGTGCGGATGTCTGAGAACATCACGCCCTTGTTGGTCAACAGGTGGCCGAAGAGCATAGACATACCGTTCAGGAAGTCATTCTCCGTAGCCAGCGTATAAGCCTCGCGCGGTCCGTTCCAGTCGAACGAGGTGCACATCATGGCCTCAGGGAAGTCAAAGTTGGGCTTATAGTCCGTCCACTGACGCTGCCCCTGCACACCGGCAGCAATGGCATTGTGGCCGATAGCTTCTTCCTTATAGCCCATCTCGAGCAGCTTTTCGCTACCCTGCATGAGGTCGCGGATAATCATCATATTCTTCACCGTGAATTCCCAGTCCTCGTCTTTCTCCTGTCGGTTCTTACCCTTTCCCTTGCCGTTGAAGGTGGTCATGGGCACACCGGGGAAGAGCGGGCGGTCTTCGTTGTAGTCGTGGCCCTCCTGCGGCTTGCAGTATTTCTCTATCCACTGCATGGCACGCTCAAACTCCTCCTTGTCATAGATGCCATAGTCTACGCGGCGCAGAATCTCCACCAGCGAGACATATTCCGTACGCATGCCTAAATACTGCTGCAGGAAGTCGGCATTGACAATACTACCGGCAATACCCATACAGGTGTTGCCGATGGACAGGTAGCTCTTGCCGCGCATCGTGGCCACCGCCTGGGCAGCACGGGCAAAGCGCAGAATCTTCTCGGCAGCATCCTGGGGAATAGTATTGTCGGGCAAGTCCTGCACATCGTGGCCATAGATGCCGTAAGCGGGCAGTCCCTTCTGGGCATGGGCGGCCAAGACGGCTGCCAAGTAGACAGCACCGGGGCGCTCCGTACCATTGAAGCCCCAGACAGCCTTCGGGTAGGTGGGGTTCATGTCCATCGTCTCTGAACCGTAGCACCAGCACGAGGTGACGGTGATAGTGCTCCCCACACCCTCGCGCTCGAACTGTTCGGCACACTGGGCAGCCTCACCCACGCGTCCGATGGTGGTATTCGAGATCACGCACTCCACCGGGCTTCCATCACCATTCTTCAGGTTGCTCTCAATCAGCTGCTTCACGGCCTTGGCCAGATTCATTGTCTTCTCTTCCAAGCCTTCGCGGATACCGCCCTGACGACCATCAATGGTGGGGCGTATGCCAATCTTCGGATAGTTCTTCTTCATATTGTTGTTTTACGCTTTAATGTGATAAAATTATATTTATAGGACGAATCATACCGCCGTTTGTCATCGGAAGCCTATCGCATCCTACCGCCCTTGAACAGGTAGGTGCAGAGGAAACCCACAAGGAATATCACCGTGGTTCCCAGCACAATGGCAAGATAGGGATGCAGGTGGATGCCAGGCAGTTGCCACATCTCCGCCAACGAGATCCAGCCGATGACAAAGATGCCGCCTATGCAGCCCGCAATGGCTGCCCAGCGGTTGATCTGCTTCGGAATACACCCCAGCAGAAATAGTCCTAACATTCCCCCGGAGAAGATGCTCGACAGGGTCCACCAGGCATCGATGATGCTCTCCACACTGAGCATGGCAATGGCTACCAAAGCTCCCAACATACCCACACCAAAACTCGACAGGCGCACGATGGCCAATTCCAGCTTCTGGTGAGACCTGTCAGTGGTGAGAGGTGAGTGGTGAGTGGTGAGAGATGTGTCCACTGATGCACTTTGCGCATGAGCTATTCTCTTACTTCTTACCTCTCTCCACTCACTTCTTACTTTCAGGAAGAACGGACGCACGTAGTCCGTCAGGATAATGGTGGCAGCAGAGGTGACAGAAGTGGACACCGTGCTCATGCCTGCTGCAAAGATGCTTGCTATCAGCAGTCCGCGCAAACCTACAGGCAGACCGTTGACAATGAAATAGGGGAACACATAGTCGGGTTTCTGGGCTATCTCCGCAGGCAGAGAGGCCACCCCCGCCTCATAGTAGCTATACAGGGCACTGCCAATGAGGAAGAACAGGGCCGATACCGGGATGAACAGATAGCCGCCAAAGAGGGCCGAGAACTTAGCATCCTGATCCGTCTTGGCAGCATGGTAGCGCTGCACGTAGTTCTGGTCGATACCATAGTTCTGCAGATTGATGAAGATGCCGTAGATCAGACAGACCCAGAAGGTAGAACTGGTCAGGTCTGAGGTAAATTCACCCAGCGAGAACTTGTTTCCCATCGGACTGTTCGCTGCCAGCTCAAAGGTCTGCATCGGTCCCTCGGGCATCGAGAACATCAGGATGGCCAGACACAGTACCGCACCGCCTATCAGGATGATGCCTTGGATGGCATCGGCCCAGATGACAGCTTTCAACCCGCCCATCATCGAATAGATAATAATGCCGATAGAGGTGCAGATGATGACCAGATGCATGTCCCACCCCATCAGGATATACATCGGCACAGCTAACAGATAGAGTATACTGCCCATACGCGCTATCTGTGTCAACAGGTAGCAGGCTGAGGCATACAGGCGTGCCCATGCTCCGAACTTCTCCTCAAGGAAGGTATAAGCCGACACACTGCCCGAGTGCCTGTAGAACGGCACGAAATATTTGGCAGCAAAATAGCTCGCGATGGGTATGGACAGCGAGAACACAAAGGCATTCCAGTCAGCCGCGAAGGCCTTACCCGGATAGCCGATGTACGAGATGCTGCTGACATAGGTGGCAAAGATACTCATTCCCACCACCCAGCCAGGGATGGAGTGCCCGGCCGAGGTGAACTCATCGGCACTGCTGCCCTTCTTGAAGAACGAGCAACCAAACACCACCACGCCCAGCGTGAAGACGATGAAGACAATGAAGTCAATCAGATGCATAACTTACCGTCTTTGATAGGCAATGCGTTGAGCGCTTCTTGTATGCGGGCTCGCTCAGGAGCCTCGAACTTGTAGAACGGAGAGGCTACAAAGTCATCGTTGATGATGCCTAAGATTGACAGTGCACACTTCAGACCTTTCAGATAGCTGGAACCATGCTTGCCGACAGTATAGATAGAGGTAGAAATCTGCATTATCAACTGCTGCAACTTCAACACGGTCTCGATGTCGCGGTTCTTGGCAGCGTTATACATGCCGACATAGAGTTCCGGGAACATATTGGCACCGCCATTGATGCCACCATCTCCACCCAACAGCACACACTCGCCCGTAATCTCCTCTGGGCCCACCAGCATGGCAAAGTCAGGACGATGCTGCATCTTATACATCACCGACTGGAAATATACCGCATTGGCCGACGAGTCCTTGAAGCCTACCACCTGCTCCAGCTCGGCAATACGCTTCACCGTATCCGGTGCGAAGCTCACCTTCACATGACTCGGCATGTTGTACAGGAATACAGGCAGAGGCAGCTGGGGCACCAGTTCCTCGTAGAACTGTGCCAGCTCGGGCTGACCCGTGGCAAAATAGTAGGGCGGAGCACTCACCACACCGTCGGCACCACAGTCCGCAGCCACGCGGGCCAGCTTGATGCTCTCCACAATGCTCGTATCGGTGATGCAGGCCAGCAGGGGCAGACGGCCACGGTTGATGCGGCACGACTCCTTGATCATCTGCTTGCGCACCTCGTACGAAAGGCTCTGTTCCTCACCCGTCGTACCTAATACAAACAGACCATGAACACCACCGGCTATCAGATGTTCTATCAGCCGTTCCAGACTCTCCACATCGAGAGTCTCATTGTCTACTAAAGGGGTCACGAGTGGAGGAATAATACCACTCAGGGGTTTCTTGAAATTTGTTTCCATTGTTTTTCTCTTTTTATGATGTTCGTTGATTATTTTTCCTGTCTCGAATATCGTGCTACTTTGCCCGTCTCGCTTTTTCTTTCAGCTCATGTTTTCCAGACTCCAGCAAATGCTCCTTGCCAGAATAGGGCATGCGCACGAGAGCACGCTCGCCCTGTGGAATGTCCACCTCAAGCATGAAGTGACCGCCCTCTAAGCGCCACGAGGCCTGGATGCCATTCGACTTTCCCCGACACCATGTCAGGTCACCCATGGGATGCGGAGCAACCACCGCCCTGCCCTCCTCGCGCCAGATGCCGAGAATATAAGGCACTAACAGGTTATTCAGATGCCCCATCATGAAGTGGTTCATCGAGGCTCCATGCTCCGGGTTCCACTGCTCTGTCAGTGTGGTATGTCCGAGTTTGATCTGATAGCCATAGCCCGGCACCTCGTAGTGGTTCAGCATCTTATATAGCAGTTCCTGCTGTCCGTTGTGTATCAGTGCATGGAAGAGGTAGCGGTTGCCTACATCGCCTGTAGTCAGCCTGTCACCATGCTGGTGGATATCGGCTATCAACTGTCGCAGCACACCCTCACGCGCTCCCTCGGGCACCAGATTCATCTCCAAGGCGATAGCCTGCGCACATTGACTGCCCGAAGCATACCGATAGTTTTCGGGATGATAAAACGTATGGATGAAGGCCGCCTTGATACTGTCGGCACGGGCCTGTAGCCGTGCACCTTCGCGCGGGTCGGCTGCAGCTACCATCTCCCCAACCAGCTTCGTCCACCAATAGTAGTGGGCGGTCGACACCAGGGGCATGGGGGTATTCTGGGCAAAGCCTGCCCTGCCCGGTCCGTAGTCATACCAGTCACCCAACCCCTGACGGAGGATATAACAGGAGTCCTGTGTATGCAGATAGTCCACATAGCGCAGCATCGCCTCCCGATAGTCTGTTGCCACTCTGTCGCAACCATAATACTCCTTATATAAGTATGGCAATGCTACTAGTGCCCCACCCCATTCGGGCGATTCCAGAAACGGCGGTGCCCATGAGCCCTCAAAGACGCATAGGTTAGGGGCTATCTCGGGCACGGCACCATTCTCAAACTGCGCATCACTGATATTCTGCAGGGTCTGTTCCATAAAGGTACGGCAGTCGTAGTTGGCCACCAGTCCCTCACCGTTCAGCCAGTCTTGCTCCAGCCATCCAAGTTTCTCGCGGTGCGGACAGTCGGTCCATACACTATGCCAGTTGCTGCGGATGGCGCGGTCTATCAGCCGATAAGCATCATTGAAGAGTTGATTGGAGCACTCGAAGGAACCTGTTTTGCGAGCAGAATTATAGACAAAGCATGACTCCACCCGCTTCAGTGTCTCTATGTCTCCCTCCACCTGCAGATAGCGGTAGCCATAGTACGAGAACCGCGGATGCCAGGTTTCTGAACATTGAGCATTCTTCTCGGTTCCCCGGAGGGTATATATATAATAATGTGGACGGCCCGTTTGTTTCTGGTTGACCAGTCCCTCGGAAGTCAGTATCTCACCAGGGGTGAGTTTCAATCGCTGACCAGCCTTGCCCTGAACGGTAATCTCCGGATAGCCACTGAGGTTCTGCCCCATATCGAGCACCAGCAGTGTGTCGCGGTGAACAATGGTATCCTTGACGGCAAAGCGTTCCATCACCTTCACAGGCTCGGCCATCTGGCGGCGCAGTATCCCTCGCGGAGCCTCCTGAATCACCACAGGATGCCATCCGCTCTCCCCTCCTTGGGAGGAGCCGGGGGAGGGTTCCAATCGCGCATCATAATCTTCGCCTCCATAGATGCTGTTAAAGATAATAGGGCTTTCTGTCCACAGCCAGCTACCATCGCTCACCACCTCCTCCTGCCGGCCGTCTTCGTAGTCTATCAACATACGAAACAGCAACGTAGGCGGTCCGAAAGCAATCTTCATCTTCGCATACCGCTTGCCGGGCTCACAGTAGAAGCCATTGCCCAACAGGACACGAATTTGGAGGAGGGTGGAAGGAGAAGGGAGAAGCGTGGTGACATCATACGTGTTGTAGAACACCGTCTTGTCATAGTCGCTCCAAAGGGGGGCAAACTCGGCATCACCCATCTTCTGACCATTGAAAGTCAACTCATAAAAACCCAAGCCACAGATATTGATAACTGCCTTGCGCACCTTGCCGCGCAAGGCTACCTGCTTGCGCAGATAGATGCTACGGTCGGCCAGGGGATGGATATTCGCCCAGGCAGCCTTCACGGCAGGTTCCTTGAGCTTGGCTCCTGTATAATTTCTGCCTTCTGGCAGGCGCGCCTGCTCCCGGGTCAGTGCACCAATCCACTGTGCCCGCCCGAAATCCGACGATTGTCCTAGTAAATCTAGTGAAACTAGTAATACTAGTAATACTAGTATGGCCTTCCTCATAATGCGTTCTCTATCTTGAGTTTACCTATCGTGTCGCGTTGGCCCTTCAGATGACCGTCGACATAGACCCTCAGCCCCTTGCCCACATGATAGCGCGAGCCGTCCTGATCCCATACGATAGTGATGGTGTGACCATGATACAGCACATGATCCAGACAGAAGTAGGTCCACTTATCGGCAGGCAGCAGCGGATTGACCACCAGGCTGTTGTCCTGACTGGGGCGCAGACCGCAGAGTCCCGTGATGACGAGGTCGTTGAACGTCGAGTGGTTATAGTAGCGCGAGCGTTCTTGGTCTCCCTTGAGCCAATATCCCGTCGTTTCGTCGAGATATTCGCCGATGTAGGGCTTGCCGCGCATGTGCTGGCTCTGCATGTATTTCTCCATCTCGGCAAAGAAAAGGCTGTCGAGTTGGGAGTTGAGAGTTCTTTGACCTGAAGGTCTAAGCGAGCGGAGCTCGTGGGAGAGTTGACAGTTAGGGTAGTCGTTGGCATAGTTGGCTAAGGCTGTGAGGGTCTGCGAGGTGGCAAAGGGCCATACGGCACCATCCCACTCACACTTGCCTACCCCGTGAGTACGGAACTGTGGATGACGGCGCTCGGCAGTGGTCTGCCCATAGGGTGCCGAGAAACCCTTAGGGTCGGCAGCCTGCAGCCAAGCCACCCCATAGCGGGCTTCGTCCTTGGCCAGCATCGTGTACCATGGCATATAGCCGATAGCCTCGCGCACATTGGCAGAGGAATCGACACGGTGGGTCTCGAAGAACTGATGCTGCTCGTTCCATAGCTTCCGGTGCACATTCTCGCGCAAGTCGGCAGCCTTGTCAAAATAGGTCTTGGCCTTGGTGTCGTCACCCGTCAGCCGGGTTATGTTGCCGATGGCCATGGCATTGCCATACATATAACTGTTGATAGAGGGTCGCAGGTATTTCTTCTTGCGGCCTCCCGATATGGTCTCTTCCATGGCATCCTGCACATCAGCCTGCCAGTAGAGCATACCCTCACCTGACGGAGAAGCACCCGGCACTTGTACGGTGCGAGTGTGGGTGGTCTCCCAGTGGTTGTACTCCCATTCCAGTGAGGGCAGCATGGAGACAATCCAGTCCTTGCGGCCATCCACCAGATAGCGGTTCCACAGGGCCCAGGGCATCCACGACGAGTAGTTGGCAATCTTCTTCATGGGCTGACCATTGTTGCCTTTGTACCAGGTGTTCATCACCTGGTCCATATACATCGGATTGCGCAGCCAGCGACTTTCTAAGATATGGTGCCCCACACCCGAGGAAATCAGGTTATACTGATCGGCATAGCTCCTGTTGACCAGAAACTCGGTCATGGCATAGCCCACAGGAGTCTGCTTCAGATGCTTGCGAAGCGTCCACCAGCGGAAGTACCACAGTTCCTCGAAGTCCTGCTGCGAGCACTCGAACAGTGGAATGTTCTCCTTCATCCAGTCCCATGCCTGCGCATTAGGGATGGCCTGACGGATGCCCTCGGGCTCCATCGTGTTGAAGTAGTCCACATAGTGCTGATAGTCATCATATCGCAGGAAGGCAGGGGCTGATTCAGCAGCCTCAGCGGGAGAAGCGCTGGCCATAGGGGCGGTCTTGAAGTGGCTGATGCAGTAGACAGCCTCGGGATCGCGCTCGCCCGCCTTTGGCAGCACGCCGTCCCAGTCAGCAGGGGTATCAATATCGGGGAAGGAGCGCCGGCCCCCCGTGCGGAACATCACACGCTCAATGCACTCGACAGGAGCGAAGAACATACGCTGGCCTGCTTTCTTGTCATTGACATAAACCTCTATCAGGCGTCGACTGACACTGAGAACTGCCTTTATGTGATAAACCGTATTGGCCTCGTATTTGCCCAAACCTCCATAGCGGGCGCCCCCCTTGCAACGCATCAGGCCCTCGTCGGTCAGTTCGATGCGCGAGCAGGCCGTACCGTGGGCATCGAGGAACTCAATCTGTAGCAAACCCGTATTGTTTTGTCCTGCACGAAGGTCGAACTCAACCACTAATTCCTTCGTGGCAGGTATCTTACGCTCCACACGGGCATAGTCGAAGGGGTCGCTGTCCTTCAGTGTCAGCCAACCGTCTTGCAGGCTCACAGGAGCATAGACTGGCGAATAGAGGTTCCAGTTGGCCAGTTGTGCCAGTTCTGACACACTGAACTCATTGCCGTCGGCATGGCTGTGGGCCTGTGTCTGCACGGGCACAGGGATATGGGCCACCCACATGTCCTCTTTGTTCATCGAGTAGGCCACCCAGAGGTCAGAGTCCTTCGGCACTCCATTGCCCTCCTGGATGCCGCGCACATACTGCGGTCCATACGACTTATAGTTGCCGCCATAGCGCATGGGCGGTACTTCGCCCTGCACCAGATGGAGCGTGGTATATTCCAGTCCGTCCTTCGAAAGCGAGATACCTAACGGCCAGCGATACTCAGAGGGGTTGTAGACGGTGGCATAGGTGCCGTCCGACAGGCGCTGGCCCCATATCTTGGCATTGCTGTTCACAAAGCCCTTGGCACGTTCTACAGGCTGTGCCCACGTCTGTCCGCCATCATCCGAGAGGCTGGTGAGGGCATGCTTCCACAGGGAGGCGATGCGCCCGTCGGGCAGCATATAATCGCAATAGGCCTTATATTCCTTGTTCAGTGGGATGAGCGGATCGTTGCGGTCTGCCTCCTCTACCCACTGCATCCTGTAGCGCGGGTTAGCCAGTATCTCCTCGCAGGCCTGACGGGTAGCCTTGTCGGCCTTAGTATAGAAGGGAAAGGCCAGCCGTCCATGACTAGTATGACTTGTAAAACTAGTATAACTAGTATTCAGATAGATAAAGTAGATAGGTCCGAAGCTGCCGTCCTGCTTCACCTCACGGATGACACGCCCGATGCCGTTGCCGTCGTTGGGGTCGTCTTTCTTGTCGAAGGCCACGCCATAGTTGCCGATGGCATAGAGCCGTCCGCTCTTCGAGACATACCAACCCACACGCTGGTGCATGATGGCTATGAGGTGGTGGGCCTTCTCAGGACGGTTGGGTTTCTGGAAGCCATCGGGCACCTGCAGCTCAGGAAACAATATCTCAGGTTCACTCCAGTTGTAGCCGTCCTTCGAGGTCTGCAGCATGGTGCGCGAGGGCGGCACATGCTCGTCACTGGGGTCGCACAGGTAGTGTACGTAGAACTGGTTGTTCCAGTAGGCCATCATAGGCTGGTGGTTGTAGGTCCAGCCGTCGTTGCCGGCCTTGGTGGGGTGCTCGCGGTTGGCTCGCAGTATCTGGATGTTGTGCACGCCTACCACTGGTGACAGCCCGCCATCGTGGCGCTCCGGATTGCTCAGTGTGGTGCCTGTATAGTGGATGCGATCTGAGGCATGCAACAGGTTGTACACCAAGTGCTCAGGGGCCTTGAAGATCGTGCCGTGCTTGTGCAGCACAGGAACCTTGACCTGCTTGGAGACATCCTCGAACTTCACGAAGTCTGTGGTGTAGTGGGCTCCGAAATCCTTCAACTGGTAGCGGTCGTAGTAGATCAACCAACCGGATTTACCATTTACGGACTGACTATTTACTATTTTTTTGTCGAGCTTCAGCACGGTGGGGCCTTCCATCATCTTGCCCGTGAAGGGCTCCGAGGCCTTCGACCACGGACCGTAGGGCGACTTGGCATAGGCCACCTTGATATCGCGCTCAGGGCGGGTATTGTCCTTCAGCACCATCACATAGTCCTTTTTGCCGCGCTTCACTAAGGTAGCATCGATGCACGAGAAGCCCGGCTCAATCATCAACTTCGCGGGGGCAAAGTGCTGAAAGTCCTTGGTGGTGGTATAGTAGAGGCGGTGGTTGTTCTTATGCTCCTCCTGTCCGTCGGGATACTTGCCCGGTATGCACGAGGCCCAGATGATGACGGCCTGCTGCTTGTCTTCGTCCCAGAAGAGTTCGGGAGCCCAGACATTGACGGTAGTGGTATCGGTCATCACCTCGATAAAGCGCTGTCCTGACCAGTGTTTCAGGTCTTTCGACGAGGCATAACCGAAGCCGCGGTCACCGCGCCATGAGCTGGTCCATACCAGATGGAACGTGCCATCGGGGGTGCGGATGATGCTGGGATCGCGCATCACGCGCTGCTTGCCCACCTCGGGTTTGAGCCACGTACCGGGGATGGAGTCCCAGTGCCAACCGTCGTAGCTGTAGATAAATCTTAGTCCGTCGGTAGCAGGTTCGTGGAACGAGGTCGAGACATAGACTTCACGCTGTGCCATCACTGCCAGTGCAGTGGTCAACAGTAAGGAAAAGATACAAAAACGTTGCTTCATGTTACACACATATTTATTATAAGACGAAAAATTTGGCCGTTTGTAACTAAATCTGTATCTTTGCATGACAAAAGCTTAAAACCATCAGAAAATATGAAACGATTTGCAACCATCATGGCTGGCCTGTCACTGGTATTGACCATGCAGGCACAGAAGACTGCCAACGGATACCCCATCAGTCAGGTTCCGTTCACCGCTGTAAAAATCACGCCCAACACTTTCTGGGGCGACCGTATCCATGCTGCCCGCGAGGTCACCATCCCGTTAGCTTTCCAGAAATGCGAGGAGACTCACCGCTACGAGAACTTCAACATGGCAGCCTATACGCTGCAACACCCTGGACATGAAGGACTGAAGACTCCGAAATGGGATGTCTCGAAATTCATGGGATTCTCGTTCGACGATACCGATGTCTACAAGACCATCGAGGGAGCCTCGTATGTGCTCCAGACCTATCCCGACAAAAAGCTCACACAGTATATCGACTCCGTGCTCGACATCGTGGCGGCAGCACAGGAGCCCGACGGCTATCTCTATACCGCCCGCACCATCAACCCTGAGCATCCTCACCACTGGGCCGGCAAGAAGCGCTGGGAGGTGGAGGAGATTCTGAGCCACGAGCTCTACAACTTAGGTCACATGGTGGATGCCGCCTGTGCCCACTATCAGGCTACGGGGTCCGACAAGTTCCTGAACATTGCCAAGCGCTATGCCGACTGTGTCATCAAGGAGGTCGGTGCCCAGCCCGGTCAGGCCTGCGTGGTGCCCGGCCACCAGATTGCCGAGATGGCACTGGCACGGCTGTATGTGCTCACGGGAGAGAAGAAATATCTGGACGAGGCCAAGTTTCTGTTAGACTATCGCGGCAAGACGGGCCGCAAGGATATCTACTCGCAGAGCGACAAACCCGTAGTAGAGCAGACGGAGGCTTGGGGACATGCGGTACGCGCAGGCTATATGTATGCCGGCATGGCCGATGTGGCAGCCCTCACGGGCGATCAGGACTATCTGAAGGCCATTGATGCCATCTATCAGAATATCGTATCGAAGAAATACTACATCACGGGAGGCGTGGGAGCACGCCATCAGGGAGAAGCCTTTGGTGCCGACTATGAGTTGCCCAACCTCACTGCCTACAACGAAACGTGTGCAGCCATCTCGATGGTCTATCTGTTCCATCGCATGTTCCTGCTGCATGGAGATGCTAAATATATCGACTGCATGGAGCGCACCCTATATAACGGTGTCATCAGCGGCATGAGCGTGGATGGCGGACGATTCTTCTATCCCAACCCGCTGTCGTCCGACGGCAAGTATGGTTTCAACTTCGACAACTCTGCCGAGCGCCAGCCCTGGTTCGGATGTGCCTGCTGCCCCTCCAACCTGTGCCGCTTCATTCCCTCGTTCCCGGGCTATATGTATGCCGTCAAGGGACGCGATCTCTATGTCAACCTCTTCGCCGGCAATACAGCAAACATACAGGTGGAAGGCAAGGACGTGCAACTGGAACAGCAGACCAACTATCCCTGGGACGGCGATATCACCATCACCGTCAGAAAGAGCAAGGCCAAGGCATTTAACATGATGGTGCGCGTGCCCGGATGGGTCGACCGCACACCTGTTCCCAGCGATCTCTATCGTTTCAGCGATGATGTGCTGGGCACGTATAGTGTGAAGGTGAACGGAGAGGCGATAAAGGCCGAACCGACTAAGGGCTATCTGAACATCAACCGTCAGTGGAAGAAGGGCGACGTGGTAACCATCCATTTCGACATGCCCGTGCGCACCATCAAGGCCAACCGCCACGTAGTGGACGACAGGGGGCGCATAGCCATCGAACGCGGCCCGCTGGTCTACTGTGCCGAGGGAGCAGACAACCAGGACTTCAACCTCTTCGACTTCCTGATGCCGCGACAGCCGCGCTTCACCGTTGTCGACCGCGAGGTCAAGGGCGCACTGACATTCCCCGTCAAAGCCATCACCGTGGGAGGCCAGGTTGTGGAGGCCGACGGACAGGGCATGGCGAGCGTAAAACCTGCCACCCTCACTATGATACCTTACTATGCCTGGAACCATCGCGGACCAGGCCGTATGGAGGTCTGGATGCCCCAAAGCATCAGTGCCTTAGGCAACTACTAACCTCTTACCACTCACCTTCTCACCTCTCACCACCCACCTCTTACCTCTTTACATGGGCCAGCTGACAACCCACAAAAAAAATTGTCGCTGGCCCATCACGGGTTTGCGACAAGAGTGTGAAGCCTTAAAAAAAGGCTTTAGTCATTTTCGTACTGCCTACTCTCACGAGCCAGCAGCCAACATCTTATTAACATAATTAATTTTTAAACCTTTCATAAAGAAAAGTCGCCGACGAAGCGGGGATTCGAACCCCACAGCTCCCAACGCTCTGAGCCCTTCGTGTGTTACAATCAAAAAATGTAATGCCTATCCACCTCGGTCGACATACTATCCCCGTGCCACGATAGGGCATCGTGCTCCGCCATCTCCACATACACAAAGACAATACGCCCATAGAGCGAAACCTTGCTGCTTCTGAAGAGGATATCAAGCATAGGGATTGGTAATCGACCTACACGTAGACGCTTTTGTTGCATCACCGCTGCATATAGTTTCAAAGTTGCGAAGTTTGATCCTACAGTCAGGTAACGTTTCAACGCCTTTTGAGACTGGCCGCACAAGTGGCACTTCATGTCTCGTTCCACCATGTTTTCTGCCAGCCCACTCATGGACAGGCTTTACGATTGCAAAGGTAGGTATAATTTTCGAAACCGCCAAATCTTTTTCCACAAAATTTGGAGGTTTAATGGAAAATGCTTAAGACATAAAGTGTTATAAGCAAGGATATGCAAGGGAAATGACAGGTATTACCCATGCATATCCTATACTCAAGGGTATGGTATGTGTATGGTATGTGTATGGCATGTGTATGGTATGTGTATGGTATGTGTATGGTATGTGTATGGTATGTGTATGGTATGTGTATGGCAGTAAGCAGGCTAAAGCGAGGCTAAAATCCGTTTCATCCGTTCAATCCGTTGTAGTATATAAATTCGCATAATTCTCTGACCTAAAGGTGCAGAGTGTGGCGTTGCAATCGTAGTCTTTAAAAATAAATTTGTCGCAGACCCTCACGGGTCCGCGACAATGCGTATGAAACCTTAAAAAGGCTCTAAACATTTTCGTACTGCCTACTCTCACGAGCCGACAGCCCAGCGTATTAACAAAAATTATCTTCAAACCTTTCATAAAGAAAAGTCGCCGACGAAGCAGGGATTCGAACCCCACAGCTCCCAACACCTTCGAGCCCTCCGCGTAATTTCTCACTTTTACCCTCACCTACTCACCAAACAGCCCTCAAAGCCCGATGTACAGAGCGTTTGTCCGCGTGAGGGTCATCGCGTTTACCCTCACCTTTACCCTCACGTCCTCCCTCACGTTTTGGGTTTCTCTCGCCTCTCCCTTTCACCTCTTACTTCTTACATCTTACTTCTTACCTCTTACATCTCTCTTACCACTCACCACTTACCCCTAAAAAAGTGAGGGTAAAAGTGAGGGTGAATCGGTCTACCCTCACGTGCCTTCAGCCCTTTGTATATCGGGCTTTGAGGGCTGTTTGGTGAGTAGGGTGAGTGTTTTTTGAAAAACTATTTTTTTCGTCCAACAGCCACCACGCGGCTCTCTTTTCCTGCCACCAGTCACTCCTAAAGCCAAGCTCCAGTCCGAACGGGTCGGACTCCCAGTCCGAGCCGAACAAACTCACAGTCCGTAAGGTCAGACTCCCATTTTCCACAATGTCAATGTCATCCAATCAGGCACACCTGATCTATATTTTGTCGCAAAGCGATGTTTCGCTCATCCTAAGGCATCATCCTATGATGGCTTTGCGTTGATTATAAATCTGGGGCGCGAGGCGCTCAAGGCCCTGCGCTCCAGATTAGATATAGTAGTCCTAAAGACTGAAGCAATCAATTACTTCCACTTAGACTGAAGGACATACTGGTTGTACTCACCAGATTTTACGTTATCATTTTTAGCAGCTGGTGCTTCTACTGTTGTTACTGCAATGCTGAGCTTGTCATCCTTCAACTTCTGTGTACCAGCATCAGCCCACTGACCTACACCGTCGTAACCGCCATAGTAGAAGTAAACCTTATTACTGCTTACTTCAAATTTCTGGTGGTAGCCGAGGTCAGCACGCTTGTTGGCAATAGCACTTGTACCCCAGTCGCTCTTGTCGTCAACGTTAACATTACCAGCAATCTTACCGAAGTACATACCTACTGAACCTGCTTTGTCGTTAGTAGAAGAGCCAAGACCAGGAGCAGCATGATCGATAACGGTGAACTTCGTGATGGCAACTTTAGTTTCTGTGAGTGAAGCATTACCAGCAGCCTCACCAATCAGACCGCCGAGGTTGTACTGACCCTGGATGTCTGTAGCGGTAACCTTAGACTTGGTGATAGTTGCAGCACCAGTAGCCTTACCAATCAGACCACCAATGTTCTCAGACTTAGCTGTAGAGGTGATGTTCAGAGCCTTGACCTCAACGTTCTCGATAGTCACAGCACCAGCCTCACCGGCGACAGCACCGATATTATGAGGAGCAGCAGTAGCACCACTCTTAGCTGTCAGTGCAGAAGTAACACCGTTGATGGTGATATTCTTCACAAACTTGCCACTTGCAATTGTACTGAACAGACCAATATTTTGTACAGTACCATCCTTAGGACTCTCAGCCTTCAGATACAGGCCCTTAATCTCAGGATACTTAGGTGCATCCGTAGTACCAAGGTTCTTACCTGTGAAGTTCTGAGTCAGAGCAGGCATCGACCAAGCCTGACTTGTACCCAGGTCAATGTTGTTGGCCAGAGTGATGTCAGCAGCAGCACCTGACATAGAAGCCAGCTGAGTAGCTGTGTAGATAGTGGTAGCCTTCTTGTAATCAGCGAAACCACTGCCAATCGTCTTACCATTCCATACCGATGCAGCAGCAGGAACGAGCTTACCAGTACCTTCTGTTACAGAAGCAATAGCTACCAGGTCAGCGCCGAGCTTCAGCTTAACATCCTTTGTGGCAGCACTCATATCAATAGTATGAACGTAACCCTTCTGGATAGAAATCTGCATACCCTCGGTGTTCCCTGCAAGGATAGCCAGCGTTCCAGTAATAGCCTCGGCCTCACCATCCAGCTTAACAAGAACATTGTTTTTAGCAGTAGCATCGGCCACCTGGGCTTCCTTCATGATAACCAGCTTGCCGGCTGTGATAATACCTGTAGTATGCTTAGCCTTGTTGGTCAACAAGAGATAGTCTGCAGTGATATTCCCCGTGAAGGTGGTTGCTGTGCTATTCTTCAGATTTACCGTTGCTTTAGGCGCATTGATGTTACCAGTAGCTTTGGCATTACCTGTGAAGTTAATAGTTGCTGCCTGCTTTGACGTACTCAAGTTGATAGCAACAAGAGTCGTTTTGTTACCAAAATTCAGTGTAACAGCATCTGTTGACTCAGACTTATTTGTGAGAGCACCCATATTCACAGTACCCGTTCCTGTACCTTCAGTTGTAATATTACCTTCTGCATTTACAGCTCCTGTTTTAGCAGCCTTACCATCTGCAGCTGTGACAGTAACATCATTAGCATATACGTTTGCACTACCAATTTTTCCTACAGTTGCATCAGTAATTGTAACATCACCCTCGGTGAAGATATTAACAGCATTTGCCGTACCATCACCAGCACCAGTCACTGTGACACTCTTGGCAAGACAATTATCTGTTGCACTTGTATAAGAGCCGATATTGCCAACGACTCCACCGTCAACGATCACATCACCCGTAACCAGAATGTTGCCAGCCGTACCAGCAACGGTAACGTTAACATCAATCTCTGAATCTTCATCAGCTTCGATATCACCAACAGTAGCGTCCTTGGCAATGACAACATTCTCGACAGTCTCGCCAATAGCTGCCAGTGTAGCTGTAGAAGTGGTCTCTGCCTTACCAATAGCCAAGCCCTTGACATAAGAATTGAGATCTCCAAACTGACCAACGAACTGAACATTAGCGCCCTTCAGCTGAGTTACAATCTCAGTTGTTGTCGGAGTTGCAGTATTAACAGTTATATTGCCCTTGTAGGGATTCTCAGAGTTCTCATCGTTGATGTAGAGGTATTGTGTGCCGATGTTGGTAATACCCGTAAGATTAAGCGTAATATCTGCTTTCATACCCGCAGGGATGATAATCTCATTATCTTCATCAGTAGCTTCGGTGGTCACATTAGCAGTAATTTCAACGGGCTCTGTCTGTGCCTTAGCAGCAACAAGAGCACTGTTGATACCCTCAACAGAACCTGTAGTCACGTCGAACTCAGCGCCCTTAGCCTTGTAGAGCGTACCGCGGACATAGTTCTTCTGTGAGAGCACTTTCTCTGTCTTTCCGTCCTTGCCTGCAACAGGATTCATATAATTATCGAAATACTCGATTACTACAATAGCGTTTGTGCAAGGAACGATGGGTACGAAGACATAAGCATCCGAACCTGCAATGTTTCTAACGTTAACGAACAATTCACCATCACCCAATGTCTCACCCAACTGCGTCTTGGTGAAGTCTGAAGTGTTCAGGGTTGCCTTGAAGTCGCCGGACAAATTGATCTGCTTGGTGCGAGCCTCGTCCTTAAAAGCAGAAATCCGGAGGTAGGAAACATTTGTCTTTGCATTCTTCAGGCTAACGCGCAGGATTGCAGTCATATACTTCAGATCGGTCTCCAGCTTGCCTTCAGTAGAAGTAACCTTACCCCACATAGGCAGAGAGCACCAGTAGGCAGTAGTCCCATCGGTCTGAGCAACCTCTTTATAAGTAATATGATTGGGAATGTTCATTACAACGGTTGTAATACCACCCTTGCTCCAAGAACCACTTTGGAAACCACCGATATTGTTAGTACCGATAATGTCAGAGCCGTCAGAAGCCGTCTCGTTCTTACCGAAAGGATAGATTGCGAACTCAGGAGCAGTCAGATCAGCCTCTGTGAACAGAGAGAACTTGCTGCCGTCGAACTGGTAGCCGTCCCATCTGTGAAGCTCGTTGTCATAGACGCGAATCTTGTCGCTCTTCTCGAAAATAGTAGCTGACATGTTTTCGTCCGTCAAGGCACGGGTAGCTAAACCCATCTCGTTTGAAGGAGTCTCGACATTAACAGCCAAAGTACCTTTTCCGTTCTCACCAGCAATACCATTGCTTGAGTTGAACAGATCTTCGTTTGAGCAGCTGCCCAGAACCACCAGTCCGAGGGCAACTGTAGTTAACTTAAAAAGTCTCTTCATAATGTTACTAAAAATTGGTTATTAAAATGATTACTCTTCACCACCATCTAAAGGCGTCTCTGTGTTAATGCCTTCGGCATTGGTTTCACCGCTACCAGCAAGCAGAACAGACTCAACCTCCAACTCCATCACCTCGCAGGCGGGAGCCTCGTAGAATTTCAATTCTTTCTTGTTCATCATTTTGCTTTAAAAGTTTAAATTGTTAATAAAAATGTTTGAATATAATACTTTGTTCTTTCTGTTCAGGGGACTGGGGTGTGCCTGGGGTTGCGCAGACAACTGGACACAAGGCAGCCTGGCCGGCACTCCCCTGTCGGTCATATTCGCCATTTTTAAGAAACAGCCAAACTTATGGAAACAAAAAAGACGTGGGAGTAAAGTCTCTCCGCGCTTATCCCTAAGATCAGGCCTTCGCATTGCCCCTATATGAGGATAAGCAACGTAAGCCTGCCCACGTCAAAATGATATAGATACGTTACTTCGTCCATGACACATCCCCCCCTACCATGATGATTAGCTATATATGCAAAGATAGTACACCCTGTCCGGAGTACTCCTTATTTATATATATAAAGGGAATGGCATGGCAAAGACAATCATAAAATCATCTTACCGTAGACGCCTCTGTTGCATCACCGCTGCATATAGATTCAAAGTTGCGAAGTTTGATCTTACAGACAGTAACGTTAAGAAAACGTCCTTCCGAGACTGGCCGTACAACTGGCCTGAGGTCTCGTTCCACAAAATTAAATTCGTCGCCCATCCACGCGCGGACAGGCTCTATTCGGGTGCAAAGATAAACAATATTTTCGAACTACCAAAGAATTTTTAGAAAAAATTACATTTTACACCTTTTTTCTTGCTACGAGTGAGCGGAAGTGAGCGCACGTACCGTGTTTTTCAGCCCCACAGACAAGGGTGTGCGGGCTTGCCAGCCTAAGTGTTGCAATTTGGCGGTGGCATAAACCGATTTCGTTACTACATTGTAACCTTTCTTCTCGTCAGCATCGGGGATGTCGATGACTACCTTGCGGCCCCCTATCTCGGCAATGGCCTCTGCCAGTGTACGGATGCTGACATTCGACTGTGCATCGGCAATATTATACGCCTCGCCACAGGCTCCCTTTAGCAGGATGTAGAACAATGCCGACACGGCATCGACCACATAGCACCACGAACGGAACTGCTCGCCCGTAGACTTCATCACGATATCCTCGCCGCGCAGCACATTGCGGATGAACTGGGCATAGACGCGGTTGTCCTGTTCGGTGAAGTGCGGGCCATAGGTATGACACGGGCGGGCTATCACCACATCAGCATCATACTCCGCCGCATAGGCAGCACAGAGGGTCTCTGCCGCCCGCTTGGACGAAGGATAGCACGAGCGGGGCTTGGTGCAGTCGACATAGCCGCTATAGTCCTCGGTGAACACGCGACCGTCGCCTTCGCCATAAATCTCGCCTGACGAGACATAGAGGAAGCGCTTCATGCCGTGTTGCAGGCCATATTCCATCAGGTTTGCCACACCGTCGATATTCGACTTGATGACCTCCACCGGCTTCTGCGCAAAGAAGTTCGGGCTGGCGGGGCTGGCAGCATGGATGATATAGTCGAACGACAGGTTGCTTTGTAAGGGCTGCTGCACATCGTATGGGATGAAGTGGAAGGCATCGTCGCAGGCAAATGCCTGAAAGCGGGCCCGGGCCCGCTGCTCATTGCGACCAGAGGCATAGACCTGATAGTCGCGGTGTGGATTCATCATCAGCGTCTCTACCAGACACCCGCCAATGAGACCTGTGGCTCCCGTCACAAGGATATGGCTGTCTGACAGTTTCTCCCACGGCAGGTCGGCCTGGAAAACTTGCAGGATATCTCGCTCGTATGCCGTCATTTCAGCCACTCATCTTTTGAGGTATGCATCAGTGCCTTGAGAATCTCCAGGTCCTCGACGGTGGTAACCTTGATATTCTTCTCCGAACCGGGCACGATGTGCATCATGCGTTCCGTGCCTAACTCGGCTATCAGCGTACACGAAGCCACAGAGTTGGTAATGCCTTTCTGCTTTGCTTCCTCATGGGCTTCAATGATGTTCTTCAGCCGGAAGGTCTGTGGGGTCTGCGTACGGATGAGGCGGTCGCGGGGAATGCTCTTGTTGGTGGTGAAACCGTCCTCGCTTTCCAGGATTGCCTCGCGGCACTGGATGCCCGTGATGGCATAGCCGTATGCCTTGCAGATAGCAATATTCGACGAGATAATCTCCTGCGACAGCAGCGGACGCACCGAGTCGTGGATGAGCACCATGTCTTCGTCCTGACAGCCCTCATCGCGCAGGCCATAGATGCCGTTATGGATAGACTCCATACCCGTCGCACCACCCGGGAATATCCATTTCAGCTTCCGGATGCTGAACTGGTTGGCATACGACTGCAGTACCGTGTCCCATCCTTTCAGACAGACTACGGCTATGACATCGATATCCGGATGCTGCTCGAACGCCTTCATCGTGTGGATGATGATGGGTGCTCCGTCTACATGCATAAACTGTTTCGGGATGTCCTGGCCCATCCGGTTGCCAGAACCGCCGGCTATGATGAGTGCGATGTTCATACTATGAAGAATTGAGACCAACGGTGATGGTTATGCGAAGCGGATAGTGCCCTGTACGGGTTCAGCGGGTGCGGCATCGTTAGTGTCGGCTGCGGGATAGTCGCCGCTGGCCTGTGAGTAGATGCTGTCCAGAATCTCGCGCGTACGCTTATAGGTTGGGGTCTGCTCGACAGCCGAGATGACATCATCATTGTCCAGATCATCGGGACGGAACAGATAGATATGCGGACGGCGCTTGTAGCGCTTGCTGGCACTGTCGCCACCATAGTACCGGTTGCGGCGGTCCTGCCGCTGGGCTTCCTTCTCCTGTTCGGCAGCTATGCGGGTAGCCTCCTCCTGCGTGTTGAGGCGCTGGCGGTGCTGCGACATTCCGTCTACCTGATCGATACCAAAGCCCGTGGCCAGGATGGTCACCTTGACCTTCTTTCCTAACTCGGGATCGGTGGCCAGTCCCCACTTGATCTCGAAGTCGTTGCCAAACTTGCTCATGAACTCGTTGACATCGTTCATCTCTTCCATCATCAGCGAGTCCTTGCCATCCTTAGAGCCGGCAAACGAGATGCTGAGCAATATCTTCTTGGAGTTGAAGACATCGTTCTCGTTGAGCAGGGGTGAGTTAAGGGCATCGTCGATGGCCTTGCGGACACGGCCTTCGCCCTCACCGTAACCGGTAGACATGATGGCCACACCGCCATCCTTGAGCACGGTCTTGACATCGTTGAAGTCGAGGTTGATGAGTCCGTGGACGGTGATAATCTCGGCAATAGACTTGGCGGCTACGGAAAGGGTGTCATCAGCCTTGCCAAAGGCATCGAGGACGGTGAGTTCAGGATAAATCTCACGCAGGCGCTCGTTGTTGATGACCAGCAGGGCATCGACATGCTTGGCCATCTCCTCCACACCGTCGAGGGCCTGGTCAATCTTGCGGTCGCCCTCGAAGCGGAAGGGGATGGTGACAATGCCTACGGTGAGGATGCCCATCTCCTTGGAGACGCGGGCAATGACAGGAGCAGCTCCCGTGCCTGTGCCGCCACCCATGCCGGCAGTGATGAAGGCCATGCGGGTGCCGTCGTTGAGCACTTTCTTGATGTCGTCGAGGCTCTCCTCGGCAGCGGCGCGTGCCTTCTCCGGGCGGTTGCCAGCTCCGAGCCCCTCCTTGCCTAACTGCAGATGAACGGGGACGGGAGAGTCGTTGAGGGCCTGGTTGTCTGTGTTGCAGAGTACGAAGGTGACATCGTGGATGCCTTCGCGGTACATGTGATTGACGGCATTGCCGCCACCACCGCCGACACCAATCACCTTGATGATGCTATTCTCCTTTTCGGGCTCGCCAAAGTCGAGCAAAATATTATTGTCTGCCATATATATTTACTATTTGACAATTTACTATTTACTATTTATTTACTATTTTCGAGATGTCGAGATGTCGAGATATCGATATTTCGAGATGTCGAGATATCGATATTCCGATATTCCGGCATCCTGAGATTTGGGTGTTATTCGTCATCATCTTCAACGATTTTCTTTCCGAAGTCTTTCAGCCAGCGGCCCATCTTGCGGATAGGACTGTTCTCCTGACGGATGCGCTCGCGTTCGCGGGCCTCCGCTTCTTCCTTCTCGCGGGCTATGCGCAACTCTTCTTCCTTCTTGCGCTCCTCCTCTTCCTTCTTGCGCTGGGCTTCCTCCTCGGCACGGCGAATCTCCTCGGCGGTGCGCACCACCCCTTGTGGAGTCTCGGAGGCCTGACGGGCGCGACGCTGCTCGACGGTCTCGGACTGCGAGCGCTGGTTCTGGCTGCCAAAAAGGTCACCATTAAGACTGAGCTCGGCTCCGGCACAGTTGATGTCGCCCTTGGCCAACAGCCCTAACACGGTATTCATCATGCCATCATGGGCGTTCACCTCGGGGATGGACGACACGATGGTCTGGGTGACGAACTTGGCTATACGGATCTTATCGATATGGGTATAGTTCTGGAAGGCCTTCTCGATATTCTTCATGTTGGAGCCGCCACCGGTAAGGATGATACCCCCTAACAGCTTGTCACAGTATTCCTCGGGCACCTGACACCACACATTGGCTATAATTTCCTCAAGGCGACCCTCAACAATCTCGACAAACTTACGCACCTCAACCTGCCGCTCCTGGTCAATGGAGTACTTCATGTTGTTGTCGATGTCGTTGTTGTCGGTATAGGCCGAGCCATATTTGAGCTTCATCTTCTCGGCATCGCTCTCCTCCATCTGGAGCGAGGCAATATCCTTGGTGATGTTGTTGGAACCTAAGGGAATAACAGCCAGATGGCGGAGCACATTCTTAGAATAGACGCTGACCGTAGTGGTATCGGCTCCGAGGTCGACCAGTGCACAGCCCGAACGCTTCTCGGCTTCGGTGAGGACGCTGTCTGCCAGTGCCAACGGTGCCAGATACATCTCGGCAACATTGATGCCTGCCGTCTCGAAGCACTTGTTGAGGTTCTTGTAGAACGACTTGCGCTGGAGGATATTGAGGAAATTGCCCTCGATACGGCTGCACTGGATGCCAACGGGGTCGAGCTGATACTGCGAGTCGACCTTATATTCCTGTACCGCAGCATCGAGAATCTCCTGGTCGGGGTATTTCATGTTGCGGTTGGCATCCATCAGTTCGATGACCATCTCCTGGGTGACCTGTGTCTCGCCAGTGAGGTCCTTGGAAATAAGATTACGAAGAGAGCGGATGGACTGTCCTCCCACACCAACATACACCTGTGTGATGCCCGTCTTGAGTTGCTTCTCCAGTCGGTTAATGATGTTGGTCAGGCACTGGGCAGTCTTGTCGATGTTATAAACCACACCTTTACGGATACATGTGGAGGCATCTTCCTTGACACAGGCGAGCACCTGAATGCTGCCATCAAGATTCTTCTTGCCTGCGATACCGGTCATCTTGGATGACCCCAGTTCAATTGCTACGATAAATTCCTTTGACACCATTATATTTACGATTTACGGATTTACTATTTACGATTTACTATTTTCAATTTATTTCTTACAAGCTGCGGCGTTTCTTGCAGATGATCTGGTTGTCGAACTCCAGACTGATATAGGAATACTTGTTCCAGCCGGCCTTGGAGAGTCCGTACTTATAGAACTTGGAGAGCCGGTTGAACTTACGGCTGAGACCAGTGGGCTGACCGAGATAGACCACATGATCGCCTACAAGAGGTATCATCTCGATGGTGCCGTCGGGGAGCACGTGAAGCTGCTCGGCCTGACTGAACCAGAGCGGATGCTCGATGAGGAAATTGCCTACGCGGCTGAGCACTTTCTGTGCATAGCTCTTGGTGATGGCACCAGTGGCAACAACCAGGTCGCTGACATATTGCGAGTTGGGCATGATATTGCCGTAGGTGTCGACATAATAGTCGTCTCCATTGTCAGCCTTGACACGGATGACGGGCAGCCGCTGCGACAGATTGATATACACACGGCCAGTATGGGTCTTATAGCACTGGGCAGACTCGACAAAGGGGTTCTTGAGCAGGGCTTCCTCAATCTTCCGACCATTGACCTGGTCGATGAAGTCGCCCAAAGGATAGACTTTGGCCCGTACCAGCTGGTCTTTCACATCCTCGGTATTGAGGAAACCGCGCACGCGACCTTGCTGGATGTTGATCTTCACTTCGGAGCATACGTTATAAACCTCGTCAGGGCGGTTGAATACCGTGACGGCCAGTACGAGATAGACGGCAATGATGATGTCTACCAGTACAAACAGAGATTTCTTCCAGTTGATGCTCACGATTTTGTTATTTACTATTTACTATTTTCGATTTTGGATTGAAGGATGGTGGTCATCTGGGGAACCATATTGTCCAGATCGCCGGCTCCCAAGATGATGAGTACATCGAAAGAGCGGCTCTTGATGAGGTCGAGAACCTGGTCCTTGCGGACAAGCTGCTTCTGGATGCCCGGACGCAGACGGTCGTAGATGAGCTGGGAGGTGACACCCTCGATGGGTTGTTCGCGGGCAGGATAGATTTCGGTGAGGATGACCTCGTCGAGCTGACTCAAGGCATCGGCGAAATCGGTGTAGAAGTCGCGAGTGCGCGTGTAGAGATGGGGCTGGAAGATGGCCGTGATATGCCGGTTCTTGTACAACTCGCGAATGCTGCGTGCACTCTGATAAATCTCCTTGGGATGATGGGCATAGTCACTGAGGAACACCAGCTGGTCGGTCTTGATCTTGAAATCGAAGCGGCGCTCCACACCGCCATAGGTCTTCATGCCCTGCCGTAACTCGTCGGCGGTACAGCCTGCCAGCTGGGCCATAGCCATGGCGGCAATACCGTTCTCGATATTGATGGGTACGGGCTGGCCAAGTTGGATGCCGGATACCGACTCGATGGGCGACACAAAGTCGAAGGTAATCTCACCATTGTCAATGCAGATATTCTCGGCATGGAAGTCGCCCTCGGTCAGCGCATAGTCGTAGCGGCGCACACCGGCGGGCAGTGACTCCTGCATCTCCAGACCGCGATGGATGATAAGAGCCCCGTCGGGCTGGATGAGCTCTGTATAGTGGCGGAAGCTCTCAAGATAGGCTTCCTTGGTGCCATAGATGTCGAGGTGGTCGGGATCGGTAGCGGTGATGACCGTCATATAGGGGGAGAGCCAATGGAAGGAACGGTCGAACTCATCAGCCTCGATGACCACATAGTCGCTGTCGGAAAGGATATAGTTGGTGCCGTAGTTCTTGGAGATACCACCCAGGAAGGCATTGCAGTCGAGATGGCTCTGGTGCATGATATGGGCACACATGGTAGAGGTAGTAGTCTTGCCATGCGTACCGGCCACACACAATCCGCGATGCTGACGCGTCAGGGTGCCTAACACCTGGGCACGCTTCTGGATGTCGAAGCCTCCCTGCCGGAAGTATTGCAGCTCCTGATGCTCACTGGGAATGGCGGGTGTATAGATGACGAGGCAGGACTCCGACTGGCGGCAAGCCTCGGGAATCTGGTTGACATCCTCTTCGTAATGAATCAGCATGCCCTCCTGTTCCAGTTGTCGGGTGAGGGTGCTGGGAGTCTTGTCGTAGCCTGCCACGACGAGACCTTTCTTGAGGAAATAACGGGCAATGGCACTCATGCCGATGCCACCGGCTCCTACGAAATAGACTGCTTTAATATCTTTCATTTCCATTGTTTGCTAATTTTATCACTTCTTTCGCGATGATCTCTGCCGAGTTGGGCAGAGCCATCTGGAGAATATGTTCGCTCAGGCTCTTCAGTTTGGCATCGTCCTTGACGGTATCGATGGCCAGGGGCAGGAGAAGCTGGGGGGCTTCGACATCCTTGACATAGAGGGCTGCCTGCTTGCTGACCAGTGCGAGGGCATTCTTGGTCTGGTGGTCTTCGGCCACATTAGGACTGGGCACCAGGATGACAGGCTTGCCCAGCAGGCAGAACTCGCTGATGGAACCGGCCCCGGCACGGCTGACTACGATGTCGGCAGACTGATAGGCAGCACCCATGTCGCTGATGAAGTCGGTGACCACCATATTGTCGGGCTTGCCGACCTTGTTGAGTTGTTCCATGATCTGGGCATGGTAATACTTGCCCGTCTGCCAGATAAACTGTACCCCGCTCTGGCGGATATGATCGAGATGGCTCAAGACACTCTCGTTGATGGTGCGGGCACCGAGGCTGCCGCCAACAATGAGTACGGTCTTGTAAAGCGGATCCAGCCCGAAGGAGCGCAGGGCATCGTCCTTGGAAATCTTGGTGTCGAGCAACTGCTGGCGGACAGGGTTGCCCGTGAGCATAATCTTGTCGGCAGGAAAGAAACGCTCCATGCCCTCGTAGGCCACACAAATCTTGGCAGCCTTCTTAGCCAGCAGCTTATTGGTGACTCCGGCATAGGAGTTCTGTTCCTGTAACAGACAGGGGATGCCCTTTTCGGCAGCCATATTGAGTGTAGGACCGCTGGCATAGCCACCCACACCGACAGCTACCTGCGGACGGAAGTCGCTGATAATCTGTCGGGCCATGCGCTGGCTCTTCCATATCTTGTAGAGCACCTTGATGTTCTTCAGCAGGTTCTTGCGGTCGAAACCCTGGATGGGCAGCCCCTTAATCTCATAGCCGGCAGCGGGTACGCGCTGCATCTCCATTCGGCCGAGGGCACCGACAAACAGAATCTTGGCCTCGGGCTGCAACTGCTTGATAGCATTAGCTATTGACACGGCAGGGAAGATGTGGCCTCCGGTACCGCCTCCACTGATGATGACTCTTAACTCGTTACTCATATACCTTATTATATTATATGGTTTGCAAAATTACTAATTTCTGCTGATTTCTATGCCATGTTTGGCGTTAATTCTTTTTCTTTCTTCACCTTGGCTGAACGGCTGATGCTCAGGATGACACCGATATAGGCGCAGTTGATGATGGTCGACGTGCCACCCTTCGAGATGAGCGGCAGAGGCTGTCCCGTGACCGGGGCCAGACCCACAGCAACCATCATGTTGAACAATGCCTGAATGACCAGCAGCAATCCCAGTCCCATAGCCAGGAATGCAGGGAAATTGTTCTCGCAGCGGCTGGCAATGCGTGCACAACGGAACAGCAGGATGATATAGAGGAACATGACACCAAAGGCTCCTAAAATACCCAGCTCCTCGATGATGATAGCATAGATGAAGTCGGAGAAAGCCTGCGACAGGAAATCGCGCTCCGTGCTCTTGCCCGGTCCCTTGCCAATGATGCCGCTCGACACAATGGCAATATTGGCATGAGCCACCTGGGCATCCTTGTCGAGATCATAATCCTTAGGACTTGGGGCAGGCCTGCCAAACTTCTTGATGCGGCTCTTCCATGTGTCAGCACGGTGGAACATCTTCTCAATGAAGTTCTTCTCTTTCTTCGGCTCGTCTATCTGCTCGGTCTTGGTGGCCTGTAGCTCCTCTTCCTCGTTCACGTCGTGGCCTACCACCCATACCATAGTCAGGGCAAAGGTAGCCGCAACAATGATGACGGTAGCCAACTTACCCAACTGCCGGATGGGAACCCGTCCGAAGAACATCATCAGGAAGACAACGACAAAGAGCATGGCAGCCGTAGACAGATTCTCCAATCCGATGAGCAGGCAGGCCGGAAGTGCTATCCAGAGTATCCACTTGAAGGCATTCCTGTCGGCTCCTTTTTCCTCGCGCTGCATAGCCGCAAGAATCTGGGCCACTGCCAATACGACGGTGCCTTTGGCAATCTCTGACGGCTGGAAGGTGATACCGAACAGGCTGATCCATCGTCCGGCATCGCCCACCTTGGTTCCTGCCAGCAACACCCATAGCAGGGTGAGCAGTGATATCAGCATCAGGAATGGTGTCATGAGCTTGAAATAGCGACAGGGGATGTTCAGTGTGATGATAGCCACCAGGGCACCGGCCAGAATGGTCAAGGTGTGATAGGCTATCGGACCCACATAGTTCTGACTCTTATAGGTCAGTCCACTGGAAGCCGAGAACACCTCCACAATACTGACCATACAGAGGAAGAAGAACACCATCCAGATGCCCTTGTCACCTTTGAAGATTCTGCCTATTCTCTTGTTCATTGTTTTTTCTTTTTTGGCTAGTTTGGACTAGTTAGACTAGTTTTACTAGAGTTTTTTCACAGGCTCCTGGCCAGCTCCTTGAACTGCTCGCCTCGGTCCTCCATATTCTTGAACAGGTCGAAGGAGGCACAGCAAGGACTGAGCAGGACGGTCATGCCCGGTTCTGCCATCTCATAGCAGGCCTGGACACAGTCCTTCATGGAGTGGGTGTCGCGAACGGGAATGCCCAGTGCATCAAAATTGTCGTGTAGCTTCTGGTTGTCGGCACCGAGATAGACCAGTCCGGCACACTTCTCCTTGACCAGCGGGATGATGGGTGCATAGTCGTTGCCCTTGTCCTTGCCTCCGATGATGAGGATGGTCTTGGTCTTCATCGACTCTAATGCATACCAGCAGGCATCGACATTGGTGGCTTTTGAGTCGTTGATATACTGCACCCCACGAACGGTGCACACCTTCTCTAAGCGGTGCTCGACACCCGGGAAGTCGCTCAACGACTTGCGGATGATGTCTTTCTTGATGCCGGCAATATTGGAGGCTATGCCTGCTGCCAGCGAATTATAGATATTGTGCTTGCCAGTGAGGCTGAGCGACTCTTGCTCCATATTGAAGGGCTCGGGCTTCTCAATCTTATACTGTCCTTCCTCGATGTAGCCGATGCTTCCTTTCTCCTTGAGTTCGGAGAACGGATACTGGATGGCCTGGATGTGATACTTCTCCAGCTCTCCCTTGATAATGGGGTCGTCGTTCCAATAGATGAAGGCATCCTGCTCGGTCTGGTTCTGGATGATACGCATCTTGGCATCGACATAGTTCTGCATCTTGAAGTCGTAGCGGTCTAGATGGTCGGGAGTGATGTTGAGCAGTACGGCAATGTTGGCACGGAAGTCGTACATATTGTCGAGCTGGAAGGAGCTGAGCTCGATGATATAGTATTCGTGCGGATCCTCTGCCACCTGTAGGGCCAGCGAGTTGCCGATATTGCCAGCCAGTCCGGCATCGTAGCCTGCAGCCTTGAAGATGTGATAGATAAGGCTGGTAGTGGTGGTCTTACCGTTAGAACCGGTAATACAGATCATCTTCGACTGGGTATAGCGGCCGGCAAATTCAATCTCGCTGATGATATGGATGCCCTTCTCCTTGATCTTGACAATCATGGGGGCTGTATCGGGAATACCCGGACTCTTGATGATCTCGTCGGCATTGAGAATAGCCTCCTCGGTATGGTGGCCTTCCTCCCAGGCTATCTGGTGGTCGTCCAGCAGTTTCTTATACTTATCGTTGATTTTCGACATGTCGCTGACGAACACATCGAAACCCTGCTTCTTGGCCAGGACAGCGGCTCCTGCACCGCTCTCGCCTGCTCCTAATATTACTATTCTACTCATATTTTCTCTAAACTATCTTACCTTCAATGTTATAATCGTTAAAGCTGCTAATATAATGGTGGTAATCCAGAAACGGATGGTGATCTTCGACTCGTGGAACGGACGGTGGGGCCAGCTTTTCAGGATATAGGTGCTGGTCTGGTCGAGCTGTGAGTCGAGTTTACGGAAAGTGTCGTGTATGGGGGTAGCCCGGAACACACGGACACGCTTGCCCTTACGCTTCTGCAGTTTAAACCACTGGGTCTGGATGATGACGCTCAGGCTCTCGATGAAGAAGATGCCGCAGAGCACGGGCAACATAAGTTCCTTGTGGATGATGACAGCACAGACACCAATGATGCCGCCAATGGTCAGCGATCCGGTATCGCCCATAAAGATCTGAGCAGGGAAGGCATTATACCACAGGAAACCGATCATCGCGCCGATGAAGGCACTGAGGAACACTACCAACTCCTGCGATTCTGGAATATACATGATGTCGAAATAGGCAGCATAGATGATGTGTGAGGAGATATAGGCAAAGATGAGCAGTGCCACGCCGATGATGGCAGAGTTTCCTGCACACATGCCGTCCATTCCGTCATTGAGATTGGCACCATTAGATACTGCCGTCACCACAAAGATGGTCATCAGCACGAAAAGCACCCAGCCGGCTGCTACCTTATATTCGCCCAGGAAGGACAACACCTCCGAGTAGTTCAGGTTGTGGTTTTTGATAAACGGGATGGTAGTCTGCAGTGACTTGACGGCCACTGGCTTATGCTTGACCACCATCTCCTGATTCTGCTGTTGCTGGGAGATATTCTCGCGCACCACCACGTCAGGACTGAGCCAGAGTGTGAGCCCTACGATAAAGCCTATCGACACCTGACCGATGATTTTATAGATGCCCTTCAGACCTTCCTTGTTCTTGCGGAATATCTTGATATAGTCGTCCATGAAGCCCAGGAATCCTAACCATACCGTTGTGAAGATCATCAGCAACAGATAGATGTTGCGCATGCGGCCTAACAACAGTACGGGAACCAAGATGCTGACAATGATGATGATGCCACCCATGGTGGGCACTCCCTTCTTCTCTACTCCAAAGGGGTCGATGCTGGGGTCGCGGGCTGTCTCGGAAATGTTGTGACGTTTCATCCATTTGATGAAATACTCACCAAACCATGCCGATATCATCAGTGACAGGATGAGTGCCAGCAGCGAACGGAAAGAGATGTACGACCAGATATGGGCTCCGGGGATGTCGTACTGCTCTAAGAAACGGAAGAGATAATATAGCATTTTTTCTTTTTTTATTTATTTATTTCGATATGTCGATATCTCGATATCTCGATATTTCGATAATTCGATAACTCGATAACTCGATGTTGTTATGAGGCGAAGATTTCTCTGACTACTTCCCGGTCATCAAAGTGATGCTTTACACCCTTGATTTCCTGATAGTCCTCATGTCCTTTGCCGGCTATCAGGATGACATCACCCTTCTGGGCCAGCATGGCAGCGGTCTTGATAGCTTCACGGCGGTCTACAATAGAGAGCACCTTCTTCATCTGTTTCTGGTCTAAGCCTGCCAGCATATCGTTGATGATGTCCTGCGGCTCCTCGAAACGCGGATTGTCTGAGGTAATGATGACGCGGTCACTCTGCTTGACAGCCTCCTGAGCCATCAACGGGCGCTTACCTTTGTCGCGGTTGCCTCCGGCTCCGCAGACGGTGATGACCTGTCCGCCCTTGCCGTCGAGCACCTCGTGAATGGCATTGAGCACATTCTCCAGCGCATCGGGGGTGTGGGCATAGTCTACAATGGCGGTGACACCCTCGGCAGAGCGGATAGGCTCCAGCCGGCCTGCCACGCTCTTCAGCGTGCTCAGTATGACGAGAATATCTTCGGGTTTCTTGCCTAACATCACGGCTGCCCCATAGACTGCCAGCAGGTTGGAGACATTGAATTTGCCTATAAACTGTACTCCCACCTCGCGACCGTTGATTTCGAGATACATTCCTTCAAAGTGACACTCGATGATGCGAGCGCGGAAGTCTGCCATAGCACGTGTAGAGTAGGTCTTCACCTGTGCCTTGGTGTTCTGTACCATGACGGATCCGTTCTTGTCATCGGCATTGGTGATGGCGAAAGCATCCTTGTCCAGCCCATCGAAGAAAGCCTTCTTGGCATCGCGATAGTTCTCGAAAGTCTTGTGGTAGTCCAGATGATCGCGTGTCAGATTGGTGAACAAGCCTCCTGCAAACTTCAAACCGCCAATTCGCTTCTGAGCAATGGCATGGCTGGAACACTCCATAAAGGCATATTCGCAACCGGCCTCCACCATCCGGCTCAGCAGATGATTCAGTTCGATGGGGTCGGGGGTGGTATGGTCGGCAGGAATAGCCTCATCTTCGATATAGTTGCATACGGTAGACAACAGGCCGCACTTATGGCCAAACTTGCGGAACATATTATATAATAAGGTGGCAATGGTGGTCTTGCCATTGGTGCCCGTCACCCCTACCAGCTTCAGGTGGTGGGAAGGCTCGCCATAGAAGACGGTTGCCACCGGGCCGACAGCCTCCTCGGTGGAGGCTACCTGCACATAGGTTACACCCTCCTGGCACTCTTCGGGCAGGTCTTCGCACAGCACGGCCACAGCCCCTAACTCCAGAGCCTTGGGAATAAAGCGGTGACCATCGGTCTGTGTGCCCTTGATGGCCACAAACAGGTGTCCACTTGCAATCTTGCGTGAATCGATATTCACTCCCGTAATGTCAGTATCGGCATTGCCTGTGATGCTGATGGGTTTCACATACTTCAGCAGTTCGCTCAGTTTCATATATACCTTATTATATTATGTTTACTCTAATGTCAATACACACTCACTATCCTTCACTATCTTCCTGCCGGCGGGTATGCTCTGGCGTTTCACCTTGCCCCAGCCATGCAGCTTTACTTTCAGGCCGCGACTCTCCAGCAGATAGACAGCATCCTTGGCTCCCATACCCGTCACATCGGGAGTGATGTCCTCGCTCGTTTTCACACCACCGGACACACGTTTATTGATGCCTAAACCGATGAGCACTTCATTGGCCCCCTTCGCGTTACCGTTCTTAACCTCGGGGATGGCCACTGAGTGCTCGTCGTGAGCGTCTTCTACACTCATCTTCAGATGGCGAGCCATCACCCCTTCGGCAATATGATGGAACACTACACCACTCATACCGCCACCAGAGGCAGGAAGCCCCGACTTCTTGATACAGACAATGCAGGTGTAGCGGGGATTGTCTGCGGGGAAGTATCCGGCAAACGAGAGCCAGTAGCGGGTAATGCCTGAATGGTAGCTGCCATGCTGGTCGGCCACCTGAGCGGTACCGGTCTTTCCTGCCACCTTGAAGTGCTTAGAGCCGGCCTTGCGCCCCAGACCCTGACTGACCACATGCTCCAGAATGGTCTGCATGGTCTTGATGGCCTTGGGCTTGGCTATCTGCTTCTTCAGCACGACAGGTTCGAAGTCGCGTATCACCTCGCCATTCCTGACAATCTGCTTGACAAAGCGAGGCTGCATCATCTTGCCATTGTTGGCAATGGCGTTATAGAAGGCTACCGTATTGATGGGGGCTATCTGTGTCTCGTAGCCTATCGACATCCAAGGCAGCGTGGTCTTGCTCCAATATTTCGAGCGGTCCTGTGTCTTGGTGTCTGGCATACGGATGTATGGGGGGTGATAGCCTACCAGCGGCAACTTCAGGTCTTCGTGGATGCCTACGCGGTAGAGTCCCTTGACATAGCGGGTGGGGTTGCTGCCATAGAACTTGTCGATGACATAGCTGACACCGATATTCGAGCTGACCTCTAAGGAGCGGGCAACGTTAATGTCCTGGTAGCCGCCGCGCCGCCAGTTATGGTCTTTCATCAGCCTGCCATGCATCTCCATCACGCCACTGCCTGTATGGATGATGAAACTGGTGTCGTTGGGAATAACCTCGTCATCGAGGGCTACCAGGAAGGAGGCCACCTTAAACACGGAGCCCGGCTCGCAACGATAGCTGATGGCAGAGTTGACGGTTTCGGCATAATATGGATTTCCCTGACTGTCATTGTAGCGCATCATGTTGACCATTGCCTTGACATCGCCCGTCTCTACCTCCATCAGGATGGCCACGCCCATCTCACCATTGACCAGCTTCAGCTCGTCTATGAGGGAGCGCTCTGCCAGGTCCTGCATATTCACATCGATGGTGGTAACAATATCACAACCATCAACGGGCATCATGACGGGAATATTCATATATTTGTTCAGCACCTTGCGGCGTCCCGTAATACCCGGTGTACCGCGAAGGACGGAGTCGTAGGAGAGCTCTAAGCCGAAGTAGGCAGAGTCCTTGGCACCGTAGAGACCGCCGATAAGTCGCTGGGCCAGCGTGCCGAAGGGACGGTTGCGCGAAATATATTCTTCTTCGTGGAAGCCGCTCTTATACTTGGGCATATTCAGGAACGGCAGCTGCTTGACCTCCTTATAGGTATTATAGTTGATGCGGCGCTTCCAGATAGGCCAGTGGCGGGCACCGGTGCTGCCGTTCTTGTTTCGGTGGAGGCGGCCTTCTTCCAGATACAGCTTAAACTCCCCGGCACTCTTCTGAGGGAAAATCTTGCTCAGTCCGTCACAGACGGAGTCTACCTTGTCGAGCCACAGCGAGTCATCCTCAAAGGCGGCAGCTTGGAAGTCCATAAAGATACGATATTCCGGAATCGTGGTAGCCATCAGCTGACCGTCACAGCTGAGGATGTTGCCGCGATTGGGCTTCACGCTTACCGAGTCGCGTTTCAGGCGGTCGGCGACTTCGGTCCAATAGTCTTTCTTAGCGGTCATGATATAGAGAGCCTTGCCAATAACGGCAATGCCAATGAGCGTCATGACGATTGCTATCGCCATGTAACGAGGCATCACTTTATCGTTTTCAAATTTGCTCATCCGTCTCTACTCTTCGGGTACATTTATAATATAAGGAGGCTGGTCTGCCTGATGCAGCAGCGAGTCCTGATTCTGTTTCAAGAAATCCAACACATGGCTCTCACGGCATTTCTCAGTGAGCGTACTGGACGACGAGAGGGCCTTGAACTTGGCATCCTTGAGCTCCAGCTCCAGCTTGTCAATGGCTATCATGTCCTGTTGGCATTGATAGCGGAAGGCCACATAGATGATAGAGAAAAATACGATTAACACAAAGAGCCATATCTGGGAGCGCACGACCTCCGTTGTCAGCAGGTCGCCACCCAGAATGGTGCGCAGCTTCAGCTGACTGGAAGGCTTGGGGTCTTCCTCGCTGGCTGTCTCCCTGATCTTCTGGAGCGTCTCCTTCAGCTTTTCTTCCTCCTGAAGTGCCTTTTCCTCTTGTTGTTCTATCTTTTCTTCTTCCATGCTGGTCAAATCCTTTCTGCTATTCTGAGCTTCGCACTACGGCTGCGCGGGTTCTGCTGTTGTTCCTCGTCGGTAGGTACGGTCACCTTGTTCACCAGACGGTAAGGTGACGAGATGCGACCGAAGAAGTCTTGCTCCACATGTCCCTCGACATTACCGGCCTTCATCACGTTTTTTACGATGCGGTCTTCCAGCGAGTGATAGGTGATGACACTCAGCCGTCCGCCTTCACAAAGCAGTTGTGTGGCACCTTTGAGCATGTCGCGCAATGCATCCATCTCGTGATTCACTTCTATGCGCAGAGCCTGGTAGATGCGTGCCAAGTCTTTCTTTTCCCTGTCTGAGCGCATCAGAGGCTCTATGGAGGTTCCAAGGTCGGCGGTGGTCTGGATAGCCCGCTCCTTCCGACTGTCCACAATGGCTTTGGCAAGCCGGCGGGCATTTTTCAGTTCTCCGTAGAGATAGAACACATCGGCCAGCTGCTCTTCCGTATAGTTGTTCAGGATGTCGGCAGCCGTCTGCCCTGCCCGTTTGTTCATGCGCATATCCAGTGGGGCATCGAAGCGGAAGGAGAAGCCCCGCGTTTCGTCATCAAAATGATGGCTCGACACTCCGAGGTCGCCCAACAGTCCATTGATTCGTTCCACACCGTAGTAGCGCATCCAGTTGGTGAGATACCTGAAGTTGCTTCTGACAAACGTAAAACGATCATCGGCCACGATGTTGTTTTCGGCATCGGCATCCTGGTCGAAACTATACAGATGTCCCTTCTTGCCTAACCGCGAGAGGATTTCCTTAGAGTGGCCGCCACCACCGAAGGTGACATCCACATAAACACCGTCAGGCTGGATATCCAGCCCGTCGACGCTCTCCTTCAGGAGCACAGGAACATGATAGGCATTGGCTGTGATCATAGCATTTCTCCTCCCATGAGTTCCTCTAAGGCCTGACCGAAGTCTTCTGCCGACAATTGCTCGTCCTCGGCTTTCTGGGCACTCCAGATTTCTATCGTGTCGCCCATGCCTGTAAACTTGACATCTTGCTCGATATCAGCCATTCGCTGATAGCGCTTGGGAATCAGGAAACGGCCGTTGCCGTCGAGCACCAGCACTTCCACTTCCGACACAAACTTACGAAACACCTCCTGGTGCTGCTTGTTCCATCGGTTGAGCTTCGAGCGCATCAAGTCCATCTGCTCGTTCCATACGCTTTCAGGGTAAAGCACCAGACAGGGCTGAAACACATCCTTACGCAATATCAGCCGCTCTTCGCCGCCAGCTTGCAGCACCTTACGGAAGGTGGCTGGCAGAAAAGCACGCCCTTTAGCGTCAATCTTTGCTTCTATATTCCCTAAAAAACGCATGTGTACCTCTTAATATGTAATTACTTTGGGTGCAAAGGTAAACATTTTCCCCCACAATCCCCCACTTTTCTCCACTTTTTTTAGTGAATATTCTTTAAAAGCGACTTTCTGCACATTTTTTCCCAAAAAGTGCATCCGTTTTTCGAACTTTTCATTAACTTTGCAGGTTGTTAGTAAATACACGAGAGAAAGCATGTCACAAATAACAGAAAAGACCATTGATATTGACCACATTCTACAGGGCAAGATGGGGCCAAAGGCTAAGTGGGTGCCCCGTCCGCTGATTAGTTGGCTCAAGCGTATTGCACACCAGGACGAGGTCAACCAGTTCTTGTGGGCATCGCGCGACAAGACTGGAACAGACTGGCTGGAAGAGTGTGTGCGATATCTCAAGATGACCGTGGTGGTGATAGGCCGTGAAAATCTGCCCGACCCCAACGACGGACGTTTTTACACCTTTGTTTCCAACCATCCTTTGGGAGGCGAGGACGGTGTGGCCTTAGGAGCCATCATCGGACGCCACTACGACTCCCATTTCCGCTATCTCGTCAACGACCTGTTGATGAACCTGCCCGGACTGGCTCCGCTCTGCATTCCCATCAACAAGACGGGACATCAGAGCCGCAATTTCCCGGCGATGGTCAAGGCGGGATTCGAGAGCAACAACCACATGCTGATGTATCCTGCCGGTATATGCTCTCGCAAGCGCAATGGTGTTATTCGCGACATCCCCTGGACGAAAACCTTTATCGTCAAGAGTGTCGAGTACCACCGGGACGTAGTTCCCATCCATTTCAGCGGAGAAAACTCGAAGTTTTTTTACCGGCTGGCCAATTTCTCCGACCGCTTTCTGCCTTTCAATCTCGCGATGCTCTTCCTGGTCGACGAGATGTATAAGAATGTGGGCAAGACCTTCGAGGTGAAGATTGGAAAGCCCATTCCCTGGCAGACTTTCGACAAGAGCCGTTCCCCGTTGGAATGGGCACAATTTGTGCAGGACAAGGTGTATAATCTATAAAAATGTGGATCCATCATAATCATTAGATCAAAAGCTATACAATGGAACAAACTATCATCTCTCCTATCAGTAAGCAGCTGCTCAAGAGTGAGCTGACACCAGACAAACAGTTGCGCATGACCAACAAGAGCCACAACCAGATCTACATCATCACGGCCCATAATGCGCCCCATGTGATGCAGGAGATTGGCCGCTTGCGTGAGATTGCGTTTCGCGAGGCTGGTGGCGGCACGGGAAAAGCGGCCGATATCGACGAGTTCGATACCTGTGAGAACTGCTACAAACAGCTGATCGTCTGGAACCCGGAAGAGGAAGAGATTATCGGTGGATACCGCTATTTGTTAGGCAACGACTGGCAATACGATGCCAACGGGCAGCCTATCCTGGCCACCAGCCACATGTTCCATTTCTCCGAGAAGTTTATTCGCGACTATGCGCCCAGAACAGTAGAGTTGGGACGCTCGTTCGTATCATTGCCCTACCAGTCATCACGGATGGGAGCCAAGAGCCTCTTCGCCTTGGACAACCTGTGGGATGGTCTGGGAGCTATCCCGGTGATTCGCCCCAATGTGAAGTATTATTTCGGCAAGATGACCATGTACCCCTCTTATATCCGCAAGGGCCGCGACATGATACTCTATTTCCTGAAAAAGTATTTCGACGACAAAGAACGCCTCATCATCCCGATGAAACCGCTGAAATTGGAGACCGACATCCACGAACTGGAACAGATCTTCAACGGAAAGACATTCAAAGAGGACTATCTGATACTGAACAGCGAGATACGCAAGATGGGATATAACATTCCTCCACTGGTCAATGCCTATATGAGCCTTTCACCCACTATGAAACTCTTTGGCACAGCCATCAACTACGGCTTTGGCGACGTGGAGGAAACGGGAATCCTGATAGCTATTGACGAGATTTTCGAGAATAAGCGCAAGCGTCATATCGACTCTTTCATACAGGAGCACCGCGACGAACTGAAGATTACCTCCGGAGCCAATAAGATCTTCTATAAAGATAAAGGCTAAAGGAGAAAGGATAGACTAAAAACCAAAACGAACCAACATGCGAAAACTATTTTTGTTAGGGGCACTCCTACCCCTTATTACTCTTGCACAGCAACTGGACAGCCTGCATATCATGGTTGATAGTGAGGCACGGCCGAATGTTCCTCATACCTACCAGACCTTCCAGGCTGCAAGCGAACATTTTCACGATGGAATCACGGTTTATATCCGTCCTGGTGTCTATTGGATAGACAATCCTGACGACACAACCGTCAAGGTGGGTCGTGACGGTCGTGAACCTTTTGGCATGACCATACACTGCCCTCGCCTGACACTCGTCGGGCTGGGCGAACGGCCGGAGGATGTCGTATTGGCATCACAGCGAGGACAGACACAGGGAGCCATCGGCAACTTCACCATGTTCGACTTCTGGGTGAAGACGCTCAAGGTAGAGAATCTGACGATGGGAAACTACTGTAACGTAGACCTCGTTTACCCCAGAAATCCCCGATTAAATCGGCCAAAACGCTCCGATGCTATCACGCAAGCCCATGTTGGCTATGTGCATGGTGATAGCTTAGTAGCCAAGAAAGTGCGCTTCATCAGTCGCCTGAACCTCAATCCGCTCAACGGTGCAAAAAAATCCTATTATGAGGACTGCCACTTCGAGTGTACGGACGATGCACTGAACGGAACGGCCACCTATAGACATTGCCAGTTCGACTTCTATGGTCAGAAGCCTTTCTGGAGCACGTTCGGTGCTGGTGCATTGTTTATAGACTGCGACTTCTATGTCAAGGGCGAGAACCGCGAGATGTATTTCACCAAGCAAGGCGGTCCCGTGACCGTCATCAACTGCAGGTATCATGCCCCTTCAGACGACCTCTATCTTGGGTGGACAGCCTATCCGCAGCCTTGGCTCCGCTGCTATCAACAGGGGTTCACACTCAACGGCAAACCCTATCTGATAGGACAGCGGCAACCGCAGAATACCCTTCAGCCCACCTCCCTGTCTGCCGATCTGAGGAAGCCCCCATTCTTAGGCATCAACCAGCATGAGGCAACCTTGCAGACGGGCAAGGACTCCCTCTTGCTGTCTACACAAGAAGCGGTCTCCTGGCGCGTCCCGCAAGGATTTGAGCACTATGTTCGGTTGAGTGCTCACCACGGGCAGGATTGTTGGGTAGTCCCCACGAACAATTCCGATGAAACCGCCGATTTTTGCATTATTGCTACTACAAAAGACGGTCGCGAGGCCGCTTGTCACCTCGTGGTAAAGCCCTCACAGCTGCCTCCTCCAGCCCTTGTCCGCCAGCCCAGAATCGTGCAGGATGGCTACGTGCTGCGTCTTGACTATGCGCTCGACCTGCAAGGCCGCCGTGACGAATCCCTCATTACGTGGTATCGCAACGACATTCCCGTCAGCACCACCCATACCACGCCTCAGTGTACCTATAGCCTGACAGAGGCCGACCGAGGGCAGTGCATCAGTGCGGCCATCTCGCCCAAACACCAACGCAGTCCTTATGGCTTACCCGTAGCAACCAGTACGACCGTCATGACCACCCTGCCGCCCATGACCATGATGGAGACCGATTTCCACGATTTTCCTTGTCTGTGGCAGAGCAAGGTGCTGCCGGGCTATTGGACCGTCGACGGCTACAAGCCTGCAGATACGGAGGCGTTCCCCTGGTCATACGACCGTCAGAAACCGATGTGGGAATATGCAGAGGGATTCAATGGTGCCGTTGGAATGGGACTTTTGCAGGCTCAGCGCGGAGCCCGCCTGATGTACACGCCCATGGAAAGGACCTATGGCAATATGCGTCTTGTATTAAAGGTAGACCCTACCAAGACAGCCGGCCAGGGCTTTGGTTCGGCTACGGGTCAATATATGGATGTCTGTCTGAAGTTCGACACACAGACACTGACGGGCTATGGCCTGCGCATCATCCGCACCACCAAGCATGCGAAGGCTGTCGACTTCCTGTTGGTGAAATACGATCATGGGAAGGTCACCCCCATCTCGGAACCCGTCTCGTCTACCTGCTATCGCACCAATTGCACCATTTCTGTCGATTTCAACGGGAAATTCATGTCGGCACACGTAGAGACCACCACCCCACAGCCTACAGACTCGCCGCTGGCAAAAGTGGTCGACCTGAAGGCTAAAGTAGAAGCCAATCCCTACGGCGGTATTCATATCCAGCATACGGGCTCCTGTGGCGAGAGCACCACCATGCTCCACCACCTGAAGGTTGACTGGACTATGACAGAGGCACACGAAAACATGTAACCTTATAACCCGAGATGGCGCAAAGGGCGATGTACAGAGGGATTGCGCTGGGTTATATATTGGACAAACAGATAACCCACATATAACCTATATATCACCCTCAGCAGTTTTCGGAAAAAGAATAAATATACCATTCGCTCTTTCAGACAAGGGAGAATTTTTGCTATTAGCCCTACAAAAAAATATTCCCATAGGAGGGAATAATTACTACCCTTAATGGTAGCGAAATTTTGTATATGAATACGCTCTTGTGCATATTGATGCAATTCCAAATGGGTGAGATGTGGGTTATATGCAGGTTATATGTTCTGCAAGCATATAACCCGCTTCAAACGCCCTGTTTATCGGCCATTGTACCCTATTGGGTTATATGGTTATAAGGTATGCTTATTTGCTACAATTATCTCTATAGGCAGGGATATACTAGGTTGACGGCAGGTGTTAGCCATACACATACCATACTCAAGGGTATGGTATGTGTATGGCATGTGTATGGTATGTGTATGGTATGTGTATGGTATGTGTATGGCTAATGCCTGCCTAAACCGATGCAAAAACAGAGGACAGAATAGAGTCGAATTGGTCCAAAACGAAAAATATTCCGCCAAAAGCGGTGATTTTCTCAGATTTTTGTTGTACCTTTGCCATGTCATTGATGATTTTTTTTGTCTTGATTTGCAGCACTAAGGTAAGTGAGAAATCTGACATGGCAAAATCCTGAGCAACACCTCTGATGGGCGCACCTAATAACAAACACAACGAAGTATAAACTAAAAAAATAACGATATGAAGACAAGACAACGACAATCATCGTGGTCGCCGTGCCGAGGGGCGGGGGCTACACAGAGAAAGAACTGGCACGGAGGCTTTGGGCTGTACGTGCTCGTCGCCGTGCTGATGCTGCTCGTGGGGAGGGGAAGTCCGGCGTGGGCGCAATCGTACATTACCGAAGTGATGACCCTCGGTGCTGGTATCAGCGGACTTGATGCGAAAAACCTGAAGAACGAGTACACCAACAAGGGGTGGACCGTCGTCGAGCAAGACCTCAACGAAGGCTCTGGTGGCTGGTACGTCTTCATAGCCTACAAGACCAGCAGCACTGCCAACCCTTATTCGGACTACATTACCGACATCTGCGCATCGAATAAAAGAGTGGATAAATTTACCTCTGATGGGCGCACCTACTACAGGGCGCCGAACAACAGCGGATTCGACGGCGACCTCAACAGAGGTACTGGAAAGGGGGCAGACATATATATTTATTTCACCCGCGACCGCAAGAACCTTAGTGACTACGGCGGTAGCAAGCGCGTAATGACCCGTCTGTCGACAACATCCAACACCAACGGCACTACCGATGACGGAGACACGTCTTCTGACGCCATCTCTTGGCGCAACAGCTCGTACAGTGGCTACGTCGACACGAACAAAGGAACTGGTGCCAGATACATCTTCATCCATCAGCACTTCACCACGCAGACGGCGAAATGGGACAAAGAACCCACCTACGCCTCGGACCTTACCTACAACGGAAAAAGTCAGAACCTGATAACCTTTAATCCAACGACGTCCAACTACGGCACCCCGCAATACAGAGTGGATGGCGGCAGTTGGTCGTACTCTGTACCTACAGCTACGAACGTAGGCAGCTATAAGGTTGAGTCTCGTCTTGAGGGCAAATACAGCGGCCTCTACATTTCCAACAACAGTAATGTGATCAGCAAGACGGTGACCATCAACCCGCCCATTGTCAAGGCCACCAACCTAAAGGGCGTGTTCAACCAACGCGACAAGAAGGTGAACCTGTCGTGGGGCGTAGGCTCTATCGCTGGCAACTATTCCAACTATAAGTGGGCGGTCTATCGCGACGGGAAAAAGATAGCCGAGCTCGCTCAAAACGTGCGTGCATACGCCGACACCGGCTTCAGCAATGAGTCGAAACTGGTGTATAACGTCTATTATGTGTCGAACTTCTGGGACGTGACGACACGGCGCGATGACTGCAAGGCCAGCGTCACCGTGAACACCACGCGCACGATGCCCGTGAAAAACCTCAAGGCAGAGCAGCTGACGGACCGCATCGTCTTCACCTGGACTTCCGATGCCTATCCCAAGAGCTTCGGCCACAAGTTCCGCATCTACGTCAACGACGAGAAAGACCCCATCTACACCCTCACGCCGGCCGACAACCAGAGTTCCTTCCGCTGGGAACACCGCACCACCGACCAGCACACCAATCGGCAGAACAAGGTGGACGCCGCGACGGGCGTGCCCTATACCGAGGAGCCTCTGAGCGCCTGCGCGCCCCGAACCTATCGCATTGAGGGTGTCATTGGCGACGCCGTGCTCAACACCTATAGCGTCAGTAAGAAAGCCATTGGCGAGGCTACGAAGTTCTACGCGCTCGATGCCTCGAAGGGTGTCTATGAAGGCTCGGTGAAGCTGTCGTGGCATGTCGGCCAGCAGGGCGTTACAAATGCCAAGACCTACATCATTGAGCGTCGGCGTGCCGAGCAGGAAAGTGAGGCTTGGGAGACGCTGACACGCCTGTCGAGCAGCGAAGAGTATCTGTTCTATACCGACGAGACGTCTCAGCCGGGCATCTACTACGACTACCGCGTCACCGTCGAGGACAAATGCGACGACGGCACCATCGTCAATAGCGAAATGACCAACATCGGCTTCGCCAAGAGCACCGGAACGGTGACGGGCCGCATAGCCTACGGTTCTTCGGGCACTGCCGTGCAGGGTGTCGATGTGGCGATGACGATGACTAACAGCGATGGCAAAGAGGCCGAGCAGTACCACTCCATCTATTTCTCAGATGCGACCGGAGTCGTGACGTGGCCATACCCCTCCAGCGACTACGCTGCCAACCTGTTTGCCGGCGACTTCTCCATTCAGCTGTGGCTCTATCCTGAAACGTTCAGCAAGGGCCTGATAGCCCATCTGGGAGGCAATGCCGGCCTGGGCATGACGGCTGCCGGCCAGCTGACCTTCAGCAACGGCACCACCACCCAGACCTTTAACGGTATCAGCCTTCAGCAGGCGAGCTACAACCACGTGGTGCTGACCCGCAGCGGTACGACGCTGACCTGCTACGTGCTGACCAAAGATGGCGGCAGCGGCGATCCGACCGTTCAGAAAGCCACGCTGACCATTGCCGGCAGCCAGTGGCCGCTGACAAATGCCAGCCAGTTTGAGCTGGGCCGCTTCAAGGGCGCCGCCGACGAGCTGCGCCTGTGGGCGAAGTGCCTCAGCGAGGCTGACATCGTGGGCAACTACGACCATCTGCTTGTGGGCGACGAACAGCAGTTAGAGACCTACTGGACCTTCGACGAGGGCCTGCGCACCCAGTTCTTCGACTACTCGCGCGACGGTAGCAACTATCATAAGCACCACGGACTGATAGGCAGCAATGCCCAGTCATCGACGCTTACGCCCGGTGCGCTAAGACTGAGGGCGAAGACCGACGCCGAAGGCAACTACATCATTCAGGGCGTCCCCTTCACCGGCGCAGGCACCACCTATTCAGTCATTCCACTCTACGGTGTTCACGAGTTCAACCCCAACAAGACGCTGCTCTATGTGGGCTATAACTCACTCGTGCATACTGCCAACTTCGAGGACGTGTCGTCGTTCCCCATGGACGGCTACATCTACTATGCCGGCACCAACATCCCCGTAGAGGGCATACCCCTGTATGTCGACGGCGATCTTCAGACGCAAGACGGCAAGATTGTGCAGACCGACGCCAACGGATACTACAACATCTCGGTTCCTATCGGCAATCACTACGTCGAGGCCAAATTAGACGGGCACACCTTCGTGGCCGGCGGTCGCTTCCCGACGGTGGGCAAGTACCCTTTCAGTGCCCCCGTAACCTATGACTTCCAGGACTCCACGCTGGTCAACTTCGTGGGTCGTGTCAGCGGCGGTGAGAAGAACGACACGCTGGCTGTGGGCTTCGGCGCGTCGAACAACAACATCGGCAAGGCCCGCATCACGCTGATGATGAACAGCGAGAACCTGCTGTTCAACTACGACGGTGAAAAAGCCGGCACCGTGGAGCGCCCCTTCGAGAGCGACACCACCGCCATCCAGAGCACCGCATGGGCCGGCAAGGGCAGCGACGCCAAGTACATCTATATAGACACCGACCCGAAGACGGGCGAGTTCTCCGCCCTGCTGCCTCCGCTGAAATACATCACCAAGAGCATTGAGATCATCAAAAACGATGACAACATCGAGTTTCTCACCCTGCCGCAGATAGACCTGACCAGCGTGAGGAAGGAGATGACAGACTCGCTGCGGCAGCCGACAGCGGCCGGCGACTCCGTTTGGAACTACTACACGTACAACACGAAGATGGTGAAGACCCACTTTGCCGAACCGCAACTGCTGGTGACGCAGAAAGGCAGCGAGGGCTTCGGCGAGCAGGAGATGGCCGACTATGCCGTGAGCACCACGGAGACGACGACCATCAGCGACATCTGGAAGAAGATGGACGACGGCAGCATCGAGTACACCTACGGCTACCCCGTGTTTGCCCGCAACAAGGAATATAAGTTCGACGTTCACGGCTTCGAGGTCTATACCAACTACGACAGCGGCAAAGCCGTCAGCGACATCGTGCCGCTGAACGGCCAGGTGGTGACCATTGCTAACGAGATGAGCAACACGCAGGACGTGGTGGCGAAGGTTATCGACCCCAGCCTGACTAACCTGAAGGAAGGTGACATCTCCGGGCTGAAGCGCACCCAGTTGCGACTGGACGAGGACGGACGTAACACCATCACCTTCACCACCGGCTACCCCAACGTGACGGCTCCCTACACGCGCCGCTTCAGCATGACCTTCGAGCGCAAGAACCGCACCTACAGCGGCCAGCAACTGGACGGCATCGTCTTGGGCGAACTGTCCAACGGCAACAACTTCATCACCGCCGGTCCCGACCATGTGGACATGGTGCTGCGCGACCCGCCAGGCTCCAACGGCAAGGTGACGTGGAAGACGGGCCACAGCTTTACGAAAATAAGCCAAAGATCAGATGGAGCCTATTGGGATGAGAGTATTAAGTTTGACCTGATATTTGGTACAAAACTGGAACATGCCAATGGTATTGGCATTGCCGTCATCACAAGTGAACAGATCAAGAATGAGAGCGCGGCGGGTCAGAAAGGCTCCTACAGTTGGGAGTGGACTGACGACAGCACCTTTGTTTATACCGAAGCCAAGGACATCAGCAGCAGCACGGGCATGAAATATGTGGGTGCCAAGGGCGACGTGTTCATCGGCAAGTCGCACAACTACATCGTGGGCACCTGCCGCAAACTGGGCTTCCACCGCGAGGCCGGCGGCATCGTCTTAGGGCTGAAGGAGGCCGTGGCCATCAACGACAAGATCAAAACCGACTTCGTCTTCACCACCCGCGAGATAGAGGAGACGATGATACCCAAACTGATAGACACGCGCAACAGCCTACTGGAATACATGGACGAGGCTGCCGCCAAGAACTATGAGAACAACAGTGAGCAGGATGTCTATCTGACGTGGAAGAAACCTGGCGAAGACGACTACGGCGAGGAAGGCACCTACGTGTGGAAGCCTGGCAAGAATATCGGTTCGCAAGACATGGTGATGTACTACAACGGTTCGGTGAAGAACTGGAAAAAGCGGCTGGCCGACAATGAGCAGGACAAGATAGAGGCCATGGCGGCGCGCGACAAATACCTGAAGGAGAACCGCTCGTTCGACGGCGGCACCAGCTATACCTACTCTGAACGCCGTGACTCCGCATGGGCCAAGACCTACGACACATCGACCAAGGTGGGGTTCACAGCCGCTACTAAGGTGGGCTTCCATGTGAATGCTATGGGAACCTTTGGCACCAACCTCACTCTCAAGACGGAAGTAGGATATGTAGGAAGCCGTGTAGAAGGCGACTCGCTGGACAACAGGACAAGCTACGCCGAGTTTGAATACGAGCTGAACGACGGCAATGCCGGCACCGACTTCAGTGTGGACATCTACAAGTCGCCGCGTGGCTGGAGCGACATCTTCGTGCTGCGCGGCGGCCAGAGCTACAACCCCTATGAGGGTGAACAGCTGGCCGAATACTACAAGCCTGAGAAGAAGCACGTCATCTCCTACGGCACGGAGCGCATGGAGCAGCCCGTCATCCGCATCAGCACCGACGGCGAGGTAGGGGCGACGAGCGCCACGCTGACCGACATCCCCGCCGGCGGCACGGGACAGTTTACGCTGCACCTGACCAACGGCACGACGACCAATCAGACGGTGCCGTTCACCTACATCTTGGAGATAGCGGAGATTTTCAACCAGCAGGGCCTGCAGGTGCTGATGGATGGCGTTCCCGCTGACGGCCGCGGCATCTATATCCCCGCCGGCGAGACGGTGAAGAAAGTCATCACCGTACGCCAGACGGACCAGAGCGTGCTCGACTACGAGGGCGTCACGATATGGTTTGAATCGTCGTATCAGCCTTTCACCATCTACGACGAGTGTACGCTGAACGTCCATTTCAAGCCGTCGTCGTCGCCTATCGACCTGGCCATCCAGGAGCCCGTGCTCAACAACGACCGCGAGGACGGCATCCTGGACATGAAGCTCTCCGGCTTCAACCGCCAGTTCAAGAACCTGAAGAACGTCGGCGTGCAGTACCGCTTCCAGGGCAACACGCAGTGGACCGACCTGTTTACGTGGTGGGTCAATCCCACCGACACCATCGGCCGCGACACCGTGAGCAACGCCCTGTTGCCCGAGAAGGGCGACCTGCTATATGCCGCGAAGATGAAGAGCAACCTCTCGTTCCCTGAGGGCGACTACCAGTTCCGTGCCTTCACCACCACGCCCTATGGCACGGAGCTGGTCAGCGTGTACAGCGACCCTGTTGCCGTCACGAAGGACATGACGCGGCCTCGCAACCTCTATACACCGGCGCCCGCCAACGGCATCCTGACCTACGGCGACCAGCTGGCCATCGAGTTCAACGAGGACATCGTGCCGGGCTATGTCAACGCGGACAACATCATCGTCACCGCCAAACTGAACCAGCAGCCCGTAGACCACAACGTGTCGCTGACGATAACGCCGCTCTTCGAGGCGAAGACGGTGAACCCCGTATTCCTCAACGGCGACTTCTCGATGGAGATGTGGGTGAACGTCAGCGTGCTCTCCGGCCTGCTCTCCAACGGTACCGTCCTGCACCAGGGTGCCGGCACGGACAACTTCGCCTTGGGCTTCGACGAGACAGACCACGCCACGGTGACCATCGCCGGCAAGAAGTTTACGAGCGAGAAGACGGTGCCCACCAACCAGTGGATGTTCCTCTGCATGAACTACCGCGCCAGCGACATGAAGTTCAACATGCTGGCACTGACTGACACGATGAATATAGCCCTCTTCGAGGACGAGCAGGTGACCGAAGGCGACGTGAATGCCATCAACTACGCCAGTGACAACCACCTGTATCTTGGCGGCTTCATGGGCGACATCCACGGACTGGCACTCTATAATATCTGGCGCGACGTACACGATATGGCGAGCACCAAGAACCAGGCCAAGGACGGCTACGTATACGGACTGGCCAACTACTGGGCGATGAACGAGGGCCACGGCACCATAGCCGCCGATGCCCGCCACACCCATGACTTCATCGTGCCCGAGGCATGGAACATAGACCGGACGAACCAAATGATGACCGTCACTGGCAACGAAGGCGCCAAGGTAGACATCAGCCGCATCGTCACCGGCGTGGGCGACAGCTATGCCATCGAACTGTGGTACAGGTCAAGCGCCCACAAAGACGAGGTGGTGTGGGAGACGGCAACACCGACCGTCGACGGCGACAAGCTGGCTAAGACGTCGAAGCTGCGTCTGCGCTACGACGACAAGCGAAACCTCGTGCTGCGCTACGGCGCGGACTCGGTGACGGTGGCCGTACAGAAGGAGTTGCCGACAGCCGACGCATGGCACCACTACGCGCTGAACGTGGTACGCGGACAGGCGGCCTCGTTCTACATAGACGGCAAGCGGACGGCCGTCATCGCCGAGACGGCCGTTCCCAACATAGAGGGCTCGACACTGATCTTAGGCAAGGGAGACGCTGCCGACATCGACGAGGTGCGCGTCTGGAAGGCATCGCTCTCGGAGAGCCGTCTGCTGAACAATATGTACAACACGCTCGACACTGCATCGGTATACAGTAAGGGTCTTGCCGCCTATTATCCCTTCGAGAAGAACAGCGTGGTGGCAGGTGTCCCCATGGTCATCTATACGGCAGACAATATGGCACCCGGTGCCACCGACAGCCTGACCTTCGACAAACAACAGGTTCTTTTCAGCACGTTTGGTGCGCCCCCCATTAAGCACGCCCCGCGTGAGACGAAGCTCATCGCTTCGCCCGTGGCCTCGGAGCGCAAGGTGGTCATCAACCTCACCGGTACCGCCATCAAGCCGCGCGACATCGAGGGCACGACACTGAACATCACCGTAGACCGCATCCACGACTTGCACGGCAACACGTCGCTGCCCATCCGCTGGACGGCATACGTGCAGCAGAACACGCTGAAGTGGACGAAGGACTCGGTGAACATCATCAAGAAGTACGGCGACAGCCACACCTTCGACGTCACTATCGAGAACAAGAGCGGCAACACCGAGTACTATACCCTATATAATATGCCACAGTGGCTCAGTGTGGTTGGAAGCTCCACTTCCGACGAAATTGCTCCACTCTCCACGAAGATACTGCGCTTCCAGGTGAACCCGTTAGTACCCGTAGGCAACTACGACGTGAACATCGGACTGCAGGGCAACAACCAGATACTGGAGCCGCTGCGCGTGGTGATGAAGGTACGTGGCGAGAAACCTAATTGGACCGTTGATCCGACGCTGTATGAGCACCAAATGAACTACATCGGACAGGTGCGCATCGGCGGCATCTTGATAGAGAACTCGGAGAGCATGGTGGCCGCCTTCATCGGCGATGAGTGCCGTGGCGTGGCGTCACCTGAGCGGGTGCGCGGTGCAGCCTACGTGACGATGACCGTCTATGGCAACGGCGACACCGATGCCGGCAAGAACGTCAGCTTCCACATCTGGGATGCCTCGGCAGGCATTGCCTATACGGATGTCAACATCACTGCGTTCAACGGTGCTGCCATTGACAACACCTTCCAGCTAAATGCCGTCAGAGGTTCGTTCGACCAGCCCGTCATCTGGACAAAGGGCAACAACGTGGAGCAGAACCTGAAACTGACCACAAACTGGAACTGGGTGGCACTGGGCGTGAAACCTGCCAACCAGCACCCGGCTGCCGTCTTCCCGCTGCTGACACCGTGGGATGTCTTCATCAAGGACAAGACCTCGTCGATGATCTTCTGCAACGGCAACAACTGGATGCCGGAGGATGCCCGGATACAGGCCGCTACGATGTACAAGGTGAAGATTACCCCCGTCCAGGAGGGTCAGCAGTTGCCGGAACAGGTGCCTGTAACGGGTGAGCAGCTGAAGCTGTCGAAAACACCCGTCACGCTGACACCAGGATGGAACTGGATAGGCTACACGCCGCTGACGACGATGACCGTCGACATGGCGCTGGCTGCCGCCAACCCGCAGGTGGGTGACTGTGTCAAGTC